>JACCDN010779552.1_pt1 | contig 120358 bp, 115 predicted proteins | sample 7441691 | NCBI WGS metagenome assembly JACCDN01 (sample SAMN15323439, study PRJNA562643) | freshwater metagenome | isolation source: river surface water | place: USA:Blue River Watershed | collected 2017-08-16 | reverse complement strand
CGGGGCCCGATCAGGGTAGGTTTGGGGATACGACCCTCTCGACCCCAACGCCACAAGGTGGTGTCAGATACGCTGAACAGAGCCATGAGTGTGGGTTTACGCACCCAGGCACAATCTGGCAGCTGGTCAAAGGGGATAGGCTTACGGTTGAGTTTTGCAGTTGCTTTGGACATCGCACATTTCTCCTAACGTTTGAAATGAGCAAGGCCGAGCGTAAACCTGCCAGAAAAATAGAGCATTGCTCTATAAAACTGGACAATACCGAGGGTTTACGCTACTTTTAGCGCACTCTTTGTGGAGTTAAGTGCGCTGGCCTTGCGGGTTGGTGCTCTTGAGGCCCTCTGTGTTGCTGCACAGGGGGCTTCGCATTTGTAAGGCGCGTTTAGCTTGATTTAGCGGGTTTTCTGGTGGGTTTCTCCTTGTTAGGGGTCTGAAGCGGCTTCTTCCGGCAGAAAGCAGCCCATTGATCCATCAATTCGCGGCGTTTATCGAAGAGATCACTGCGCCGATAGGCCGCTTCAACCTGATTAGGCAATGCGTGCGCCAGGGCCTGCTCACAGACCTCACGCGGGAAGCTGGTTTGTTCTGCCGCCCAGTCTCTGAAAGTCGAGCGGAAGCCATGTGCGGTGATGCCTGGCCAAACGCCCCGCAAGAGCATGGTGAGCGCCATATCGGATAACGCGTTCCCTTTCTGGGTTGCGAAGACAATGCCAGTCTTCTGTGGTGGCAGTGTTTTAAGTAAGGCGATGGCGCGTCGACTCAACGGTACCCGGTGCTCCTTGCCGCCTTTCATGCGGTCGGCCGGCACGGTCCAGATTCTCTTAGCAAAATCGATCTCTTCCCAAGTGGCACCACGCACTTCACCGGAGCGTGCCGCTGTCAGAATAGCGAAGCCAAGGGCTTTGGCACTGATGCTCGGGTATTGATTCAATCGTCGCTGAAACTCGGCCAATTGCTCATAGGGCAGCGCCGGGTGGTGCACGACCTTGGCAATCTTCTTGGGCGATGGCAGTAGCTTGTCGAGCTGGCCTCGCCAGCGTGCGGGATTTACCCCTGTACGCTCGCCATGCGCGGTTGCCCAATCCAGAACGTTCTCAATGCGACCACGTACACGGTTGGCCGTTTCTGTCTTGACAGTCCAGATCGGCTCCAGGATGGTCAGCACATGGCGCTGGCTAATTTCGTGAACCGGTAGATCGCCGATGGTGGGATAGGCGTATTGATTGAGTGTATTCACCCACTGCTGACGATGCTTGTCGTTGCGCCACTCGGCACTCTTCATCGCCATAAACTGCTCGGCGCATTTTTTGAATGTGGGGCGGCGTTGCTCGGCAATGAGCATCTCACGCTTTTTACGTTTCTCGGCGATGGGATCGAGGCCGTTTTCAACTTGCTCACGAACGGCACGGGCCTTGGTGCGCGCATCGGCCAAACCCACGGTAGGAAACCCACCAAGTCCGAGCTCTCGACGCTTCGTACCCACCATCATGCGCAAGACCCAGGAACGTGCGCCTCGCTCATTTATTTGCAGGTAAAGCCCGGTTACCCCACCTACCCGGTGAAAACCAGGTTCAGTCAGGCGAGACACAGCCAGAGGGGAAAGCTCTTTGGCAATGGCCATCAGCTTATCGCCTCACCACCACCGTACCCACCAATCCCATCTTCGTACCCACCATTAATTTGATGGCTAGATACTATGGCATGAAATCTAAAAAATCAACCAACCCCTTTATATCATTGCTATTTTTTCGGGTCGCAGTGGTTGTTAGTGGGGTTTAGAAATGGGTGGGTGGCGGAGAGGGTGGGATTCGAACCCACGGTACCTTGCAGTACGCCTGATTTCGAGTCAGGTACATTCGACCACTCTGCCACCTCTCCGAACCATGAATTATAGCACGTGAGAGTTGCTTTCCAAGCTGTTGACCTAATTTTGATCATGGTAGAGTGAGCCGGTGAAACCTGATCATCACCACCCCGACCCCAATGACCCGGATGCCAATTCGGGGTGGAAGCAGTTTTCGCGCCGACATCCGGGATTAACCCATCCGCATGAACCCGAGTCGGAACGGCAGGATCCGAAAAGCCGGCGTAGCCGGTGGCTATTGATGGCAGTGGTGGGAATCGGGCTTCTTCTGGGCTTGATCAAGATGATAATGCCGGGGCTCAAGCCTCTGGCCATTTCCTCTGAGCTGGTGGTTGGCACCCGTGAAACCCCAACCAGCTACATGCGAGATAAGGTGCCCAACAAAGACGGTGTCGTCGAGACTCTGATCAAGGGTTTTGACCATGATCTTGTCCAGGCATTTGCCAAATCACAGGGCAAAACTGTTCGCTTTGTGGTGGCAGAAAACGAGGCGGCACTGGAACGTTTGCTTGATAAGGGCGAGGTCCATATGGCTGCAGCGTGGTTGAATCGCCGATTTGTTGAGGCGCCGGGTAGCACCTCAGGCTTCAGGATTTCTCGACCCTACGACCTGAGTGAACTGGTGGTCGTGCAGTCAGACCAGAGTCTGCCGCTACAGGACGAAAAAGCGCTGCATGCCAAAAAGGTACATGCCATGCCCGCATCTAGCCATCAGGTATGGATTCAGCGGCTGAACAAGAAATATATCTGGCCGGAGCTGTTGATCGAAAAGAACCGGAATGAATTCGAGCTTCTAGAGGCCGTTTCCAATGGCGAGATTGAATATGTGGTGTTGCCCAAGTCCGTCTATCAGATCGGCCTGAACTACTACAGCGGCCTCGACAGTTCGTTGACGATCGGCCGTGAAGAGCCCGTGTTCTGGGTCTTCCCCAAACGGGCGAGCGACGTGTTGATTCAGGCAGCTAACCAGTTCATCGGTCAGGCAGAGAATAACGGCACCCTGCGCCAGTTACGCGACCGTTATTTTGGTGCAGTCAGTCGCCTGCAGGCGGCCGACCGGAGCGTCTTCCTGGCCCGCATCAAGAGCCATCTGCCGCTCTATCTCGCACAGTTCAAACGTGCCCAGATCACAAGTGGATACGATTGGCGCCTGTTGGCAGCGCTGGCTTATCAGGAGTCCAAATGGGATTCGTCGGCCGTGAGCAAGACTGGGGTGCGCGGTCTGATGATGCTGACGGCAGATACGGCGGACCGGCTTGGCGTTAGAAATCGCCTTGACCCGTATGAGAGCATCATGGGGGGTGCCAAGTACATGGATATGCTGCGCGATGATCTGCCAGCATCGGTCCCAGAACCGGATCGGACCTGGATGGCAATCGCCTCGTATAATGTTGGGCCCGGATCGATCAAGGCCGCTCGAAAACAGGCGCAGGCGATGGGGCTGAACCCAAACTCTTGGGCCGACATGAAAAAGGCTCTCCCCTTGTTGGGCGAAACCCCAAGTGGTGTAAAGATCCGGGGAGGCGAAGCCGTGGTGACCGCCGAGAACGTGCGCATGTATTACGCGATTCTCTCGCGCCTTTACCCGGCCAGTTCAGGATTTTCCTTAACCGCACCAGCTACGCGTACCTATGATGTTAGTACGCCGGCCAAGGGAGGAGGTTCAGGTTCGGGCTCAGGTCTACGCTAGACTGATCGGCTCTAGGCTAGGCGACCGCCGTCAAGACGGTTGCACCACCCATGTAGGGTTGCAATACCTCAGGGACGCGGACACTGCCGTCGGCCTGCTGATAATTCTCGAGGATCGCAACGAGGGTACGACCCACCGCCAGACCTGATCCATTCAGCGTATGAACCAGTTCCGGTTTGCCCTGGGCGTTGCGGAAACGGGCCTGCATTCGGCGCGCCTGGAAGCTGCCGAAGTTAGAGCAGCTGGAGATTTCGCGATAGGTATTCTGTGCCGGCAACCAGACTTCGAGGTCGTAGGTCTTCTGGGCCGAAAAGCCCATGTCCCCTGTGCAGAGGACAATACGACGATACGGCAACCCGAGTTGTTCGAGAATGGTTTCGGCATGACGGGTCAGCTCTTCATGCGCCTGTGCCGAGTTTTCCGGGAGTTCGATGCGAACCAGCTCGACCTTGTCGAACTGGTGCTGGCGGATGAGGCCGCGCACATCGCGCCCCCCCGAACCCGCCTCTGAGCGGAAGCACGGGGTATGACAGGCCCACTTGAGCGGTAGCTGCTCAGCCGGAGCAATGGTGTCACGCACGATGTTGGTCACCGGCACTTCAGCCGTAGGAATCAGGTAATAGGGTTCGGCCTCACCCCGCGGAACCTGGAACAGATCTTCGGCAAACTTGGGCAGCTGTCCGGTGCCATAGAGGCTGGCGCTGTTGACCAGGTAAGGCGCATAAAGCTCGGTATAGCCGTGATCTGCGGTGTGCTTGTCGAGCATGAACTGCGAAAGTGCGCGGTGTAGGCGCGCCACAGGCCCCTGCAGCACCACAAAGCGAGAGCCCGTGAGCTTGGTCGCGGTTTCAAAATCCATACCATTCAGACCGGCACCGATGTCGACATGATCTTTCACCTCGAAATCAAAGGCGGGAATCTGGCCCCAGCGCTTGATCTCGACGTTGGCGTTTTCATCGTCGCCTACGGGGACATCGTCACTAGGCAAGTTAGGTAGCGCGGACGTGAATGCGGTCATTTCTTCCAGCAGCACAGCCAATCGCGCCTCGGAGTCTTTGAGTTCGTCGCCCAGCTTGCCCACTTCAGCCAGAACGGCACTGGCATCAGCGCCCTGCCCCTTAAGCACACCGATCTGCTTGGAGAGGCTGTTTCTCTGTGCCTGCAGATCCTGCGTCCGTTGCTGCAGCGTCTTACGTTCGCTCTCTAGCGCATTGAAGGGAGCGAAGTCGATCTCGTCACCCCGGGTAGCCAGTCGACGGGCAACTTCTTCAGGTTGGGAACGCAGCAACTGGATATCAAGCATTTCGGTCTAACTCTCGTAATTGGGCTAATCGTTCTTTAATGCGGGCTTCAAGACCGCGATCCACCGGCTGGTACCAGGACATCGCCTGCATCCCCTCCGGAAAATAGTTCACGCCGGCAGCATAAGCCCCGGTTTCATCATGCGCATGACGGTAGCCATCGCCGTGCCCCAGCTGTTTCATCAGCTTGGTCGGCGCATTGCGGAGGTGCATTGGCACCGGGCGGGATTCGTCATTGCCCACGAAGGCGCGCGCCTGATTATACGCGCGGTACGCGGCATCGGATTTGGCGGTAGAGGCCAAATAAAGTACGGCGTTGGCCAGTGCCAGTTCACCCTCGGGCGAGCCGAGACGCTCATAGGTTTCTGCCGCCTGCAGTGCGATCTGTGCACCCCGGGGGTCAGCTAAGCCGATGTCTTCCCAGGCCATGCGCACAATTCTGCGCGCCAGATAACGTGGATCGGCACCTCCATCCAGCATGCGGACAAACCAGTAAAGGGCAGCATCGGGGTTAGAGCCGCGGACCGACTTGTGTAAGGCAGAGATCTGGTCGTAAAAGGCATCACCACCTTTATCAAACCTCCGGAGATTCTGTGCCAGCGTATTGGCCACAAAATCGGCATCGATATCATTGGTTCCCGCCGCACTGGCTGCAGCCAAAGTCTGTTCGATAAGGTTAAGGAGTTTGCGTGCATCGCCATCAGCCACGCCGATGAGACGCGCCCGGGCATCCTCCGTTATCTTCGCTGTGGGCAGCTTTGCCATGGCGCGTTCAAACAACTCGCCCAGTTCGTCGGTTTTAAGCGACTTGAGAACATAGACGGCGGCGCGCGACAGCAATGCCGCATTGACTTCAAACGAGGGGTTCTCGGTGGTAGCACCAATAAAAGTCACCAGACCCGATTCCACATGGGGCAAAAAGGCATCCTGCTGGCTTTTGTTGAAGCGGTGGACTTCGTCAACAAACAGAATCGTGCGGCGACCAGCCTGACGCGCCTTCTCCGCGAAAGCGATCGCTTCGCGGATTTCTTTAACGCCGGCCAGCACGGCCGACAGGGCAATGAACTCCGCATCGCAATGTGAGGCAACAAGACGGGCCAAGGTAGTTTTGCCAGTACCGGGAGGCCCCCAGAAAATCATCGAGTGCGGATTGCCGCTCTCAAGGACCAGACGCAGCGGTTTGCCGGAGCCCAACAGGTGGCTCTGACCAACAACCCGATCCAGACTCTGCGGGCGCAAGCGCTCAGGCAGTGGCGAATACACGTTCGCGGCAGACGCTGAGGCAGGAGCAGCCGGGCTTGCGGTCTGGTCAGCGAAGAGATCCATGCTTACTGCTTCAGAACATCCACGCCCGACGGTGGACTAAAGCGAAACAGACTGGCGGGCGAATCCGCATTACGCACCACGTTACCAAACACCAGTGTCGTCACCTGACCAAAGCTGTCTTCCAGAATCATGCCCTTGAGGTCGTTACCGGCCAGACCAATGCGGATCCGTGTGAATCCGGTGTCATTCTGTTTGGGCTCGGCAATCACCCAGGCCACCCCATCGCGTTCGGCATCGGCTTTCAGGACAAAGCGCTGATCCACGTCGTTATCGCCCGCCAGCAATGCGGCCGGTGACCCACCGAGGGCTTTATCCGACTTACGCATGATGACCTGCTTGAGCTCCGGGTCATACAGCCAGATATGGCTGCCATCGCCGACCATGAGTTGTGTATAGGGCTTGGTAATGGACCAGCGAAATTTACCCGGGCGGCTAATGGCCATGGTGCCCTGACTCTTCCCTCCGAACGCTGCCCCACCGGTACTACTCTGGTTAAAGTCTGCCTTGAGGGTGCGGGTGTCCCTAAGCCAGGTTTTAAGCTCGCTCACCGGGTCGGCGTAGGCCGGCAAAGAGAGCCCCAGAATGCCCGCCAGCAGCAGGCTGCCCAGAACCGGTCTGATTTGTAGGATGCGCATCAGATTATTCATCGGTACCACGGCTGGGGGCGAGGACTTCACGACCCCCACGGCCATCCATGGCCGAAACCAGACCGGCTTTTTCCATGGCCTCGATAAGGCGTGCCGAGCGGTTATAGCCGATACGCAGATGGCGCTGCACCAGCGAGATCGAAGCGCGCCGGTTTTTCAGCACAATTTCAACGGCCTGGTCGTACAGCGGATCGGCTTCGGCATCACTGTCACTGCCCTCGCCGCCTTCACCTTCGCCCTCGACAGCGCCCGTCAGAATGCCTTCTTCATATTCCGGGGCACCCATCTGCTTGAGGTAATCAACCACGCGATGCACTTCATCATCGGCCACAAAAGCGCCATGCACGCGTTGCGGGTAACCGGTACCCGGCGGCAGGTAGAGCATATCGCCTTGGCCGAGCAGCGCTTCGGCGCCCATCTGATCAAGAATGGTACGTGAGTCAATCTTGCTCGAGACCTGAAAGGCAATGCGTGTCGGGATATTGGCCTTGATGAGGCCGGTGATGACATCCACACTGGGCCGCTGCGTGGCCAGAATCAGATGAATACCGGCAGCGCGGGCCTTCTGAGCCAGACGGGCGATGAGCTCTTCCACTTTCTTGCCGGCCACCATCATCAGATCGGCCAGCTCGTCAATGACAACAACGATATGCGGCATGCTGCGCAGGGGCTCGGGGCTTTCCGGGGTGAGCGTCAACGGGTTCGGGATCGGCTCGCCTTTTTCGGCAGCTGCCTGAATATGCTCGTTGGCACTGGCCAGGTTACGCACGCCCAGCTTGGACATGATCTTGTAACGGCGCTCCATCTCGGCCACACACCAGGTGAGCGCGTTGGCGGCCTGACGCATGTCGGTCACCACCGGTGCCAGCAGATGCGGGATACCCTCATAGATCGACAGCTCCAGCATCTTGGGGTCGACCAGGATGAGGCGTACGGCATCCGGTTCAGCTTTGTAGAGCATCGACAGAATCATGGCGTTCACGCCTACAGACTTACCGGAGCCCGTGGTACCGGCGACCAGCAGGTGGGGCATCTTAGCCAAATCCGCCACGATCGGTAGTCCACCGATGTCCTTACCCAGGGCCACCGTTAGCGGTGAGCTCATGTTGTGATACGGCCGCGATGACAGGATCTCCGAGAGTCGAACCGTCTGTCGTTTCGGGTTCGGCAGTTCCAGAGCCATGCAGGATTTGCCGGGCACGGTCTCCACCACGCGGACCGAAACCAGTGCGAGAGCCCGTGCCAGATCGCGTGCCAGATTAACGATCTGCGAACCTTTCACGCCCACCGCTGGTTCGATCTCGTAACGGGTAATAACCGGACCTGGATAGGCGGCGATGACTTTGACCTCAACACCAAAATCTCCCAGACGGGTTTCGATCAACCGCGAGGTGAACTGCAGCGTTTCCTCCGTGGGCATATCGGTCGGCGGTTGGGCCTCGTCGAGTAGGCTGAGTGGGGGCAGCGTGCCGCCGACCACCGCTTCAGGAAACAGAGGTACCTGCTTTTCACGCTCTTTGCGTTGCGCGGCCTTGCGCGATACTGGCGCGACGGGGGGAGCCGCTGGTTCGATCAGCACCGGTTCCACCGGTTCGGCCCGCTTGAGTTCGACCTTGGCCTCGCGTTGCTGGGCGACTTCCTTACCAATCCGGCGATCGCGCCAGCTCTCGACGGCTTTGCCGCTTCCGCCCACAGCGCCTTCCAGAAACGCACCCGTGCGCTCGAAAAATGTCATCCAGGGCAGCCCCGTAAACCAACGCCAGCTAACCAGCAAGAGTGCACCCACAATGAGTGTCGCACCGGCAAAACCGAATAGCTCTCCCAGGAGCGTACCCAGCCCCTCGCCAATGACGCCGCCGGGCCCCATGGGCAAGTCACCACCGCTCGTATGAAAGCGGAGCGCGGCAAAGGCAGACAAAGACAGCAAAAAGGCCAGGAAGCCACTCAGCGTCAACCACAGTGAGCGCTGCTCAACCTCGATGGACTCTCGCAACGCCCGTTGTCGGGCACCCCAACCGAGCAGGATTAGCACTAGCGGCAGCAAGGCCCAGAGCCACGCAGCACCACCGAACAGATAAAACAGCAGATCAGCCGTCCAGGCGCCGAAGCGCCCCATCGGATTGCCCAACTGCAATCCGCGACCGGCATGAGACCAGGCCGGATCTGCAGGGTGATAGCCCCCTAGAGCCAATGCGACCACTAGGGCAACAAAGCCGAGTAATGCCCAGCGCGCCTCCAGCATGAGGGCGCGAATGCGCTCAGGCAGGGTGCGAGGGCCTTCAATACGTTGTGTCAGGGGTCGGGAAAACAGTCGATTCATGGAAACAGGCTTCTAGACGGCCGGAGGGGCAGCTAGGGATTATAATCCCTCAGGTTAATGATATTCCGGACATCCCCAGGATGTCCTTTCTTATTCAGGAGCTGTCATGTCTGCTGCGACCCGCCATATCCCCCTGCTGATCCTTGGTTCCGGTCCGGCCGGCTACACCTCGGCGATCTACGCCGCCCGCGCCAACCTGAAGCCGGTGCTGATTACGGGGCTGGCCCAGGGAGGGCAGCTGATGACCACCACCGAGGTCGATAACTGGCCGGCAGACGTTAATGGCGTGATGGGTCCGGAACTGATGGCCCGCTTTGAGCAACACGCCAGCCGCTTCGAGACCGAAATGGTCTTTGACCATATTCATACGGTCAAACTGGGCCAACGCCCCTTCGAACTGGAAGGCGATGCCGGCAAGTACACCTGTGATGCCCTGATCATTGCCACAGGCGCTTCGGCCATGTATCTGGGGCTGCCCTCGGAAGAGAAGTTCTCTGGTCGGGGGGTTTCGGCCTGTGCCACCTGTGACGGCTTCTTCTACCGCAATCAGGAAGTGGCAGTGGTCGGCGGCGGCAACACCGCTGTCGAAGAAGCGCTGTATCTGGCCAACATTGCCAGCAAAGTGACGCTGATTCATCGTCGCGACAAGTTCCGTGCCGAGAAGATCATGGTCGACAAGCTCTACAAGCGCGTTGAAGAAGGCAAGATTGCCCTGGAACTGAATTCGACGCTGGACGAGGTACTGGGCGATGCCACTGGTGTGACCGGCGTTCGCATCAAGGCGGCCGATGGCTCGACCAAGGACAAAGAACTCAAGGGTGTCTTCATTGCCATTGGCCATAAGCCCAATACCGATATGTTTGCCGGTCAGGTTGATATGGAGAACGGTTACATCGTGACGCGTATGGGCAACAATGGCTTTGCCACAGCCACCAGCGTGCCGGGTGTTTTTGCCGCAGGCGATGTTCAGGATCACAACTACCGCCAGGCAATCACCTCGGCGGGTACGGGTTGTATGGCGGCACTGGATGCCGAGCGTTTCCTGGATAGCCTGGCTCAGGGTCTTGATGTAGCCCTGAGCGCCTGGCAACCCAACCACTAACCCGGTTACGATGATTGCCGCGGCTTCAGACCGCGGACTTATTTTTGCACGATGAATGCTCCCCAGGCTCTTCGCTCGCGGCGCCGCCTTGTGGTTATGGTCGGCATCCTGGCCATCTCGATTCTGCTCGCCCAGCTCTACAAAGACCGGGTTATGGCGCTGGTCGGGGGACATCCGGAACTCACCCGAATTACGCCGCCCCCGTGCGACTTGAACCGCACCGCGTGCCCGCTGCCGATTATTACGCCGATCCTGTCGGAGGCGCCTTGGTCCTTTGCCATCACACCGCGCCCCATTCCCGTCAGTGCGCCGCTGTTGTTCACCCTGACACCCCCCCAACAGATTCTGAGCACTAACCAGGTCCGTGCCGCCTGGGTCGAGCTGACCGGCGACAGTATGGATATGGGGCTCATCCGGGTGCCGCTGGTACCCGAAGCTGATGGCCGCTGGTCTGGGCAAGGCAGCATCCCGATCTGCGTGACCGGCAAGATGCGCTGGCGTGCCCGCCTTTACCTGCAGCTCGTCAACACGACCGTTGAGGCCGACTGGCTGTTCGACGCCCCCGTTGATCCTGTTCACCGAGCCAATTGATATGCGAATCGCCACCTGGAACGTCAACTCGCTGAATGTCCGGCTGCCGCACCTGCTGGACTGGCTGGCTTCTGCAACGCCCGATGTCGTCGGTCTGCAGGAGATCAAATGCGAGGACGCCAAGTTTCCGATCGACGCCATTCGCGAAGCGGGTTATGAGGCGGTTTATGCCGGCCAGAAGACCTATAACGGCGTGGCGATTTTGTCGCGTTCACCGATCAGCGCCGTGCAGCAGGGCATTCCCGGTTATACCGACCCGCAGCAACGGGTGATTGCGGCAACCATCGGCGGAATCCGCGTGGTCAATGCCTACTTCCCCAACGGGCAGGCACCCGGCACGGAGAAATTCCATTACAAGCTCGACTGGCTGGCGCACCTGACGGCGTGGCTGGAGCAAGAGCTCTCCGGAAAACCCGAGCTGTGCCTCATCGGCGATTACAACATCGCACCCACCGATGCGGATGCCCACCCGGACTGGAAAGAGGCTATTCATGTCTCGCCACCCGAGCGCGCCGCTTTTGCCGCACTGGAGGCCCTGGGCCTTCGCGATGTGTTCCGGAAGTTCGAACAGCCGGAAAAAAGTTTTTCCTGGTGGGACTACCGGATGAATGCGCTACGGCGGAATTTCGGGCTGCGTATCGATCACATTCTGGCCAGCGCACCCCTTGCAGCGCGCTGCACTGACTGCACGATTGATAAGGCGCCCCGTTTACTGGAGCGCCCATCAGACCACACGCCAGTGATCGCCACCTTTGACTAGAGGCTCGAAACCGATTAAGCCAATTGGTTGGCCAGTGCGACGAAATCGGCCTCAGTCAGTTGCTCGGCTCGCTCAGTGGGTGTGACGCCGGCCGCTTCAATCTGCTCGGCGTTCAACAAAGGTTTGAGCGTGTTACGCACCATCTTGCGCCGCTGCGAGAAAGCCGCATTAACGACCGACCGAAGCTTTGCCTCATCAACCGGGAAACGCCTATCGACCGGCTTTGGAATCATTCGCACCACCGCTGAATTGACTTTGGGTGCCGGGTCAAATGACTCGGGCGGTACATCCAGTAGCGGCTCGAGGTAGCAGTAGCGTTGCAACATGACTGAGAGTCGGCTGCGCTCGGCCTCCCCCGGCAGAGCTACCATGCGGTCAACGACTTCTTTCTGCAGCATCACATGGATATCACGGATAGAGTCGACCTTGTCGAGCAGATGAAAGAGGATTGGCGTTGAAATGTTGTAGGGCAGGTTACCCACCACCCGCAGATCGGGGCCCAGGGTCGAAAAATCAAACGCCAGGGCATCCCCGGCATGAATGGTCATTTGCTCGCGGCTGTATTTTTTTTCCAACCGGGCGATCAGATCACGATCGAGCTCCACCACATGCAGATGTCCGGCACGTTCCTGTAGCGGTTGCGTTAGGGCACCGAGGCCAGGCCCGATTTCCACCACCGACTCACCCGGACGCGGATTTACTGCATCAACAATGCCATGGATGATGCCCGGATCAATTAGAAAATTCTGACCAAAGCGTTTACGCGCTTTATGGCCGGTCTCTGCTGCCAAACTGCGGGCTTTGTTTGTGGGACGAGGATGACTCATGCGGCGGCTGCCAGTTGTGATGCCAAGGTTACGGCCGAGAAGAGACTGCCGGGGTCGGCTGCTTCGGCATCCGTGACGGGGCGCCCCGCCAGATCCAGAGCTGTGCCATGATCCACCGAAGTTCGGATAATCGGCAGGCCTAGGGTGATGTTGATCCCCTGACCGAAGGTAGCGTATTTAAGCGGTGCCAGACCCTGATCATGGTACATCGCCAGCACAGCATCCCCCTTCGGCAACATGCGCGGTGTGAATAACGTATCGGCGGGCAAAGGGCCGATCAGGTGCATGCCTTCACGGCGTAGGGATTCCAGTACCGGGGTGATGACTTCGATTTCTTCCCGTCCCATATGCCCATCCTCACCGGCATGCGGGTTAAGGCCGGCGACGAGTATCCGCGGCGAAGCCAGACCAAACTTGTCGCGCAGATCCTTATGCAGAATCCGTATCGCTGCGGTTAATTCTTCCGGCGTTATCGCTGCAGGAACCTTCGCCAGAGGAAGATGTGTGGTGGCCAGCGCCACCCGGAGCGGACCCTGGGGCGTATCGCCCGCCAGCATCATGACCACACGCGGGGTCTGTGTCTGTTCGGCCAGGTATTCGGTATGCCCGGTAAAGGGGCGACCCGCTTCGTTGATGACCCCCTTGTGCAAGGGCGCTGTCACCATCGCAGCGAACTCTCCCTCACGACAACCGCGAATCGCCCGATCCAGCAGATGAATCACATCACTCGCATTGGCGACATCGAGCTGACCCGGCACCACCGGAACCGATACCGGCATATCGCAAATCGTCAGCGAACCACGGCAAGATGCCTGTGCTGGCTGGGAGGGGGCGTATGATCGAATTTTTGGTGAGACGCCGATCTGTTGGGCCCGTGATTCGAGGAGGGACCGATCGCCCAGGACGACCAGCTCATCGGGCCAGTCTCGCTCTGCCAGGCGCAGGCAGAGATCGGGGCCAATACCGGCCGGCTCGCCCGACGTAATAGCCAGTCGCCGAATCACTTGAGTCATTGGTCGTCGAGACGGATCTCGACATAGGCGCGGTCACGCACCTGGCGGATCCATTCCAGATTGGCATCTTCCATCTTGCGCTGTCGCAAGGCCATCATGGCCCGCTGACGCTGCCGATCTGCTGAGACATCGGTAGTTCGCCGTTCCAGCACCTGAATGATGTGGAAACCAAAAGGAGACTGTACCGGGCCACTGATCTCGCCAATCTTCAGCGCGTTCATGGCCTGCTCAAAGGCCGGTACCGTATCACCCGGATATAACCAGCCCAGGTCGCCCCCCTTCTGGGCCGAGCCATCCTGGGAGTAGAGCTTAGCCAGCGCAGCAAAGTCATCACCCACTTTCAACCGTTCCTGCACATGGTTGATTTTCCGACGTGCCTCAGACTCCGAGGTGATTTCGGTGACCTTGATCAAGATATGCCGAGCATGCGTCTGCTGGACCTGTGGCAACGCATTGCTACCACCGCGACGCCCTAACAGCTTAACAATGTGAAAACCACTGGGGCTTCGTACGACGTCACTGACCTGACCGGGTTGAAGGTTGGCAATAGCTGAGGACATTACCTGGGGTAGGCTATCCACAGGTCGGAAACCCAGATCTCCCCCCTGCATGGCATCATTGGATTCAGAATAGGTAGCCGCGAGTTGCGCGAAATCCTTACCTGCTTTGGCCTGTTCGTCGATACCGACGGCTTTGAGACGCAGCTTCTGAAGTGTTTCCGGTGAGGCGCCTTCGGGAATGCGAATGATGATATGGGCGAGGTGAACCTCCTCACCCGCGCCCGTCGTGGCCTGGTTCGCCAGGAAGTTATCAACTTCACCGGGGCTGATGTTGATCTTGGCATCTACTTCACGTTCGCGAACTCGGGCAATCATCATCTGGTCACGGATCTCTTCGCGGAAATCGTTCCACTTCATGCCGTCTTTTTCAACGGTCTGACGCATCTGGGCCGTCGAGACTTTCTGGTTGGCCGCGATCCGGTCGAGCGCCTGACTGAGTTCGTTGTCTTCCACCCGGATACCCGCCTCCTTGGCCTGCTGCACCTGGGCGCGCTCGGTAATCATCTGATCCAGCACCTGGCGGCGAATGATCTCGGGGGGAGGTAACTGCACTTTCTGGCGATGCAATTGCGCCGTGGCCGCGCGTGTGCGAGCGTCCAGCTGATACTGGGTAATCACCCCCTCATTAACCACAGCGACGATCCGGTCCAGGGTCTGTGGCTGGTTTGGCCGATGTGCCGCCTCCTGAGAGTGAGTCGCTTTTGGCGCCGGCGTCGCGCTTTGAGCCAGCACCAATGAGGGCAACAGCATCAGCAGGAGCAGCATGCCCCACAGGCGGATACCAAAGGAAGTCACGATAGGGTTCATTGATCTCATGATGCGTGGTCTTTGCCCAGGCTTGATCAGTAGTAAGGGTCAGTCATTGGTGCCATGAAGGCGGCATCCGAGGTTCTGGTGTAATTCGGGATGTTCCGACGCAACACATCGAGCGGACTGGAGCCCACACTGCCCATGCCCTTCAGCTCAAGCTGAAGGAAGAAGCTAGTGTTGAGGAACGGCGTCTGGGTCGAACTGTAGGTGATAGCGCGATGGTACACCGCACGCAATGCCCAACAGGCCGAGTTGTACTCAAGACCGGCCAGGCTCTCAATCTGTGATGACTGAACGGCCGAATAGGTATAACGACCGACCGCACGCAGCGGGCCCCAGATCTTCCAGGCGCCATTGATGTCATTCTGCATCACGGCATTGGAAGAGCCACCGCCCGGAATGTAGTCTTCATTCTGATAACGGTAGGTGTAGTTCAGCACGTTCTCGCGGCTGGGCTGGAAACGGGCACCGATATTGGCACGGTTGATGCGGTTCACGGTGCCGTTGCCTACCGAGGCCGCCTGATCATAGGGACTCACCTGAGCAAAACCATTGATCGAGGTATAAGGCGCCACCATGCCTGAAGCTTGGGCAAAGTAGTCGTTCGCATTGTAGCTACTCGTCGATTGGCTAGAGTAGAGGTTGACCTGCTGCGGCTGGAAAAGAATCCGTTGACCAATGCTGAAGCTCATCAGCTGCTGGCCAGTCTTTTCCATGGTGTAGCGAGAGGTGACTGCTGCGGTGACCTGATTGGCGTTGGATACCCGGTCCCAACCGGTAAACATGTTCTCGCTGAACATCTGGGCGTAGCTCACGTCAGCCACGCCGGTATCAAACAGCGGCAGATTGGTTTGATCGCGCAATGGTACGTACAGGTAGTACAACCGAGGTTCCAGAGTCTGATTGAGGTTACGACCGAAGTACTGTGTCTTGCGATCGAAGACTAGCCCCGAATCCAGCGACAAGATAGGTAAAGTACGCGATACATTATCCGAGCCGATTGCAGTACCTGAATCATAAGCACCCGAGTTGGTTAGCTGACCTGCGTTGGTGTTGTACTGCGTGTAGTGCACCCCGAATTTCGGCGTCAGGAAGGAGCCGGGGCTTTGCCAGCTCGTCGCCACCTGCGGATAAGCCCAGAAGCGGTTGCCCTGAACGTAGCTCTGCGTCTGATTGGTGAAATAAGAATTATTCGCCGAAAGCAAGGCATCCAGACGGGTAGGCTGATCAAACATGCCATTGCTCTGGATGACCTCCAGTTCTTCCTGGTCGTTCAGGCGCACATTGCTGAAACCGGCCGCACCGAGCAGCGAACGGTTCATGCTGAAATTAACTTGGGGCAGAAGCTGATAAGGGGTCGACACCGGCGCACTGGGGTTAAAGTTCAGCGTTTGGTAGCCTTGCGCCACTACCGAGGCATTCCAGCTTTGGGAACCATAATTCAACCGGCCAGTGCGGGGCAAATAAGATTGCGACATCGCCGCTAGCGAGTTGTTCAGGTCGGTGAAGTAATACGAGTCCGACACACCCTGCAGATCCCAGGCACCCGATAAACCTGGCAGATAATTTCCGAAGTTCTGCTGGTGCTGGGATAGGAAACTCCACCGATCCCGATTGGACAGGTTATCGTGGGGCATGAACGTGAAGGCGTCACGCCCGTTGAAGGTTGGCGCCGCGCTCTTGCCCTGATTACCCATGTATCGGCCATCCAGGCCCAACAACACGCCCCGCTTACCGTAAACGGTTGGCACAAAGGTCGCATCGTAATTGGGTGCTAGGTTGAAGTAATAAGGCAGTGCGGCCTGGAAACCATTGAGCTGCGAGGTTCCGAAACTGGGCGAGAGGAAGCCCGAGTGTCGTCCCTTATCTAGTGGAAAGAACGCATACGGGGTATAGAAGAAAGGTACATTTTGGAAATACAAGAGCGAGTTAGAAGCATTTCCCGAACTCTGCTCATAATCGGCGTGGTAGGTCGATGCCCGCAGATACCAGCCACTATCGCCTGCCGGGCAGGTGGTGTACGTGGCGTCTTCGGCCTTGTATCGCCCCTCGCCCTCAAAATAGATGCGCGAGGCCTGCCCATGAGAAATGCTCTCGATCACCTTGGCCAGGGGTGCCTGGCCCGGCAACAGGACGTTGCCTTCGGCGCCGGTGATATTGGCATTGGGCGAATCCACTGGCACGCTTTCGGTCGTTGCCGGTGCAGCAATGGACGACACACCGGGCTCCTGGGTGATGGTCGCACTGGCAGCGCCGCCATAGGATGGGACACTACCGGGAGCGCTGGCTACCTGCTGACTGGTCGCAGGCGCACCCGTCCCGCCTATCGAGGGCGCATTGAAGGTCCATGGCCCCTGATTCGGCTGGGTCACGCGCTTCTGCTGACGAATTTCGTAGTTGACGTTATCGATATAGCCGGTGCGCGCCGCTACGACCATATTGGCGTCCGAGCCGGTCATCGTGGTCCCCTGCTGGGGATCACGGTAGATCACGTTGCCCTGGGCGTCGACGTTGTCTTCCACGATGTTGTAGACCATGCGGTCGGCATTGAGCAGCGCGCCATCGCGTCGCAATTCGGCATTGCCCGTGGCAATCAGCTCCAGATCATTACGACCCGTGATCGTATCGGCCAGCAGCTCGGTCTGCTCCTTGGGTAAGGGCTTCGGCATCGGTTGCGGCTCTACCGGTGGCTCTGCATCAGTCGCTGCCAGCGGCTCGTTCTTACGGTCACGGCTGGCCACTGCGGTTTCGGTTGGCTGAACGCGTGCCGGCAAGGGCTCGGTCGGCACTGCCGGCGCCGAAGGCACGCGCGGTGCCGCAGGGCTCTCGGGCGCCGCGGGAGTTGGCGTGGGCTCTGGTGCCGGCGTCCTGACCGGGGCCTCGGCCACCTTGGCGGGTGCGGCGCGTGAGGGCGCCTGTGGCGCCTGGGCATCTGCCAGAGGCACGCCGTCGGATACGGCTTTGGTCGGGCTGGCCGCCGGCGTGGATTTGGGTTCCGCCACCGCGCTCTTTGCCGATTTTGTTGAAGCCGTCGGCGGCACAATACCGCCCAACGCCGCGGGCGGTGCCGCAGCGGGTGCGCCCCCTAACAGTGCCGGATCAATCAGCAGCGGCGCCATACGGGTCGGCGTGGCTGAACTCTGCGCCATTGCGTCACCCGCGTGAAGTGCCGCGCCCAGAGCAATCCCCATCCCCATAGCCAGGCCGAGACCAACGCCCATCCGGGTACCGACCCGCACACCCACCTCGGCCAGCAACCGCGCAACGGGACGCCGTGCCGCCACCGGACCGCACGCAGCCGTCAGCGCACCCTTGAGGTGTCGCACCGGAATGGATTCAGGTTGAAAAACGGACAAAGTTGGCAAAACCCGAGAAAAGACAGAATGACCCGCCGCAAAGACGCACCAAGGGCAAGGTAAAATAGCGTCAATTCTAGCATTTTCGGGCCAGCCAACCCCCATCGCCATGACCGCACCCGCTACAAACGATCCCCGCCTGGACACGGGCCTCCAATTCGTGATCAAGAGCCAGCTGCACCCGGGAACCCCGGCCCTGTCGCCGGCCTCGGCGGACGCCAGTTTCCGTCGCTATTTCCGGGCCACCTGGCCGGGTGGCGAGACGGCCATTCTGATGGATGCGCCGCCGGACAAGGAGGATGTTCGTCCCTTCGTCCGTATCGCTGGCCTGATGGCTGATGCGGGTCTGACCGCCCCCCGGGTCCTGGCGGCTGACGTGGACAACGGCTACCTGCTACTAAACGATCTCGGCCATGCCGGTTATCTGAAAACCCTGCACACAGCCGACGCCAAAGAGGCTGACACCCTCATGCGGGGTGCCATCAAAGCACTGGTCCAATGGCAGCAATCTTCACAGGCGGGCGTCCTACCCACGTATGACGAGACCCTGCTCCGCCGTGAACTCGAACTCTTTCCCGAGTGGTGTATCGGCAAGCATGCCGGCCTAGCGCTTAGCGAAAAAGAACAGGGGTGGCTGGATGGTGTGATGGCCGCCTTAGTGAAGTCGGCGCTGGATCAGCCCAGCGTCTTCGTGCATCGCGATTACATGCCACGCAACATGATGCGCACCGATGACGCCCAAGTGCCGGCGATTCTGGATTTTCAGGATGCCGTCTACGGCCCGATCACCTACGACGTGGTATCGCTGTTCCGCGATGCGTTCATCTCCTGGGATGAAGAACGCGAACTGGACTGGGTGATCCGCTACTGGGAAGAGGCGCGCAAGGCCGGTCTGCCGGTGCATGCCGACTTCGGCGACTTCTGGCGCGCCTACGAGTTCATGGGCTTGCAGCGCCACCTCAAGGTGCTGGGTATTTTCTGCCGCCTGAACTATCGTGATGGCAAATCGCATTATCTGGAAGATCTGCCGCGCTTCTACAACTATGCCTTTCGCACGGCCGAACGCTATGCCGAGCTGCGACCGCTGATCCCCATTCTGGAACGCCTGTCGCCGCGCGATCTGCAGATCGGTTACACCTTCTGAGGCCCCTCATGCGTGCGATGATTCTGGCGGCCGGCCGTGGCGAACGGATGCGCCCCCTGACCGACCATTGCCCGAAGCCGCTGCTGCCGGTTGGCGATAAAGCCCTGATCGTCTACCACCTTGAACGGCTCGCCGCGGCCGGCTTCAAGGACATCGTCATCAACCATGCACACCTTGGCGAACAACTCATCGCCGCACTGGGCAATGGCCAGCCATGGGGTTTATCGATTAACTGGTCGCCAGAACCCGTTGGGGCACTGGAAACAGCGGGGGGTATTCGCCACGCCCTCACGCATCTGGACGACGGTCACGACAGCCCCTTTCTCGTGCTCAACGGGGATATCTACTGCGATTGGCCAATTCGCCCAATGGCGCTGGGCGAGAACGATCTGGCGCACCTGGTGCTTGTAGAGAACCCACCCCAGCATCCCGCAGGCGATTTCGTTATGAACGGTCACCGGGTCACCGACAAGTCGGATTCAGCACCCGCCCTCACCTTCGCGGGCATTGGTTTTTACCGCCCCAGCCTCTTTGCCCATCTGGTGGATGGCGACGCGGCAAAACTGGCACCCCTACTGCGCGATGCGATGGCACAAGGCCGGGTCAGCGGTGAGCACCACCCGGGGCGATGGGAAGATGTCGGCACGCCGGAACGGCTTGCCAAGCTTGACGCCGAACTCCGGTCCAGCCGTCGCTGAGGCTACTCCCTACCGCTATTGCCGCGTATCATGCTGCCATGACGGAACGACACCTCCCGCCGCCACTGGCGCCGTTGACACCCACTGATTTTGATCCGACCCCCTTCGTACGGCGCCGCGCCGCCCTGCTGCAACAAATGCACCAGCAAGGGCGTGGGGTGGCTATCATCCCGACGAGCGGCGAAACACTACGTAACCGGGACACGCATCACCCCTTCCGTTTTGACAGCAATTTCTGGTACCTGACCGGTTTTGAAGAACCCGATGCCGTCCTGGTGCTGCTGGTCTCCGATACCCCGCAGAGCCTCCTGTTCTGCCGCAACAAGGATGTCGAGCGTGAATTGTGGGATGGGTTCCGCTTCGGACCCGAGGCTGCCCGCGAACAGTTTGCTTTTGACCATGCCTTCCCGCTGGAATCACTCGACGAGGTCGTGGCCAAACACCTGATCGGTGCTCGCACCCTCTGGCATAGCGTCGGTACCAGCCCGGCATGGGACGCCCGCGTCGGGCGCTGGCTAGAGCATGCCCGCAGCCAGGCGCGCGCCGGCAAACAACCACCAACCCTGATTGCCGACTGGCGGGCGCTGGTCGAACCCATGCGCCGCATCAAGGATGCTGGTGAACTCGCGCTGATGCAGCGCGCTGCGGATATTGCCGCCAATGCCCATAGCCGGGCAATGCGCGCCTGCCACCCCGGTGTTTTTGAATACCAACTAGATGCCGAGCTGCAATTTGCCTTTCTGCAGGCCGGCGGCCACCCGCCCTCATACCCATCAATTATCGCCGGCGGCACCAATGCGTGCATCCTGCATTACACCGCTAACAACCAGCTACTCCAGGATGGAGATCTGGTGCTGATTGATGCCGGTTGCGAGGTCAGCGGTTACGCTTCGGACATTACCCGCACTTTCCCAGTCAACGGCCGATTCAGCGCGGCACAGCGCGAACTCTACGCAGTCACCTTAGCCGCACAGATCGCCGCCATTGAAGCCACAAAACCGGGGGCTGCTTTCCATGCCCCCCATGACGCGGCCCTGCGTGTTCTGGTCCAGGGCATGATCGACCTCAGGCTTTGCCAGGGTAGCATCGACAGCGTAATCGAATCCGGTGACTATCGCCGCTTCTATATGCATCGCACCAGCCACTGGCTGGGGCTGGACGTGCACGATGCTGGCCCTTACCACGAAGAGGACGAGTGGGTGCGACTGCAGCCGGGCATGACACTCACCATCGAACCGGGCATCTATGTCCGTCCTGCAGACGATGTGCCCGCCGCTTTTCATCATATTGGCATCCGGATCGAAGATGACGTGGTGGTCACCGAGTCCGCTTGCCGGGTGATGACGGCCGGCGCCCCCAAAGAGATCGCCGCCATCGAACAATGGATGGCCAGCTAGCCATGAATGCCAACGCCCCTTCGGATACGGCCACCGGAGACTACGATATCGTCATCCTGGGGGCGGGCCCGGTCGGGTCGACGCTGGCACTCCTGCTCGCCGACAGCTCGCACCGTGTGCTGCTGGTCGAGCAACGTGACGGGGGCGCCAGTCTGAAGGACCCACGCGCCCTAGCACTGTCCGAGGGCGCGCGCCAGCTCTTGCAACCCTTTGGCGCCTGGCCTGAATCCAAGGGTGCCGGTGATGGCCGGTGCACGCCCATTGAAACCATTCATATTTCGCAATCGGACGGCTTTGGCCGGACCTTGATTGATCGACGTGATTACCAGATTCCAGCCTTAGGCTATGTGGTGCGCTACGGGGCTCTCATGGAGAAGCTCCGTGACGCCCTTGGCAAAGCAATGCACCGTGCAGGCAACCGTCTGGCCTGTCTTGAAAACACCACGGCCCGGGTCATCGAGTCGCCGACCACACCATCGCCCTCCACTGGCTCAGCGAACGACCAAGCCGCCGAATCTACCCCAACCGCCAGTGCCCCGGACTTCTGGCGGGCAGTCGACCTGGAAACGCCAGAGGGCACGCAGCGCATTCGCACAAGACTGATCGTGCACGCAGACGGTACGCCCCCCGATGACAGCCCCGGGGTCATTGCCCGTGGCTATGACCAACGCGCCATTCTGTTTGAAGCGGGGCTCACGCAAAGCCACCAGCAACGTGCTTGGGAGCGCTTCACACCCCAAGGCCCCCTGGCACTGCTCCCGGTCGATGGTGCGGGCGGCAAACGGGTCTCGGTGGTGTATACCGTTCCCGAGCAGGCGGCCAGTCACTTACTTGAATTACCGGACAATGAGATTCTCGGTCAGATTCAACAGGCCATCGGCCCGCAGGCGGTGTTTACCGATATCGGCAGTAGGGCCAGCTTCCCGCTCAAACTGCGTCTTCGCCAGCCCATGGTGGCGCACCGTGAAATCTGGATTGGCAATGCCGCGCAAACCCTGCACCCCGTATCTGGCCAGGGTTTCAACCTCGGGCTCCGGGACGCTGCCATGCTCGGACAGGCATTGCGTCAGGGTATCGACCCGGGTAGCGCCCCGCTTCTGGCACGCTATGTCCGATCCCGGCAAACGGATCGCTGGGGCGCCGCCGGTTTTACCGATGGCATTGTCCGCACCTTTTCGACCCCGTTCCCGATGCTCAATGCCGCCCGTGGAATCGCATTGAGCGCCCTGGATCTCATCGGCCCCCTCCGTCATTTTGTGGCCCGTCGCATGATCTGGGGTGCCCGCGCCTGGCCCTGATCGCCCGTCATTCCAGCATCATCCTGCCCCGTAACACCGTGCAGGGTGCGCCGCAGTAATTCCTGACTAAAAATTAGGCAAGAGAGCGATTTCCTTTTATAATTTAGGGCTTTCCCGCTGTCACCTTTTTCGTCACCGTCATGGAATTCGTCGGCTTCAACCTCCGGAACAATCTGTTTGTTGCACCCATGGCGGGTGTGACAGACCGCCCGTTCCGCCAGCTTTGCAAAAAGCTTGGCGCGGGTCTGGCTGTTTCGGAAATGGTGACGTCCAATTCCCTCCTCTACGGCAGCGCGAAGACGCAGCGACGTGCCAACCATGATGGCGAAGTGGCGCCCATTTCAGTTCAGATCGCTGGTGCCGATCCGGTCATGATGGCCGAGGCCGCCAAGCACAATGCGGATCGTGGCGCCCAGATCATTGATATCAATATGGGCTGCCCGGCCAAAAAGGTCTGTAATGTGATGGCCGGCTCAGCGCTGCTGCAGCACGAGTCTCTGGTCGGCAAGATTCTCACCGCAGTCGTCAATGCGGTACCGGACACGCCGGTCACTTTGAAGATCCGCACCGGCTGGAATGTCGACAACAAAAATGCGCCAAGCATCCTGCGCATCGCCGAAGAGAGCGGTATCCGTGCCCTGGCGATTCATGGCCGGACGCGCTGCCAGCAATATCGCGGTGACGCCGAATTCGACACCATTGCTGCTGTCAAGGCCGCTGCCCGGATCCCCGTGATTGCCAACGGCGATATTCGGTCCCCCGAAAAAGCCAAAGCCGTTCTGGAACAAACCGGCGCGGATGGCGTCATGATCGGGCGTGCAGCCCAGGGGCGCCCTTGGATTTTTCGTGAAATCGAACACTATCTGGCCACCGGTGAAAAATTACCGCCACCGGCCGTTGCCGAGATTCAGACCGTCCTCCTCGAGCACCTAGAGGATCTTTACGGGTTTTACGGCACTGAAACCGGTGTCCGCATCGCACGCAAACACATCTCCTGGTACACCAAGGGTCTGGCGGGCTCGGCCGCCTTTCGTCACCAGATGAACCAGCTCGATAGCGTGGCGGAACAACGCCATGTTGTCGATGACTTCTTCCGTCAACTCGGCCAGCGTCATGATCATCTCATCTACGACGCGAGCGAATCCAGTGATGAGGTCCTGGCGGCATGAGCACACCCCATCGAAACCCCTCGGCACTGGCGCAGTCTGTCACCCACGCGCTGGAACAGTACTTTGCCGAGCTTCATGGTGAAGCGGCCCACGGTGTCTATGACATGGTGCTCAGCTGTGTGGAGCGCCCCATGCTGGAAGTGGTGATGCGCCAGGCCGGCAACAACCAGACAGTGGCTGCCCAGATCCTGGGCATCAATCGCAACACCTTACGTAAGAAACTTTCCGACCACGGTTTGCTCTAACCCGCTTTAGCCTAACAATACCTTTGACTTTAATTACGACCTTTCTATCCCGATCATGAAAATCCGTCAGGCACTCCTCTCCGTTTCCGATAAAACCGGCGTTCTCGAATTTGCCCAGGCACTGACTGCCCAAGGGGTCGCCCTGTTGTCGACCGGTGGCACGGCAAAGCTACTGCGCGACGCCGGCCTGACGGTGACCGAGATCGGTGACTACACAGGTTTTCCGGAAATGCTCGATGGCCGCGTCAAAACGCTACATCCCAAAGTCCACGGGGGGATTCTGGCGCGCCGCGATCTGCCAGCGCATATGGCCACCATCGAGCAACACGGGATTCCGACCATTGATCTGGTCTGTGTCAATCTCTATCCCTTTCGCGAAACGGTGGCCAAGGCTGGCGTAACGCTGGAGGATGCCATCGAAAATATTGATATCGGTGGACCGGCCATGGTGCGTTCGTCGGCCAAGAACTACAACGGCGTTGCCATCGTCACCGATCCGGCCGATTACGCACCGCTGATCGAAGAGATGAAAGCCCATGGCGCTTCGCTCTCGCTGGCAACCCGCTTCGGGCTGGCCAAGAAAGCCTTCACGCACACGGCCCGCTATGACTCGGCGATTGCCAACTGGTTGACTGGCCTTGAAGCTGGCGTCGAAGACAAGCCGGCGGAGGCTGCGCCGACCCCGTCGATCTTCCCGAGCGCATTGCAACTGGCGTTTGATCGCTCTGAGACCCTACGTTACGGCGAGAACCCTCTGCAGCAGGCGGCTTTTTACCGTGACAGCACACCCACCGCCGGTGCCATCGCCAACTACACCCAGCATGGTGGCAAGGAATTGTCGTACAACAACATCGCCGATGCCGATGCTGCCTGGGAATGCGTGAAGACCTTCCGTGAACCCGCCTGCGTCATCGTCAAGCACGCCAACCCCTGCGGTGTGGCCGTTGACGACAACTTGCTGGCCGCCTACGAGAAAGCCTTCCAGACCGACCCGACCTCCGCTTTTGGTGGCATCATCGCATTCAATGGCCGCGTCGACGTGGATGTCATCGAAGCGATGAACGAGCGCAAGCATTTCGTCGAAGTTCTGATCGCGCCCGAATTTACCCCGGCCGCCATGGCATTGTTAAACGCCAAGGCCAATCTGCGCGTACTGACCGTTCCCCTCCCAATCGGCGATAAGCCGGTCTATCACGCACTCGAACTCAAGCGTGTCGGCGGCGGCCTGCTGGTTCAAACGCCCGACGCCTTCAATGTGCAAGCCAGTGACCTGAAGGTGGTCACCAAGGTTCAGCCCACTCCGGGCCAGATTGCGGATCTCCTCTTTGCCTATCGCGTTGCAAAATTCGTCAAATCAAATGCTATAGTCTTCTGTGGAAACGGTATGACGCTTGGCGTGGGTGCCGGCCAGATGTCGCGTGTGGACTCGACCCGCATTGCCGCCATCAAAGCTGCCAACGCCAAGCTCTCCCTGGCGGGAAGCGTTGTTGCCTCGGACGCTTTCTTCCCGTTCCGTGATGGTGTTGATGTGCTGGCCGAAGCCGGCGCCAAGGCCGTCATCCAGCCGGGCGGCTCAATGCGTGACGAAGAAGTCATCGCAGCTGCCGATGAGCATGGCCTGGCCATGGTCGTTACGGGCGCCCGTCATTTCCGTCACTAATCTGTTCTTCTCATTTCCATTCATCATTCAGTAGCCATCGCCATGAATCATTGCTCACGAATCCTGACGGCCTTCCTGGCGGCGCTTGCGCTGACTGTGAACATTCCGGCATTTGCCCAAGCGGCTTCCGACGCAAGCACCGCTTCGAGCAGTGCAGACAGCGCCCCGTCGCCTCAGAACGTGGTCGTTGCCGGCACCCCAGACACCACCGAAAAGGCAGCCAGCAGCAAGAGCTGGTACGGCTCGGCATGGGATACCGCCAAGCAGCATCTTTCGGACATCTGGGAAAAGGGTGACGTCGAACTTTACGTCCCTTTCTGGAGCTATCACCTGCCCTTTGCCTATTCCGCGGAAAAGCGCTCCCAGTACACCGAATATCCGGCGGGTGGTGGTCTCGGCAAGGGCTGGTATAACAATAGCGGCAACTGGGAAGGCATCTACGCTATGGAATTCCAAGACTCCCATGGCAAACCCATGTACATGGGTGGTTATGGCTGGGTGCCGACCTGGAACCCCATCAATGAAAAATCCAGGGTTGGTGTTGGCGCCACGGTTTTCATGTTCATGCGTTCCGACATCAATTACTATGCACCGACCCCCGGGATTCTGCCCATGGCGACCATGGGCTACGGGCCGATTGATGTGCAAGTCGCCTATATCCCCGGAGGCGAAGGCTATGGCAACGTCCTCTTCTGGTGGGCCAAGTACTCATTCAAGTAATTCAGGTCAGTCTAGGGCCTCACCCATTGACGGTTTAGCGCCTTACTTAATTCGCAGGAACGTTGTATGAAGATTCTCGTTGTTGGCTCAGGTGGCCGTGAACATGCTCTGGCCTGGAAACTGGCTCAAGGCGCTGGCGTCACTAAAGTCTATGTCGCCCCCGGTAATGCCGGAACCGCCCGCGAAGCGATGCTCGAGAATCTGCCCATCACAGACCTCCAGGCCCTGGCCGACTTTGCTGAGCAGCATGACATTCACCTGACGGTCGTCGGACCGGAAGCCCCGCTCGCAGCAGGGATTGTTGATCTTTTTCGCAGTCGCGGCCTGAAAATCTTTGGTCCGACCCAGGCAGCAGCCCAGCTGGAAAGCTCCAAGGATTTTGCCAAGCGCTTCATGGCCCGTCACCAGATTCCGACGGCTGCCTTTGAGACTTTTACCGATCCATTATTAGCGCATGACTATATCAACCAGCGCGGTGCACCCATCGTCATCAAGGCAGATGGTCTGGCCGCCGGTAAGGGCGTGGTCGTTGCCATGACCTTGGATGAAGCCCATGCGGCTATCGACGACATGCTCTCAGGCAATAAGCTCGGCAGCGCCGGTGCCCGCGTCGTGATCGAAGATTTCCTCGACGGCGAAGAAGCCAGCTTCATCGTGCTGGTCGATGGTAAAAACGTTCTGCCCATGGCGACCAGCCAGGATCACAAGCGCATTGGTGATGGCGACACCGGCCCGAATACGGGTGGCATGGGTGCCTATTCACCTGCCCCCGTGGTCACGCCCGAAGTGCATGCCAAAGCCATGCGTGAAATTATTCTGCCGACCGTGCGAGGCATGGAGGCGGATGGCATCCCATTTACTGGGTTCCTGTATGCCGGCCTGATGATTGGCAAAGATGGATCGGTCAAGACGCTTGAATTTAACGCCCGCATGGGAGATCCCGAAACCCAGCCGATCATGATGCGACTCAAATCAGATGCCGTAAAAATGTTCGAGCATGCGATTGCCGGCACGCTGGATCAGGCCGAAACCGATATTGAATGGGATCGTCGCGTGGCTCTGGGTATTGTACTCGCGGCAGCCAATTACCCTGAAACCCCGAAGAAGGGGGATGCCATCAGGGGGCTTCCCGACGGCAATGCGGCAGGTGACGATGCGCACGTATTCCATGCCGGCACCAGCGATGAGAACGGCCAGGTTGTCACCAGTGGTGGCCGCGTGCTCTGTGTGACGGCTCTGGGCGAGAACGTTGCCCAGGCACAAAAACGTGCTTACGAGGCTGCCGCTGATATCTACTTTGACGGCATGCAGTTCCGCAAGGATATCGGCTACCGCGCCATCAATCGCTGAACCTCGGTCACCTTTCATCCTTATGACTGAACATTCCGGCGCCGAGCGCTCTCGAATCGTTGAAGCCTACTTGCGTGGCCTGCAGCAACGGATCGTGGATACGCTCTCAGCCCTAGATGGTCAGCCTTTCCGAAAAGACAGCTGGACACGTCCGGCGGGAGGGGGCGGTGTTTCCTGCCTGATCGAAGAAGGCAATCTGATCGAACGGGGCGGTGTCAATTTTTCGCACGTGATGGGTGAACAGTTACCACCCTCTGCGTCAGCGCACCGCGCCGAACTGGCCGGTCGGCCCTATGAAGCGATGGGCGTATCGCTGGTCATGCACCCGCGCAACCCCTATTGCCCGACGGCCCATATGAATGTACGCTACTTCGTCGCCCACCCCCCAAAAAATCAGCCCGATCTTGCGCCAGTTTTCTGGTTTGGGGGCGGCATGGATCTGACGCCTTATTACGGTTTTCGAGAGGACGCTGCTCATTTCCACCAGACCTGTCACGATGCATTGTCACGCCACGGCGCCGACTATTATCGGCGCTTCAAGGACTGGTGCGATCAATATTTCTTCCTCAAACACCGCAATGAGGCTCGCGGCGTGGGAGGGATTTTCTTTGACGATCTTAACGAACCGGGATTTGACGCGAGTTTTGCGCTGACCCGCTCGGTGGGTGACGCGTTCGTTAGCGCCTATGCGCCGATTCTCGAGCGCCGCCGGGACATCCCCTGGACTGAGCGTGAACGGGATTTCCAGGCTTATCGGCGTGGCCGTTATGTGGAATTCAATCTGGTCTACGACCGCGGCACCCTGTTTGGCCTGCAATCCGGCGGTCGTACCGAGTCGATCCTGATGTCGATGCCACCAATCGTAAAATGGCGCTACGACTGGAAGCCCGAAGCCGGATCACCCGAAGCGACGCTTTATACAGACTTCCTCCCCCATCGGGATTGGCTGGTTTAACACCCGGTTAAGCTCATCCCATGAGCTTTGAGTTCGCTACGTTAGCCGTGTGCTTTATGCGTATCAATAAACGCACGCGCCTTGGCAGTCCACGCATCAGCCACCATGCGGCTAAGCATGGCATCGGCCGCATCCATAAGATCAGCATCACATTCTTTACGCGGGATCTGCACCAGATACTCGCTAAAGCGTTGCTGATCGCTCCGGAAATGGCGCAGGTTGCCTAGATGCGCCTGTCGGGTACAGTTCGCCAGGAATCCTTGGGACAAACCATCTCGCGGGCGCAAGGAACGGACCAGCTTCAACACGCTTTCCCAGTGTTCTGTTCCCAGCAAAGCGCGCAATTCACAACGCAGACTCGCCGTACTTCTGGGTAATTGCAGCTCACGGCTGGCCAGTGCCAGAACCTGCAACGCCGGTTCGAACTGGCGACGCGCTACCAGCATTTCAGCCTCCTGCTCCAGGCGTGCCGCCTTGAGAGCCGCATCATCCATTTCGACACGACCCAACCATACGGCCGCACGATCCGAGTCATCCAGCCCCTGTGCGGCGCGCGCCGCCAGCAGGTCGGCATAACCCGGGGCAAAATCCAGCTTACGGGCACGTTCTGCCGCTTTGATAGCGGCCTCGAAGTGCCCTTCGAGCAGAAGACGCAAGGATGACAACAGGGCCTGTTCCCCACGTTTCTGACGGCGCAACCGCCGATACTGGGCAATACGGGCCGGCAAATGCAGGGTGCCCTGGAGCAACCGGAGCACCAGCGCTCCCAGGATGAGCGTCGCCAGAATCGCTAGAAGCAGAAAGTTCAGCGACATTTCGACTCGCCAGGTCGACAGGACAATCAAAGCATAACCATCATTGCGTGCCAGGAGATCAGCAACGACGACTGCCAATGCACCAAGCACCAGCCCCCAGAGTAACCACTTCCTCATTGGGCGGCTCCCGGCGGTGAGTTAGGTGATTTAGGCGCCTCATCCGCGCTTGCGGGCTCTGTGACAGGCGCCGCAACAAGCGACACTGTTTCGGGAGCCAGCGCGGCGCGCATGTCCGCCAGGGCCTGACGCGTTGCTTCCAGGCTGATCACATCAGGATCAATGCGCAGTTCTGAGAGGCTGTGCAATTCTTCCATATCGGTTTGCACCCGCGCATTGGCGGTGTCGGCATATTTCCGGATCCAGGCGTTCGCCTGTGCCAGGGTTTGCTGATAGATAGGCGCGTTACGCATGATCAGGGCATGCCGCGCATCGAGCAGCAGGAGTCGCAACCCCTGCTGTAGAAATACTTTTTGCTCCGGGGCAATCAGCCCGGCTTCGGCACGATCCAGACGTTGCACGCGGATCAGGCTCCTTATCGCCTGCCAGACCTCCTGAGCCAAATGATCCGCCCATTGGCGCCCACGTTCGAGGAGCGTCTCTGCGGGTTCCAAATCGACCCGTGTTGTCTGTTGTGCGACCGGTGCCGTAAGGCGGCTATCCTGAACGAGAGGCAATTGATCAATACCAGCGATCAGCGTATCCAGGCGCGCTACGGCCAAACGCAGATCAAAACGGTCCTGTGATTTCAAACTGGCCAGATCCTGTCCGACAACCTGGCGCAAATTCTGCGCCGCGGCGGTTGGATCCTTGGCCAGCATCTGTTGTGCGCTCTGCAGCGCCGCGATCAGCATTTTTGGGTCACCTGTTGCGATCCACATCTGCCACCCTGCATCGACCTGCTGTTCGATACGATCCAGGCTTAAGAGCGCACGTTCCTGTTGCAACGACTGCTGCATCTGGCGTATGTCCGACTTCAAACGGTCCTGGTCGGCCACGATCGCTTCCAGTGCAGTCAAGCGACCATCCGCCGAAGCAATCTGTCCGGCTTCGTTATCCAGGGTTTCCCAGAAGCGGACAGTGGCCAACTGCTGCACGCCCAGCCCGATCACTAACAGCATCAGGACAATAATCACCCAACGGCCAACCCCTCGTGCCTTGGTCACTGTTCGACGCGGCTTTGGCGGGGTGGACGAATCACTCTGTTGATCCGGCGTTGATGGGTGCTCGCTCATGGCGTATCCCTATGATGAAGTGGATTGAGACACCCCATTATACGAGCGCAGCGTTTCGAGTAGCCCCTCGTCCCCACCATTGCTCACCATCACCTTGGCGAAGCCCAGCACATGCGCCGCCTCCGCAATTTTCGGATGTGGAACCAGTAGGGGGATGCGGCGCAGAACATCGGCCTGCGCTGGGGCGGCCGCCGCCATAACGTTCTGAAGCGACTCGCTGCTACTAATCACCATCAGTCGGGGCTGCGAGGGAGCCGAGTCAAGCCAATCGGTCAACAGGGCTATTGCCTGCGGGTTCATGGTTCGCCGGTATACCGCCAACTCATCAACACGCGCGCCACGGGCTCGCAAAGTTTTTGCCAGAACATCACGGCCGCCTTCGCCGCGAATCAGGGCAAAGGCATGACCCTGACAGGAGACTTCGTTAAAAAAGGGCTCAGAGAGCAAGCCCTCGGAATCGAATTGACACTCGGGCATCACCACCTCTGCCACACCGCAGGCGCGCAGAAGCGCGGCAGTTCCGGGTCCGACCGCTGCTCCTGCCACGGAAGCAGGCCAACCCCGGGGCGTCAACGCAGGTAGTGCACAAGTAACGGCATTGGCACTGATGAAGATGCAGGCGCGATACGTAGGCAAACGGTCAGCCATCTGCGCCAGCGCCCCCGAATCTGCAATAGGCTCGATCGCAAGAAAGGGAATATGGTCTGCGTCGCCCCCGAGAGCGCGAATACCGGAGAGGAGTTTATCCGCCTGACCATCCGGACGCGTCACCAGGACACGCAGGCCGCTTAGCGTTCTTCCTGCAGGGCTTACTGAGGCGCTTCCGGTCGACGGCATGCACTGACTCAGTCCGATGAAGCGTTCACAGCATGAATCAACGCGTCCGCACCCTGAGTCAGGAGTTGCTCCGCGAGACCTTTACCCAGTGTCTCTGCCTCTGCCCAAGGCCCACGACATTCGCCAGCGACGATCTGGGCACCATCAACCGATGCCACCAGACCACGCAACCAGAACTGCTGCCCCGGTTCACCCACAGCAAAACCGGCAATCGGCAGATGACAACTACCACCCAGACGGCGCGAGAAGGCCCGCTCGGCACGAACACAGGCCGATGTTTCAGCATCCGATAGGCCATCCGCAATACGCTGGTTTTCTGGCTGGTTGGCGCAGATCTCAATACCCAGCGCGCCTTGCCCTGGCGCTGGCAGCATATCGGCCGGATCAATACGCGTGCGGATCCGTTCGCCCAGACCCAAACGCACCAAACCGGCCGCCGCTAGAATAATGGCATCGTATTCACCCTCATCCAGCTTACGCAGGCGAGTATCCAGATTGCCGCGCAACGGCTTGATCACCAGCTGCGGGTATCTGGCCCGAAGCTGGGCTTCACGGCGCAGACTCGACGTGCCAACGATCGATCCTGCCGGCAAATCGGCCAATGTGGCAAAGCGCGGGCTGACAAACGCATCCCGCGGGTCCTCACGTTCACTGATCGCTGCCAGGACAAAGCCTTCGGGCATGTCCATCGGCACATCTTTCATCGAATGCACCGCCAAGTCGGCCCGGCCTTCTGCCATGGCAACCTCGAGCTCCTTGATGAACAACCCCTTACCACCAATGGCCGCCAGGGGCCGATCCAGGATCTGGTCTCCCCGGGTCGTCATGCCTAGAATGGTCACAGCCCGTTCCGGGTTCTGCGCCTGCAAACGACCTTGCACATGCTCAGCCTGCCACATGGCCAGGCGGGACTCTCGGGAAGCGATGATAAGCGGTTTGGACATACGTAACTTACACCTGAAGGGAATAAAGGTCCTGTTTGCCCGAGGCTAGCGCCCATTAAAGCGTACAGCCCAGGTCATGGCGTAATCCTAGCATGCGCCATCCCTTATAATGCCGGGATTACAGCCACTTCTGCCGCTTCAGGCCGAGCACTGCCATGTCTGCCAACGAAAACAAACCTCTCGCAACGCCCTACACCTGGGCAGGACGTTTTGACGAACCGATGTCTGAACTCGTCAAACGCTATACCGCCTCGGTAGACTTTGACCAGCGCCTGTGGCGACAGGATATTCGTGGCTCGCTGGCGCATGCCCGCATGCTAGCCAAACAACACATTATCAGCGCTCAGGATCTAGCGGATATCGAACGCGGCATGAACCAGATTCTGGGTGAGCTGGAGCGTGGCGAGTTCATCTGGTCGCTGGATCTGGAGGATGTCCACCTTAATATCGAACACCGACTCACCAGTCTGGTCGGCGATGCCGGTAAGCGTTTGCACACGGGTCGCTCGCGTAACGACCAGGTCGCTACGGATATCCGTCTCTGGTTGCGTGACAGCATCGACGTGTTGCTTGAACTCTTAAAGCGCTTGCAACTGGCTCTGGTGACCCTGGCCGAGCAACATGCCGCCACCCCGATGCCCGGTTTTACCCACCTGCAGGTCGCGCAACCAGTGACGTTTGGCCACCACCTGATGGCCTATGTCGAGATGCTGGCCCGTGATGCCGAACGGCTGACCGACTTACGCCGCCGCGTTAACCGCTTGCCACTCGGCAGCGCCGCGCTGGCTGGCACCACCTACCCGATTGATCGCCATTTCGTGGCCGAGCAACTGGGCTTCGAGGCTGTCTGCGAGAACTCTCTGGATGCTGTTTCTGATCGGGATTTCGCGATCGAATTCTGTGCTGCAGCATCGCTGGCCATGATCCACCTCTCACGTTTCTCGGAAGAGCTGGTGTTATGGATGACGCCCCGCTTCGGCTTCGTCATGCTGGCTGACCGTTTCTGCACGGGCTCGTCGATCATGCCGCAAAAGAAAAACCCGGATGTCCCTGAGCTGGCACGCGGCAAAACCGGACGAGTCATTGGCGATCTGAACACCCTCCTCGTGCTGATGAAAGGTCAACCACTGGCCTACAACAAAGACAATCAGGAAGATAAGGAGCCGCTGTTCGACGCGGTTGATACCTTAACGGATACCCTGCGTATCTTTGTAGACCTGGTTCCGGGCATTACCGTTCGCCCTGAACCCATGGCCAACGCCCTGCTTCAGGGTTACGCAACCGCCACTGATCTGGCCGATTACCTGGTGCGCAAGGGACTGCCCTTCCGCGAAGCTCATGAAGTGGTCGGACTGGCGGTCAAGGCTGCCGAAAAGAAGGGCGTGGATCTGGCCGACCTGACCCTGACTGAGCTTCAGGCATTTTCCAAACTGATTGAGTCAGATGTGGTACAGGCTCTGACGATTGAGGGCTCACTGGCCGCCCGCAACCACGTTGGGGGCACCGCGCCAGAGCAAGTAAAAAGCGCAATCGAACGCGCCCGTCAGCGGCTCGCCTAGATCGACAATCCGGCCAGGGTGGCAACCCCCAGAATCAGAAACAGGATCGCTGTCACCCGGTGCACCAACTTGATGGAAATCTTTTTCAGGAGCATGTTCCCGAAAAAGACAACCGGCACATTGGCCAGAAGCATACCGACGGTTGTACCCAGCACCACCGGAGCGAGATCATTGAAACGGGCCGCCAGAATCGCTGTGGCCACCTGTGTCTTGTCGCCCATTTCCAGCAGAAAGAAGATCACCGTCGTCATCACAAAGACACCATAGCGACGTAGTTTCTTTTCGGCTGTATTCTCTTCATCCTCATCCAGCCGATCGGGAATCAAGGTCCATAGCGCCATAGCCACGAAAGATAGCCCGACAATCCAGCGCATCCAGTCGGGCCCCAACCAGTCCATCACTGAATCGCCAACCAACGCGGCCAATGCATGATTAAGCAGGGTGGCAATGAAGATACCTGCACTGATCGCCCAGGGGGCACGATAACGCGCTGCCAACACCAGTGACAGCAGCTGGGTCTTGTCACCGATCTCGGCGAGCGCCACCACCCCGGTGGCAATCAGGAAAGCATCCACGAACTTGAAGCTTTAGTTTTTGTAGGGCTCGACCAGCGTTTGCAATTCGCCCGCCTGGAACATTTCCATCATGATGTCGCTGCCACCGATAAACTCGCCGTTAACATACAGCTGAGGAATAGTCGGCCAATTGGCATAGACCTTAACGCCCTCACGGATTTCGGGGTTATCCAGCACATTAACCGTAAAGAACCGGGTCACACCGCTTTCACGCAACAGCTTGCAGGCGCGTTGCGAAAACCCGCACTGAGGAAACTGTGGCGTCCCCTTCATGTACAGCACGACCGGGTGGCCTTTGACCTGTTCATCAATGAGGGCAAGGATCGGATTATTGTTATCGTTCATGGCAGAACTCCAGCAGGTTGGGGAATCAGAGAGCTGCGAGTCTAGCCAAGGCCGCGGAGGTCGTCAAACCGGCTTACGGTGATGGTGCGGATGTCGAACGTATTCGATCACGCTATAGAGCGCCATACCGGCCAGCAACGCCAGCACGTAAAGCAACCCGGCATCAAGCCCGCTACCGAGCAAGACCAGACCGGGCCCCGGACAGATGCCCGTCAGCCCCCAGCCGATTCCGAACAGAATCGAGCCGCCAATCAGTCGCCCGTTAATCAGGTTATTCGAGGGCAAATTCATGGGTTCGCCAAGCAGGGTCTTATGTGACCCTTTCAACCAACGGAAGCCCACCATACCGGCGATCAGACCACCACCCATCACCAGTGCCAGAGAGGGATCCCACAACCCCGTGATGTCGAGAAAACCGGCCACCTTGGCCGGATTGGCCATGCCAGAGAGGATCAAGCCCAGACCGAGCAAGAGACCGGACAGGCCCGCCGTCAGCCACTGCATCAGTTTGCTCATGCGCCACCTCCGACCACGTGCCGGACAATAAACACCGTGACCATGGCGGAGCCCATGAAGGCAGCCACTGCCACCAGTGAACGCAGTGAAAACCGCGAAAGACCGCAGATGCCGTGACCACTGGTACAACCATTGGCGTAACGTGTGCCGAGACCGACGAGCAGGCCGCCCACAAGCAGCCCCAAGAATCCGGTCTGCTCGACAACAGGCGGCAGTTCAGCCACCAGGCGCCAGACCATGGGCGCGCCGATCAAACCGAGCAGAAAGGCGATGCGCCAACCGAAAGCCTCATGCTTGCGCTGGACGACCAGATCAACCAAGTGCCCCAGAATGCCGCTGATGCCAGCGATCCGGCTATTCGTCCAGGCCAACCAGATCGCGGCCAGACCGATCATAAGACCACCCGCCAGTGCGGCCAGCGCGGCGGTCATGGTAAAAGCCTGCCAGTCGATGCTCATGCCTTACCTCGTTTCTGGGGTGTTTGAGCGCCCGCACCACAATAGAGCGCATTCAAAGTTTCCAGAATCACCTGCACATGGGGATGGCTGACCTTGTAATAAATATACTTGCCATCGCGTCGGGTGCTGACCAGCCCCTCTTTGCGCAGAACGCCGAGCTGCTGCGAGAGCGTTGGCTGATGGATATCCAGAATCTCTTCCAGTTCACCAACGGCATACTCCCCCTGCAGCATCTGGCAAAGGAGCAAGAGGCGATCCGGATTCCCGATGACCTTGAGGAGCGACACGACCTGACCGGCCTGATTTCGCATCCACGTCAGATCAAGTTGCGGTAACGCATTTACGCCATTCGCCATTAGATTCTTTGCAGAACCGCTTTTTGCGGTCTGCCCACTTCCCTGGGTATTTTTTGTCGCCATGATTGTTTTGTAGTTGGAGACGGTAATTTTTTTCAGTATACCATGCAATATATAAGCCAGCAGCTAAACTATAAGTCACCCACGGCCACCCTGTCATCCACACTTGCTCGCGCTAAAATGCAACCATGAGCAAAAAACCGACCTGGCTAAAACCGAGTGGCTCCCCGGTCTCTTGCACCGAAAAAATCAAGGTGCTGAACGAGAATTACGACGAACTCCGTACGTTGGCCCAGGAGACCCTGGATGACGCCCTGTTGATGGGCTGCAGCGAAGCACAGATTCGTGCCGTTTTACGCGACATGATCAATGGTCTGTCGGCCAACTATGGTGAATTAGAAGACTGATCGCGCCATTAACTGCGCCAGTTTAGCCGCCGTGCGTGCCAATCGAGCGTTGCCGTCCTGCTCATCATTTTCTTCGCCAGTGCCGGATGCGCTTCAGCAATGACCTGACGGGCAAACCCAGAGAGAAACGAGGCTTTAATCGCTGCCCGAGCCTGGTCTACGCCGATACTTTCATAAGGCACCGAGGATAGAACCAGAAAGCCATCATCCGGAATACGGCCGGCGGCCATATTGGCCTCGATAATGCCTGCCGCGCGAATAATCGGCTCGGCGAGCTGTGGACTATAAGGACCGACGATGAGTGCCAGGTTAGGGGTGTGTAAAAAATCGAAGCCTCGCCCCAGGCAGATCATCCACTCCCGATGCTCAATATCCAGCTGCCTTTCACCCCGTAGTGCCTGGGCCCGTACCTTGTTCACATGGCGCACATTGCCTTCCAGCAAGGGCAACAGATCGGCCCGCATGCGTTCAGGCATATCGGGCAGCAACGCCCCGAGCCGATCGGTCAGTTGCGACGAATCGGCATCCGTCCACGCGGCCATATCCAGTTCCTGACCGTCCACACCATGAATGATCAGGGCATCCTCATCCGTTTCAAAACCACAGACCAGCGGGTAAACCGTGCCGTGCCCTGCGCCGAAGATGGTCGAAATCTGGCGATGGATGGATTGTGTATGCGCAATTGCCGCGGTTTGATCGTAGTCAAATCCGGCACAGCCGCGGCGCCGTTCGCCCCGGGAGAAATGATAGGTTACGAGAAACAAAACCTGACGACCCTCGTGGATTCGCTCCATCACATACTGGGTCAACACTTCGCCCAGGTGAGGCCAGCCTAGATCAAACTGGCCACCCAGATTTCGGAAGGGCATCAGAATGCCGACCGGGGTCTCCGTGGCAAACGGAATGTTGATCCGGCCATCCATGCACTTGAGGACCGCAATCGCCGTCGGATGCTGACTCTGGTAACGCGTCCGTGCCAGCATGGCTTCCGGGCTGCGATAAGCCTCGCCATGGCGTTCGGCCAACTCGGCCAGCCAGCGGATCCGGTGATCAATCGGTTTGCTATGCACATCGTTCATCACCGTACCCTCCCGTGAGTTAACAGCGCGCTAAACGCTTCCCCGTGGAAACGCAACTAGGTGGTCAATCTCCAGCCTAATGCCGATCATCTCACCAATCTGGTGGTCGTGGTGACTTGGCACTAGCGACAACACCTGATCCCCTGAAGCCAGCTCCAGCGTATACAAGAACGCCGCACCGCGGAACACGCGTTCCACGACGCGGGCTCGAACCGGACTGGCATCATCGTGCTGGATATCATCCGGCCTAATGAGAACATCCACCTCCGAACCGTCAGGAACATCCACCGGCTGGATCCGGCAGAGTTGACCCAGTTCAAAGTCAATGCAATTACCCCCATTGACGATGGCCGGGAGAAACACTCCGTCGCCGACAAAGGTTGCCACATGGCGCGAGGCGGGTTCGTGGTAAAGCTCGTAGGGCGCTGCCCACTGCTGCAAACGGCCATCCAGCATCACCCCTACTCGATCTGCCATGGCAAAGGCCTCCTGCTGATTATGCGTAACGAGTAAACCCGTTGTCCCCGTGGCCTTGAGAATATGATGGACGTCAATCGACAGGCGTTCGCGCAACTCGACATCCAGATTCGAAAAAGGCTCATCCATGAGGAGCAGCGTCGGTCCGGGTGCCAGCGCCCGCGCCAGCGCGACACGCTGCTGTTGACCGCCGGAAAGCTGGTGCGGATAACGCTGACCCGAATCCCCCAGCCCCACCAGATCAAGCAGTTCCGATACACGCCGCAATTTATCGGTACGCGTCCACTCGCGCAGACCGAACGCGACGTTATCGGCCACGCTCAGATGGGGAAACAGCGCATAGTCCTGAAACACCATGCCAATCTGGCGGCGCTCGGGCGCCAGTCGCCATGCTGCGTCTGCGACCCAGTGACCATTCAAGGCAATCCGCCCACCCATGAGCGGCTCGAAACCGGCAATCGCCCTCAGCACGGTCGTTTTGCCACACCCCGAACCACCCAGCAAACAGCCAATTTCGCCCGGCGCCAGCGCAAAGGACAATCCATCGACGATAGGTCGGTTGGCGTAACCGAGTACCACCGATTCCAGAATCAACGCATCCATAGGTTTCATTGTTTAACGCTCAGTGCAATTCGGATTCCGACTTGCGGACTAGCAAGATCACCGGGATCAGACCGGCAACCACAATCGCCAGACTGGGAAGTGCCGCGCGATCCCACATGCCCTCTGACGTCATTTCAAAAACACGCACCGCGAGCGTATCCCACCCGAAGGGTCGTGTCATCAAGGTAATTGGCATTTCCTTCATTACATCCACAAATACGATCAACGCAGCCGTCATCACTCCACCTCGCACCATGGGAAGTTGAAGCCGGAAAAGCACATGCCTGGGTGAAAGGCCCAGCGACCGCGCCGCATTGCCCTGATTTCGGGTGATGCGCTGCATGGACGCATCAATAGGCTGGTACGCAACCGCCAGAAAGCGGGCTGAAAGTGCAAGCAACATGACGACCATCGAGCCCTTAAGCAATGGCCCCAACTCCCAGCCAAACCATACAGACATCGTCGAGAGCTGGTTATCGACCCAGGCGATGGGAATAAAGAGCCCAACAGCCAGGACCGTTCCGGGGATGGCGTAACCCAAGGTTGCCAAGCGAACGGTCCATTGGGTCAGCGGATCCGGATGGTGTTGCCGTATCGCACTGAGGATAATCCCCAGAAAAGTCACCACAATGGCAGCCAGACCTGCCAGCCAGATCGAGTGCAGAAGAAAGAACGGATAGCGCCCATCGAAATCTTCCTGCCAGATACCACGAACCCAGACTAGCAACTGGATCAGAGGCACCACAAAGGCCATGGCCAATACCACGCCACAGAACATCACCGCCGCCCAGCGGGCGCCCCCCTTCAAAGGAATGCGCGCCGGACTGTAGCTCTTGGCAGCATAACGCCGGTTCTGCCGCAATCGCTGGTCAACAACGGCCAGCACCAGAACAAACAGAACCAGCAATGAAGCCAGCTGGCTGGCAGCCGGTAGGTTAAAGAGTGCAAACCAAGCCTTGTAAATTGCCGTGGTGAAGGTATCAAAACTGAAAATCGAGACACTACCGAAATCTGCTAGCGTTTCCATCAGCGCCAGCGTCATGCCGCCGGCAATCCACGGGCGAGCCATCGGCAGCGCCACTTTCCAGAATGCCTGAAAGCGGGTGTAACCAAGCACCTGCGCCGCTTCGATCGCACGCAATCCCTGGGTCACAAAGGCATTACGTGCCAGTAAATAGACGTACGGATAGAAGGCCAGGGTCAGCACCAGAATCACTCCGCCCGTTGAACGAATCCGCGGAAACCAGGGCACGCCGCCCAACCACTCACGCAGTGTGCTCTGCACCGGTCCGGTAAAGTCAAATAGGCCAACCTGGACAAAGGCCAGCACGTAGGCCGGCATGGCCAGCGGGAGCATCAGACTCCAGGCAAAGAATCGACGCCCTGGGAACTGGCAGACGGCCGTCAGCCACGCGAGGCTGACCCCCAATAGCAACACCCCCATGCCCACGCCCAGCAGCAACGTCAACGTATTTTTCAAGACACCCGGTAGTACAAACTCCGCCAGATGCGACCAGATCTCAGGTTGCGGATCAAAGACAGACGCTAGCACCACCAGCAGTGGCACCAGCGTCAGCTGCGCAATGACCAGAGCCCGCCAGGGGCCCCAGTTGGTTGGCGCACGATGGGGCATCAAGGGCACGGAGTAGCCCCGAAGCGAAGTGGTGTCGGCAATCTGTTAGCGGTAACCGGCACGATCCATCAACCGGGTGGCTGCACCCTGAAGCTCGCCAGCTTTCGAGACATTGACCAGATCCATCTTGAACGGTCCCCAGTGACGAATGATCGAATCGGCCTTGATACGTGGATTCGCCGGATATTCAAAGTCATCGTTGGTATAGATCGATTGTGCTGTTTCTCCTGATAACCACTCGATCAGTTTTTGCCCACCGCCAGCATTTGGGGCATTCTTTGTCACGCCGGCACCAGAGATGTTGACATGGACACCACGTTCTTTCTGATTAGCCCAGAAAAGACCAACCGGCAGATTGGGGTCCTTGTCGAGCAGACGTGCCAGGTAATAGGTATTGACGATACCGACTTCGCACTGGCCCGCTGCAACGGCCTTAATCAGCGCCGTGTCGTCCGCAAAAACATCGGTGGCCAAGTTAGCGACCCAGCCCCGGACCACCTCTTCGGTTTTCTTTTCACCGAGCGTGGCAATCATGGTGGCCACCAATGACTGGTTGTAGACCTTCTTGGAGGTTCTCAGACACAATTTGCCCTTCCATTCAGGTTCTGCCAGTGCCTCGTAGGTCGACAGTTTCGAAGGGTTCACAAATCGTTTGTTATACACAATAGTTCGGGCTCGAACAGATAATCCGTACCATTCACCCTTGGGATCACGCAGGTTGGCTGGAATGTTTGCATTCAATGTCGGTGAATTGATGCTGCGCAGTAAACCCATACGCGAGGCATGCCATAGGTTCCCTGCGTCGACCGTAATCAGCACGTCGGCCGGGCTTTTTGCCCCTTCGGCTTTGAGGCGTTCTAGCAGGGGGCCTTCCTTATCGGTCAGCACCTGAATCTGCGTTCCCGTTTCTTTGGTGAAGGCATCGAAAAGTGGCTTGATCAGCTGCTCGTTGCGTGCCGAATAAACAGTCACCGTATCGGCCAGGGTCGACCCAGCCAGCAATAGGCCAAACAGGCCGGAAACAACAGTAACAAAGGATACGTATCGACTACGACGAGGGTTTGACATGATGGATTGACCTAGATATGAGCAGGAATTGATCCTATTTTAATGGTAACTATTCTCATTTGCAAGCTTTGGTAGCAGGATTTAGAATGAAATTCAGGAGATTCCACTACTGGCCTTTCAACGCGTTGACAAACCATGATGCCCACACTCTTCGTCCCTCACGGCGCTCCAACTTTTGCCCTGCGACCCGGTGAAGCCGGTGCCACACGTGCCCATCCGAGCGAAGAGCATTTCATGCCCTTCTTTGTTGCGCTCGGCGCGGCTGGGAAACAAGCGGTTGCCCATCGTTTTCATCAGGGTGTTGATCACCTGGTCATTGCCATGGACGGCTACCAATTCGGTCGAACGGTACAATAGACACTTCAAAATCAATCAAGAGCCTCAGCATGTTCGGTCAATCCACCTACCCTCCCTGCCCGCAGTGCACACTGGAAAATACCTATCCGGATGGCACGAACTTCATCTGCGCGGATTGTGGTTTTGAATGGCCGATGGAGGCAGAGCGTGGCGAAGAAGAGGGGGCGCGTATCGTCAAAGATGCCAATGGCAATGTCCTCACGGATGGCGATAGCGTGATCCTGATCAAGGACCTCAAGCTCAAGGGTTCATCAAGTACCATGAAGGTTGGCACCAAGATCAAGAGCATCCGCATCGTCGATGGGGATCATGAGCTCGATTGCAAATCCGACTTCGGCAACATCATGCTCAAAGCCTGTTTCGTCAAGAAGGCCTGAGCCAACAATCACACCCTCCGAACCCCGGCCAATGACCGATTCTGAGTCATTCTCTCTCTCGCTCCCATCCCTAATCAAGGAGATTGGCCGGGGTGCCAAAGGTGCCCGGGATTTATCGCTGAGCGATGCCGAAGCGCTTTTCAGGGCAATGCTAAATGGCGAGGTTCCGGATCTTGAACTGGGCGCCATTCTGCTTTCCTTGCGCATCAAGGGTGAATCCGACGAGGAGTTACTGGGCTTTTGCAAAGCGATGCAAGACACTACCCGCTGCATCGATCACCCAAGCCACTCTCAACCGGTTGTTATCCTCCCTACCTACAACGGCACCCGGCGCCAGCCAAATCTCCTGCCCTTACTAACGTTCATGCTTCGCGACGCCGGTCTACCAGTGCTGATTCATGGTCGGCATGATTTCGCTAATCGGGAGAACCCCTTTCCGCTCTTCCACGCATGTGGCATTGACTCAGCCCAAACACTAGAAGCCGTCAACCAGCAACTAAGCGATCAGGGGATTGCCCTGACTGGCATAGATGTCCTGAACCCCGAGCTCGACCGCCTGTTGGCATTACGCACACGACTCGGCCTTCGTAACCCGGCACATACCCTGTGTAAATTGCTCGACCCCTGCCCTGGGCATAGTATCCGGGTCGTGAATGTGACACATCCGGAATACCTTATCCGGATGGCATCGTTGCTCAAAGCGCAAAGAACAACGGCGCTACTCATGCGCGGCACCGAAGGGGAGCCCTTTGCCAACCCCAAACGTCGACCGGAATTGTCAGGGTTTCATGGCAGCGAAACCGTCCCCCTGTACTCAGCCGAAGATGGGGGCTCGCCACCAATTCCCGGCTGGCCAGAAAGCAACGAACTGGAAGAGAATGTGGCATTAATCCGCGCCTTGCGCGAGGCACCCAAACAAATCCCCCAGCCTCTGGTCGATCAGGTAGATGCCCTCAAAAGGCTGGCTGCACTGATCTGAAGATCAAGTGTTATCGGGTAGATCCCGGTGCGCAGCCCGGCTGAGGCGATCCTGTATAGCAAGCCATTCAGAATGCTGCGGTAAGGCCTGGACCAGTATTTGCCGGTACCCACCCCCATCCAGTTCCCGCAGCACGCGATAGAAATCATGCGCGTAATCCATCGGATCGTTAGCCAGGATACGGGTTGAGGCATATTGCCGAACACGTGGCGGGAGGTCATCTGTATCCCGCACAATCGCTGCAACATCTCCGCGAGCTATCTGACGATCTATCATCCCCGCATCGACCACCTTCAGGGGCGTACGCGGTGCGTAATGAGAGGCCAGCGATCCCGATACACGGGGCGCGCGCTCATCTTTCTTTGCATGGGCCTGCACAGTGCGGCCCAAAACCAGGCTCAGTTGCTCGGCCGTGATCGCACCGGGCCGGAGAATGACTGGTAGATCGCGAGAAAGATCGACGATGGTAGATTCAATGCCCACACGACAGTCACCCCCATCCAGAATCAATGCCACTGCATCCCCAAGCTCGTCAGCAACATGCTGAGCGGTCGTCGGACTGATTCTCCCGAATCGATTGGCTGAAGGCGCGGCCAGGCCACCACCCTGTTGGCCTGCAGACCGCCGCGACTCCGCTAACGCCCTCAATAAAGCCAAAGCAACCGGATGTCCCGGCAAACGAATACCGACAGTGTCCTGCCCCCCTGTCACCACATCAGGCACTGTTAGTGCCTTTTTCAGAATCATCGTAAGCGGCCCCGGCCAGAATGCCTCAGCCAGGATCCATGCCTCGTCAGGAATCTCACGCGCGTAATGGGTCAGCAGATCATCAGCGCCCAGATGAACAATCAGCGGATGATCTGCCGGTCGACCCTTCGCAGCAAAAATGTGGGCGACCGCCGCCGGATTATCGGCATCCGCTGCCAGACCATAAACAGTTTCCGTGGGGAACCCGATCAACGCCCCCGCGTTGATCAACGAGACTGCCCGGTGAATCGCGTCGGATGACTGACCCGGGACGATCTCAGGCATCGGGCAGACCGAGGATCTGGCGCGCTTGCATCGCCCGTTCATAAACTTGTTGGGCATCATCACCCACCACCGTGTAATGACCCATCTTGCGACCGGCACGGGGGGTTTGCTTACCATAGAGATGCAGGCACAAGCCCGGGATTGCCAGTAAAGCGGCCCAGTCCGGTTCACGCTCAATACCCTTGTCAAACCAGAGATCACCCAACAGGTTTACCATCACCGCCGCCGAATGCGCGCGACTATCGCCAAGGGGCATGCCGCACAAAGCACGCACCTGCTGCTGAAACTGGCTCGTGGCACAGGCATCGATCGTGTAATGGCCGCTATTGTGCGGACGGGGCGCCATTTCGTTCACCACCAGCTGACCTCGCGAGACGAAAAACTCAACGCCCAGCGTGCCGACATAACCGAGACAACCCGCCAGCTTCTCAGCGACCTCGCAGGCATCGTCAGCGACACCCACCGAGTTTTGGTCAACTTGCCAGACGGGGACCACGCTCACATCCAGAATGCCATTGTAGTGGCGGTTTTCTGCCGATGGAAAAGCCTTCACGCTGCCATCCTGCCCACGAGCCAACACGACCGAGATTTCATAATCTAATGGCAGCTTGGCTTCCAGGATGCAGCGCACACTACCGAAAGCGAGCCAGGCTGCTTCAGCCGCAGCGCGATCATCGACCACCGCCTGTCCTTTACCGTCATAGCCTAGGCGTGCGGCTTTGAGGATTCCGGGGAAAAGATGCGCGGGTGCGGCGCGTAGATCTTCAATCGAGTCAATCTCGGCGAATGGGCCATGCGGCAAACCATGGGTTGCCAGGAAGGTCTTTTCAGCAATACGATCCTGACAGACCGAAACAGCCGCCGCCGAGGGGTGCACCGGTACGCGCTCCGCCAGAACAGCCAGCGAGTCTGCCGGAACATTCTCAAACTCGGTGGTCACCGCTGCACAACCCGAAGCCAATTCGGCCAAGGCGGTGCCGTCATCATACTCAGCGCATAGGTGACGATCCGCAATCAGACCGGCCGGGCTACCAGGATCCGGATCCAGCACCCAGACCTGATAACCCAGTTCATGAGCCGCCATAACGAAATAGCGGCCAAGTTGGCCGCCACCCAGCACACCCAGCACCGCAGGTGCCGGAATCAAGCATTTCTTCATTAGACTTCCGGCAATTTCATGGCCAGCACTTTGGCTGACTGGGTCTTTCGGAACTGCTGCAAACGATCATTTAAAGCAACATCCTGATTCGCCAGCATCGCGACAGCAAACAACGCGGCATTGGCCGCCCCGGCTTCGCCAATGGCAAAGGTCGCTACGGGAATACCTTTAGGCATCTGTACGATGGAATGCAACGAGTCGACACCCGAAAGGGCTTTGGATTGTACCGGCACCCCCAGCACAGGCACCGTGGTCTTGGCTGCCAGCATGCCCGGTAAATGTGCCGCACCACCGGCGCCAGCGATAATGGCCTGCAAGCCCCGTGATCCGGCATTTTCCGCGTAATCAAACAGCAGATCGGGTGTCCTGTGCGCCGATACAACGCGCGCCTCAAACGGCACGCCAAACTCTTTAAGCATGACGGCCGCTGCCTGCATCGTCGGCCAGTCGGAGTCCGACCCCATCACGATACCTACGAGAGGCGATTTGTTGTTCGCAGTCATTGAACAGTCCCTTCGGCAAAGCGTTCCGCTGAGGTCAGCGTATTGGCGAGCAGCATGGCAATCGTCATCGGACCAACACCGCCCGGCACGGGCGTAATAGCGCCGGCAATGGGTTTGACAGCATCAAAGTCGACATCACCACACAGACCTCCACCAGCCTCGGCCGGCAATCGATTGATACCCACGTCAATCACGAGCGCGCCGGGTTTGACCATATCCGCAGTCACGAATTTTGGTTTACCAATCGCGGCAACCAGGATGTCAGCCCGGCGGGTATGTTCTCTCAGATCCTGCGTACGAGAGTGACAAACGGTCACCGTACAACCCGCATGCAGCAATAGCATGGCCATCGGTTTGCCAACGATATTAGAACGACCGATGACCACGGCTTCCTTGCCATTGAGATCAACACCGGTTTCAGCCAGTAACTTCATCACACCATAAGGCGTACAGGGAATGAAGCGGGGATCGCCCTGCATGAGGGCACCCACGTTCGCCGCATGAAACCCATCGACGTCCTTTTCGGGGCGAATCGCAGCCAGCACTTCGGCTTCATCAAATTGCGGCGGTAGCGGGAGTTGAACCAGAATACCGTGTACTGCCGGATCCTGGTTCAGTTCGGCAATTTTTTCGAGTACGACACCCGGTGCCACGTTAGCGGGAAACGGGAAATCAAAGGAAAGCATCCCGGCCTCATGGCAGGCCTTGATCTTGTTACGCACATAAACTTGCGATGCCGGATTCTCGCCGACCAGAATCACTGCCAGACCGGGGCGAGTTCCCTGCAGCGCCAATTCATCAGCACGCACTTTGAATTCGGCGCGCAGTCGTTTAGACAACGCAGCGCCATCGAGTATTTGAGCGGTTGTGTGGTTTGCCATAGGCCGTTATTTTACTTCAAACCGCCAGCCAGATACCGTTATACCTTGGGCTGCTACATCTTCGGCCAGCGCTTCAGGATCCGGAGCAATCAGGGTGATCTGCGGACAACGGGCAGCAAAGTTACGGATTCGCATCAGGGGCAATGGACTGCTCCAGGCAAGCAGCAAACCATTACCCTCTGCCAAGGCGATGTCCTCATGCCAGCCGACTCGGATCCATCCTTTTCTGGACGACTCCCGCCTAAATTCACGATTCAGTGAGGAGTTTTCCACTCCCCGTGTCAGTGCAATCTGTCGGATCTGAACCCAGTCTGCATCATTGACCTGCCTGTGCGAGCACCAGGGCACCGAGCTTCCATCCAGCGGGATACCTTCAAACCCAGACCCCCTACCCAACACCACCACCGGCGACACAAATTCCGTGGAATAAGCCCGGGCTTCTGCCAACCAGGGGGCAGCCCGCTGCTCCGGGGCATCATTTAGCTCGAGAACCGGCACCCCCGCATGGCGCAAGGCGCTTCTCCAAGCCCCGGTATTTATGGAGTCGCCACGCATCCGAATGAGGCTTGCTGCCTCGGCATATTCATTCAGAAGCTGTTGAGCAACCAGAGTAGGCGACGGTTCAAAGCATGACATGTTGCGATGATGCCACGGTCCGAGCCAGTTACCCCGATGAATGGCTTGACGTGACAGTTGACCCGCTTTACAATTTTCGCATAACAAGATGTTATTTCACATTACAAAACACAAAAAAACGAAACTTGACGCATCCTGACGCCCGAGTTCCGGGTTGTGCGGCGCGGAACACCGCCAAGAAACACTCCGTTATAGTCGGGTCAGGTTGTCATTAACGCGGGTCATCATGGATGCGTATTACCTATCGCATCTTTATCAGGAGGAGACAGCATGTCGGCAGCAAACGAACAGAATCTGGTACCGGGCATAACAAACGATCCGGATCCGCAGGAAACGCGCGAATGGCAAGATGCCCTCAATGGCGTCATCGTTAACGAAGGTGACGAGCGTGCACACTTTCTCATCGAGACGCTCATCGGTCAGGCTCGCAGCAAGGGGGTTGATATCCCCTATTCGGCCAATACCGAATACATCAACACCATCCCTGTTGCACAACAGCCCAAGTATCCGGGAAACCCGGACATGGAAATCAAGATCCATTCCTATATTCGCTGGAACGCCATGGCGATGGTCGTTCGTGCCAACAAGCACACCAACGTCGGTGGTCACATTGCTTCTTTTGCCTCTGCTGCCGTTCTCTATGACGTTGGCTTCTCACACTTCTGGCACGCGCCGTCGCCTGAGCATGATGGTGATCTGATTTTCTTCCAGGGCCACTCCGTACCTGGGGTGTACGCCCGTGCCTTCATGCTGGGACGTTTTACGGAAAGCCAGCTTGATCATTTCCGACAGGAAACCACCGGCAAGGGGATCTCCTCCTACCCACACCCCTGGCTGATGCCGGACTTCTGGCAGTTCCCTACGGTATCGATGGGCCTTGGCCCGATCCAAGCGATCTATCAGGCCCGCTTCATGAAGTATCTGGCCAGCCGTGGTCTGATTAATGCAGAGAAGGCAGCACATCGGAAGGTCTGGGCCTTCCTGGGCGATGGCGAAACGGATGAGGTCGAATCCCTGGGTGCCATTGGCATGGCCGGCCGTGAAAAGCTCGACAACCTGATCTTCGTCATTAACTGCAACCTACAGAGGCTTGATGGGCCGGTTCGCGGCAATGGCAAGATCATCCAGGACCTGGAATCGGAATTTCGCGGCGCCGGCTGGAATGTGATCAAGCTGATCTGGGGTACCCATTGGGATGCGCTGTTCCAGCGCGATACTCAGGGCATTCTGAAGCAAAGGATGATGAATCTCTGTGATGGCGAATACCAGACTTTCAAGTCCAAAGACGGGGCTTACGTGCGGGAGCATTTCTTCAACACTCCGGAACTCAAGGCTCTGGTTGCTGATTGGACTGATGACGAAATCTGGCAACTCAATCGTGGCGGCCATGATATCTTCAAAATCTTTGCCGCTTATGATCGTGCCGTTAAGCACAAGGGACAACCGACCCTGATTCTTGCCAAGACCATCAAAGGCTTCGGTATGGGCAAGGCTGGCGAAGCGATGAATACCTCGCACCAGCAGAAGAAGATGGACAAAGAGCAGATTGCCCGCTTCCGCGACCGCTTCTCGCTGCCGATCAAGGATGAAGAAATCGATACCCTGCCCTACCTGAAGTTTGCCGAAGACTCGCCCGAATTCCAGTACATGCGGGATCGCCGGATGGCACTGGGAGGGTTCCTACCTCAACGTCGGCGCAAAGCCGAGCCGCTTCCGGTACCCGCCCTGGAAAGCTTTGATGCCCTGCTCAAAGCTTCCGGTGAAGGTCGCGAGCTATCAACGACTATGGCCATCGTGCGCATCATGAATATGCTGCTCAAGGACAAGCAGATCGGTAAGAATATCGTCCCGATCGTGCCGGACGAGTCCCGTACGTTCGGTATGGAAGGCATGTTCCGCGCGGTAGGAATCTGGAACCAGGAAGGACAAAATTACGTACCCGAAGACCATGACCAGCTTATGTTCTACAAGGAATCCAAGACTGGACAGGTGCTGCAAGAGGGGATTAACGAGGCAGGTGCCATGAGCGACTGGATCGCTGCCGCAACCTCGTACTCGGTGCATGGCGTCCAGACCATACCGTTCTATATCTGCTATTCGATGTTTGGTCTGCAACGTACGCTGGATCTGTGCTGGGCCGCAGGTGACCAGCGTGCCCGCGGCTTCCTGATCGGTGGCACCGCTGGCCGTACCACTCTGAACGGCGAAGGCCTACAGCACGAAGACGGCCACAGCCTGCTGCTGGCCAACATGATTCCGAACTGTATTTCCTACGACCCCACTTTCCAGTACGAAGTGGCCGTCATCACCCAGGACGGCTTACGCCGCATGCATCAGGATCAGGAAGATGTCTTCTATTATCTGACGGTGATGAACGAGAATTATGAGCACCCGGCAATGCCGGCCGGTGCAGCGCCCGACATCATCAAGGGGATGTACCAGTTCAAAAAGGGCAACCCTTCGAACGGCCCACGGGTCCAATTACTCGGGTCCGGTACGATTTTCCGCGAAGTCATTGCCGCAGCAGAACTGCTGCGCAAGGACTGGGGTGTCGAATCCGACCTGTGGGGCTGCCCGAGTTTTAACGAACTCGCCCGTGATGGTGAGGATGTGGCCCGCTGGAACATGTTGCACCCGACGGACCCACAGCGTGTGTCGCATGTGGAATCAAAACTGGCCGGCACCACAGGCCCGGTCGTGGCGGCAACCGACTACATCAAGCTTTATGCCGAACAAATCCGTCCCTTCATCAAGAAAAGCTTTGTTGCCCTCGGCACCAACGGCTTTGGCCGCTCGGACACCCGCGAGCACCTGCGTGAATTCTTTGAAGTTGATCGACACTGGGTCACTGTGGCCGCGCTCAAGGCATTAGCGGATGACGGTGCAATTGGCCGCGACAAGGTCGCTGCGGCCATCAGCAAGTATCAACTGGATCCAAACAAACCCAACCCGATGACGGTCTAAGGGGAACAAGAACATGAGTCAACTGATTGAAATTAAAGTTCCCGACATCGGTGATTTCACCGATGTCCCCGTGATTGAAGTTTTCGTGAAGCCGGGCGACGTCATCAAAGTCGATGATGCGCTCGTGACGCTTGAATCCGACAAAGCCACCATGGATGTGCCCGCGTCTGCGGCTGGAGTCGTTAAAGAAGTCCTGGTCAAACTCGGTGACAAAATTGGTGAAGGCACGGTCGTTGTCCGCGTGGAAGCCAGTGATACGGCATCTGCCGAACCAGCAACTGCTTTAGCACCCGCTCCGGAACCAGCAGCCTCGGTGCCCCAGGCAGCAGCACCGGCTGCCGGTGGCGGCATTGTCGACGTCAAGGTTCCTGACATCGGCGACTTCTCAGAAGTCCCGGTTATCGAGGTCTTTGTGAAGCCGGGGGATGTAGTGAATGTCGATGACGCACTCGTCACGCTGGAGTCCGACAAAGCCACGATGGATGTCCCGTCTTCGGCTGCCGGTACCGTGAAGGAAGTCCTAGTCAAACTCGGCGACAAAGTAGGCGAAGGTTCCGTCATCGTACGTCTGGAAAACGGTGGCATCGCGGCAAGTGCACCTTCTGCAACCCCTTTGCCAGCACCGACCCCCTCACCCGCAGCAAGCTTACCCCCTCCTGCTGCTTCAGCCACTAGAGCAGAAGCACCGGCGAGCTCTGCCGCGTCCTCATTACCGAGTCTGCCGCTGGGTGGTGTAGTCCATGCCAGCCCAAGCGCCCGTGCTTATGCCCGCGAACTCGGCGTTGATCTGACACACGTTAAACCGAGTGGCCCGAAGAGCCGCATCCTTCGTGAAGACATTACCGGTTTCGTGAAGGGTGCTATGACTACCGGCGTTGTCCCGGGCAAGACGCCCGCCGCTGCCAGTGGTGGTGGAGTGGGTGGTGTATTGGGCGGTGGCCTCGATCTATTGCCGTGGCCAAAGGTCGATTTCGCCAAATTCGGTCCGATCGAGATTCAACCGCTGTCGCGCATTAAGAAGATCTCCGGCCAGAACCTATCACGCAACTGGGCCATGATTCCGGCGGTAACGTATCATGAGGATGCCGACATCACCGATCTGGAAGCCTTCCGTGTTCAACTGAACAAGGAAAACGAAAAGAGTGGTGGTGCCAAACTGACCATGCTCGCCTTCCTGATCAAGGCTTGCGTGAAAGCCCTGCAGAAATATCCGGAGTTCAATTCGTCGCTGGATGGCGACAATCTGGTGATGAAGCAGTACTTCAACATCGCTTTTGCAGCAGATACGCCCAATGGCCTGGTGGTACCGGTCATCAAAAACGCCGACAAGAAATCAGTCTTCGAACTGGCTCAGGAATCCGGCGATCTGGCCAAACAGGCCCGTGACGGTAAGCTGAAACCGGCCGACATGCAGGGGGCCTGCTTTACCATCTCGTCGCTGGGCGGCATCGGCGGCACCTACTTCGCACCGATCGTGAATGCCCCGGAAGTCGCAATTCTCGGTGTGAACAAGAGCGCCATGAAGCCGGTGTGGGATGGCAAACAGTTTGTACCACGCCTGACCCTACCCCTCTCGCTGACGGCGGATCACCGTGTGATTGATGGAGCACTGGCCACCCGCTTTAATGTCTATCTGGCGCAACTGCTGGCGGATTTCCGCCGCGTGGCCCTGTGAGGAAAAAGCCATGAGCCAACTAGTCGACATTAAAGTACCGGATATCGGCGACTTCACCGACGTTCCCGTGATCGAAGTCTTCGTCAAAGCAGGCGACGTGATTCAGGTCGACGATGCCCTCGTCACCCTAGAATCCGACAAAGCCACCATGGACGTGCCCGCCTCAGCGGCAGGCACCGTTAAGGAAGTCCTGGTCAAACTCGGTGACCGGATCGGCGAAGGCACTATCGTCGTCCGCGTCGAGGCGTCAGACACAGCAGACGCCACACCAACGCCAATGTCTCCTTCAGCGCCTGCCCCGACACCAACCCCAGCCGCCACTGCGCCAGTAACTGCTCCGACACCGGTAACTGGATGCGCCGGCGCTGTGGATCTTGACTGTGACATGCTGGTTCTGGGCGGTGGCCCTGGCGGATACTCCGCCGCATTTCGTGCTGCCGATCTGGGTCTCAACACCGTGATCGTTGAACGCTACGGTACTCTGGGCGGCGTTTGCCTCAACGTCGGCTGCATTCCTTCCAAGGCACTCCTACATATTGCCGGCGTCATGGACGAAGTGACCCACCTGCACGAGCTCGGCATCGTCGAGATGGCCTCGGCCAAAGTCTCGGTTGAAAAGCTGCGCGAACACAAAAACAAGGTCGTTAGCAAGCTGACGGGTGGTTTGGCCGGTATGGCCAAAGGCCGCAAGGTCCAGCAGGTACGCGGCCTCGGCCAGTTCATTGATGCCCATCATATGCATGTCGATATCACCTCTGGCGATGGTCAGAAGACAACCGGCGAAAAGAAGGTGATCCGGTTCAAACAGGCGATCATTGCCGCCGGCTCTCAATCAATCAAGCTGCCGTTCATGCCATTAGATCCACGCGTGGTTGATTCAACGGGAGCACTGGAGCTGAAGGATATCCCCAAGCGCATGCTCGTCGTTGGCGGCGGCATCATCGGTCTCGAAATGGCAACCGTGTATGCCTCCCTTGGCACCCAGATTGATGTCGTCGAACTGGGACCGGGTCTTATGCCCGGCGCAGATCGTGATCTGGTCAAAGTCTGGGAAAAGATGAATCTTTCCCGCTTTGGTCGTGTCATGCTCAACACCAAATGCGTGGCTGCAAAAGCCGAGTCCAGTGGTATCTCGGTACAGTTCGAAGGTGCCAACGGCGCTGAAACTCCGGCAGCCGGTACCTACGACCGCGTACTCGTCGCCGTAGGCCGTTCTCCCAACGGGGGCAAACTCGCAGCGGATAACGCTGGCGTGATTGTAGATGAACGGGGTTTCATCAAGGTCGACAACCAGATGCGGACCAATGCGCCCCACATCTTTGCCATTGGAGACCTGGTAGGGCAACCCATGCTGGCACATAAGGCCGTTCACGAAGGCCACGTCGCCGCCGAAGTCGCCGCCGGTCACAAGCGCGTCTTTGACCCGCTTCAGATCCCGTCCGTAGCCTATACAGACCCCGAGGTTGCCTGGGCGGGCCTGACTGAAGAACAGTGCAAGGCTTCCGGCAGAAAGTTCACCAAAGCGATGTTCCCCTGGGCGGCTTCTGGTCGTGCCATTGCCAATGGCCGCGACGAAGGCTTCACGAAGCTGCTGTTTGACGCTGAAACCCATCGGATCATTGGCGGTGGCATCGTCGGCACCCATGCCGGCGATCTGATCGGCGAGGTCTGTCTAGCCATCGAAATGGGTTGTGATGCGGCAGATATGGGGCACACGATTCACCCGCACCCCACGTTGTGCGAATCGGTCGGGCTAGCAGCTGAAGTAGCCGAAGGTGCATGCACCGACCTCCCGCCGCAGAAGAAAAAGTAGTCGAAACCCTCCCCAAAGAAAAACCCCACGCCGAAACGTGGGGTTTTTCTTTTTAAGGCTTTGAAGAATTACTTCTTCTTAGCGACTTTCTTGGCAGCCTTTTTGACTACCTTCTTGGCGGCTTTCTTAGGAGCAGCCTTCTTTACAACTTTTTTCACAACCTTCTTCACGGCCTTCTTGGCGGCCGGCTTCTTGGCGGCAACCTTCTTCGCTGCGGGCTTCTTAGCGGCTACTTTTTTGGCGGCCGGCTTCTTAGCGGCTACTTTTTTGGCGGCCGGCTTCTTGGCGGCAACTTTCTTCGCTGCAGGCTTCTTAGCGGCTACTTTTTTAGCGGCCGGCTTCTTAGCGGCAACCTTCTTCGCTGCGGGCTTCTTAGCGGCTACTTTTTTGGCGGCCGGCTTCTTAGCGGCAACCTTCTTCGCTGCGGGCTTCTTGGCAGCTACTTTTTTAGCGGCGGGCTTCTTAGCAGCAGGCTTTTTAGCCGCTGCTTTTTTTGCTGCCGGTTTTTTTGCAGCCAGCGTTGCAGCCAGCGTCGTGAACGAAGTGGTTTCAGTTGACATCTTGACGTCTCCTTCCAGAAGGGATTTGGTAAGCACAGTTTATACACTTCTTGAAGTGTGTAAAGATTTTTTTATGCATTTCTTCAATTAATTGAACAGGGTGTGTCTTTTTATTCATGTGTGCTTCGAAGGCTTTCTCGCAAGTGCAATTTTAAAAAGTTGGGCCAGAAAAATTTACGCGGATAATAGGTCGTGTTTTCTCAGATCTCAACACTCAACGAGCGTGCGCTTATGACACCCGAACAACAAAACCGACTCAAACAATCCGTAGCGCTCGCAGCTGCAGACTACGTCGCCAACAACCTTCCAAAAGGCTCTATTCTGGGGGTTGGCACGGGATCCACCGCCAACCTGTTCATTGATGCCTTGTTGCCCCTTCGTCAAAATCTGCGCGGTGCCGTTGCCAGCTCCCAGGCAACTGCAGATAGGTTAACTGCGATTGGCATTCCCCTATTTGATCTGAACGATATCGACGCGTTGCCGATCTATGTGGATGGCGCCGACGAAATTGACCCGAGGTTTTCCATGATCAAGGGAGGGGGTGGCGCACTCACACGGGAAAAAATCATTGCCGATGTTGCCGGAGAATTTGTCTGCATTGCCGATTCATCAAAGTGCGTTCCAACGCTCGGTCACTTTCCCTTGCCCATCGAAGTGATCCCCATGGCAGTGGCGCAGGTCGCCCGCGCTGTTGAACGCCTGGGCGGCACACCCATACTTCGCTCCGGTTTTATCACCGACAACGGGAATCAGATCCTGGATGTCACTGGCTTAACGATCAGCGACCCGACCGGGCTTGAATCGACACTCAATCAGATCGTTGGGACCGTCACCAACGGATTGTTTGCCCGACGTGGTGCCGATGTCCTCCTGCTAGGCAGCATCGATGGTGTGCAGCTGACACGCCGCACCTGACATTCCCCGGACTCTTTCCCCAGCAGAATTGAAAAAGGGTCAGTTCATAGAACCGACCCTTTTTTATTGGAATACCAGCGCGACCGTAGCTTCAGTCCTTAGGGGGTGAATATCCCTCGACCTGATCCGCGCCTTCGCCAAAGAAATGCTTCTCGCACTGCTCTCGTAAATATTCGCGATGGCGGGCATCTGCCAGATTCAGGCGATTTTCATTGATGATCATGGTCTGCAATTTGACCCATTGCTGCCAGGCTTCCTTGGAAACGCCATCAAACAGCTTCTTACCCATGGCCCCCGGCATCGGTGGAAAATCCATGCCTTCGGCTTCTTTGCCCAGCTTGATGCATTGAACGATACGAGCCATTTTTTCTTTCCTCTCTTTATTCTTAAGAAAGACCCCCTCAGAGGATCTTCACAAACACCTTGGAATTTCGCTGGTAGTTGTACATCTCCCGCTTGCAGTCCGGGAGATCTTCAACCGACGCTGGTTTATAGCCTCGCTCGATAAACCAGTGCGATGTGCGGGTCGTCAGAACATATAGACGCCGGATGCCGCTGGCACGCGCCCTCGCCTCAATCGCCTGCATCAACCGTTCGCCGTAGCCCCACTCCCGATGTTCGCTATCGACCGCCAAGCAGGCCAGCTCCGCATTCTCGTCATCCAGGACATAAAGCGCCGCACATCCCACGATCACGTTATCGTGCTCAAGCACCGTGAACTGACCGACCTCTTGCTCGATCCGCTCCCGTGGCCGGGGCACCAGCGTGCCATCCTGTTCGAGCGGATCGATAATGGCCAGCAAACCGGCGATGTCATCGGCCTTGGCCTCACGCAGGCGATCAAGTGATGCCCGGGTCACGATGGTGCCCACCCCATCATGGGTGAACAACTCCAGAATCATTGACCCATCGTCGGCGTAGCCCACCAGGTGCACCCGACCCACACCGGCCCGACACGCCCGAACCGAACAAGGCAAGAAGCGCTTGAGGTCGTTGGACAGCCATTCCCCCTGCTTGACAAGTTGCTCGGCCGCATCGGCCGTCAGCTCTTCGATCAGGGTACCGTCGGCGTCAACCGCACCGGCTGTATCGCCGATATAAATCAGTTTGTCGGCACGCAACGCCGTAGCGACAGACTCGGCCGCCTCTTCCATCGCCAGATTGAAAATCTCCCCGGAAGGGCTGGCTCCCTGGCAGGAGAGCAGAACAATATTGCCTAGCCCCAGTTGCGCGCGAATCCCTTCGGCATCGACCTTACGTACAATACCGGCATACTGCATATCAACGCCATCAATCACGCCCAGGGGACGCGCCGTCAGGAAGTTGCCGCCGACCACCCGGATAGTACTGCCTGCCATAGGCGTGTTGGGCAGACCCTGAGACAGTAAGGCTTCGATTTCCAGGTAAACGCTGCCGACAGCATGAAGGACGCAATCCAGCGTCGCGGCATCCGTGATCCGGTAGTTACCATGAAAAGTCGAGGGCAAACCCCGATCCTGAAGTTCTTCCTCGATTTGAGGTCGCGCGCCATGCACCAGCACCAGACGGATACCCAGGCTGGCAAGTAAATTAATGTCGTAGGCAAAAGTCTTCGCAAATGGTCCGCTGATGGCTTTGCCCCCGACCGCGATAACAAAGGTCTTCCCTCGGAAGCTATTAATATAGGGCGCAACCGAACGGAACCAGGCAACAAAATTCGGATCAGGCACGGCAATCTCCGCCAGCAGAATTCAAGCGGCCAATATTACCGCACAAAGAGCAGCTGCACATCACTGCTGACAAAGGTTGATCTATCGTAAATCGCCTGCGATGGCTTGCGTCACTGCCAATGCAACCGGCCCGGCAGTTTCAGTTCTGAACACCCGCGGCCCCAGACGAAAACAAAGAAAGCCCGCCGCCTTAGCCGCCTCGATTTCTTCAGGCGCGAAACCACCCTCAGGGCCAATCAGCAAGGTGAGATCGGTGAGACCCTGCTGCCGCTCAAGCCATGCCGGGTAACTTTCTACGGCATCGGGATCCAGCATAATCCTGATACCCGTCCCGGATTCACGCAACGCCTCGGTCAAACTTTGCACCGTGTTCAGTTCGGGCAGACGATTTAGACCGCATTGCTCGGCCGCCGCGACAATGACGCCCTGCCAGTGCGCATGACGTTTCTCGGCACGAGCGCCATCAAGGCGTGTCACACAACGGCGGGTTTCCACCGGCACACAACGGTGAACGCCCAGCTCTACCGACTTCTGCCAGGTCGTGTCCATCCGCTCGGCGGCAGATACGCCCTGCCATAAGCTGATGCGCAAAGGGCTGGCACGGTCATCCGGCTGAAAGCCACTAAGCTGCACTTGCACGTCCCGTTGTTTACTAGCGCGCGACTGTTTGCCTTCGCGCCGCCCCCGGCCTGATTCATCCTCGACCACTTGAGCCAGCAGCGTACCCTCATAGGCACCCCCCTCGCCATTAAACAGCACCAGCGAGTCACCGGCCTGCAAACGCAAGACACGCACCGCATGATTCGCGACTGCTTCGGGGAGCGTCACACAATCACCAACCGCCAAGGGTTGCGGTACATAGAAGCGGGGAATGACCATCCTAGTATTATAGAGGGCATGTCCGAACCTCTGATCTCCGAAACTGCGCTTTGGGCTACCTGTGCCCAATCGGTAGGTGAGCTGCTTCAGGACATTGCCCGCACCGAGGTGCTCCCCCGCTGGCACACACTGCAGGTCGATCTTAAATCGGATGGCAGCCTATTAAGTGATGCTGACCGTGCCGTACAGCAAGCCCTGGCCATCGCACTGCCCGAACTGTATCCCGCAGCGCTGCTCGGCGAAGAAAGTGCCGCCGCAGAACATGATGCGCTCTGGCCACAGGCCGCATCGGCAAGCACTACGCTGTGGATTGCAGACCCGATTGATGGCACAACCAACTTCGTGTCAGGTCTGCCCTGGTACGCGCTGTCTGTGGCCCTCGTGCACCAAGGGCAAACGGTGGTGGGTGTAACCTATGCGCCGGCGCTCGACTGTCTCTGGCACGCCTCACTCGATGGTGGCGCCTTTCTGAATAGCCAGCGCCTTAATTTAGGGCGAACGCCGTTAAGAGAATCGATATCACTACGCAACGCACTGATCGGCGTAGACATGACTTACCTGCCGCAATCCCTGCGCCAAGCCATTGCCAACATCTCTCCCTCCGGACTGACCCGGGATGCCACCCAGCCCAGTTCCTGGCGCGGTTGGCGCAGCCTGGGTGCCAGCACCCTGGAGTGGTGTGCCCTGGCCTCCGGCCAAATCCAGGCCTATGTCCACGGTGGCCAGATGCCATGGGATGCCGCAGCAGGTCGTCTGATTCTGGCCGAGGCCGGTGGTTGCAGCGCACCGCTCCACCAGGTACTCGGCCAATCACCTCGCACAGGCAACCGGCAACCTACCGCTTATGCAGGTGCCACCGCCGGCATATGGCCAACCTGGCAAACCTGGTTACGTGAACACACCGGTTGAACCGGTACAATCGCAGCTATTAATACGCTCTATAGAGATAACGTCCACCATGCGCATCCCACTGTCCCGTTTTCTGATCGAACAGCAACGCTCGCACAACAACCTGGATCCGAATCTACGGTTACTGATCGAAGTCGTTGCCCGGGCCTGCAAGGCCATCGCTATTGCCATTGGTAAAGGCGGTCTGGGCGATGCGATGGGCACCGCCGGCACAGATAACATTCAGGGCGAAGTCCAGAAGAAGCTGGACGTGATCTCGAACGAGATTCTGCTTGATGCCAACGAATGGGGTGGCCACCTGGCCGCCATGGCCTCTGAAGAAATGGACCTGCCTTTCTGTATCCCGAACCGTTACCCGAAGGGTGAGTACCTGCTCGTCTTCGACCCGCTGGATGGCTCCTCTAATATTGATGTCAATGTTTCGGTCGGTACGATCTTTTCGGTGCTCAAGGCTCCGGAAGGGGCCAATTGCGAAAACGGCGAAGCCTTCCTGCAAAAGGGCTGCACCCAGGTCGCCGCCGGTTATGCCGTATATGGGCCCAATACCCAGCTGGTGCTGACCTTCGGCCATGGTGTGCACGTATTCACCCTAGATCGCGAAGTCGGTTCCTTCCGTCTGACCCAGGAAAACCTGACCATTCCGGTTGATACCCGCGAATTTTCAATCAATATGTCAAACCAGCGCCACTGGGAAGAGCCGGTTCAACGTTATGTCGGCGAACTTCTCGCTGGTAAAACCGGCCCTCGTGGGGAAGACTTCAATATGCGATGGGTGGCCTCAATGGTGGCCGACGTGCACCGCATTTTGTCGCGTGGCGGCGTCTTCATGTACCCAATGGACGCTAAAGTCGCCAAACAGGGCGGCAAGTTGCGCTTATTGTACGAGGCCAACCCGATGGCGTTCCTGGTCGAACAAGCCGGTGGCGCTGCCACCACCGGTCGCGAGCGGATCCTGGATATTCAACCGACGTCGCTGCACCAGCGCGTGCCCGTCATTCTGGGTTCAAAGAACGAGGTTGAACGGGTCTCGTCTTACCATGCGTGACTGCCACTGGCGTTAACGAAAAGCTTAAGCCCTTTCATCAATTTCTTACCTGCCGTTCTTGGCAGGCAAGCCCGTTTTAGCCGATAATTGCGTCTTTTGCCGGGCTAACTTCGTGTCTTCCCTGTCTGCTGCTAACACCCCTTCCCGCCCCGTCCGCCCAGCCCCTGCTGCCCCGGCCTATAACGAACTGACGGGTGCGATTCGCGCCCTGGCCATGGACGCCGTCCAGCAGGCCAATTCCGGCCACCCCGGTATGCCGCTTGGCATGGCTGAAATCGCCGAAGTCCTCTGGCGACAGCATCTCAGCCACAACCCGGCCAACCCTGCCTGGCCGAACCGTGACCGCTTCGTCCTATCGAATGGCCATGGCTCGATGCTGCTCTACGCCCTGCTCCACCTGACGGGTTATGACCTGACGATCGAAGATCTCAAACAATTCCGCCAATTGCATAGCCGCACGCCGGGCCACCCGGAATATGGTTACACCGCAGGGGTTGAAACCACCACCGGCCCGCTCGGCCAGGGGATTGCCAACGCCGTGGGCATGGCCATCAACGAAAAGCTGCTGGCCGCCGAATTCAATCGCGATGGCCACACCATCGTGGATCATCACACCTACGCCTTTATGGGCGATGGTTGCCTCATGGAAGGCGTGTCGCACGAAGCCTGTTCGCTGGCCGGCACACTGGGTCTGGGCAAACTGATTGCCTTCTGGGACGACAACGGCATCTCCATTGATGGCCAGGTTGAAGGCTGGTTCACTGACGACACGCCTAGTCGCTTTGCCGCTTATGGCTGGCAGGTGATCCCCAACGTCAATGGCCATAATGCTGACGCCCTAGATGCCGCCATCCAGGCCGCCAAGGCCGATACCTCGCGCCCGACGCTGATCTGTTGCCGGACTGCCATTGGTATGGGTTCACCGAACAAAGCCAACAGTGCCGATGTGCACGGCGCGCCGCTGGGCGCCGACGAGATTGCTGCGACACGCGCCGCCATTGGCTGGACGCACGCCGCCTTTGAAATCCCCGCCAATGTTTACGCCGCCTGGAACGCCCGCGTGGCCGGTGCAGAACGCGAAGCGGCGTGGGACAAAGTTTTCGCGGCTTATAGCCAAGCTTTCCCATCTGAAGCGGCTGAGTTTACCCGTCGTCTGTCGGGCAAGCTGCCAGCCACTTGGGCAAAGAACGCTCAAGACTTTATCGCCGCCACCCAGGCCAAGGCTGAAACGGTTGCCACTCGTAAGGCGTCGCAACTGGCGATTGAAGCCCTGGCACCGAACCTGCCGGAACTACTGGGCGGATCGGCCGACCTGGCCGGTTCCAACCTGACCTGGTGGAAGGGCGCCCAAGGCGTGACAGCCACGGAAGGCGGCAACTACCTGTTCTACGGCGTGCGAGAATTCGGCATGACAGCCATCGCTAACGGTATCGCCCTGGCCGGTGGTTTCATCCCCTACACCGCCACCTTCATGGTGTTCTCGGACTACGCCCGTAACGCGATCCGTATGGCGGCGCTGATGAAGGTGCGCCAGATCATGGTCTACACCCACGACTCCATCGGTCTTGGCGAAGATGGCCCGACCCACCAGCCCGTCGAGCATGCCGCCTCGCTGCGCATCATCCCGAATCTGGATGTCTGGCGCCCGGCTGATGCCACCGAAACAGCGGTTGCCTGGGTGAAAGGCGTGGAAAATGCCACCGGACCGACGGCCCTGCTGCTGTCACGCCAGAATCTGCCACCGGTGGCCAACAACACAGCTGCCGCCGATGTGGCACGTGGTGGTTATGTCGTTTCGCCTGCCGCGGATGCCAAGGCTGTGCTGATCGCCACCGGTTCTGAAGTGAAGCTGGCCCTGGATGCGCAAGCTGCCCTTGCTGAAGCGGGTATTGCCGTGAGCGTTGTATCGATGCCATCGACCACCACCTTCGATAAACAAGACAAGGCGTGGCGTGATCAGGTGCTACCTACCGGTCTACCACGTGTGGCCATCGAAGCGGGCCACCCGGACGGCTGGTACAAGTATGTGGGTCTGGACGGCGCGGTTGTCGGCCTCGCCCGCTTCGGTGAATCGGCCCCCGCCGGTCTGCTGTTCAAGGAATTCGGCTTCACTGTCGAAAACGTCGTCAACACCGTTCACGGTGTGCTTTCAAAGTAATTATCACTACCCATCTATATAACTACTCGGAGAAACAACCATGGCCATCAATGTTGCTATCAACGGCTTCGGACGTATCGGTCGCTGCACCCTGCGCGCAATCTATGAGCTAGGTCTACAGAAGGAGTTCAACCTGGTCGCCATCAACGCCTCGGGCGATCTGAAGACCAACGCTCACCTGCTGAAGTACGACACCACGCATGGCCGCTTCCGCACCCCGGTAGAAATCGAAGGCGAGAATTGCATCATCATCGATGGCAAGAAGATTGCCTTCTACTCCACCAAGGATCCGAAGGCTATCAACTGGGCCGACCACAAGGTCGATATGGTGCTGGAATGTACCGGTGCCTACACCTCCAAGGCCAAGGCTCAGGCCCTGCTCGAGCAAGGTGCCCAGCGCGTGCTGATCTCTGCCCCGGGTGGCAGTGATGTGGATGCCACCGTTGTCTATGGCGTCAACACAGATGTGCTGACTGCCGACATGACCGTCGTTTCCAATGCATCCTGCACAACCAATTGCCTGGCGCCGGTTGCCAAAGTGCTGTCTGACAACGTGGGCATCAAGGCAGGCCTGATGACCACGGTCCATGCCTACACCAACGACCAAGTGACCGTTGATGTTCGTCACTCGGATCTGCGTCGCGCCCGCGCCGCTGCCCAGAACATCATCCCGACCAAGACCGGTGCCGCTGCGGCCGTCGGCCTGGTGCTGCCCCAGTTGAAGGGCAAGTTCGATGGTTTTGCCCTGCGCGTCCCGACGATCAACGTATCCCTCGTTGATCTGACCTTCACCTCGGAGCGTCCAACCACCAAGGAAGAAATCAACAGCTTGATGACGGCTGCCGCCAACGGCCCGATGAAGAATGTCCTGGCGGTCAATAATGATCCCCTGGTCTCGTCGGACTTCAATCACGACCCGCATTCGTCGACTTTTGACGCTACCCAGACCCGTGTCATTACGGCTGAAGATGGCAGCACCCTGGTCAAAGTCCTTTCCTGGTACGACAACGAGTGGGGTTACAGCTGCCGCATGCTGGATACCGCCCGCGCCTGGATGAACGCGAAATAACCGCCAGCCACCCGGAGCCCAACCATGAACGTCAAAAAGCTGACCGATGTCGATGTCAAAGGCAAGCGTGTTTTTATTCGTGCTGACCTGAACGTCCCGCAGGACGACGCCGGCAACATCACGGAAGACACCCGTATCCGCGCCTCGATTCCATCCATCCAGTATTGCCTGGACCATGGTGCCGCCGTCATGGTGACTTCTCACTTGGGTCGCCCGACCGAAGGCGAAGTGAAGGCCGATGACACCCTCATGCCGGTTGCCGTCCGTCTAGGTCAGCTGTTGAACAAACCGGTTCGTCTGATCCAAAACTGGGTCGATGGCGGTTTCGAGGTCAAGCCCGGCGAAGTGGTGCTGTTGGAAAACTGTCGCTGCAACAAGGGTGAGAAAAAAGACAACGAAGAGCTGGCGCAGAAAATGGCCAAGCTCTGCGATGTCTACGTGAACGATGCCTTCGGTACGGCACACCGCGCCGAAGCCACCACGCACGGTATTGCCCGGTTTGCGCCGGTGGCCTGCGCCGGCATATTGATGGGTGCCGAGATCGACGCTCTGATACGCGCGATTGAGAATCCGGCCCGCCCGCTGGTTGCCATCGTTGGCGGCGCCAAGGTGTCATCCAAACTCGTGATCCTGAAGTCGCTGGCCGAAAAGGTCGATCAGCTGATCGTTGGCGGCGGTATCGCCAACACCTTCCTGCTGGCGTCGGGGCACCGCATTGGTGAATCGCTGGCCGAACCGGAGCTGGTCAAGGAAGCCCAGTCCATCATGGACATGATGAAAGCACGGGGCGCCGAAGTACCGCTGCCGGTCGACGTGGTTGTGGCCGATGAAGTCTCTGCCCTCGCCCGTGCCAACAAGATCCCCGTGGACGAAGTCTCTGCCCACGACCGTATTCTGGACGTCGGCCCCAAAACGGCGGCACGCCTGTCCGAAATCATCGCTCACGCCGGCACCATCATCTGGAACGGCCCGGTCGGTGTATTCGAGCACGATCAGTTTGCCGGCGGCACCAAGATGATGTCTTCAGCCATCGCCCACTCGGACGCCTTTTCTATCGCCGGTGGCGGCGATACGCTGGCCGCGATCGCCAAATTCAAGATTGCCGACGATGTCGGTTATATCTCGACCGGTGGTGGTGCCTTCCTGGAATTCCTGGAAGGCAAGACCCTGCCAGCCATCGAAGCCCTCGAAGCCCGCGCTAACGGCTAAACCGGGAGGTCGCCATGCTCCGCAGCACCAAAATCGTTGCCACCCTGGGTCCTTCCAGCTCATCGCCGGAGGCGCTAGGTGCATTGATCGCTGCGGGCGTCGACGTTGTCCGCCTCAACTTCAGCCACGGCACCGCCGACGACCATCGCGCCCGTGCCAAACTGGTGCGCGAGCTGGCGCAACAATACCGCCGTCCCGTCGGCATTCTGGTTGATTTGCAGGGCCCGAAGATCCGCGTCGGAAAATTCGCCGATGGCAAGGTGATTCTGGCCAAGGGTGACAGTTTTATTCTTGATGCGGCCTGTACGCTGGGCAACCAGGAGCGTGTCGGCCTGGACTATCCCGAACTGCCCAACGATGTGCAGTGCGGCGATGTCCTACTACTGGACGACGGCCGAGTTGTGCTCAACGTCACCGCCGTCAACGGACCGGAGATTCATACCAAGGTGCACGTCGGTGGCCCATTGTCGAATAACAAGGGGATCAACCGCAAAGGCGGTGGTCTCTCTGCCCCGGCGCTCACGGATAAAGATAAGGCCGACATGATTACGGCGGCCGAAATCAACGCCGACTTTCTGGCCATCTCCTTCCCGCGAGAGGCCGCCGATATTCATCTATCACGCGATCTCATGAAAAAGGCTGGGGGCAAATCGCTCATTATTGCCAAGATCGAACGTACCGAAGCCATCGAACATCTGGCTGAAATCCTTGAAGCATCCGACGGCATCATGGTGGCCCGTGGCGATCTCGGCGTCGAGGTGGGCGATGCCGCTGTGCCATCGCTACAGAAGCGGATGATCCGCATGGCCCGCGAGATGAACAAGCTCGCCATCACTGCCACCCAGATGATGGAATCGATGATTAGCTCACCGATTCCGACGCGCGCTGAGGTCTCCGACGTGGCTAATGCGGTGCTGGACGGTACCGATGCCGTGATGCTCTCAGCCGAAACCGCCAGTGGCCAGTATCCGGTTGAGACCGTGGAAGCCATGTCGCGCATCTGCCTTGAGGCCGAGCGCACCTATCCGGTGATGCTGGAAAGCGAATTTCTTGATCGCGTCTTCACCCGTGTTGACCAATCCATCGCCATGGGTGCCATCTGGACAGCCCATCACCTGAAGGTCAAGGCCATTGCCGCCCTGACAGAATCGGGTGCAACCGCACTCTGGATGAGTCGTCTGAACTGCGGTGTTCCGATCTTTGCACTCACCCCGGACGAGGCCTCGCGCAACCGGATGACCCTTTTCCGGGACGTTTACCCGATGCTCATGCCGCGCAGCCAACCTGACCGTGACATGATGCTGGCCGATGCCGAAGCGGTCCTGCTGGACCAGGGGGTTGTGGAACGCGGCGACCTCGTCGTGCTCACCATTGGCGAACCGATTGGCACCCCCGGCGGCACCAACACCCTCAAAATCGTTCATATCGGGGAACATGCCACCCCCGATATCACTGGTTAATCCGCACAAGCTTTCTACATATTTAACCGGCAACCTGCCCTACGGAGATTGTTATGTCCCTCGTCTCGCTGCGCCAGCTCCTCGACCACGCTGCTGAACACCACTACGGCCTGCCTGCCTTCAACGTCAATAACATGGAGCAGGTCTGGGCCATCATGGAAGCGGCCAAGAAACTGGATGCTCCGGTGATCATGCAGGCCTCAGCCGGCGCCCGTAAATATGCCGGTGAACCTTTCCTGCGTCACCAGATCCTAGCAGCGCTGGAAGCTTACCCCGAGACCCCCGTCGTGATGCACCAGGACCATGGCCAGAGCCCGGCGGTCTGTATGGCTGCCATCCGTTCCGGCTTTTCATCTGTGATGATGGATGGTTCGCTCCAAGCCGATGGCAAGACCGTTGCCTCGTTTGAATACAACGTGGACGTCACCCGTAAGGTCGTTGAACTGTCGCACAGCATTGGTGTTTCGGTCGAGGGCGAACTCGGTGTGCTCGGCTCTCTGGAAACCATGACTGGCGATAAGGAAGACGGCCATGGCGCGGAAGGCAAGATGACGATGGATCAACTCCTGACCGATCCGGATCAGGCAGCCGACTTCGTCAAGGCCACCCAGTGTGACGCACTGGCCATTGCCATTGGCACCAGCCACGGCGCCTATAAGTTCACCAAGAAGCCCACCGGCGATATCCTTGCCATCTGGCGCATCAAGGAAATCCACGCCCGCATCCCGAACACCCACCTGGTGATGCATGGCTCCTCGTCGGTACCGCAGGAACTGCTGGCTGAAATCCGCGAGTTCGGCGGCGACATGAAAGAAACCTATGGCGTTCCGGTCGAAGAAATCCAGGAGGCCATCAAGCACGGCGTGCGCAAGATCAACATCGACACCGACATTCGTCTGGCCATGACCGGTGCGATCCGCCGTTATATGTTCGAAAACCCCAGCAAGTTTGATCCGCGCGACTACCTCAAGCCTGCCCGCGAAGCCGCCAAGAAAGTCTGCGAAGCCCGCTTTGAAGCCTTTGGTTGTGCCGGGCAGGCCAGTAAAATCAAGCCCATTTCGCTTGATGTGATGGCGCTGCACTATGCCGAGGGCAAGCTGAATCAAGTGGTGCGTTAATCTTTACCGGTAATTTTTATGTCACAAGCCCAAGCCTTATTCGAATCGACCATCGTCAGCCTACCCCTCATCGCCAAGGGCAAAGTACGCGACATCTACGCTGTCGGTGATGACAAATTGCTGGTCGTCAGCAGTGACCGACTCTCGGCCTTTGATGTGATCCTGCCCGATCCGATCCCGGGCAAGGGTAAAGTGCTCACGCAAACGGCCAGCTTCTGGTTCAAGAAGCTCGCCGACATCGTTGCAACGCACAGCACGGATATCGATCCGGAAACCGTCGTCGCTGAGAGTGAGCGCGAACAGGTCCGTAATCGCGCCGTCGTGGTCAAGCGTCTGCGTCCGCTGCCGATCGAAGCCGTCGTGCGTGGTTACATCATCGGTTCGGGCTGGAAAGACTATCAGGACACCGGTACCGTCTGTGGCATTAAACTACCCGCCGGCCTCAAGCAAGCCGACAAGCTGCCGGAACTGATCTTCACGCCAGCCACCAAGGCCGCTGTGGGTGATCATGATGAAAACATTTCCTTTGAACAGGCTCAGGCGCATTGCGACAAGGAATTGAACGCTTTGTTGAAAGGCACCGGCAAGACTGGCTCCCAGCTCGTGACCGAGGCACGTGATGCCGCGTTTGCCCTTTATCAAGCAGCCGCCGACTATGCCGCCAGCAAAGGCATCATCATCGCCGACACCAAGTTCGAATTCGGTATCGATAATCAGGGCAAACTGCACCTCATCGACGAGATCCTGACACCCGATTCCTCGCGCTTCTGGCCGGCCGATGCCTGGAAGCCGGGCCGCAACCCACCCTCCTACGACAAGCAATACGTCCGCGATTATTTAGAGACACTGGACTGGAATAAGAAGGCCCCGGGCCCCACCTTACCCCAAGAGGTGATCGAACAAACGGCCGCCAAGTACCACGAGGCCTTTGAAAAACTCACCGGGCAGAAAGTTGCCGAATAATTTCTCCGGAACAAGCTATAAGAAACACAGGAAGCCCCGACATGAATCCTCTCCTCGATTTTGCGGGGCTTCCCCGCTTTGACCTGATTCAACCGGCGGATGTGCAGCCGGCGATCAACCAGTTACTTGATGAGTCTCGTGCCGAAATTGAGCGTCTGCTGATGCAGAATGCTCCGGCCACCTGGGCTAACTTCGCCGAACCCCTTCAGGATAGTCTGGAGCGCCTGTCGCGCGCCTGGGGCATTGTGGGGCACTTACACAGTGTCAACGACATCCCGCCCTGGCGCGAAGCCTACAACACCATGCTGCCAGAAGTCACCCGCTTCTATGCCGAACTGGGGCAGAACCTCGAACTCTTCAAGCGCTATCAGGCGATGGCCGATAGCCCCGAGTTCATAACGTTAAGCCCGGCCCGGCAAAGGATCCTGCAGAACGAGATTCGCGACTTCCGTCTTTCAGGCGCGGAACTGCCCGATAGCGAAAAACCCCGTTTTCAGGCCTTGCAAGAACGGCTGTCGCAACTTGCTGCCAAGTTCTCGGAAAACCTCCTGGATGCCACCAATGCCTTCCAGTTGGATGTGACCAATGAAGCCGAACTTGATGGACTACCGGCAGACGTAAAAATCGCCGCCAGAGCCGCCGCTGAGAAAGCAGGTGTCGCTGGCTGGCGCTTCAGCCTGCAGGCACCCTCCTACCTGCCAGTCATGCAGTACGCTAGTAATCGCCCGCTGCGCGCCCAGATGTATCGCGCCTATGCCGTGCGTGCCAGTGAATTCGGCGATTGCGCCAGCAAGCCCGAATGGAATAATGCCGCACTCATCGACGAGATTCTCAAGCTGCGTTCCGAGATGGCTCAAATGCTTGGCTACCAGAGTTATGCCGAGGTCTCCCTCGTTCCGAAGATGGCCGACAACGTACCGCAGGTCCTGGCCTTTCTTCGCGATCTGGCTGCCAAGGCCAAGCCCTTCGGTGCTGCTGACCTGGCCGAGCTCACCCAGTTCGCCAAAACCGAACTCAGCTTTGATACGGTCGAACCTTGGGATATCGCCTACATCTCGGAAAAACTCAAGCAGGCCCGCTACAGCTTCTCGGATGACGAGGTCAAACAGTACTTTCCGGAACCGAAAGTTCTCGGAGGTCTCTTCAGCGTCATCGAGCGTCTATTCAGTGTCCAGATCAAGCCGGATAATGCGCCTGTATGGCACCCTAGCGTGCGCTTTTTCCGTATCACCCAAGATGGTCAACTGATCGGCCAGTTCTATCTGGATCTATATGCCCGTGAAGAAAAACGCGGCGGTGCCTGGATGGACGAAGCGCTGACGCGTCGACGTATCAAGAGCGGCATTCAAACCCCTGTTGCCTATCTCAACTGCAACTTCCCCGGACCCGTGGGTGAGAAGCCAGCCACCTTCTCGCACGACGATGTCATCACGCTATTCCACGAAACCGGACACGGCCTGCACCACATGCTGACCAAGGTCGAGGATCTGGCCGTTTCCGGGATCCATGGTGTCGAGTGGGATGCCGTCGAACTGCCCTCGCAGTTTATGGAGAACTTCTGCTGGGAATGGTCGGTACTTCAAGATATGACTTCGCACGTCGAAACCGGAGAGCCGCTACCGCGCGCCCTCTACGACAAAATGATCGCTGCCAAGAACTTCCAGAGCGGCCTGTTCACGCTGCGCCAGCTGGAATTTGCCGTGTTTGATCTGCTCATACACAGTGATCCAGCCTGCAGTCGCCCCGTACTCGATGTGCTGGCCGAAGTTCGTCAGGAAGTTGCGGTGATTCACCCACCGGCTTGGCACCGCTTCCCCAACAGCTTCTCGCATATCTTTGCGGGTGGCTATGCCGCAGGTTACTACAGCTACAAATGGGCAGAGGTGCTTTCGGCCGATGCCTTTGCAGCCTTTGAAGAGAGTGGCAACCCGGTCGATCCAGGCACCGGTGCCCGCTTCCTCAAAGAGATTCTGTCGGTGGGCGGCTCGCGCCCGGCGATTGAATCTTTCCGCGCCTTTCGTGGGCGGGATCCGCAGGTCGATGCCCTATTACGCCACAGCGGCATGACGGCTGAGGCGGCCTGAGTTTCCGGCCACCTCGCCTGAACCCGCTCAGCACGCTTAGTTGCTACCGACCTCGCACTTTTTACCCATATCGTTGCACAGGTTCATCGCCGCATTGACGATGCGGCTGGTCTGCGGGTTTTCACCGGTGGGGGCGCTTCCCACAATCATCAACTGGGACACGTTTTTGTTCAATGCGCTCACCGCCAGCGTCGCTGACTGATCCCCCTCTTTGACCTTGATGGTCATGCTGGCGGGATCATTACTAACAACCGTCACATTCTGATTTCGGTTCGTGGCATTCGTCGCCACTTCGAATACCCGCTTGGCCGGCACATCCAGGATCACTGTCGCCACCTGCGTCACCCGTTGCGGTGCTGCAGAGTTCTGCCCCTGACCGTTATCCGGATCCTGTGTCACCTGCTGGATCCGGTTCATGGCACGATGGGCCACAAAGATCCACTGAGCTTCAGCCGTCATCGGCAGGACAAAACCTACCACTAGCAAAAGGCCAGTTAACGAACGACCCAATTTACGATTCTTTGACATGAGGCTTGCCTCCAACGGCTTGTTTGATAATAGAATTCTGCTCTATGTTAAATCCAAACACCCTGTTTGTGCACCATGCCATTGAACTGGTGCCGTTTCTGCAGAATCTGGCCGTCGGTGTCACCGGCCTTTTCGGCATTCTCTGGATCACTCTCTACTTCCTCCGCAGAATCGCCGTTTACTATGAGATCAATGCGCGGATCCATCTCGATAGATCCCAATACAACCGCGTCTTCCTGACTTACATGGTCTCGATCACGTTATTGATGCTGTTACAGGTTTTCGCGATTCTTTGTTGGGGCGGCTTCATGCTGCTACTAGGACTCATGGAGCACCCGCTGAATGCCTTACTCTTTGCCGGTAGTTGCTACACCACCATCGGAATTATTTCAGACGTCATGCCCAGTGCGTGGAAGATGCAGGCGATCTTTATTTCACTTTCGGGTCTATTCGCCATCGCACTGAGCACGGCGGCCATGCTCAATATGGCGCCCCTCTTCCGTCAGGCCTGGTACTTAAAACATGACAAGAAGATTCGTGCCATCCTTATAAAAAACCATGTCTCGATTCCGGAACTTGATGCCATCGAAGGTATTGAACCTCCTCGAGATCGGGGTACCCGCTAACCATGTCGCTCATCACCTTCCGCTCATCCACCCAGGGTAGCGTCATCATGTTCGGCGATGACGCGGCACAACTGCTGGCGGCACTCAACCTGCCCGAAGCTGGCGAGATCATGACGGCCCAGCTCCCTGCGCTGATCACCCGTCTACAACAGCTCATCGAAGTGGACAAACAAGCCAATCCGGTGATCTGGCCTGAGGATCTGGATTCTGACCAAGATGAGAATGCGCCCATTCAGATTCACATGGCTCAGCGGGCGATTCCGCTTTTGGAGCTCATGAAGCGCTGCCTATCGGCCACTGAAACCATTCGGTGGCCTGCTTGATTTATGCACCGATTCCAAAAGGCAGACCATCGCCCTGGGCGAGCAATCGTTCCAGTAAAGGCTTCAGATCCAGACCTGCCTGAACCTGTAGCTGCCCAATGCGCTCCCGGAGCGCCCCTTCATCCAGCCACGCGGTCTCGTTCTTTGCCCCTAATGCAATCACGTTGCCCCCCGGGGTATGAGGGAGCAGACGTGTTTGACCCTCAAACGCCCGGTCTAGATTCATGCAGGCCTGAAGAAAACTCTGGCTGTTGCTCAACAGGTTAGCCACCAACAACCCACGGGATGTCAGTACACGGCGACAATCCTGATAGAAGGCAGCCGACTCCAGACCACCTGATCGACTATCGGCATCAAACCCATCGATCAGAATCAGGTCGAATTGCTGTTGGGTATGAGCAACCCACGCAACACCATCAGCCGTTTCAATAACTAGCTGGTCTGAGCAAGGTGGCAACGGGAACATTTGTCTGGCAGCCCCAACCACTGCGGGTGATAACTCAACCACCGTCTGGCTTGCCTCAGGCAAATACCGATGAATAAAACGTGTCAAGGATCCAGCACCCAGACCAATCTGCAAGATCCGGTGGGGCAACCTAGGCCAATCGGCTGACAACAACAACGCTGCCATCATCTCGCGGGTATACACCAGCTCCAGATCCCACGGGCGGCTGACCCGCATTGCTCCCTGCACCCAGTCAGAGCCAAAGTGCAGCGTACGGATGCCGCGGGATTCACGGATTTCAACGGGAAAAGTCATGGATTGCGTCCCATTTACGTAGCATCTTTATCTGTTCTTGGGATCTCGCGCAATTGGTGCCTCGGGTCGGAATCGAACCGACACTCCTTTCGAAACCGGATTTTGAGTCCGGCGATTCGTACCACAAGCTCTGGAGCCCAACTAGCCTGCTCTAGTTTGAAGCCTTTACACTATAGGGCATAATGCTTCCATGGAGGCTCATATGAACACCCAAGCTTTTGATCTCAATGACATTATGCACGAACCCACAGATGAGCAACTTTCTACTTTGATGGGTTTTGTTGCCCTGGAAGCTCGCACAAAAGCAAAGCAGGCACGTGAAGACCTGATGCAAAAGTTACGCAAAGACATTGCTGCCGCGGCTAAACATCGCACTAGTTCGTGAACAGTCCACTTAAACCTCGGCTGATTGTCGTGGCCGGACCGAACGGGGCTGGCAAAACTTCAATTACAGAACAGCTCTTGCGTCACGAGTGGATGGGAGGCTGCGAGTATGTCAATCCTGACTTTATCGCTCGCGATCAATTTGGCGACTGGAACTCCATAGCGGCCATCAACAGCGCAGCAGATCTATCTAAAGAGATACGTGAACGTTGCGTCGCCGAAGGCAAAAGCCTAGCCTTTGAAACGGTTTTGTCGATGCCTGACAAACTGGATTTCATCGCACAAGCCAAAGAGGCCGGCTATTTTGTCCGGTTGTTCTTTGTTGGTACCGATGACCCGACAATTAACGCTAAACGCGTTGCTTTGCGTGTTCTTGAAGGGGGGCACGAAGTCCCGATACGCAAAATTATTGACCGTTACACCCGATCTTTAGTGAACTGTGCGGCTGCGGCTCAACTTGTTGACCGGGCCTATGTTTATGACAACTCAGTTGACGATGCTCCTGCAAGACTCTTGTTTCGCGTCAACGATGGGCGTCTTTTCAAGATCTACGGATCAATAAATCCGTGGGCAGCCGCAATTCTGAATGAAATCGAGAGCAAGATTTCTTAACGGTTGGTGCCTCGGGTCGGAATCGAACCGACACTCCTTTCGGAACCGGATTTTGAGTCCGGCGCGTCTACCAATTTCACCACCGAGGCACGCGGGCTGAATTATACACGGGAGCGCCTCAGCCTTTATACTTCCGCCCCATGAGCTCCCACGCACTACCTCTTTCAAAACTAAGCGATTACGACTTCGAACTCCCCGAATCGCTGATCGCCCAGCACCCTGCAACCGAGCGGAGTGCGAGTCGGCTGCTGGTGGTGAATGATGGTGGCTTATCCGACCAGCAGTTCACCGACCTACCCGATCTCCTGAATCCCGGCGATCTGCTCGTTATGAATGACACCCGCGTGCTGCGCGCCCGCTTCTTCGGGCAGAAGGCCTCCGGTGGAAAGATCGAGGTGATGATCGAGCGGATTGATGCCGGTGGAAGATCGGCCCGAGCCCAGATTCGAGCAAGCAAATCCCCAAAGCCGAGTACACGCCTGCGCCTCGCCGATGCGTTTGATGCAAAGGTGACTGGCCGTGAGGGCGAGTTCTTTGTGCTCACCCTGCCTGACGAAGAGACACGTGATTTCTGGCGACTTACTGAGACCCACGGCCTTCTGCCTCTGCCACCCTATATTACGCATACGCCGGATGCCGAGGACGAAACACGTTACCAGACGGTGTACGCCGCCCACCCGGGCGCCGTAGCTGCACCCACGGCCGGGTTGCATTTTGATGAAACGATGTTTGCGCACCTGAAGGCCAAAGGTATCGAAACAGCGACTGTCACGCTCCACGTGGGTGCCGGCACGTTTCAGCCGGTTCGGGTAGAAGACCTCGATGAGCACATCATGCACCACGAGTGGTATCACCTGCCTGAAGCGACTACGACAGCCATTGCGGCCTGCCGTGCCCGCGGTCGTAAGGTGGTGGCGGTGGGCACGACCTCGCTCCGGGCTCTGGAGTCAGCCGCCAAGTATCAGGGTATTGCACCCGGGGGCTTTCTAGACGCCGACAGCCGCGAAACCGATCTCTTCATTCGCCCCGGCTATCAGTTCAAGGTGGTTGACCGGCTCATCACCAACTTCCATCTGCCCAAATCCACGCTGCTGATGCTGGTGTCGGCGTTCGCCGGATATGAGACCATGCGCTCTGCCTATGAACACGCCATTGCCGAGCGCTACCGCTTCTTCAGCTATGGCGATGCCATGCTTCTAAGCCGAACCGTATGAAATTTGATCTGATCACCATCGATGGCGCTGCCCGACGCGGTCGCATGACTATGGCCCACGGCCAGGTCGATACGCCGGCCTTTATGCCGGTAGGTACCTACGGTACGGTGAAAGCAATGACACCCGAGGCGCTAGCGAATACCGGTGCGCAGATCTGCCTGGGCAATACCTTCCACCTCTGGTTACGCCCCGGCATGGAAGTGATCAAACAGTTCGGTGGTTTGCATCAATTCATGAACTGGGATAAGCCGATTCTGACCGATTCCGGGGGCTTTCAGGTGTTTTCACTGGGAGATCTACGCAAGATCACAGAAGAAGGCGTTAAGTTTGCCTCCCCCATCGACGGCGCGCGGCTATTTCTGACGCCGGAGATTTCGATGCAGATCCAGAAGGATCTGAACAGCGATATCGTCATGATCTTTGACGAATGCACCCCCTATCCCGCCGATTACAAAACGGCCGCAGAGTCAATGCGTCTGTCGCTGCGCTGGGCGCGCCGCTCGCGTGACGAGCATGACCGTCTGGAAAACACCAACGCGCTGTTCGGTATTGTGCAGGGTGGTATGCACGAGGCGCTGCGAGACGAATCGCTGGCCGGCCTGAAAGAAATCAACTTCAACGGTTTCGCTATCGGTGGCCTCTCCGTCGGCGAACCGAAGGAAGACATGATGCGCATCCTGGCGCACACCGCGCCGCAGCTGCCGACCGACAAGCCGCGCTACCTGATGGGTGTGGGCACCCCCGAAGATCTGATGGATTCGGTTGAGCAAGGCATTGATATGTTTGACTGCGTGATGCCCACCCGCAACGCCCGTAACGGCCACCTGTTCACGCGCTATGGCGATGTGAAGATCAAGAATGCCCGTTTCAAAACCGATCAGGCACCGCTCGACCCGACCTGCACCTGTTATACCTGCCAGAATTTTAGCCGCGCCTACTTGCACCACCTTTTCCGCGCTGGCGAGATCCTGTCCAGCATTCTTAACACCATTCACAATCTGCACTATTACCAGACCCTCATGGCTGAGATGCGCAGTGCGATTGAAAACGGGCAATTCGCTAACAAAGTCAGCGAGTTACGCGCCGACCGGCAACGCGGCGTCTGAGCTTCGCCCCCTGGCCTCTTAGGGCCGTCATCCGGCAAAAAATGCTAGAATTCGAGACTTGTTAACTTTATTGCCGGAGACACCCCAAGTGATCAGCCCCGCATTCGCCCAAGCCGCTGGCGCCGCCTCGACGCAGGACGCCCTCGCCCAGTTTCTGCCCCTGATCGGCATGTTCGCGATCCTGTATTTCCTGATGATTCGCCCGCAGATGAAAAAGGCAAAAGAGCACAAGGCACTGGTTGCCGGTCTGCAAAAGGGTGACGAAGTCATCACCCAGGGCGGCGTCGCCGGAAAGATCACCCAGGTCGGTGACAACTACGTCAAGATCGAAGTGGGCACCAACAGCGGTGGTCCGGTCGAAATGACCGTTCAACGCCCGGCTGTGGGTCTGGTGCTGCCCAAGGGAACCCTGGGCTCGCTGTAATCTGGAACACGACTCGTGTTCGCGTTCTCATCGGGGGCCTTGGCCCCCGTTTGACTTTTACGTATTGACGCTTTTAAGCCGCTTATGAATCGTTATCCGCTCTGGAAGTACATCGTTGTTGCTGTAGCCCTCGTCATCGGGGTGCTCTACACGCTGCCCAATTTCTTTGGTGAAACGCCGGCCGTCCAGGTATCACCGACTCGCGCTACTCTGAAATCGGATAACAAGCTGCTTGATCAGGTCACCACCACGCTGACCAAAAACGGGCTACCCGCCGACGGTGCCTTTCTCGACAGCAACGGCGTCAAGGTTAGGCTTCCTAATACAGATACCCAACTCAAGGCCCGCGATATCCTGGAGCAGGCGTTCAACCCGAACCCCGATAATAGCCAGTATGTCGTTGCTCTGAATCTGCTGTCGGCCTCGCCCAAATGGCTGACCAGCATCCATGCGCTGCCCATGTACCTGGGCCTGGACCTGCGCGGTGGCGTGCACTTCCTGCTGCAGGTCGACCTGCAAGGCGCGCTGACCAAGCGGCTCGACGCAACAGGTGCAGATATCCGAACCCTACTCCGCGACAAGAACATCCGCCATGGCGGCATCAACCGGGAAGGTCAGCGCATTGTTATCCGCTTCCGCGAAGCTGACTATCGCGACCAGGCTCGCGCCGCACTGATTGATGCCCAACCGGATTTAAGCTTTACCGAACAAACAGTGGGTGGCGATGCCGCGCTCATCGGTGACTTTAAACCGGAAGCCATCAAACGCATCCAGGAATTTGCCGTCAAACAGAACATCACCACACTACACAACCGCATTAATGAACTGGGCGTCGCTGAGCCGATCATCCAGCAATCCGGGCCGGATCGCATCGTCGTTCAGTTGCCCGGTGTACAGGATACGGCGAAGGCCAAGGACATTCTGGGGCGGACCGCCACGCTGGAAATCCGGATGGTGGATGACACCCCCGGTGCCCTTGAAGGCGCAATGGCCGGACAGATTCCCGGTGGTGCCGAGCTCTACACCGAGCGCGGGGGCAGCCCAGTGCTGGTTAAAAAGGTCGTGGTACTGACCGGCGAGCGCCTGAACGATGCGCAGCCAGGCTTTGATAGCCAGACCCAGGAACCCGCCGTTCACCTGACTCTGGATTCGGCAGGCGCCCGCATCTTCCGCGATATTACGCGCGAGAATGTCGGTAAGCGCATGGCCATTCTTCTGGTTGAAAAGGGCAAGGGCGAGGTCATTACCGCACCGGTCATTCGCAGTGAAATCGGCGGCGGCAAGGTACAGATCTCGGGCCGCATGACCACCATCGAGGCGAATGAAGTTGCCCTGCTCCTGCGCGCCGGTTCGCTCGCAGCACCCATGGAAATCATCGAAGAACGCACTGTCGGCCCCTCGCTCGGTGCTGAAAACATCTCGCGTGGCTTCAAAGCAACACTCTGGGGATTTGCCGCAATTGCCGTGTTCATGATCATCTATTACGGTATGTTCGGCGTCATCTCGGTGATCGCCTTGTCCTCGAACCTGCTCTTCCTGGTGGCGCTGCTTTCTCTGTTGCAGGCAACACTGACGCTGCCGGGTATTGCAGCGATTGCGCTGGCACTGGGGATGGCCATTGACGCCAACGTGCTGATCAACGAACGGATTCGTGAGGAACTGCGCAATGGTTCAACGCCCCAAGCGGCCATCTCGGCTGGCTATGATCGCGCCTTCGACACCATTCTGGATTCGAACATCACCACGCTGATTGCGGGCCTCGCCCTGCTGATCTTTGGCTCGGGCCCGGTCCGCGGCTTTGCCGTGGTGCACTGCCTGGGCATCCTGACTTCAATCTTCAGCGCCGTGGTAGTGTCTCGCGCCATCGTCAATCTGGTCTACGGCCGCAAGAAGCGTCTTACCAAGATTTCCATCGGCCAGGTCTGGAAGCCTGAAACCGACTCCACCAAAGCCGGAGCCTGATCATGGAACTATTCCGTATCCGCAAAGATATTCCCTTCATGCGCCATGCGCTGGTGTTCAACATCATCTCTCTGGTGACCTTTGCTTTAGCCGTTTTTTTCCTGGCGACGCGCGGCCTGCACCTGTCGGTTGAATTCACCGGGGGTACCCTGGTCGAGGTGCAGTACAAGCAAGCCGCCGACCTTGAAGCCATCCGCAGCGGTCTGGCCAAGGCCAATCTGCAGGATGTGACGGTGCAGAACTTTGGTTCGAGCCGTGATGTCCTGATTCGCCTACCGCTCAAACCCACTCAGAGTACCGCCGCCATTGGCAGCGAGATCATGAATGCTTTGGAGGTTAGCGCACCCGGCGCCCAGCTGCAACGGGTCGAATTCGTTGGCCCCCAGGTTGGGGAAGAACTGGCGCACGATGGCGCGCTGGCGCTGATGCTGGTCGTGGTTGGCATCATGATCTATCTGGCACTTCGCTTCGAATGGCGCTTCGCTCTGGCCGCCATCATCGCCAACCTACACGATGTCATCATCATTCTGGGCTTCTTTGCCTTCTTCCAGTGGGATTTCTCCCTGCCCGTTCTGGCCGCGGTATTAGCCGTTCTAGGCTATTCGGTCAACGAATCCGTCGTGGTCTTTGACCGAGTCCGTGAGACCTTCCGCAAGAAGCGTGGTATGACGACCCCGGAAATTCTGGATCACGCGATTACCAGCACCATCTCGCGCACCATCATCACGCACGGCTCAACACAACTGGCGGTTCTATCAATGCTCCTATTTGGTGGCGATGCGCTGCACTACTTTGCGCTCGCGCTCACGATTGGTATCTGCTTTGGCATCTATTCGTCGGTGCTGGTCGCCAGCCCGCTTGTCATGTGGCTGGGGGTTAAACGCGATCAGTTCATCAAGCCGGCCAAGAAGATCGATACCGCCAATGCGGACGGCGCCTGCGTTTAATAGCACTCACTCAAAGCCTGAACGCCACCTTCGGGTGGCGTTTCTTTTTTAGGCGGTCTGATGTGCCTGACTCACGGCTTTCGCGATGTCAGCAACCCCGTCGGCCCGCTTGCGCCAGCCTTCACCAAAATGAACGTAGGTTGGCAGTATCCGGTAGAAATTGTGACGCGCTTCGGTATAGGCTTCGATGAGAGCGTGCAGCCCATGAGTCGCCACGTAATCGTTCACGGCCGCCAGCGTTTTAGGGCCAATGCTACCATCAGCTGCAACACCGACGATTCGTTGCAAAATTTTCGCAGCTTGACCGGGGCCGGTGTTCACTGCGGTGTCAAAGACAGCCAGATCCAGGCCATCGGGTAGCTCGTTACAACGGCAGGCATCCCAGTAACGCTTGCGGTAAATGTCTGCGAGGTGTTCGTCTGGTATGCCGCGCAATTCGTCATGGGTGACATCGCTGACATCTCGGCCCAGATAGCTCGCATAGGTTCGATGTGTCACGCCTTTCATCGTGGCACCACCCGGATCGTTCGGGTGGTTGGCCCAGCCGCCCTCAAACCGAAGGGTGTGTGCCAGCGCCTCGGGGAAATTTCGTTCCACGTATATGAGCCGATGATTGACGCCTTAGGCCGGCAGATCCTCGTCAATAGCAAAGACGTGCTTAATGCGTAGCATCTCGCCGCCGTTCTCGGCGATATTCAAGAGACGATCAATATTCGGATGCTTGCCCGGGTTCGCCCGCGAATCTGCCGTATGCTCGGCGAAGATATCCAGCCCCTGTTTGGCCGCATCGGCGTTGATGGCGCCCCATAGTTGACCCAGGTGGTTATAGACCGCTAGTGAACCCTGGCTGCCGGACTTGTTCTCGATGATGGCGGCGAGGTTGCCTTCGCCATCACGCAGTTCGATAGCGGCCAGGTGCGAGATACCCGGCAGTTTTTTGAGGTTGTCTGCAAATGCCATGTTGCTTGTTCCTTAGAGTACTCAAATACGCTTGGCCAGTTCGGCGGCCTTGCCCGTGTAATCCCACGGGGAGAGTTCCAGGAGCGCCTTTTTGGCATCGGCCGGGATATCGAGCGTGTTCACAAAGGCCTGCATGCCTTCGCGCGAGACGCGGGTACCACGGGTCAGCTCCTTGAGCTTTTCGTAGGGGTTGGGGATACCAAAGCGGCGCATGACGGTCTGAATCGGTTCAGCCAGCAGCTCCCAGTTGGCATCGAGATCGGCTTTCATCAGGTCGGCATTAATTTCCAGCTTGCCCAGCCCCTTGAGCAGGGAGTCGTAACCGAGCAGCGTATAACCCAGACCAACACCCATGTTGCGTAGTACGGTGGAGTCGGTGAGGTCACGCTGCCAACGCGAGATGGGCAGCTTCTCCGCCAGGTGCTTGAGAACAGCATTGGCTAGCCCCAGGTTGCCTTCGGAGTTTTCGAAATCGATCGGATTCACCTTGTGCGGCATGGTCGACGAACCGACCTCGCCCGCTTTGACCTTCTGTTTGAAGAAGCCCAGCGAGATATAACCCCAGACATCACGATCCAGATCGATCAGGATACCGTTGGCACGGGCAAAGGCGTCGAATAGCTCAGCCAGACCATCATGCGGTTCGATCTGGATGGTGTATGGGTTAAACACTAGGCCTAGCGACTCAACAAAATTTTTAGCAAACCCTTCCCAGTCATAACCCGGGTATGCAGCCAGGTGGGCGTTGTAGTTACCGACGGCCCCGTTAATTTTGCCCAGCAGTTCGACCTGAGCAATGCGGGTACGAGCCCGCTGCACGCGATAGGCCACGTTGGCCATCTCCTTACCCATGGTCGACGGGGTGGCCGGCTGGCCGTGGGTACGACACATCATGGGCACGTCGGCGTGGGTATGCGCCATTTCGGTCAGCTTAGCAATCACTTGATCCAGAACGGGCAGCATGACTTTTTCACGAGCGCCCTTGCACATTAGGGCGTGGGACAGGTTGTTGATGTCTTCCGACGTGCAGGCAAAGTGAATAAACTCGCTCACCTTGGTGACTTCGGCATTGGCCTTTGTCTGATCCTTGATCCAGTACTCCAGCGCTTTTACGTCGTGGTTAGTGGTTGCTTCGATGCCCTTCACCGCCGCGGCATCTGCCTCGGAGAAATTGGTCACCAGAGCATCCAGCTCGGCGATGGTGGTCGGTGAGAAAGCCGGGATTTCGGTGAAGTGCGGGTCAGCAGCCAGAGCCTTGAGCCATTCGATCTCGACGCGAAGACGGGCGTGAATCAGGCCGTATTCAGAAAAATGTGGACGCAGGAGGTCTACCTTGGCAGCATAACGGCCATCCAGTGGCGAAAGCGCAGTCAAAGCACCGAGGTTTTGCGACATGAGAAGCTCCTGAATCCAGTAACGATCAAAGCTATAATTTTACCATCCGGCGCTGTCGGATCTGGGAAAGATAGCCCATTCCGTGTAGGGTTGAGCATTCAAGACCCGCCTTTAACGCACCGCCTTTCGGATACCTTATGAAGCTACTTGGCACCCCTACCAGCCCTTACGTACGCAAAGTTCAATTGATGCTCCTCGAGAAAGGCATCCCGCACGATTATCTGGTCGATGCCCCTCGTGATCCGGGCAGTCTGGCGGCACGGGCCAACCCACTGGCGCGGATTCCGGCACTGGTTCTGGATGACGAGACCTGCGTCTTTGATTCGCCAGTGATCGCCGAGTATGTGGATAGCCTGAATGATGACCCAATTCTGATTCCTCGTACGGATGGTCTGGCACGCATGCAGGTGAAACGCTGGGAGGCACTAGCAGATGGGATCATGGATTCGGCATTTACCGTCCGGAGCGAACGGCTCCGCCCTGTGGACAAACAGGATGCTGACACCATTACACGGCATGATCAGGCCATTAGTCGGGCGTTGGATTATGCCGGGACGCAATTAGGGGATGCTGAGTGGACCCATGGCGAGGCGCTATCGCTCGGCGACCTGGCGTTGTTTGCTGCACTGGTCTATCTGGATCTGCGTCAGGCCGAGCGTGACTGGCGATCGCACCACCCGAATCTGAAAGCCCTCTTTGACCGGATTGCTGCCCGCCCTAGCGCCCAGACCTCGCTCGCAGGACAATAAGGCTAGCTGGGCAGGGATTGAAGATCCAACGGCGCAGCAGTCTGACTCACCATGCGTGCTGACTCGATAATGCCGCCGCCCAGACAGACCCGGCTTTCATATAGCACCAGGGACTGACCCGGGGTGACAGCCCATTGCGGCGCGGCAAAGCGGATCACGGCACGCTCTGTATCGATCTGCTCGATTTCACACGGTGCGTCGGGCATACGATAGCGGGTCTTAGCAGTATAGACCCAATGCGTATGCGGTATCTCGCCACTGACCCAGTTGGTGTTGGTAATCGTCACTTCGTTCACATACAGTGCAGGATGATCGTGGCCTGACACGACATAAAGCACGTTGCTCGCCATGTCTTTGCGCGCCACATACCAGGCATCATGCTCCCCGCTTTGGGTGTCATGACCCTTCACCCCGCCGATATGCAGCCCCTTGCGCTGACCAATGGTGTGAAAGGCGAGACCCTGATGCGAACCCAGCAATTTTCCGGAATCGAGATCCCGGATCTCACCCGGGTTCTGGGGCACATAACGCTGAAGAAAGTCATTGAATGGCCGCTCGCCAATAAAACAGATGCCGGTGGAGTCTTTCTTGCCGGCAACCGGCAAGCCGGCCGCTTCGGCCTTGGCCCGCACCTCGGGTTTCAGCCAGTTAGCCAAAGGGAAAATCGCCGGTTTGAGTTGTGATTGGTTCAACCGGTACAGGAAGTAACTCTGATCCTTGTTCCCGTCTTCGGCCTTGAGCAACTGACGCTTGCCGTCAAATTCCTGCAAGCCTGCATAATGACCGGTCGCGATGAGATCGGCACCCAGACTGACGGCATGGTCCAGAAAGGCTGCAAACTTGATTTCCGAATTGCACAGCACATCGGGGTTCGGCGTCCGACCCGCGTTGTATTCATGCAGAAACGTCGAAAAAACCCGATCACGGTATTCCTTGGCGAAGTTCACCACTTCCACATCAATACCCAGAATATCCGCGACGCTCATGACGTCAATCAGATCCTGACGCGAACTGCAGTATTCCTCGGTGTCGTCATCCTCCCAGTTCTTCATGAACAGGCCGATCACGCGATAGCCCTGCTCTTTAAGCAGCAATGCAGCCACCGATGAATCGACGCCACCTGAGAGACCAACAACGACAGTAGGAGAAGAGGACATGCGATTTCCTGAATGCATACGCAACAGTTCTTCCGGGGGTCAGCGCGGTGAGCCTTGGGTATGATGTTGCGTTTCAAGCGTGTAAAAACGGGATCCCGCCCATTCTCTCACGCTCTGCGGCAAGGGTAACGATGCCTGATCGATGTCCCACGGGTCAATCACGAATATCCGGTCGGCCTCGGGCAACGCTGACGCACGCTCTACGAGTGTTGCGCTGTAGTGGGAATCGACAAACAGCGTCCGGTGGGCATAAGGGCCAACATCGTGCCAACGCATCAGTCGATGGCGCTCTAGGTAAGCCAGAATGTTGCGGGTCGTGGTCGAGTGGTCGATACAGTCCATCCGACCATCGACCGTTTCATCTTCGACATTGCCCGGCTCATCGGCATCGATGGGGAGCTGTTCGGCCACTTTGCGATAGAACTGCCGGACGATGCCGGCCACCGCTAGGCGCTCCTCGCCAGGGGTGCCCACAGCATCCAAAGATAGAAACGTCTGGCGCAACCAGCGATCGTCAAAAACCACACCCTCTTGATTCTTACAGCCCCAGTTATAACAAACCACGATCACGGCATCTGCCTGCACGCTGGGCGCGATCAGCCCCAGAAATACAGCGGTCAGGCCATGCAGAAGCCAGCGGGCACGCACCATGTCAGTCCTGGTTGTCCTAGTTGTCCTAGTTGTCCTAGTTGTCTTATTCGCCCTAATCGCAATAACGAATACTATCCAGAGGACAGCGTCGACCGGCCAGCCAGTCTTCAACGCATTGAAGCACCAGCGGGCTGCGGTGGCGGTCCTGCGTGGCGCGGAGCTCTTCCAGGGTCAGCCAGTGAGCAGCCACGATGCCGGTATCCAGCATCCGGTCCGGTTCGATCCGGTCCAGCTGGCAATCAAAGGCAAAACGTAAATAGGTCACGTCACCGGCAGGAACGGTCCACTGATAGATGCCGACCAGGGCTCGAGGCGTGATATGACAGGCCGTCTCCTCCAGAGCCTCACGGGCACAGGCGGCCACCAGCGATTCGCCTTCGTCTAGGTGTCCTGCAGGCTGATTAAACCGGAGGCCGGCCGAGGTTTCTTCTTCAACCACCAGAAAGCGACCCTCCCGTTCGACTAGGGCCGCCACGGTGACACTGGGTTTCCAGCGATGGATCGGACTATTCATGGGGCGAATTCTACCGCAGCGCAACGCACCTCCGAGCCTGTTTTTTAGTGCGAATTTAGTGTGAAATCGGCTAGAATCTCAGACTATCCATGGCAGCAATGGTCGGGGCGGTACTGGCCCTGAACAACGTGCCAAATCACCGCGACGTTTTACGAAGGATTCACATCATGTCGATGTCTGACCGCGACGGTTTTATCTGGCTGGATGGCAAGCTGGTTCCCTGGCGCGATGCCAATACGCATGTACTCACCCATTCGCTGCACTACGGCATGAGCGTTTTTGAAGGGGTTCGTGCCTACGATACCGGTCGCGGTACCTCGATTTTCCGGCTGCAGGATCACACCCGCCGCCTGTTTAACTCGGCGCACATCTTCCAGATGGAAGTCCCCTATAGCGAAGAGGTGATTAACGAGGCCCACAAGGAAGTCGTAAGGGCCAACAATCTCGACAGCGCCTACATCCGTCCGCTGGTCTATTACGGGTCGGAAAAGATGGGCGTCTCGCCGAAGGGTGCCAAGGTTCATGTAGCCATCGGCGCCTGGGCCTGGGGGGCTTACCTGGGTGAGGATGGCCTGAAGAAGGGCATTCGCGTCAAAACCTCGTCGTATACCCGCCACCATGTGAACGTGTCGATGGTGCGCGCCAAGGCCAGTGGCCACTACGTCAACTCCATTCTGGCCAACAATGAAGCCATTGCCGATGGCTACGATGAAGCACTCCTGCTCGATACCGAAGGCTATGTATCGGAAGGTGCCGGCGAAAACCTGTTCATCGTCAAGAGCGGCAAGGTGTACACGCCGGAACTGTCGTCCTGCCTCGAAGGCATAACGCGTGACAGCGTCGTCACGCTAGCGCGCGAGCTCGGCATCTCGGTCGAAGAGAAGCGCATTACTCGTGATGAAGTCTACTGCGCCGATGAAGCTTTCTTTACCGGCACGGCCGCAGAAGTCACCCCGATTCGTGAACTCGATAATCGCAAGATCGGTATCGGCAGCCGGGGTCCAGTCACTGAACGCATCCAGTCGGCTTACTTCGATGCGGTGAATGGCCGCAATCCAAAGCATGAAAACTGGCTCAGCTTTATCTGATCCACTTTATTTCAAGAGATTCGGACCATGAACGCACCGCTCGAAAAAACCCTGTCGGAAACTTCGCTGACCGTGACCGCTGCAGATTTACCGTTGCACTGCCCGCCTCAGGGAACCCAACTGTGGTCCGGTCACCCGCGCGTCTTTCTGGATGTATTGAAGACTGGCGAAGTGAAGTGCCCGTACTGTGGGACGCAATACACCTTCGCCGGTGACAAGCCTCACGGCCATTAATTAGGGCCTGCGCGGTGCTCCGCCCGTTCGCACCGTATCAGAACTTGCCCATATGAACGCAGTCTCCCTGCTCGTTGCCCCCGCCTGGGTCGGCGATGCCGTGATGAGCGAGCCGCTTCTACGACAAATCGCCGCACAGGATCAGCACCCGGTTGATGTACTAGCGCCACCCTGGGTTGCCCCCGTCTTTGAACGCATGCCCGGTGTCGGCCAGGTAATCGCCGCCCCTTTTGCCCATGGCCAACTGGATTTGTCCGGACGCTGGGCCATCGGTCAGCAGCTCAAGAAGGCGCGCTATCGCAACGCCTATGTGTTGCCCAATTCGCTCAAGTCTGCGCTGCCGGTGGCCTTTGCCGGCATCCCCAACCGGATTGGTTTTACCGGCGAATGTCGCTACGGACTGCTGAATCGACGCTTTGCTCTCGACAAGCAGGCACTACCGCGCATGGTCGACCGCTTTCTGGCTTTGGCCCCTGACAACAAGCAAACACACACCGCTCGGGCCAATTCCATGCCGGTGTTACAGGTCGCACAACAGGCCTTTAGCAACGCATGCCAGCGGCTTGGCCTAACGCCTCCATCTTCGGGCAATGGCCTCGTCATTCTCTGTCCCGGTGCCGAATACGGCCCCGCCAAACGCTGGCCAGCCGGGCATTTTGCGACCCTTGCGCGCATGTTAGCGGATCAGGGGCTGATGATCTGGACCATTGGCTCGAGCAAAGATGCCAAAGTCGGTGAAGCCATCAGCCAACAGAGCCAGGGGGCTGCCCTCAATCTTTGTGGCCAGACTCAACTGGCCGATGCCATTGACCTGCTCAGCGGCGCCGATGTCGTTGTCACGAATGATTCGGGGCTCATGCACGTGGCTGCAGCACTGAATCGCCCCCTCGTGGCACTGTATGGCTCGTCGTCGCCTGAATTTACGCCACCGCTGGCCACCCGGGTCTCGATCTTGCAGCATCCGGTACCTTGCAGCCCCTGTTTTGCACGCACCTGCCGCCTTGGGCATCTGGATTGCCTGAATCTGTTGCAGCCTGACACCGTGGCGACTGCCATCCATCACCTTCTTCCCCGAACCGGAACCCTATGAGCCTGCCACCGCCAGCTGCCGCCGTGCCCAACTTTGCGACGCCGGATGATACCGAGCGCGCTTTTTATGAAAGCGTCACGCAGGCCAATCTGGATGCATTGATGGCGATCTGGGCCGACGAGGATGACATTGTTTGCGTGGATCCCGACGGCCGCCGTGCTGCGGGACATGCCGCCATTCGCCAGGGCTGGCAATCCATCTTTTCCGGATGCCATCACCTGGAGATTGAAGTCACCAACATCATCCGCTGGCAAAGCGGACTCCTGGCGATTCACCTGGTCCAGGAAAGCGTCACGATGTTCAGCATTCCGGAGGCTCTGACCGAGGCAGAGCACCCTAACGCCCTGGTCAAAAGGAACGGCATCACCACCGCGATGAATGTCTATATTCGTGGCGGCAATGGCTGGCGTCTGGTTTGCCATCAGGCGACGGCCCAGATGGCAGCTGTGGAAGCACAGATCGCGGCGGCAGCCCATACGTTGCATTGAGTCATCTGCCTTGAACCCAAACTTGTCGCAAAAACCCTACCAGGCACCCTTCTGGCTATTCAACGGTCATCTGCAAACCCTGTGGCCAGTCTGGAAGACCCTGAGGTTGCCACCGATTCCGTGGCCACGGGAGCGCTGGGAGACGCCCGATGGTGATTTCATTGACGTGGACTGCATTAATACCGGCGAACCTGATGCGCCGATCGTGGTGTTATTTCATGGCCTGGAAGGTAACTCGCAATCCCATTACGCCCGCATCATGGCCCAAAGCCTGCTTCGATGCGGTTGGAGCGGTTTCGTACCCCATTTCCGCGGCTGCAGTGGCGAACTGAACCGGAAACCCCGTGCCTATCACTCCGGCGACTCGGCCGAGATCGACTGGATCCTGCGCCGTTTTCGGACCCTGTTTCCGGATCGCCCGATTTGCGCCGCCGGCGTATCGCTAGGCGGCAATGCGCTGATGAAATGGCTGGGCGAGCAGGGTTCGGCTGCTGGCTCGGTCATTGATGCTGCGGCTGCCGTGTCGCCGCCCATGGATGTCGCTGCTTGCGGCCAGTGGCTGGATCAGGGTGCCAACCGCCATGTATACACCCAGCATTTTCTTCGAACGATGAAGCTTCAGAGTGAAGCGCGGCTTCAACGCTTTCCGGGGTTGTTTGATGGCGAACGGATGCGTGCTGCCCGCACCCTGCGAGAGTTTGATGACACGGTCACCGCACCCTTGCACGGTTTTGCCGGAGTGGATGATTACTGGTGCCGCGCCTCTGCACTCCCCCTTCTTGGCCAGGTGGCACTGCCTACCCTGCTGCTCATGCCACGTAACGACCCCTTTTTAGTCGACGCCTGTTACCCGCAAACGGGAACGTGCCCGCCATCGGTCACCCTGGAAACGCCTGAGGCGGGGGGCCATGTCGGCTTTACTGGGGGCAATGGCGCCAATAAAGATCTCTGGCTGCCTGCCCGTATAATTAATCACTTTGCACAATCGCTCGGTCCACGCTTATCGGACCATCGACCTATCTAACGAGAATATTTATGTCGCGCTTTGCCATTCCCCAACTTCCCGCATCGATTTTCAAGGCATACGATATCCGTGGCATTGTGGATGACACGCTAACCCCCGAGGTTGTTCGAGCCGTTGGCCTGGGGCTTGGCACGCTGGCGCGTGAACAGGGTGTCCAGGCCATCGCCGTTGGCCGCGATGGCCGTCTCTCTGGTCCGACCTTGTCCAAAGCACTCCAGGAGGGGATCATCGCTGCGGGAGTCGATGCCATTGATGTCGGCTGCGTGCCGACTCCGGTGACTTATTTTGCCGCCTTCGAGCTCGAAACCTATTCCTGCGTCTCGGTCACCGGCAGCCATAACCCACCGGATTACAACGGCCTCAAGATGGTCATCGCCGGCAATACGCTGGCGGGTGATGCGATACAGGCACTCAAGCAACGCATTGAAGCGGGCAATGTGCACTGGGCTGATCAACCGGGTACCCTGCGCACGGCCGATGTCAGAACGGCCTATCTGGACAAGATTGTGGGTGATGTGAAACTCGCCCGCCCGATGACCATCGGCGTTGACTGTGGCAATGGCGTAGCCGGAGAGCTGGCACCCGAACTCTTTAAACGTATGGGCTGCAAGATCATTCCCATGTATTGCGACATTGATGGCACCTTCCCGAACCATCATCCGGATCCATCCAAACCGGAAAATCTTGAAGACCTGATCTCTGAGGTCAAAAAATCAGATGCCGAAATTGGCCTCGCCTTTGACGGCGACGGCGACCGACTTGGCGTTGTCACCAAAGATGGAGAAGTTATTTTTCCGGACCGCCAGATGATGCTGTTCGCCCAGGACGTGCTTTCGCGCTGCCCGGGCGCCCCGATCATTTTTGATGTGAAATGCTCGCGTCTTCTGGGCGATGCTATCCGTACCGCTGGCGGTCAACCACTGATGTGGAAAACAGGCCATGCGCTCATCAAGGCCAAGCTCAAGGAAACCGGCGCACCTCTGGCCGGCGAGATGAGCGGCCACGTTTTTTTCAAGGAACGCTGGTTCGGCTTTGATGATGGCCTCTACACTGGCGCGCGCTTGCTCGAAATTCTATCGCGCGCCCCGGATGCGAACCCGGTTCTGAAGAGCCTGCCCAATAGCCAGAGCACGCCAGAACTCAACATCAGCATGAAAGAAGGCGAACCGCATGCACTCATGGCCGAGCTGGCTGTTGCGCCAGACTTCCCGGGTGCCCGCGATGTGATTACGATTGATGGCCTGCGTGTGGAATATGACGATGGCTTTGGCCTCGCCCGCCCATCGAACACCACGCCGGTGGTCGTTCTGCGTTTTGAAGCCGACACACCCGAGGCGCTAACCCGAATTCAGGGTGAATTCCGCCGCGTCCTCAGCAAGGTTCGCCCGGATCTGAAACTGCCCTTCTGAACGACCGGGAGGTTGGTGTCCTCCCGGATGGCCTTACTTACCGCTCAGGCTCCGGCGGTTGTAGTCTTTGTCACCAGGCTTGATACAACGACCAATCCCGAACAAACCACCCTGGGTGCCTGCCGGGCATCCCTGATTTTCAGGGAACTGAGCCGCCACCTTTTTGGCCTCGGCGGCTTTCGTGGTGTTCACGAACTCCCAACGACCATTAGGAAACAGTAGCACCTCATCGCCATTAACCGTTTTAGCAGTGATCGGCGCCCGATCCGGCGTGGAAGCCGCATCGTCGGCCACGACCATCGTCGTCGCACAGAGGCCGAGCACCCCAACCGCTAACCCACGTAAGCATCGCATTATTTGGCACCTACCCAGGCATCGACCGATGCCAAAGCATTCGCCAGATTGGCGGGCTGTGTGCCGCCCGCCTGCGCCATATCCGGACGGCCACCGCCTTTGCCGCCGACCTGTGAGGCAACATGGTTGACGAGCTCGCCCGCCTTGAAACGGTCAACCAGATCCGGTGTCACACCGGCAATCAGGGAGACCTTATCCCCCTCGGCAACGCCCAGCACGATGACACCTGACTTGAGCTGATCCTTGAGCTGATCCAGTGTTTCACGCAGCGCGGCACCGCTGACGCCCTCGAGCTTTACCGCCAGAACAGAAACACCATTCACCTGTTTGGCCTTGCTGGCGAGGTCGCCACCCTGAGCTGCTGCCAACTTGGATTGCAGGCGGTTTAATTCTTTTTCCTGCGCCTTCTGTCCCTCAATAAGGGCATTGACGCGTGTGGGCAATTCCGCCGGTTTGCACTTCATCAACCCAGCCACTTCGTTAAGTGCCTGACGGCGGAACTGAACGGCGGCCAGGGCATAATCACCGGTCAGCGCCTCAACACGACGCACCCCTGCCGCCACACCCGATTCGGCGAGGATCGTAAACAAGCCAATATCGCCGGTGCGTGTCACGTGCGTTCCTCCACACAATTCACGTGAAGTACCAATATCCAGCACACGCACGCTATCACCATACTTCTCTCCAAACAGCATCATGGCGCCCAGCTTCTGGGCATCTTCGATGGCCATCTCACGGGCTTCCGTTGGCAGGTTGCGGATGATTTCACGATTCACCAGATCTTCAACCGCGCAAATCTGCTCCATGGTCATCGGCGCATTGTGGGCAAAGTCGAAACGGGTCTTTTCCGGATCCACCAGCGAGCCCTTCTGCTGAACGTGCTCACCCAGGACTTCACGCAGCGCTTTATGCATCAGGTGCGTCGCCGAATGATTGCGCATGGTGCGTTCACGGTCTTGCACATTAACCCGCGCATCCACGGTGTTGCCCACGCTAAGCGAGCCCTGAAGCAGGGTGCCGTGATGACCAAACACCTGTGCCTGAATCTTCTGGGTATCTTCAACCAGGAATTCCCCATGCACTGACGTAAGGATGCCATCATCGCCGACCTGGCCGCCCGATTCTGCATAGAAGGGTGTTTTATCAAGAACGACCACGCCGGTCTCACCCGCTGAAAGGCTGTTAACGGCAATACCATCTTTGTAAAGTGCGATGATGGTTGATTCCGTCGCCAGCAGCGCATAGCCTTCAAATTGCGTTTCCGGGCCATCGTAAGCCAATGCGGCCGCCATAGTGAATTTTCCCGCTGCCCGTGCCTGCTCACGCTGGCGCGTCATCGCTGCATCAAAGCCGGCTTCATCCACCCGGTAACCACGTTCACGACAAACATCGGCCGTCAGATCCAGCGGGAAACCATAGGTATCATGAAGCTTGAAGGCGGTTTCACCATCCAGCATGCCGCCCTCGGGCAGGCTTGACAGGGCACCATCCAAAATCTCCATGCCATGAGCGATGGTCTCGAAGAAGCGCTCCTCTTCCAGGCGCAGAATGTCGGTAACACGCTGTTCAGCACGCGCCAGCTCCGGATAGGCCTCGCCCATTTCGGCAACCAGCGCCGCGACCAGCGTATTAAAGAACGGGGTGCGCGCACCGAGCTTGTAACCATGACGAATCGCACGGCGGACAATACGGCGCAGCACGTAACCGCGGCCTTCATTGCCTGGAATAACGCCATCGACAATCAGAAAAGCGCAGGCGCGGATGTGATCGGCAATCACCTTCAGTGAGGCCGCATCCATCGCTGCCTCGCCGCCCGATTTGATCACGGCCTTCTGAGCCGCGGCGATCAGATTCTGGAAGAGATCGATTTCGTAGTTGCTATGCACATGTTGCAATACCGCAGCGATTCGCTCCAGACCCATACCGGTATCGACACAGGGACGCGGCAGCGGGTGCAGGACACCGGCTTCATCCCGGTTGTACTGCATAAACACCAGGTTCCAGATTTCGATATAGCGATCACCATCCTCTTCCGGCGACCCCGGGGGGCCACCCCAGATATCCGGACCATGGTCGTAGAAAATTTCAGTGCACGGACCACACGGGCCAGTATCAGCCATCTGCCAGAAATTATCTGAGGCGTAACGCGCACCCTTGTTATCGCCGATACGGATGATCCGTTCAGCCGGAACGCCAACTTCCTTGTTCCAGATATCGTAGGCCTCGTCATCTTCCTGATAGACCGTAACCCATAACTTTTCTTTGGGCAGGCCATAGACACCCGTCAGTAATTCCCAGGCAAACTGGATCGCATCCCGTTTGAAGTAATCGCCGAAGCTGAAGTTCCCCAGCATTTCAAAGAAGGTGTGATGGCGTGCGGTATAGCCGACATTTTCCAGGTCGTTATGCTTGCCCCCGGCACGCACACTCCGCTGGGAGGATGTTGCGCGCGTGTACGGACGTTTGTCCTGCCCTAGAAAAACATCCTTGAACTGCACCATGCCCGAGTTAGTAAAGAGCAATGTCGGGTCATTGCCCGGCACCAGTGAGCTAGAGGGCACAATGGTATGCCCCTTCGATTCAAAGAAACGGAGAAACTTGTTCCGGATTTCGGCGCTTTTCATAACGAGGTGATCCTAATACTGGTCGGATATGTCGAGTCAATCGAAAGATGCCAATTAACGGCACCCCTTACGTCCCTTGCACGATTTTTTCGCCGTGGTGGCCACAGGCTGATATACCGCTTGTCCACGAGCCACAGCACTATCAAGTGCTGTCTTGGCTGGCTTCTTGCCAAGGAAGACAGCTTCCATCTCTTCTTCAACAATACGACGCAGCTGTGGGTTGAACGAGATCCACCCCACTGTGGCACCAGCAGCAGCGGGCTTCATGACATTAGCCAGCCCTAAATCCTGAGCCTGCAGGTCATCTCGCAGCAGCTTACTTTGGGCACCCGCCTGGGCGGCAGGCGTCAGGGGCAGATACCCCCCCTGACGGGCAATACTCAACTGCGTTAAGGGTGTGAGCGTGTATTCGAGAAACTTGGCGGCGGCCTTGTATTCGTCCTTGCTGTGACCCTGACCCACCCAGATGGCCCCACCCGCAGCCAGCGTATTAAAGGGTGCGCCGGTATTGTCATCAATAACTGGCAATGAGGTGACACCATACTCAAACTTACGCGATGCCTGCAGCTCAGAGACCATCTCTTCATTGGTCGTGATCATGCCGCACTCACCGTTAATGAAGTGCGCATCAGCTTCGTTATTGAAGCCATAACTCGTGAAGTACTCGGTCTTGTACCACGAGGTCAGGCGGGCCAGATGGCGAACCTGGATGAGCGTGTTAAAGGCCAGCTTACCATCCGTTGTTACGGTCGGCGCTCCAGCCCAAGCCGAGACGTTATCAATGTGCACCCAGACCGGCCAGGAAGTGGTGTATGAACAGCGGGACTTCAGTTTGCCCGAAATATCCTGCAGCTCTTCCCAGGTCTTTGGCGGTTTGTTCGGATCCAGGCCAGACTCTTCAAAGAGTGCCTTGTTCCAGAACAGCAAGGGGGTCGTAAAGGCGACTGGTAGGGCCTGAATCTGGCCCTTGACTGTCACAGCATCTCGAAGCGGCTCGGCGATGTTTTTTGGGTTAAACTTGACCTTGTTATCCGACAACAGCTTTTCGACCGGAACATAGGCATCAGCTTTACCCAGGTAATGCGCCAAGTCTGTGCGAGTTGCCAGATTCAACACCGATGGTTTTCCATTCGGCACGCGTTTAATCAGGCGTACCTCAATGTCCGCATTGCCTGCGTTAAAACCACCCACCAGTTTTTCCAGTTCTCGCGCCTGATGCCCCTCAAGCTGATGCGCCATCGTAAGCTCGGTCTTAGCCATCGCTGTTACCGATGCAAACATGAGCCCTAGGGCAAGTATTGAACGGACGGGGTTTTTCATCGTGTGGCTCAGGTGCTTTGCGAACATAAACGTCCCTAATGTGTAAATTCATCCAAGGTGGAGCCTGTAAAAACGCTCCAAAACCCTGAATTATACGGATTTAAAGGCCAATTCTGGGAGTGGCGCTGTGTATAATCAGCCCATGAATGAAACAAACACGGAATTAGCAAAAATCGCCCCTGCAACGCCTCTGCCGGAAAATACCGAATCGCTTGTCGCTGAAATCGCAGCACCTCCGAAATTTGCTGATCTGGGGCTCGATCCCGCCATCATGCGGGCCATTGCTGACACCGGCTATACCACGCCTACCCCCATCCAGGCTGCCGCCATACCAGCGGTATTAACAGGGCGTGACCTGAAGGCCTGTGCCCAAACCGGCACCGGCAAAACCGCCGCCTTCAGCCTCCCACTGCTGCAACGGCTACTCCCTTATGCCAACACCAGTACCTCGCCGGCCAAGCATCCGGTTCGGGCGCTGATTCTCACCCCTACTCGCGAACTGGCCATTCAGGTTTATGACAATCTGAAGACCTACGGTAAATATCTGCCCTACCGTATTGCCTGCGTTTATGGGGGCACCGACATCAAGCCGCAAATTGCCGAGCTCAAACTGGGCGTGGAATTTCTGGTGGCAACACCGGGTCGCTTTCTGGATCTCGTGGAACAAAAAGCCGTGAGCCTGCACTCCGTTCAAGCGATTGTGCTTGACGAGGCCGACCGCATGCTGGACATGGGCTTTATTCCCGATGTACAGCGCATTCTCAATCTACTCCCCAAGACCCGCCAAGGGCTACTGTTCTCGGCCACGTTCTCGACCGAAATCCAGAAACTGGCCGACACAATGCTGCAAAACCCCGAGTTCATCGAGGTCGCCCGCCGTAACAGTGTGTCCGAAACGATTACCCACCAGGTTTATCCGGTGGCCGAGCACCGCAAGCTGCCCCTACTGGTCAACCTGCTGCGGACCGGCTCCTTAACCCAGGTTCTGGTCTTTGTCCGCACCAAACAGGGCTGCGGCCGACTGGCACGCGCCTTGGGCCATGCGGGCATCAAGGCCGACGCCATCCACGGTGACAAATCCCAATCCGAGCGGATGAAAGCACTGAATGCCTTCAAGAACGGCGAGATCCAGACCCTAGTGGCGACGGATGTCGCCGCACGTGGCATCGATATTGAGGAACTCCCTTTCGTCGTCAATTACGAGCTGCCCCACACCCCAGAAGACTACGTCCATCGCATTGGCCGAACGGGGCGCGCCGGCAATCTGGGAAATGCGGTCTCCCTGGTCTGTGCAGATGAAACCGGTTATCTGGCGGATATCGAAAAACTTATTAAGAAACCGATCACGCAGAACATCTGCCCGGGCTTTGAACCCGAGCCAGATTGGGAATACCCGCCTTCGGGCAAGAAACGCGATCGCAGCGCGCTGAATACACAGCGGACGCAAGACCGGGAAAAACCCCGCTTTGATCGCGCCGAGCGGACGGACCGCCGCGAGAATGATGGTCGGCGCGAACGACCACGGAATGATCGCGTGGAAAAAGACCGCGACCGCGGTAGCCGACTGACATCAACGGCTGTTGCTTATACACCGCCACGGTTGAAAAAGGTGGCCGCCGATGGCTTTGATTTCACCAAGCCCTACGAACCCAACTCTTCCGCTGACGCACAGACAACTGCCGGCGCGACCTCTGCCAAAACCGGACTGACGACATCCCATCGTCGCCCAACACGCATGGTGGCTGCTCTGTTGGGCGGTGCCAAAAAATCAACCACCTGAGGAGAACCTCATGGGAAATCGACTGAGCAAAATCGTTACTCGCACCGGCGATGGCGGCACCACGGGTTTAGGCGATGGTTCGCGCGTTGGCAAAGACAGCCCCCGGATTGATACCCTGGGTGAAATCGACGAGCTGAACTCGGCCATCGGTGTTCTCCTGGCCGAACCATTTCCGGAAAGCACGGCTTCGATTCGGGATTCTTTGCTCACTGTGCAGAACCATCTCTTTGATCTCGGAGGCGAAATCTGCATTCCCGGTCACAAGAGTATTACTGAAGCGCATGTAGCACAACTCGAATCCTGGGCGGAATCACTGAACGACCAGCTGACCCCGCTCAAAGAGTTTATCCTACCCGGGGGGACCCGACCTGCTGCTTTGGCGCATCTGGCACGAACTATCTGTCGCCGCGCCGAGCGCTCGATCGTCCATCTCGGCCATAACGAAGCTGTTTCTGATCATGCCCGCCAGTACCTGAACCGGTTGTCCGACCTGCTCTTTGTGATTGGCCGAACACTGAATCATGCCGGCGGTAACGGGGACATCCTCTGGAAGCATCCCGGTAAATAGATCCTGTTGGGCCACCCAAAAAAGAAGCCCGATCAACACGGATCGGGCTTCTTTTTGTTGGGCTTATGTCAATCAGCGATCGGCTAAGGTAAGACGCCGCTGGCGTACACCCTCTGCCAACTGGTCAAGCAACATCACACTATCTTCCCAATGGATACAGGCATCGGTAATGCTCTGACCATAGACCAAGGGCTTACCCGGCAGCAGATCCTGGCGACCGGCCTTGATGTGTGATTCCACCATCACGCCCATAATACGATTCTCTCCGGCTGCTAGCTGAGCAGCGACATCAGCGGCCACTTCCATCTGACGCTGATATTCCTTGCGGCTATTGCCATGCGAAAAATCGATCATCAGTCGGGCCGGCACACCGGCCTTCGCCATCTCGGTACAGGCTGCGTCTACACTCGCCGCATCATAGTTGGGGGCCTTGCCACCCCGCAGAATGACGTGACAATCCTCATTGCCGACCGTTTGCACAATCGCCGCATGGCCAGACTTAGTCACCGAAAGAAAATGGTGCGGTGATTGGGCAGAGCGGATTGCATCCATGGCAATCCTGATATTGCCGTCCGTACCGTTCTTGAAACCTACCGGACACGACAAACCCGAGGCCAGTTCGCGGTGCACCTGGGATTCCGTCGTACGGGCACCAATTGCCCCCCAGCTGATCAGATCCGCCACGTACTGTGGCGTGATCATATCCAGGAACTCGGTCGCGCATGGCAAACCCAACGTATTCACATCTAGTAGCAGCTTGCGGGCACGGCGCAATCCCTCGTTGATATCAAAACTATCATCGAGGTGCGGATCGTTAATGAGCCCCTTCCAGCCAACAGTCGTCCGGGGCTTTTCAAAGTAGACGCGCATCACGATCAGCAGATCTTCCGCAAGACGTTCGGCCTCCACTGCCAGCCGACGTGCGTAATCCAGAGCCATCTCGGTATCATGAATGGAGCAAGGTCCAATCACGACGACCAGGCGATCATCCGCACCATGCAGCACCCGATGAATAGCTTGACGGGCGGCCGTTACCCGCTGGGCAACGGCCGCATTGACCGGAAACGCTTCCAGTACCGCCGCAGGCGGAGCCAGTTCACTGATAGCGGCAATACGGACATCGTCCGTGACCGGCAAGTCAATTTTGTTCTTGACAGTATTCGACATAATGCGACCTTAGACCCCTTCCTGCGGATTCAGTTTGGCCGGCTCGTTGTGCAGACGATTCAGCGCATTCAGGTAAGCCTTGACCGAGGCAATGACGATATCGGTATCGGCACCGCTGCCATTGACCACACGGCCACCTTTGGCAAGGCGAACCGTGACATCGCCCTGGGCATCCGTCCCGGAGGTGATGTTATTCACCGAGAAGAGCAACAGTTCACTTCCGCTGTTCAGCACCGATTCAATCGCCTTGAAGGTGGCATCGACTGGGCCCGAACCCGTCGATTCTGCCTTCTTTTCTTCCCCGCCCACCGACAGCGTCAAACGAGCCAACGGCGTTTCACCGGTCTCCGAGGTTACCTGGGAGTAGGTCAGTTTGTAGTGTTCGGTTTCTGGTGTCACCGCTTCATCGGACAAAAGCGCTTGAAGATCTTCATCGAAAATCTCATGTTTCTTATCCGCCAGTTCCTTGAACCGGGCGAACGCAGCATTCAAAGCCTCTTCGCTATCCAGAACTACACCGAGCTCCGTCAATCGGGATTTAAAGGCGTTACGACCAGAGTGCTTGCCAAGCACAAGTTTATTTTGTGCCCAGCCCACATCTTCGGCGCGCATGATCTCGTAGGTTTCGCGATGCTTGAGCACACCATCCTGGTGAATCCCTGATTCGTGAGCAAAGGCATTCGCACCGACAATGGCCTTGTTCGGCTGGACTGGATAGCCGGTAATCTGCGAAATCAGCTTGGAAGCGGGCACGATCTGGGTTGTATCGATCCGGGTTTCAACCGGGAAGATGTCGGCACGTGTTCGCACAGCCATCACCACCTCTTCCAACGAGGCATTACCGGCACGCTCACCCAAGCCATTGACCGTGCATTCCACCTGACGGGCACCCGCCATCACGGCGGCCAGCGAATTGGCCACTGCCAAACCGAGATCATTGTGGCAATGCACCGACCAGACCACCTTGTCCGAACCCGGTACCCGCTCGATGAGCTGACGAATGGTCTCGGCATACTGACCTGGCACGTTGTAACCCACGGTGTCCGGCACATTGAGCGTGGTGGCGCCTGCCTTGATCACGGCCTCAAAGACACGGCAGAGGAAATCAATTTCGGAGCGTCCGGCATCTTCTGCTGAAAACTCGACGTCATCGGTATATTGGCGGGCCCAACCGATAGCTTTGACCGCCTGCTCAACGACCTGATCGGGCGTCATGCGAAGCTTTTTCTCCATGTGAATGGGGCTGGTCGCAATAAAGGTATGGACACGCTTGCGCGGAGCAGGCGCAATGGCTTCTCCGGCACGACGGATGTCGTTTTCATTAGCACGCGCCAGCGAGCAGACCGTCGACTCACGAACCGCCTGAGCAATCGCATGAATCGAATCGAAATCGCCAGGCGATGCCGCGGCAAAGCCGGCTTCGATGACATCCACGCGCATGCGTTCCAGCTGACGGGCCACGCGAATCTTTTCGTCCTTGGTCATGGACGCACCCGGGCTTTGCTCGCCGTCGCGAAGCGTCGTGTCAAAAATGATTAACTGGTCTTTTTTCATTTCAGGCTCCTGAAGGTCAGGTCATCTGGGACCCAACCCGAACTCTTTCGGAATATTCGGGACAACTTGCCGTATTTATCCGGCAAAGTCTTTGGCAATGGGGGTGGGGTTTAGTCTGTGCGCGCCACGCGCAGCAGTGGACGAGCGCCCAGCAGCAAATGCAGCCAATAGGTCGCCCGACCACCCGAGATGGCCCTCAAGGCAGCGACAGATTCGGCAAGAAGCATTGTGAACATTGCAGACATGGGCTGTAATATAAGCCCTAGATGCGCTGCTGGCAATTGTTTTTGCCTATAAGTTCAATAGCTTCGGGCATTATCCCTATGCCGTCTGCAAGGAATCTGTCATGAAACTCGATGCCCAACGTTCAATTTTGCTCATCATCGATCTGCAGGAGCGCCTGCTACCGGCGATTCATGGGGGTGAGCAGGTCGTCGACAATACCGTCTGGCTACTCGGTGTCGCCCGGGAACTCGGCGTGCCCGTGCTGGTGACGGTGCATTATCCCCAGGGGGTGGGCGACACGACAGCAGCAGTTGCCGATCGGATCAACCCCGAAGAAACGCTGGAAAAGATCCACTTTTCAGCAGTGGCCGAGGGCAATCTGCTCAGCCACCCGCACGCCGAACGGAAACAATGGGTGGTCTGCGGCACGGAGTCCCATGTGTGTGTCCAACAGACTGTTCTGGGCCTTCTGGCCGCCGGCCGTGATGTCGCGGTCGTTGAGGAGGCTGTGGGCTCCCGGCACCCCCGCGACAAAGCCCTGGCGCTTCAGCGGATGCAGCAACACGGCGCCCAGATCGTCTCACGGGAAATGGTGGCCTTTGAGTGGCTCCACCGTGCCGATACGCCCCAGTTCCGCACCGTGCTTAAAAACTTTATCCGTTAGAGGCCCTGCCTCTGGCGCACGCCATCAGCGCTAGAAAAGGGCGTCGACGTCGGCTTGGGTGGTTGGGCGTAGCACGCGCGCCATTTCATGCCCGTTTTTCATAAAAATCAGCGCCGGCCAGAGCTTCACGCTAAGAGAGCGGCCCAGACGACGGCCTTTGCCATCCTCAATGCGCAGGTGCTTGACCTCGGGATGACGGCGGAGTGCATCGGCAATCAGTGGTTGCGCCAACTGGCAGTGCGGGCATTCGTTGATCCCGAACTCCAGCAGAATGGAACCTCGAAGGGCATCAACTTCCTCCCTCGTCGGTTCGGGCAAGACAAAGGGAACTGCGCTCATAAAGACCTCCGGGATGGTGAAGCGCTATCATAACGCCCATGCAACCGAACCAACTAGAGCTCCTTGCCCCTGCCCGAGATGCCGATATTGGTATTGAGGCCATCATTCACGGGGCTGATGCCGTCTACATAGGCGGCCCGTCTTTTGGCGCACGTGCTGCGGCCGACAATACGGTTCGGGAGATTGCCCGACTCACCCAGTATGCCCACCGTTTTAACACCCGGATTTTTGTCACGCTCAATACCATTTTGCGAGATGATGAACTGGAGCCCGCCCGCAGACTGGCCTGGCAACTTTATGACGCCGGCGTTGACGCACTAATCATTCAGGATATGGGGCTACTTGAACTTGATCTGCCCCCTATCCAGCTCCATGCCAGCACCCAGACCGACATCCGCACCCCCGAAAAAGCCCGATTCCTTCAGGATTGCGGCCTCTCACAGATCGTTCTGGCACGGGAACTGACCCTGCCCCAGATTGCTGGCATTGATGCCGCCCTTGGTCCCAAAGACGCCCCGGGTCGTGCCGCTCTGGAGTTTTTCATTCACGGCGCTCTATGCGTTGCTTATAGCGGCCTTTGTTACATCAGCCACGCCCATACCGGACGGAGTGCAAACCGGGGAGATTGCTCTCAGGCATGCCGGCTCCCCTATGAAGTCAAAGATGCCCAAGGCCGTATCGTCGCGCACGACAAACACGTGCTGTCGATGAAAGATAACAACCAGAGTGAGAACCTGCGCGCCCTTATTGACGCCGGTGTCCGCAGCTTCAAGATCGAAGGCCGCTACAAGGACATGGCCTACGTGAAAAACATTACTGCGCATTACCGCCTGCTGCTCGACGAAATACTCGAAGAACGCCCCGAACTCGCTCGAAGTTCCAGTGGTCACAGCACCTTCAGCTTTACCCCAGACCCGAATCAGAACTTCAATCGCGAATTCACCGATTACTTTGTTCAAGGGCGTAAAGAGGATATTGGCGCCTTTGATACCCCCAAGAATCCGGGGCAGCCCATTGGCTGGGTCAGCAAAGTGCGATCAGACCATCTCGAACTGACAACGGATAGTCCTTCTATCCAACTGAATAATGGCGACGGACTCTGCTACTACGATCTCCAGAAAAATCTGGTCGGCTTACAAATCAATCGTGCTGAAGCAACCACCGAACCTGGCATCTGGAGACTCTGGCCCAAAGACCCCATGGCCGGATTCAAGGATCTGCGCCCCGAGGTACACGTCAATCGAAATCGCGATATGCAATGGACACGGACGCTGGACAAAAAATCGGCGGAACGGCTGATCGGGCTTTACATCGCCCTGATTGACGACGGAGAAGGTGTGAGGCTTGAAGTCATGGATGAAGATGGCCATAGCGGACAGGCGGCTCTGGTCGGTCCCTTCGAAATTGCCAATCATCCTGCACAGTCCGAGAACAAGATCCGCGAGAGCCTTCAGCGCTTAGGCGACACAATTTTCAACCCCATGAGCCTTTCAATCAATCTCAGCCAACCCTGGTTTATCCCCGCCTCGCAGTTGAACACACTCCGGCGGCAGGCGATTGAGACACTGGAACGCAACCGATCCGAAGCCTGGCAATGCTTACCGCGGGCCATACCTGCCGAACTGCCAGTGCCCTATCCTGAGGATAGCCTCAGTTATCTGGCAAATGTCTTCAATCATAAGGCACGCGATTTTTATGCCAAGCACGGCGTCAAGATCATTGCTGCCGCCTATGAGGCTCATCAAGAAGAAGGCGAAGTCAGCCTGATGATCACCAAACACTGTGTGCGCTTCTCGCTCAACCTCTGCCCCAAGCAGACCAAAGGGGTGACTGGCGTCCAGGGTACGGTTCGCGCCGAACCATTACAACTGATTAACGGTAAGGAAAAACTGACCCTGCGCTTTGACTGCAAGCCCTGCGAAATGCATGTCATGGGCAAGATCAAACGCAGCGTTCTGAATGCGGCCGCAGCCAGCCCGATCACCTTTTATAAATCCCGGGCCGATGCCAAGGGGGCGCATTAGCCAGAATGCGATCATGAAAAAAGCCCCGACCTGAGTCGAGGCTTTAAATGGAGATGGTGCCGCTAACCGGAATCGAACTGGTGACCTTCGCATTACGAATGCGCTGCTCTACCGACTGAGCTACAGCGGCTCCAAGGCGCGGATTATAGCAAAATCTCCAAAAATCACGGCAATGGTTCACGTCCTGGCGCACCGTACTGAACCAGCCAAGCTTCTGCTACGGCTGAATTACCCGCCAGATAGCCCTCAACCACAAGTTGACGCTCTGGTGACGACGCATCGCCTCGCGGCTCTCTCCAATGCAATACGACCTGCGCACGGCAGGGTGATGCAGGCTGGGCTGAGGTGCAAACAACCTGCCAGTCTCGACGGAATGCCAGCCCCTGCTTACGAATCTCATCGGCACCACCGGTGGGCGTACCGCCCGTCCAACGCATAAAGCGCAACGTTTCCAGCTGCTCATTGGCCAGCCGAACCGCATGATCCATCGCTACCGTATCTGCCGAGCCGGCCAGCAGATAGAGCTGCAAACGGGCCAGTCCCATGAGCCCTACCCCCAGAATGACCAGGGCTACCAGCACTTCAATCAAGCTAAAACCTGTTTCGTCTTTGTGTTGGCTCTTTTGGGGTATGGCATTCATTCGCCGTCACTCCAGCTACCGGGAACCGGGACAAATACTCCAAGCTGAGATTGAGCCCGCTGGAGCACCCCCGGGTTGTAACTCAAGACGCCCCCCTGACTGATAACCACCGAATTCTCGGCAATGAGGGCACCATCAAGCACCCCGTTGCTCATCTGCACTCGGGTCAGTGCGGCCATGCTGTAGACCATTCCCGTAATACGAGCACCTCCGGCAATCTGCAAATTGCCGGTCCCGATGATAATCACAGGGGCGGCCGCTGATCCGATCACGCCATTGCCTAAGCGCGCATCCCCCTCCAGCCAGATGAGGCGCTGACCAATACCTGCGACACTGGCGCCACATTCACCCTGACAAGCCACCCGAGTCGACTGCCTCTGGATAAAGGCTTTATCCGCGCCGAACCATTGCTGGAAAAAGTCGTCCCCTGAGGTTTTAGCATAGCGGGCATCATTAGCCACTTCTGCCTGATCCGGATTGACGCCGGTGGGGACCTGTCTTTGCACAGTTTCATCATGGGCAATGGCACCACCGGCATGCATCAGCATGCCGCGCACACCTGTCGAGAGGTTGGTGATCGTTACCGGGCCACTGATGTCCAGAGCTCCACGGGCTGATACCGTGGCAAATGGTATCTGGTGGATACCACCCCGCAATGCAATGATCTGCGACACCGCAGCACGACCACGTGCACAATCTGCAACGCAGCCCGTACTGTGAATTTTCAGCCGGATATCAGCGGCACCCAGCGATTCGCCCTTGAGCTGGACGGTTGTTTCAACACGATCACCCAGGGCTTCTTTGAATATCGGTCGGGTAATCGCATCATAGAATCCATTTCCTTTGGTCTCCGCCAGAATGGATTTGCGTTGTTCCGGGTCATTCAGTTGCGATATCGCCAAGGTCAGACCAGAATCTGCCGCGGCATAAGCCAGGCGGCTGCCATAGGCGTTCTGCGTGATTCGCATATCCACCAGGAAGTTCTTCTGGGAAAAAAGCAGGATCAGTGAGGCGGCCGCCAGAAGAATCAGTGCAATAGGTAAAACACCCAGTCCTGCCTGCTGTCTGTTAGCTTCCGGGTACAGCCTCATCGGACCAAGCCCAGATGAGAATTACGCACCATCACATTATCCGTTAGTTCACGGACGGTCGCAGCATCCGATTTCAAGCGGGTGCGCAAATGGACCTCCAACATCAATTGTGATGCCTGTAGGGCTTGGGGTGTGCCAGCTTTGCTGACAACGAGATGGGGCACGAAGCGCAGTTCGGTCACGGTCATGAAGGTGGCATCAGTAATCGTCTCCGCCGCCGAAGCCGACCCGGTATGCATCTGGACTGCACCATTCTTGGCGTCGAGTGAAAATCGTGCCTGAACAAGCTTTCCATCGGACTCACGGTACTGATAGGCCAGTGCACTCCCTGATTTACCCGATTGGACGGCCTCGCCATCAATCAGCCATGCGCCCGGCTGGTCTTGCAAGAAGGTCTGCGTCTGTCCTAGGTCGCCCGCGGCCTCCGGAAATTGCCCAGCGCGGCGAACATCCTGAACAATGATATCCATCACCGTCCGCGTATCCTGCTCCAGGCGGGCCAGCTGAATAGCCGCCGTATTGCCCTCGACGAGACGGTTGGTGAGCTGTAAGACTGCCCCCAATACCAAAAGGCCTAGGACCATCGCGACCAGTGTTTCGACCAGCGAGATTCCCCGCTGGCCCTGCAGATTACTGCCAGCAGGCCGCTGGCTCATAACGGGAATCCAGGCCCTGAGTGCGGAGGGTAAGTACCGCACAGGAGACGTCGCCCTGTCGATCCTCCATCTGGCCATCGCCGGCCAGTGCGCGTGCTGTTAATACATACTCCTGCGAGATACCGGGCTGTAGGCTCAGCTGATAATGCTTTGCCACGGGCGGTGCCGTCACCCATCCGGATGGGAGTGACGGTTGCGCCCCCAGTGTGGTCAGGCGCTGCTTTTCAATCGCCAGCTGCATACGCAGCAATTCAGCCCGGGCATCGGCACGGTAACTTCGCTTCATGTGACTGCTATAGCTCGGGTAGGCAATTGCAGCAAGGACCGACACGACGACCATGACGATCAACAGCTCGATGAGGGTAAACCCGCTTGCCCGAGCGACCTGACTGCGCGAACCCACGCGCATCGACTTACTCTTGGGCAGGGGGTTGCAAGCGCTGCGGCTTGACGATTTTGCCACCCTTACGATTGGGTAGTACCGCCAACACATAACCCGACAGCGAATAAACCAGGAAAAACCCGAATAACCAACCCGGCGGGTAACTTGAAATCAACGCCAAGGCCAGGGCAAAAGCGGCGACCACCACGAAGGGCACACTCTTACGGAGGTTAATGTCTTTGAACGAATAGAACTTGACGCTAGTCACCATGGTAACGCCGGCAAAGATGGTCAGAGGTGCCGCAATCCAGGCCACATCCGGCCCAGCTACACCAAGGTCACCCATGACCCAGATAAAGCCAGCAACCAGCGCGGCCGCCGCCGGGCTGGGCAAGCCCTGAAAGTAACGTTTGTCGCCCGTTTCAAGGGTGGTATTAAAACGCGCCAGACGCAAGGCCGCACCGGCACAGTACAGAAACGCTGCCATCCAGCCGAATTTGCCCATGCCACGTAATGCCCATTCATACACAATGAGCGCCGGTGCGGCGCCAAACGACACCATATCGGCCAGCGAGTCATATTCGGCGCCAAAAGCGCTTTGGGTTTTAGTCATGCGGGCAACGCGGCCATCTAAGCCATCTAACACCATGGCGACAAATACGGCCACAGCGGCCTGCTCATAGGCCCCATTCATGGCCTGAACGATGGCATAAAAACCGGCAAACAACGCGCCCGTCGTAAACAGGTTTGGAAGGATATAAATCCCCCGACGCTTAACGTCCGGATTAAAGAGAGATTTGCGCGGTTTCTTTTCGTTCAGCATTCGGCGGGGTGAATTACGCAGCTTGATCCAGTTCGGCAATGACCGTGGATGAAGCATACACCTTATCGCCGATGCTGACTTTAACCTGAGCGTTCAGCGGCAGATAGAAATCAACGCGGGAGCCGAAGCGAATGAAGCCATAACGCTCGCCCGGCTTGTACTGGTTACCGATCTCGGCGTAATTGAGGATACGACGTGCTACCAAGCCAGCAATCTGGACGCACGTAATGTCCTGGCCCGATGGTGTGCGCAAATGCAGCGCACACCGCTCGTTATGCTCGGAGGCTTTGTCCAGTGCGGCATTGAGGAAGCTACCGGCCACGTACCATTTGCCGACAACTTCGCTAGCGGTGGGGATACGGTTTGAATGAACGTTGAACACATTCATGAAAACGCTGACTTTAATCGCACGACGATTCAACCACGGGTCATCCGTTTCGGCCACAACGATGACGCGACCATCCGCCGAGGAAACCACACTATTCGGACCACCAGCAACCACGCGAGGGGGGTCGCGGAAGAACTGAACCACAAAGATGGCGATCGGCCAGAGCAACCAGGCCAGACCGCTATCCAAAACTGATGCCAGAACGGCCGCACCCACGGCCAATCCAATAAAGGGCCAGCCTTCCTTGGCCAGCAGCGGATGCGGGTAACTCATGATCAGTTCTTTGTCTGGTCAACGAGCTTATTCTTGGCAATCCACGGCATCATCGCACGCAGTTCTGCACCCACGACTTCAATCGGGTGCGCGGCGTTCAGACGACGACGGGCCGTCATTTCCGGATAGTTCGTGCGACCTTCCAAGATGAAGCGCTTGGCGTATTCACCGTTCTGGATGTTACGCAGACACTCGCGCATGCCTTCACGGGCCTGCTCGGCGATCACGCGTTGGCCGGTGACGTACTCACCGTACTCGGCGTTATTCGAAATCGAGTAGTTCATGTTGGCAATGCCACCTTCATACATCAGGTCGACAATAAGCTTCAGTTCGTGCAGGCATTCAAAGTAAGCCATTTCCGGAGCGTAGCCCGCTTCGGTCAGGGTTTCAAAACCCATCTTCACCAGCTCAACGGCACCACCACACAGCACGGCCTGTTCGCCGAACAGATCGGTTTCGGTTTCTTCACGGAACGAAGTTTCGATCACGCCACCCTTGGTTCCACCGTTGGCAGCAGCGTACGAAAGCGCGATATCGCGGGCTTTGCCGGTCTTGTCCTGGTAGATGGCGATCAGCGACGGCACACCGCCGCCCTTGAGGTATTCAGAACGCACGGTATGGCCCGGGCCCTTCGGAGCCACCATGATCACATCCACGTCAGCGCGCGGCACGACCTGGTTGTAATGCACGTTGAAGCCGTGGGCGAAGGCCAGCGCCGCACCAGCCTTCATATTTGGCGCGATGTCTTTGTTGTAGACGTCAGGAATATTTTCGTCCGGCAGCAGAATCATGACGACATCGGCATTCTTGACGGCCGTTGCAATTTCTTCAACCTTCAGACCAGCGGCTTCAGCCTTGGCCCACGAGGCGCCGCCCTTACGCAGCGCAACGGTCACGTTTACGCCCGAGTCACGCAGGTTCTGTGCGTGCGCGTGGCCCTGCGAACCATAACCAACGATGGTGACCTGCTTGCCCTTGATCAGCGAGAGGTCGGCGTCCTTGTCGTAATAAACCTTCATGATGTTCCTTTCGGGAAAAATTCGGTGAATCTTAAATTTAAAAAATCAGACCTTGAGCATGCGGTCGCCACGACCAATTCCGGAAACGCCCGAACGGACAGTTTCCAGAATCAGTACCGGGTCAATCGCTGCGATGAATGAATCCAGCTTGTTCGAGGTACCGGTCAGCTCGATGACATAAGCCGAATCCGTGACATCGATAATCTTGCCGCGGAAGATATCGGCCAGACGCTTCATCTCCTCACGATCCTTACCGGTTGCCCGCACCTTGATCATGAGCAGTTCACGCTCGACGTGCGGCGCCTCCGACAGATCGATGACCTTAACGACATCCACCAGCTTGTTGAGCTGTTTGGTGATCTGCTCGACGATATCGTCATCGCCAAAGGTCACCATCGTCATCCGCGACAACGACGGATCTTCCGTCGGTGCCACGGTGAGCGACTGGATGTTGTAGCCCCGTGCCGAGAATAGACCGGCCACACGAGATAGGGCACCCGATTCGTTTTCCAGAAGAATGGAAATTATGTGTCGCATTTCGGGTCTCCTTACAGATCGTCAGCCAGAACCATATCGGTCAGGCCCTTGCCGGCCGACACCATCGGGAAGACGTTGGCCGTCGGGTCGATGATGAAGTCCATAAACACCAGATCGTTCTTGTGCTTGTCGGAGAAGGCCAATTCCAGCGCCGGCCCCACATCCTCAGGACGCTCAATCCGCATACCAACGTGACCATAGGCCTCGGCAAGCTTCATGAAGTCGGGCAGCGATGACATATAGGAATGGGAGTAGCGGTTCTCGTAGAACATTTCCTGCCACTGACGCACCATGCCCAGATAGCCGTTGTTCAGGTTGATGATCTTGACCGGCACACTGTACTGCTTGCAGGTCGAAAGCTCCTGAATACACATCTGGATCGAAGCCTCGCCCGTCACACAGGCCACTGTGGCCCCCGGGTTGGCATAGCGCACGCCCATGGCATACGGCAACCCGACACCCATAGTGCCCAGACCGCCGGAATTGATCCAGCGGCGCGGTTTATCGAACTTGTAGTACTGGGCAGCAAACATCTGGTGCTGTCCCACGTCCGAGGTCACGAAGGCATCGCCCTTGGTCACTTCCCACAGCTTCTGGACTACGGCCTGCGGCATGATCTTGTCCGGGGTATTGCGGTACTTGAGGCAATCACGACCACGCCATTCGGTAATGGTCTTCCACCAGTCGCCAACAGCGGCATCCGGCTTGGTACCGATGGCCTCAAGCTGCTTGATCAGGTCATCGAGGACATCCGGTACGTTACCGACGATGGGCACATCCACCTTGACGCGCTTGGAAATCGACGAAGGGTCAATATCGATGTGGATGATCTTGCGCGGATGCGTTGCAAAATCTTCCGGGTTACCAATCACACGGTCATCAAAGCGAGCACCGACCGCCAGCAGCACATCGCAGTGCTGCATGGCCATGTTGGCTTCATAGGTACCATGCATGCCGGGCATACCCAGGAACTGCTTGTCGGTTGCCGGATAGGCACCGAGGCCCATCAGGGTATTGATAATCGGGAAACCGAGCATCCGAGCCAGCGTGGTCAGCTGCTCTGCCGCATCCGACAGAATCACGCCGCCACCCGAGTAGATCATCGGACGCTTGGCTTCCAGCAGCAGGTGCGCCGCTTTCTTAATTTGACCCTGATGACCCTTGTTTACCGGGTTATAGGAACGAATGTTGATCGTTTCCGGATAATGGAACTCGGTCCGGTGGGCCGTCACATCCTTCGGAATATCGATCAACACCGGACCGGGACGGCCACTGCGCGCGATATGGAAGGCCTTCTTGACCGTCTCTGCCAGATCCTTGACATCCTTGACCAGGAAATTGTGTTTGACGCACGGACGGGTAATCCCCACGGCGTCACTTTCCTGGAAGGCATCCTGGCCGATGTAGAAGGTCGGTACCTGACCGCTGATCACCACCAGAGGGATCGAATCGTAATAGGCGGTTGCGATACCGGTCACGGCATTGGTAAGGCCGGGGCCGGAGGTCACCAGCGCCACGCCCACGCGCTGCGATGAGCGCGAATAGGCGTCAGCCGCGTGCACGGCTGCTTGCTCGTGACGCACCAATACGTGATGGATTTTGTCCTGTTTGAAGAGCTCGTCGTAGATATGAAGAACCGAGCCACCGGGGTAACCGAAAATGGTATCGACATTTTCAGCCTGCAGACATTTCACTAGAATTTCTGCGCCGCTTATTGCTGTTGTATTACCTGACACTACACACCTCCTCGCGAAGATTCACTTCGCCTTGCCCCCATCCGGCTCGCACACCTTGTGAGTGGCTCCGTCAACGGAGTTATGGTTACGGGGAAAACCGTGAATAATAAGCCAGACGGACAGCTTTGGGCAAGGCTTGCTAGAATAAGCCTCCTTCCAAATTTCGGATCAGATTGTTGGCCACCCCCCGCGAACTGGACGCTTTTCTCGCCAATGTCGAGCGCCGAGCCTATAAAACGGCCTGGTTTGCCGTGCATAACGAAGAAAATGCCCTGGATATCGTCCAGGATGCCATGATGAAGCTGGCCGAAAGCTACGGAGATCGGGCCGCCGAGGAGCTGCCCCCGCTTTTTCAGCGCATTTTACAGAACACCATCCGCGACTTTTACCGCCGCAGCAAGGTGCGCAATGTGTGGACCACCCTGTTTTCCGCCCTGGGCGGCCACGGGGACGCCGATGATGAAAGCGATGAAGACCGAATCGAACGCCTGCGCGACCCCAACAGTGCGCAGTCAACGCAGCCGGATGCCGCGCTGGAACAGCGCCGTATCCTGGAAATTCTGGAAAACGAGTTGACCAGACTGCCGGCACGTCAACGGGAGGCCTTCCTGATGCGTTATTGGGAAGGTTTGGATACTGCAGAAACCGCTGATGCCATGGGGTGCTCCCAGGGCAGTGTAAAAACCCACTGTTCACGAGCCACCCAAGCTCTGGCGGTCGCTCTGAAAGCAAAAGGAATACAGCTATGACCCATGAAACCCGTCCCCCGATGGCGCCACAGGAAGCCCTGATGGCTAAAACCATGGCGTCTGCGCTGGATCAGGGTGCTGGCGAACTTCCCAGCCGGATCACAGCCCGCCTTGCCCAGATGCGGGAACAAGCATTGGCGCACCAGAAACAATGGCAAAGTGCACTCCAATTGGCCGGGCAAAGCACCCATCAGGCCATCGGCAGCCTGTTTGGCGACAGTTTTGGCTCAGCGACTGATTGGCGCCGCTGGGCCAGCTCTCTGGGGGTTCTTGTTCTGGCCGCATTGTTCATGTTCTGGCAGGCTCAAAGTCAGGTGGAAGAACTTGCCAGCGAGGATAGCGCCCTATTGAGCGAGGCATTACCGCCCACCGCCCTCCTCGACAAGGGATTTCATTCATGGGTCTCCACCAGCACGCCCGACGACCAGCAGTAATCCTGCTGACGCTGGCCATCCTCGCCATTATTGTGGCGGTTGCCTACCCGCGTATACGCACTACCAAAGATACCGCCACGGGTGTCCGGGTGGCCGTTCCGCCGCAACCCGACTGGAAGGCGCTGACCGCTGACCAGAGAACTATTCTGGCACCCCTGAAATCAGACTGGAACAATATGGAACGGTTCCGGCGCAAGAAATGGCTGGAAATTGCGGCACGTTACCCCAACCTGAGCGAGACCGAACAGGAACGGCTTCAGGACCGAATGTGGGACTGGGCCAGCCTGACTCCCGCCCAACGCCAGGCCGCCCGCGAGCGCTTCAAGGAAATCAGCCAACGCACCAGCCCCGAAGAGCGTGAGGCGCTGGCTCAGAAATGGATGGATTACCAGGACCTCCCCGAAGAGGTCCGCCAGCGCATCGAGAAGGATGCGCTTGACAAAGAGCGGGCAAGCAAGCGGGCCGCCGGCACCCCGGCGGTGGACGGCAAGCCTACCCCCATCAGCACCAAGGAAGGAGCGCTGCCGTCAGGCTCCACCGCCACCACGCTGGCCACGGGCTCTAGCACCATCAAGGTCGTACCGCCCAAACCGGCCAGACCGGTCAGCCCCCTGACCTTTGCCCCGGCCAGACCGGCAGAAGACACCCCACCAGCCGTTGAGACGCCCGCCATTGAAAGTCGCTGAAATCGCCACCCGCCGGCGCCGTCTGGTTAGCCTGCTTTACGAGGTCCTCGTCATCCTGGCGTTGACCATTTTTCTTTTTGTGCTTCCGGTTGCCCTATTTTCCGGGGTCTCTCACCGGATGCCGGGCCCCTTGCTCCTCTGGCTCTACCTTTTTCTGTTGCTGGGTAGCTATTTCATCTGGTGCTGGGTCAAGGCCGGCCAGACGCTAGCCATGAAAACATGGCGCCTATGGGTCGTTGATGCCGCCACCGCCGCGCCCTTACGCCCCCTCCAGGCGCTTGTTCGCTATGGCATGGGCTGGATTTTCTGGCCAACCGGACTGGCCTTTCTGTGGTCTTTTCTGGATCCGGATGGGCAATTTCTTCATGACCGGATTGCCGGAACGCGCATCCTTTACGAACCCAAGCCCAAAGCTCAAGCCTAATTCCCTTCTGTCCGGGATGTGCCCTAGCGACTTGGCATGAACTAGCGCCTCTCGGCGCGTTTGAGCAAACCGATCGCGGCACCCATAAACAGGATCATCGGCAGTGCGGCCGTAACAAAGGGAGACCAGTTGTTGATGGCGCCTAGGCTGGATACCAAACCGTTGAGCATGTAGAACAAGGCGCCAATCATTACGCCGGCAAAGATCCGCAGGCTGACGCCACCCACCCGGTCGTGGCGGTAAGCAAAGGGCAACGCGAGCGCCATCATCACCAGGATCGACAGCGGATAGAAGATTTTCTTCCATGTCGCAATCACGTAGGTATCGCTACCCAGACCATTGCGCTTCAGATGCTGGATATAGGTATAGAGCTCATGGACCGACATGAGATGCGGCCTGACCAGAAGCACCTGGAGGACATCCGGCGTAATCGCCGAGGTCCACGGCTTGCTAGCAAGCTGGACCTGTTTAACCCGTGCGCCTTCGAGAACCGTCTCGGAGACGTCATTGAGCATCCAGACATTGGGCGGTTCGAAGATAGCCGTCTTGGCAAAAGACACCCGATCGAGGGTCATATCCGGCTTGAACTGGTAGATCCGCACCGATTCCAGTCGGCCATCCGGTCGCAAGGCATTGATGTTCGCAAAGGTCTTTTCGTCCTTGACCCAGACTCCGGACTGTAGCCCCTGTGTGATCGTGCCACTCATTGCTTTGACCCGCCACTCCTGGGCCTTCTGTTCCGCTGGCGCCACCACGAATTCGCCAAGCAGGAAGGTACCAATGACCAGCCATAGGCCAACCCGCATCAGCGTCGTCAGCAACTGGGTGCTGGAAACCCCGGAGACTCGCAACACATTGATCTCGGAATGCCGTGCCAGATTCGATAGCGCGTAGAGCGTGCCAATCAATACACAGATCGGCATTAGCTCATAAATGCGTCCGGGCTGAATCAGCGCCACATACACAATGGCCTGATAGAGCTTGTAACCCCCCTCGCCCAGCTTTCCCAGCTCTCCCATCAGGTCGAAGAAAGCAAACAGCACCATGAAGGCACCCAGAATCAGGGCTGTGGCCAATAGTACTTCACGGCCGACATACTTGCGGTAAATCATGCCGCACCTCCGGCCTTGCCGGCATTGCGGAGGCGACGCCGTGCGCGAGCAGTTGTTGAGGTCATCCGGTAGTAGAACCCCCAGACCAGCACCGACAGCATAATCAGATGTGGCATCACCAAGCCCAGTGCAAACGGGAGGCGCCCCTGAATGACCCAGGCACGGGAGATGGTCATCAGATTGATGTAAATGAAGTACACCAGCAGAGCAAGAATCATGTTGGCCGAACGACCGGCACGCGGGTTCACGTAAGACAGTGGAATCGCCAGAAGCGCCAGCATCACGACCATGATTGTTGTGCCCACGCGCGTCACCACATCGCCAAGGCTTTCCCGCGTGGGATTAATCAGTAACTCGCGGGTCGGGGTGCTGTCCTGGTGGCGCGCGGTATTCTGATCCGCCTTAGTCTCGACCCGGAAGGCGTAGGACTCATAGTCCATGGCGCGTAACTCTGGCGAATTCGGCTTCAGCTCGTAGCGGTGGCCCTTCTCGAGCACAATAAATCGGTCACCGTTTTCGTGCACTTCCTGTCGGCCTCGCTCGGCCACGGTGATGCCCAGCTTATCGGGCTGGTTATCACTGACAAAGATGTTGCCAACGGCTTCCCCTGACGAGTCAGCCGACTCGATAAAGAAAATACGCCGGCCATCCGTGGATTCGCGAAAAACCCCGGGGCGAACCAGACCCAGTTCATTCTGATCAGCAACATGCTTACGGTACTTCAGGCTCTCCCCATGAGCCCAGGGCACCAGCTCCTGGGTTAGGGCACCCACCACCAGCATGATGGGAATCGCAAAAATCAGCACTGGGCGAATCCACGCGGTCAGGGACTGACCGGCGCTGAACCAGACCGTCATCTCCGAATCCCGGTACCAGCGCGACAGGGTCAGCAGAATCGCCATGAAGCAGGCCAGGGACAACAGAATCGGCAGGAAATTAAAGATTGCGAAACCCAGCAGCGGGCCGACCGCACCCGGGGAAACCTTGCCCACAGTCGCCTCATTGAGCAGGCGCACCAGAAAGGTGGTCAGCAGAATGACCAGCAGCGCCACCGAAATCGCCACTGCGTTCTGAACGAATTCGCGCCGCATGGCACGCGCAAAAATCATAATTGATATAACACTTTTAAAAATACGCCCGGTGCGATGCTGGAACTCGATCAGCAGAATTTTGACGAAAAGCAAGGCCGGCGGGGATAATCACGGATTGAAAGATTCGCTGTTGCTTACTTCCTCACCTTATTTATTCCCTGCCAATTCCTCCCGGAGAATCTTATGAAATTTAGCACAAAAACCGGCGCGCCCCAGTCTTTGGCCACCGATGCACTGATTCTGGGGGTCTTTGAAAAGGGCACACAGCCCGTGGTGACGACGGCAACCGACAAAGCGACCAAGGGCGTGATCAGCCGCCTCCAGAAACAGGGGGACTTCACAGGAAAGGCTGGCACCACACTGGTTGTGCGCCATCCGGAGGGTTTAAAGGCTCAGCGCCTGATTCTTGTCGGCCTGGGCGATGCCGCCGAATTGAGCCCCAAGGCCTGGGCTCAGGCCAATCGTGCGGCCATGACCGCTGTTCTGGGCACAACCGCGACAGATGCGATCAGCACGTTGGCCACCGTGGAGGTCACCGGCCTGTCAGCGACAGCGCGGATTCGTCAGGCCGTTGTCCTGGCCGGTGAAACCGCCTACCGATTTGATCAGTTCAAAACCACGCCCAAAGCGCCCATCGTCAAACTGACGTCCGTCACCCAGCTCGTTGCGGGCACCAGCAAAGCGCTCACCGAAGCTGTCGCCCAGGGGGATGCCATCGTGGCTGGCATGACCCTGACCCGAAATCTGGGCAACCTGCCGGGTAACATCTGCACACCGACCTACCTTGCGGATGAAGCCAAAAAGCTGGCCAAGACCTATGGTCTGAAGTGCCTGATTCTGGAAAAGGCTGCCATGGAAAAGCTGGGGATGCATTCGCTGCTGGCGGTTGCCAAGGGATCGCATCAACCCCCCAAGTTCATCGTGCTCGAATACATGGCCGGCAAGAAGACTGACAAGCCCGTGGTACTCGTTGGCAAGGGGATTACCTTCGACACCGGGGGCATTTCGCTCAAGCCAGCCGCCGAGATGGATGAAATGAAATATGACATGTGCGGCGCGGCTAGCGTCCTAGGCACGCTGCGTGCCGTTGCCGGCATGAAGCTGCCGATCAACCTGATCGTCATCGTCCCCACCACCGAAAACATGCCGGGCGGCAGTGCCACACGGCCGGGTGACATTGTGAGCTCGATGTCGGGACAGACCATCGAGATCCTGAACACCGATGCCGAAGGGCGCCTGATTCTGTGTGATGCGCTGACTTATGCCGAGCGCTTCAAACCGGCCGCCGTAGTGGACGTCGCCACCCTGACCGGAGCCTGCGTCGTAGCCCTGGGCCAGGTCGCCAGCGGGCTGCTCGGGAATGATGAAAAACTCATCGATCAGTTGCGGACGGCGGGTACCGACACCATGGATCGCGCCTGGGAGCTACCGCTGTGGGATGACTATCAGGATCTACTGAAGAGCCCGTTCGCCGATATGGCCAACATCGGTGGCCGCTGGGGCGGCACCATTACCGCGGCCTGCTTCCTGTCGCGCTTTACCAAGGCCTACCCATGGGCGCATCTGGATATCGCCGGCACGGCCTGGGTTCAAGGCAAAGACAAGGGCGCCACAGGCCGACCTGTCCCACTGCTCACGCGCTTCCTGATGGCGCGTGCCGGAAAAGCAGACTAAGCCAGCGTAGCGCGCAGCGTGACCCAGATCGATTGCTACCACGACCAGCCGGACCGCCTGAGCCAGGCCATTCGGCTGGCCACGCTCGCCTGGTCACGCCGTAAACCGATCACCTTTTTCATTACAGACCCCGCACGCGCCGAAGCCTTTGACAAGGCGCTGTGGGCAACGGATCCCCAATCCTTCATTCCCCACTGTCATGCCAACAGTCCCGAGGCCGACCGCACGCTGATTATCATGACCGACAATCTGGAAGCAGTCAGTCAGGATGAGCTACTGGTCAATCTTTCCGATGCAGTGCCCCCGGGTTTTGCCCGCTTTCACCGGCTCTTTGAGATCGTCAGTCAGAACGATGCGGATAAAGCCGCCGCCCGCGAACGCATGGCCTTCTACAAAGACCGCGGTTACCCCATTAGCTACCGCAAATCCCATTAATCCCTATTCAGTTTCTGATTAACGACTATGACGCTTGCCAAATCCTTCGAACCCGCTGACATCGAACGGCGCTGGTACCAACACTGGGAACACAGCGGTTACTTTGCTGCTGGCGATGATGCCAACAAGGATGAGGCCTTCTGCATTCTACTGCCACCGCCCAACGTGACCGGTACGCTCCATATGGGGCACGGCTTCAACCAGACGTTGATGGATGCGCTGACGCGTTACTACCGCATGCGTGGCGCCAATACCCTTTGGCAGCCTGGCACCGACCATGCGGGCATCGCCACGCAGATTGTTGTGGAACGCCAGCTGGAACGCGACGGTATCTCGCGTCACGATCTGGGACGTGAAAAATTCCTGGAAAAAGTCTGGGAGTGGAAGGCCTATTCGGGTGGCACGATTACGCAGCAGATGCGCCGCCTAGGCAGCTCCTGCGACTGGACGCGCGAACGATTCACGATGGACGAAGGCCTGTCGAAGACTGTAACCGAGAGCTTCGTGCGCCTGTACAACGAAGGCCTCATCTACCGCGGCAAGCGTCTCGTTAACTGGGACCCGAAACTCAATACCGCTGTATCGGACCTGGAAGTGTTATCGGAAGAAGAAGATGGCTTCCTCTGGCATATCCGCTATCCGTTAGCCGATGGCAGCGGTTCGCTGACCGTTGCGACAACGCGCCCGGAAACCATGCTGGGTGATACCGCCGTTATGGTCCACCCGGAGGATCCGCGTTATCAGCATCTGATCGGCAAGATGGTCAAGCTGCCACTGACTGATCGCGAAATCCCGATCATCGCTGACAGTTATGTGGATCTCGAATTTGGCACAGGTTGCGTCAAGGTCACCCCGGCGCACGATTTTAATGACTATGCGGTTGGCCAACGACATAATCTGCCGCTGATCTCAATCCTGACGCTGGATGCCAAGATCAACGACAACGCACCCGAGAAATATCGTGGTCTGGATCGCTTCGAAGCCCGCAAGCTCATCGTTGCGGATCTGGAAGACCTGGGCATTCTGGAAAAAACGGATAAACACAAACTCAAGGTACCGCGCGGTGACCGTACGGGTGTCGTCATTGAACCGATGCTGACCGATCAGTGGTTCGTTGCCATGTCTAAACCCGGCGTGGACGGCAAATCGATCACACAGAAGGCACTAGACGTTGTGGCCAACGGCGAGATTCGTTTCCATCCGGAAAACTGGGTCAACACCTACAACCAGTGGCTGAACAACATCCAGGATTGGTGTATCTCGCGCCAATTGTGGTGGGGTCATCAGATTCCCGCCTGGTACAGCGAGAGCGGCAAGGTCTACGTGGCGCATGACGAAGCCGAGGCGCAAACACAAGCAGCTGCCGCGGGTGATACTGGCACCCTAACCCGCGACGAGGACGTCCTTGATACCTGGTATTCCAGTGCCCTGTGGCCCTTTTCGACGCTGGACTGGACGCCGGATTGGCCCGCTACGCCAAATTCGATGCTGGATCGTTACCTACCGACCAGCGTGCTGGTCACCGGCTTCGACATCATCTTCTTCTGGGTCGCCCGAATGGTGATGATGACGCAGCATCTGACCGGGCGCATTCCGTTCAAGGATGTGTATGTCCATGGCCTGATTCGCGACAGCAAGGGCCAGAAAATGAGCAAATCGAAGGGGAACGTGCTCGACCCGATCGATCTCATCGATGGCATCACACTCGACGAGCTGGTGAAGAAACGCACCTTCGGTCTCATGAACCCCAAGCAGGCGCAGAGCATCGAGAAAGAAACCCGCAAGGAGTTCCCAGAAGGGATTCCGGCTTTTGGCACCGACGCCTTGCGCTTTACCTTCACGTCACTGGCCAGCCCGGGCCGCGACATCAAATTCGATTTGTCACGCTGTGAAGGCTACCGCAACTTCTGCAATAAGCTGTGGAACGCGACACGCTTCGTGTTGATGAATACTGAAGACCAGGATTGCGGCATTGACGCCACCGATGCTGATCTCAAGTTCTCGGCCGCCGACCGCTGGATGATCAGCCTGCTGCAACGCGCCGAAGCGGAGATTGGTCAGCAGTTGAATGACTACCGATTCGATCTGGCTGCCCAAGCGCTGTATCATCTGGTGTGGGACGAATATTGCGACTGGTATCTTGAGATTGCGAAGGTGCAGATCCAAAATGGCAGCCCCGAACAACAACGTACGACGCGTCGCACCTTATTGCGCGTCCTAGAAACCATTCTCCGGCTGGCCCATCCGTTTATTCCGTTTATTACGGAAGAACTGTGGCAAACCGTGGCCCCCATGGCGGGACGCAAGACGCATGACACTATTCTTCTGGCCGGCTATCCGGTGTGTGACGAACAGCGTATTGATAGCACTGCCGAGGCCCAGATTGAACGCCTGAAAGGCCTGATTTCGGCCTGCCGTAACCTGCGTGGCGAAATGAGCCTCTCGCCCGCCACAAAAGTGCCGCTCATCATCGCTGCCAATCAGGACGAACAAACCACGCTGGCCGAAGCAGCGCTGATCCTCCAAGGCTTGGCCAAGTTATCCGAAGTACGCTTTGTTGAAACGCTGCCCGTTGATGCCCTGGCCCCCGTTGCTGTCTTGGGGCATGTGCAAATGATGCTGGAAGTCGAAATCGACGTGCCGGCTGAAATTGGCCGCCTGGAAAAAGAAATCGCACGGTTGGAAGGTGAAATCAAGAAAGCGGAAGGCAAGCTAGGCAACGCTTCTTTTGTCGACCGTGCACCCGCGGCCGTGGTTGAACAGGAACGTCAGCGCATGGCCGACTTCGGCAGCACACTTGCCATGCTCAAACCGCAGCTCGAAAAATTGAAGACCCGTTGATATTCCCCAAAATCACGCGACACTGTTCGATCGCGTAATCTTTGTTGGCATTATTTAAGATAGGCCGGCATTAAACCGCGAAGGGCATTGCCCACGCGTAGCCGGCCTTCACGGGAAGCTACCTTGATATCGGCTACCGTCAGAATCGCCTCTCGCGCTTCGCCGCTATCGATCAGTGCCGCCCGCAAAACACCCGGCAACAAACCACAACGCAAAGGTGGCGTTAGCAAGTGATGACCCTCCCGCACAAACACATTGCTTCGCGCACCTTCACAGACCTCCCCCTGCTGGTTACAAAACAGGCTATCAAAGGCTTGCTGTGCCATCGCGTTCTCAATGGCCGCATCATAGACTTCTCGCGTCGAAATTTTATGGCGCAGTAATGGTGAACCACTCATCAGCCGGGTGTCCGACCAGATCAATGCCACCCGTTCTGCGATCGGGGGCAGCAGCGACCAACTCGGTTTCAAATCACCCGTATGAGACAGATCGATCCGGACGCGACACAGACGCGCCCTATCACACGGCCCCAATTCTTGCCGGATTTCCCGCTGCACCCCCCAGAGTGCCCTTTCAAAGGCAGCGACATCAAACGCAAAGCCTAGCGCATAAGATGACTGCGCAAGCCGGGCAATATGGCCACGAACCTGCGGATACAGCTCATCCAGTGGCAACGTGGACACCAGATCATCTGGCGGCAAGACCAGACGCAAGGTCTCGAAGAGGCTAAAGCCCGGATCCGGTCTCACCAAAAACGCGCTTTTCAACAGGCACTCAGCGTACTCCTCCTGTGGGTCCGAGTCCCAGACGATACCACTACCAACTCCTAGCACCCCTGTCCTGAACGGTGCCCCGGGCTCGATGGGTGGATCGAGCACAAGTGTGCGAATTGCCACATTGGCGGCCATTTGTTTCTCTGTTGCCCAGCCAATACTGCCGGT
>JACCDN010960104.1_pt1 | contig 121659 bp, 95 predicted proteins | sample 7441691 | NCBI WGS metagenome assembly JACCDN01 (sample SAMN15323439, study PRJNA562643) | freshwater metagenome | isolation source: river surface water | place: USA:Blue River Watershed | collected 2017-08-16 | reverse complement strand
CGGAGAGAGAGGGATTGATTCGCGCCTTCCCTGGCGCTCACCCTACGGGCGCATTCGCAGGCTCATGCGTCCAAATCGGCAGTCCTGCCGATTTGTCGAACCCTAGGGCTCGGGTTCTCACCCCTCATCTCACCGATCAAATAAAAAGCCACCTTGCAGGTGGCTTTTTATTTGATCTGGCGGAGAGAGAGGGATTGATTCGCGCCTTCCCTGGCGCTCACCCTACGGGCGCATTCGCAGGCTCATGCGTCCAAATCGGCAGTCCTGCCGATTTGTCGAACCCTAGGCTCGGGTTCTCACCCCCCTCATCTCACCGATCAAATAAAAAGCCACCTTGCAGGTGGCTTTTTATTTGATCTGGCGGAGAGAGAGGGATTCGAACCCTCGGTACGCTATTAACGTACACACACTTTCCAGGCGTGCTCCTTAAACCGCTCGGACATCTCTCCATTACTGCTCACTGGTGTATTCTGCCAGCGGGGCCAAGACTAAACGAGAAATACGTATTATGCAACAGGCAGTAGAATAATTGTGCTGCCCTAGCCGTACAACTTTACTAGCGTGGTGTAATAAACATTCACCAGTTGGCGTAAGTCAGTTAGGTTAGCGTGTTCATCTATCTGGTGAATACTGGCATTCACGAGGCCTAACTCGACGATTTGAGGGCATATTTTAGCGATGAAGCGTCCATCCGATGTGCCGCCACTGGTGGATAACGCAGGGGTGATGCCGCAGTGTGTGTGGATGGCGTGTTGGCACGCCGCGACGAGTTGGTCTTTGGCACTGTAAAAAGGTTCGCCGCCATGCTGCCACATGAGCGTGTAGCGCAATTGGTGTTGCGTTAACACCGCTTCTACGCGTTGTTGTAATTGTTGTGCCGTCACGACAGGCGCATAGCGAAAATTAAAATCTACGCGCAGTTCACCGGGAATAATATTGCCTGCACCGGTGCCGGCATGAATGTTGGAGCATTGAAAAGACGTGGGATCGAAATCCGCATTGCCGTTATCCCAGGTGAGAGTGCACAGTTCATGTAGCGCTGCACAGGCTTTATGGATGGGATTATCGGCTAATTGTGGATAGGCAATGTGGCCCTGTTTACCGAGAACAGTGAGATGTCCTGACAATGTACCTCTACGTCCAATTTTGAGGGTATCGCCTAGTGTCGTGCTGCTGGATGCTTCGCCGACAATGCAATAATCCGGCGTGATGCCTCGTTGTTGTAATGCATTGACGACACGCACGGTGCCATCAACGCTAGGGCCTTCTTCGTCACTGGTAATCAGAAACGCCAGTGAACCGTGGTGTTGTGGGTAGTCCTGCAGAAAACGTTGGTAGGCGCATAACATGGCTGCGATATTACTTTTCATATCCGCTGCGCCACGACCATATAACACATTATCTGCGATGGTGGCGTCAAACGGCGGGTATTTCCACTGTTCACAGGGACCGGTAGGGACCACGTCGGTGTGACCAGCAAATACAAACAGCGGTGCTGCCGTGCCACGCCTGGCCCAGAGGTTACTGACGTTACCAAAGGGTAGCGACTCGCAGTCAAATCCCATGGTCATCAAGTGTTGACTAATGAGATTCTGGCAGCCTTGATCATCTGGCGTAATAGAAGGGCGGCGGATAAGCGCTTGCGAAAATTCAACAACATCTAGCATATATTTACCTCTAGTGATGAGCCTACGATGTTTAATCTAATCCTCAGTAATTATCCGTCAGAGGTGCAGTCTCTGAGTAACTCATTTAACGAAACTTTAGCGCGTGTTTTTTCATCGACACGTTTTACGATGACGGCACAATATAAACTGTGCGAACCATCTTGCGCGGGTAAATTTCCGGGTACCACGACCGAACCCGCGGGGATGCGACCGTAGCTAATAGTGCCGCTGGCTCTATCGTAAATACGTGTGCTTTGGCCTAGGTAAACACCCATGGAGATCACCGCATTACGTTCTACGATGACGCCTTCTACAATCTCGGAACGTGCGCCAATAAAACAGTTATCTTCTATGATGGTAGGGTGTGCTTGCACCGGTTCTAGAACGCCGCCTAAACCAACGCCTCCGGAAATATGCACGTGCTTGCCGACTTGTACACAGGAGCCTACGGTCGCCCATGTATCGATGAGTGTGCCATCATCGATATAGGCACCTATGTTAATGTAAGACGGCATAATAATGCAGTTATTGCCTATGTAGGCGCCGTGCCTTGCATAAGCGGGAGGTACGATACGGCTGCCTAGACGTTGAAAATCAGGTTGTTGGTAATCCGCAAATTTCAGTGGCATTTTGTCGAAGTAATGGGTGATTCCATCAGTGTAAGTACGATTTTCGTAGGCGCGAAAGGATAATAACACTGCTTTTTTTAGCCATTCATTGGTGTGCCAGTGGCCATCGCGATATTCCGCTATGCGTTGTGTGCCCGCATTAAGTTGGGTGATAATTTCATCAATCGCCGCTCTCGTTGTCTTATCCATGTTCGCTGCGGTTAGATTATGGCGCTGAGCAAAGGCTATCTCTATCACATCTTGTAGGTTATGCATGTGTTATTTTCCTATATCTTGATTTGCAAAAAGCTCCTTGCATTCGTTTATCGTGAACTGCTATAACAAGCGTTCCAGAGGGTAAAAAGCGGGGACGCTAAACCTAATGCAATGGGCTGGCAGATGATACATCTAACGCAGCCTTTGTGCCAGCATTCGTTGTTCTGGTGGCGAGCAAGTAGGCCTTGTCTTTGTTACGCATTACACAGATAAGTTCAGTGTTATTGCCTAGATTTTTCAATAAGGATCGACAAAACGACTCGGTGTTGTGGTGGGCTGTTTATAAAGTTCGTAACTATTCATTAGCAGGACGCGGAATAGTTGCACTCGACGGATTATCTTAATTACTGCTTATGGAGGATGCTTCATCATGGATGATGTGAAACGTAGTCAGCAAGCGGTTCGGCAAAGGCCTATATTTTTTATTGAAAATGCAGGACAGACTGTGGAGTCCGTTTTGGGTCAGCGTGTCAGTACACTAGAAAAGAAACCAACATCTGCATTGGTGTGCGATGAAGTAACGTATCAGTTAACGAATCACGTACATTTTGCTAAGGGTTACTATACGGAACATTATCTCAACGATAATCAGCCGCAATATTATGCCTATCGACAGCCCCTAGGTTGTATGCAAAGCATAGAAGCAGTGATAAGGCAGCAGTTACGTTCGCCATTCAATTTATTGACGAGTCTCGAAAAAAACAGCTGGAGCACGCAGAAATTTCTTTTGCTATGGACCTTGATACACAGCCTAGTGTGTAAAGCAGATTTTTTCATACAATACGTGTTTTTATCCCATGCAGATGATCGCCCACGCGACATTATCATTCAGGAGAGCGAGAGTTATCACAGCGTGAAAAATGCGATGCACAATCATCTTGAAAATATTCCGCGTGATGTACATCGTTTGTTTTTACAGTGTTCGATAGCCAGTATTTTGCCGGATAGGGTAAAGCACTTTTTGTTGGTATTAGATTTGGTGGAAAGCGCGAAGGGTTTAGTGTTAAGGAGTACGGATTTAGTCCCGCTGCGGGTTTCAGCTAAAATGCAAATATTGCAGCAGCTGAGCGCAAGCAACGCAGAACAAGGAGCAGAGGAACTAGAACAACAGTTGTTGAATGCGACCCCCGACGTGTTATTTACATTATGGAAACAAAGCAGTTATCGCTTTTGTCGCTATCGACACCGTTTGACACGGCACTTGGATCAATTGTTATTTACCTATGCAAACAGTGTACGTAATCAACCACAACAAACGGTGGAGTGTTTGTTACAAGAGTTAGTGTTGTTATATCGCCTACAGCACGGCATCGCGTTGTGGCTTAATGAGCGGCAGTATGTGAGTAGTCGTACGGATACGATATGGACGCTACAGCGCTGGGCACAACAACGTTTTGCAACGTGCGCACATGACTTTTTGACCGTGGCCTATTACGATCACAAGGTGATGCAAGAAGTAAAATATCAGCAGCTGTTTACTTCCTACGGGCAACAAATAGTGCAATTTTTGGATTAAGCGGTGTGACTGGTGGTATAGGGACCGTGATTTTTAATTAGTGATTTGGCAAAAGCTTAGCTATACTTACCCGCGGAGTTAGCTGCGCGGGTGGCATAAAATGGCTTATTTAGGGGTGTTCATGCAGAGGATGGTATATAGGTTAGCCGGCACGATGGTGTTGTTGTGTGCTTTTTTGGGGATGGCTATTGCGGAAGAGAAAAAGGCGGTTGCTTTTTATCAGGAAATTGGACCGAATTTTTTAATTAATTTAAGACCATCTAATGGGCTTCCCGGCGGATTCTTGCAGGCGCGTGTGGAAGTCATGGTGCGTAGCCAAGCAGAGTTGGACGCCGTGAAGCTGCATGTTCCTTATTTGCGTAACGATTTAGTCATGTTATTCAGCAGTAAAACCAAAGAACAGCTGTTGCGTGCGGATGGCCAACACAGCCTACGCAGGCAAGCGTTAACCATATTGCGTAAACGCATGCAAAAGGAAGAACCCAGCGTCAACATCGAGAAGGTGTTGTTTACGCAAGTGCTCATTGAATAAGTGCACCTAAACGTCATGCGTTTGAGGGAACTTAGTTGTTGATTTTTGCGACTTTGGCTTCACGCTTTTTTGTTTACCGGAGTGGTGACGCTCTTGCATCAGTGCATCGTTGTAACGATCGGTAATTAAAATAGAGCTGTGTCCGGCGTCGTCACGTACGTGATTTTGTGGTCGGCCACGTAGATTGATATCGTCTGAGATGCCCGTATGGCGTAGCCAGTGCACGGTAGCATGTTCCAATGCATTGGCATCGTCTTCATATCCTGCGGTGCGTAGTGTGATGATAGACAAATCAAAGCAGGTTTGCACGATCGTGCGAATCTCACGATCACTGCTAATAGCGCCTTGTCCGCGTATTTTCGCGATCAAGGGGTGCTTTTCCCCCGGTACTGGCAACGGAGTCAAGGACAAGCTTTGGCGATAACGTTTTAATGCCGCTAGCATGCCATCACTTACGCTGATGGTACGTTCTTTGTTGCCTTTGCCCAAGGTCATGAACCACCATTGTTGGTTGGCATCTTGATAAAAATGCCCCATCTGAGGTTCCCAACGCTTACTCGCTGCCAATTCCGAAATGCGTAAATACAACAGGTACAACGCGGTCATAATAAATAAGGTACGTTCGTGTTTTGCGGGGTGTTGTGCCGCGAGCGTTTCGGCCACAGCAATGCAGTGGCTCCATTGTTGTGCAGTCAAGCGGGGAATTTTTGCCGCGCCCTGGCGTTTCGTAAAATATTTACTTTTTTGTCGAATGAGTAATACCGGGTTGACGTCGGCGACGCCCTCGTTGATTAAGTGGCTGTAAAAACTACCAACGACGGTGAAAACTTCACGCACGGCCTTTTGTGAAAGTTGATAGTCACTGCGCTTGGCGCGCACGCCTTGTTTAAAATCGGCTTTATTCACTTTACACACAAAGAGGCGCCAGGCAGGATTAGGCGAACGCTGGCCTTGCTCATCGGCAACAAAGCGTGCGACATTTTTAGTGCCTATCCAGGCTGTGGGTGGTTTCTGGCAAAATGCAATGTAATTTTCAATATCATTGCGCTTAAGCAATAAGATGGATTTTTTCTCGATCAGCCATGCCCATTGCAGTAAACGTTCCATTTCTCTACGGTATGCACGAAAGGTTGCTTCACTCCCATTGTATTGTTTTAAAAAATCCAAGGCCAGTTGGAAATCTTGCGCATGTAGCTTAGTGTGAGGAAATTGCGTCGCGGTTTGTTGCATATTTTCTAATGTATCGAACAATGGTGTGGGTATAATCATTGGAATATCCCTTAGCGCGGATGATGTGCGTTATGCTACAGCACTTAAATTTCATGCGCTAGAGGTATATACCCATTACACGTCAAAATGCGATTTTTGCATTTTGACGTGTTCTCTACGCGATGGGGTTTCCCAAGGGGAGACTCGCGTATCGATCCTTGGGTGACCGTGCACAAATTTATTTTGTATAGGTCTAGAAACAGGATATACCGCGCGACTTACCCATCAAACTTCGCATCTTGAAGTACGAGCGGTATATTATTCCAGGCCAGTAATTTATTATCGGATAGCCATTGTGGTACTTGTGTACGCAATGCATTTTTATTGATTTTACCCGCCTGAGTGCGTGGCAGTGGGTCATGAAGTAATACCACATAATGCGGCCATTTCAATGCGCTGATACGACGACAGAGCTGTGCTTTTAAGCGTGGCAGTGCGTGCGTCTGTGTGATCTGAATGACGGCCAATGCGATTTCACCTTGCAACGGATCGAGTGTGACGCCGATGATCGCGATGTCTAAGACATCCACGTTATTTTCTAACACGCATTCGACTTCACGTGGGTAAAGGGTAAAGCCATTGGCGGTGACAATGCAGTCTTTTTTTCTGCCTTGTAAATAAAGATACCCGTCTACATCTAGGTAGCCACAATCACCGCTTAACCAGCTACCTTGAGACGTGGTGCGTAACAGGGGTTGTTGGGTGTAATGGTCGACGTAGCCTAGCATTAAGGTGTCGCCGCGCAGCGCGATATTTCCGGTGTGTAAAGCGGGTAAGGGATTACCGGTATCATCAACAATGGTTAACTGGGTATGCTCTGCGGCGCGTCCAACGCTGCCGGGTTTGCTGCGGTGTTCCGCTTCGTTTAGCCACGTGATTGGGCCACAGGTTTCTGTTAAGCCGTAACCCTGTAACCATTGACAGGGTAACAGAGTGCGCGCGCGCTGGATTAAGGCACTATGCATCGTGGCTGCGCCATAGGCAATTAAACGTAAATCATTTAAGTGATATTGCAGTAAATCAGCATCTTCTAGCGCATGGGCTAAATGTATGGGTTGCAACATTACGTGCGTAATGCGTTGCTTGGCTACGGTAAAAAACAAGCGCTGCGCTGTGTTCTGAGTGTTAAAAATGGCGGTACCACCACGCAATAAGGTAGCACAACATAAGGGTAAACCAACGGTATTGAATAAATAACCCGGTAACAGTACGCGCGCGAGGTGATCCAGCTGCATCATTTGCGCAATCTGTGTGACTTGAGTCAATAACGCATGTTCGGACAGTGCCACACCTTTGGGTGTACCCGTGGTGCCACTGGTGTAGGCTTGTAGCAATGGCATAGAGGGTAGCGTTGGATGAGTATCCACACGGCGTTGTGAATGAGGGTGGGCGTGAAAAATCGTGAAGAAAAATACGCGTTCGCAAGGGATAAGATGAGCATAGCGTTGCATATGATTTGCCGTGGGGAATAGGTAATAATCCGGCTGTGATAGCACCAGTAGTTGTTGTACTTCAGTCGGTGTTGCGTGGTTAAGATCATATAAAAAAATCAATTGCAGTTGCAGACAGCTCGCGACCATACACAGATAAAACAACTCAGGGGCATTATCGCTAACCACTGCGATGCGTGCGCCGGGTTTGACGGGTATTGTGCGTAAGACAGCAATCGCAGAATCAATGTGGATGATGCATTGGCCATAGCTTATGTTACGATGTTTGAGTGCTAAGGCGGGTTTGTCCGGTTGCTGTTGTGCCTGGGTATAAAACGCGAGATACAGATTCTGATTCATGCGGTTTGACTCCTGAGTGTGGTTTGCAGCCAATCGGCTAACACCGGGATATATTCACTGAAGTAATGTTGACAAACATGTGCTTCATGCGGATAACCGTGCAATTGCATATTGCCCGCGCACCATGACAGGACACGATCGCAGCTATCTTGGGTGAACACCTGATCTAAACCGCCGTGCACAGTGAGTATCGGGCAGGTAGGCTTGCTCATGCCACGCAGGTGTAAATATTGCGTGGCAATATGCGCCATGGTTGTGAGTGGTTGTTGGAACACATAACTAAAATCGCGTTGTAGGCGTTGCGGTAAAACGGCGAAATTATCCAGGTCAAAACCGCCGGATAAATTGACGCAAGCAGCAACGGCAGTGCCTAATTCGCTAGCCGCCTTAAGTGCTAGCCAGCCGCCAAAACTCACACCCAGCAAACCCATACGTGAAAGATCAATAGATGGTTGCTGTGTGAGTGCCCGCAGTACACTTTGAATAACAGAGGAAAAGTCTAATGTCATCGCGGTGTTGCCTAGCAGCAGGCCTTGCCCAGGTCCATCAAACACACACACCGCTAGACCACGTGCAAAAAGGTGTTGTGCGAAATAGGCAAGTTCAATTTCTTTCGCTGAATCTAAGCCGTTGATTAAAATAACGCAGCCTACTCGATCTAAGCACGGAGGTATCGCGATGAAACCGGGAAGTGGATAAGAGGCATGGTCTATCGTCATGGCTTGCCAGGGCATGGCTGCGGGTCCACCTAAGGTTTTGTTAAAACAGGCAGAGACCTGTTGCCTGGTCTGGTATTTTTGCAACGGTGCATCAAACAACATAAATTCCGCCCAATGATAAGCAATAGCTGCCCGGTGATAGGCGTGTTGCGCAGTGAGCGGTGAAGCCTGTGATGCAAGACGTTCTTGTGTTGCTGCATAGCTTGTCCACCCTGTGTACCATGCGCGCCAGAATTCGGGATCAGGTAGTGATGGATCAATGTCAGCTAGCGCTTGTAGCATGTCTCCCCACAGCAAACCGGGCAACAATAAACGCGGAATAAAATAAGCGATGCGTTGTAGCAGTGTACAGCTGAGTGCTAAGGGCATATGCTATCTCCTACTCGCGTACGGTTACGCCACAACACACTGTAGCTCAGCAACAGTAATGTCAGACCTACATTTACTGCACCTAACAGCGTTTCGTGTTGCAATAGGGTATGTAGTGTGGTTGCCGCATGAGGTAATTCCGCAGCAGCTTGTGTGGCGCGTTGCGCGATGCGTAAGAGATAACTGCTGTTGATGAGCAACACTAAGCTTGTGCTTAATTTAATTTTGAAAAAAGTGGTGCGTAACAAGGCGGGACGACTGATGCTCATGCCTATTCCACTGATGAACATCAGACTGAGGCCGGGCAGGGTGAGGGTCTTGATCAGGGTAACGTATGTATGACGTATGAATTGCGTCACGTGTGGATCGTGCAGTGGTGTACCTTGCAAGATATACACCCACACGGATCCAATAAATAAAGTCAAACCTAATACGTGCACTATTTTGAATAGTTTAAACATAAAGACTCCTGTTAGCCGGTTGCTTGCTTCATGATTACTGTTGCATGAGTAGGGCAGCGTCTAATAGCAGATAAATATCCTGCAAGGTGGTTGCGTGTTGCATTGCCGATGTCGACAGTTGCACGTGATATAGTTTTTGCAGTTTAGCCATTAATTCTAATTTTTCCAGAGAATCTACGCCTAATTCAGCCAAGGTGGTTTGTTCACTGTAGCAAAAATCAGTGATGCCAGTGATTTCCGCTAAGCTGTTTTGGATGTGGTGCTTTATGTTATTCATGGTGTACTCCTTATTTAATGTAGGGTGTTCTGGTTACTGCGTTTCAATAATATACTCGCGGCCATGCCACCGTAACTACGGGCGTTCACCAACAGATGTTCAAGGCGTGTTGGGATACAAGTGTCGTGCAGGTACAAACGAGGCGGTAACAACGACACAGGGGGCGTGGGTGTGGGCAAGATGCATTGTTGGGTTAAGGCAAGTGCTGCCAAGCCAATGTCCAGTGCGCCACTGGCCGCAAACAGATGACCACCCCATGCTTTGGGTACGCTGAGCGGTACGCTATGGGTACCTAGCAATGCAGTGATGGCATTTATTTCATGTTGATCCGCTGCTAACGTGCAGGCGCCATCTGCAAAAATGCCATCAATGTGGGTGGCTGTTAGTTGTGCCTGATCCAGCGCATGCTGCATCACACGGTGTAGGGTTGTACTCTCAGTTGCATACAGTGTTGGAGGTAGTGCGGCAGTGGCGTGACTAAACCCGGCTATTTCAGCATAAGGAGTGGCGCCACGACGTAGTGCGTTATCTAAGGTTTCTAGTACCACAAAGGCAGCACCTTCACCCACGATGCGTCCGCTGGCGCTGCGGGCAAAGGGTTGATAGCTGCCGTCAGTAGACCAGATTTTTTCAGTGTTGCTGGCTTGCTTTTGCAGGGCTTGCCAGGTGAAAGCGTTGAGTGGTGCATCTACACCGCCTGCGAGCACGGCATCTAAACGTCCGGCTTGTATGGCTCGTGCGGCGTAACCGATGCTGATTAGGCCACTGGCTTCACCGGCATCGATGGTTTTGCTGTGACCCTTGCATTGGTGTGCGATGCTAATTTCACCTTGTGCTGCGGCAGGAAACCATGCCGTGGCTAAATAGGGGCTGACACTTCCTTCGGTATACAAGCGACGTAATTCATTCTCCGCAAATTGCCAACCACCCCAACAATTGCCTACGTAAATACCGACCCGAGATGCGGGATACGGTTGCGTAGTGAAGCCCGCGTGTGCTAATGCGTGTTGGGCTGTCAGTAAGGCTAATTGCGTAAAACGATCCAGACGTTTGGCGCTGCGCGGCGGAAAATGCGTAACAAGATTTTTCTGAATACGTCCGGCAAAACACGGTGTAGTCGTACGACTGATACGATACGGTAAACGTTGGCATGCGGATTGCCGTGCGCAGACATTCTGCCAAATCTCTCGTGGTTCTATGCCTAATGGGGTACAGCAACCCAAGCCTGTGATTACAACACGTCGCATCGCTTGTTTCTCCTTTTTTTAGTGGAATCTCCCTCGCATAAAAAATACTGTAACTAGTCAGCAAAATGCTGAATAGTTACTTTTGATTTGACGCCTACCCAGTAAAACTGGGCTTAACGGCGCTTAAGGGGAGAATCGCGATTCTCCCCTTAAGAATCCCCATCGCGTAATGAAAGCACCACTTTTTCAAGTGAAATCGTAATGTCTTTCAACTTTTCTGAATAGTTACAAAAACACTGTATTTTCGAGAAAAACCATCCTGTTTTATCATTGTTCTGAATAGTTACATACGTCCTAATACCATGGCACTGTGAATGCCGGAAAATCCACTCGCTGTTTTTATGGCATATTGCAGTTGGGCCGTACGTGCGTGCAGTGGCACATAGTCGAGATCGCACACCGGATCGGGAAATAAAAGATTCAATGTCGGATGCAAACGTTGTTGGACGAGACAACCAATCGTGGCAATGATCTCAATGGTATTGGCTGCTGCTAATGCATGACCACACAGTGATTTTAATGCGCTGATCGGTATGTGATAGGCGCGTTGTGCAAAGACTTTTTTATACGCGGCCGTTTCGTTGATATCATTTTGTCGCGTCGCACTGCCGTGTGCATTGATATAATCTATTGCCGTTACGGGTAATTTCGCGTCGTCTAATGCAATCATCATGGCTGTTGCCAAGTCATGACCATCCTCAGGTAATCCGGTCATGTGATACGCATTCGCTGTAGAGCCATAGCCACAAATCTCAGCGAAAATAGGCGCGCCACGGGCACGGGCATGTTGGTATTCTTCTAACAATAAAATGCCGCAGCCTTCACCCAAGACAAAACCATCACGGTGTTGATCATAAGGACGTGAAGCATGTTGTGGTGTCGCATTGTAGCGTCGGCTCAATGCACCAATGGCATCAAATGCTGCCATGACCATAGGGGTTAGTGGGGCTTCGGTGGCGCCAGCGAGCATGAGATCACATGCTTCACTACGGATGCTATCTAAGGCAAAACCCAGCGCATCTATTCCTGCTACGCAGCCAGTAGGCAGGGTGATGCAGGGTCCTTGCGCGTTATAACAAGCGGCTATTTCACTGCTAACCACGTGGAATGTCGAAGCATAAAACAAAGCGTGTGGTGTGAGTTTCGCATCGATGGCCTGTTTGCCTTGTTGCGTCATGTGTAAAAATGCAGTTTCCATGTCGGGTGTGCCAGCGATTGCATTGGCGATACAGATCCCCATGCGGGTTGGATCCAGTGTCATGGGTACTACACCGGCAGTGTGTAATGCCATTTGGCTGGCAGCCAATGCAAATTGCACATGTCTACCGCCAGCATCACCGCCCATTTGTGTGGTAAATGTTGTGACTGGAGCACCCACGGTGGAACCGCAGGAAAATTCGGTATTAAACGTAAGCGACTTAATACCTGATACACCTGCAAAACTATGTTGCCAAAACTGACGATAACCTATGCCATTGGGTGCGATGATACCTATCCCAGTGACCACGACACGGCGTGCGGAGTGAATTAACATGCTGCCCTACCTTTGTATCTGTTACATCACCAAAAAATGCGATTGAATCGCATCCACCAAGCGGACCTTTATTAATAATTCCCTAAACCACCACATACATTGAGCGCTTGTGCGGTGATGGCACGGGCGTTGGGTGACGCGAGGAAGGCAACCATGGCGGCGACTTCATTGACCGTCACATAACGGCCTAAGGGGATGCGTGCTGTAATGCGTTGTTGCACGGCATCGGCGTTGAGTTGCCAAAGCTTAGCGTATGCTGCGCGTACCTCTTGAGCTAGATCGGTGTCTACAAAGCCGGGACACACTGCATTCACGGTGATGCCTTGCTGTGCGAGTTCCAGCCCTAGTGCTTTGCTAAAACCAACCACGGCGTGTTTGGAGGCGGTATACGCTGCCGCGTAGGGTACGCCTTGCTTACCAGCAGTAGAGGCAATATTAATGATGCTGCCTGGTGTATTTATTTTTTTGCAGGCGAGTAAACCTTTGGTGACATAGTACACGCTGTGTAAGTTGTGCCGCATGATGTCATGCCACAGTGTATCGTCTAACTGCGCTGTTACACCACCACCGCTACGTCCTGCATTATTGACTAATACATCGATGGGCGGCAGTTTTTTAATAAGGTGATTGACTGCCGCCTGATCGCTGACATCGCAGTTCTCTATGATGCTGATGCCACCTGCATCAGCAATAGCGTGCTGTACGTGACGTAGCGTATCTGCATGGCGTGCAACCAGTAGCACGGTAAAGTCACGTGCGAGTTGTTGCGCAATGGCACGACCAATCCCGCGGCTAGCACCGGTCACTAAGGCTATGGGTAAATTCGTATTCGTGTGCGTAGTATGTTGCATGCTTATCTTCCTGTTATTAATTGTTGACGCATAGTCTGCAAGGTCGCACGACTATTGCTGGCTATGGTCATTTGTATGCGGTCTCGTGCTTGTGTTAGTGTAAGGGACGGCCAATAGTGAGTAACCGCTGCAACGTTGAGTGTAATGTGGTGCATAGCAGTGACTAACACGCCATTAGCCACGGGTGTTAGCTGCCAATAACCGTGATGTTTGTGCAATAAGCGTGGCGGTTGGACTTGCACATAGTAGATACGATAAGGTTTGGCGAGTGTGCGTATGCTGCGTATAGTCTCCGTGTGGTCGTTGATTTTAAGCGTCATGATCAACTCTTGGTGATAGCCATCATCGTAGTTGATGTGGAGTTGTTGACAGTGATCCAGGTCATTTGGCCACTCCTCCGCGTGACGCAAATAGGAAAAAATTGCCTCTGTCGCTGCAGGTATAAGCAATTTTTCGCTAAAGAGTTGTGTATGCGGGTGGTCTTTGTTGTTTTCCAACAATTGTTTTAATTCAAGTAATTCGTGTTGGCTATTGTGTCGAATGCAATGAGTCATGAAGGCATGAGCTTCTGCCGTTGTCGTAATGCCATCCACTAAACCGTCTATCTTGTCTTTAATGGAAAAATGATGTTCTAAGGTGACGAGTGTACCCAGTGTCGTGGCATAATAACGCCATTTACCTTGTAATGAGTCCACTAACGCACTGGGTTTACTTTGACGAAAGCTAATCGTCAAATTTTCTTTATCAAGTATTCGTTCTGATTCCCAATGCAAGAGTTGACCTTGGACTTCCGCACTGATGGCACAATGCATACTCGTGTCGGTGCGATGCAGTATTGCGGTGTGTTTACACGGCGTAAAATAAGTAGGCCAATGTTCTACGTCTAAACCAATTTGGTACGCTTGTTCGGGTGCACAGGCTATTTCAATGTAATGATGTAGGCTAGTCATGGTCTATTCTCCTGCGTCAATGTGGAGGGTACGATGGCGACAACACGGCACCAGGCTGCATCAGCACCGACTAATTTAATCGGGAATGCGCTGATCCAAAATGTGTGATGGCCTAACAGCTGTTCTAAATGTGTTAGTCGCTCCAGTTGGCAATATTCGTTGTTTCTGCCGTAGAGATGTGTAGGCCATAGCAAGTCTGGATTACGTGTTATGAGATAATCGTTCAACATGCCTAGAAAGGGTCGGTCAAAGCTAAAGCTGTCGATGCCAATAACTTTGATGCCTTGACTCAGTAGGTAAGCGATGACTTCGGGTGTTAGTGCACGGTATCGCGTAAAATAGTCTTCTGTACCTAGGTAACGATCACTGCCCGTATAAAAAAGCACGAGTGTATGCGGTGTCAGTGTAATGCATTGCGTAGTCAGTGCGTGCTGTAACTCGGCCAGACTAATGGGTGCGTCTTTGGTTTCGCTACACAGGTCAAGCACTACGCCGCGACCAAAACACCATTGCAATGGAATATCGCTGATGGTCTTCATTACATTGCCCGCTGCGTCACGATCGACATAATGGTAAGGGGCATCCATATGGGTACCGGTGTGTGTGGTGAGTTGATACGTCATCAGACTTAAGCCTTTTTGTGCGGGGAAATCACGGTGGTCAACGCCATAGCCTAACCACTGTTTGAATTTTTCTAGGCAGCGGCGCGGCCAGGAATAATGTGCATACAAACTACTACCGAGTAAGTCGGCGCCTTGTTGATGAGTGACAACACGACGCGTCACGGGCGTGGGTTCCCAATAGCTAATATCTACCGGAACGCTCAAATCAATCAGTAATGGGTCATTAAACATGGTTTTATTTTCCTGCCCCACTGTTTTCTATAACAATGGTGTTATCCTTTACACAAAGCATAGCTTACTTGCTTTTTTATTGTTGATACAAGACGCAGGTTTGCACATGAGCTTAATGTATTGTTAAAGACATGCTTTTTGTAACTATGTAAAAAAATGCTGGATAGTTACGTTTTTATTTTTAGCAGTTGTCATCTCGAGGAAGTAAAGTACCATCATTGTCGTTTTGACATCATACTAGAAACGGTGTCATGCCGAGTGTAACGAGATATCTCATCAGGATTGTATGGTGTTATTTTCGGATCGATATTTTTCATTTGTGTTCGGAATGACAGTCGTGAGAGATCCCTCGTTTAATTTAACGTCTCTTCTGCGTATCGAAATGCATTTGTGTTCTTGCGCAACACCAGATGTCTATTTCGGTTACTCCGTGTTGGCGTAATGCAGTACTTAAGGCGTGTATGGTTTGCCCGGTAGTTACTACGTCATCGACGATGGCGACGTGTTTTGCATTAAAAGAAGCGTGTACGCTAAATGCGTTTTTCACATTATGCCAGCGTTGTTTAGCGGGAATAGCGGTTTGTGCTTGGGTTGCACGGTGACGTTGACAGGCACGGGTATTGATAGCAACCTTTAAGCGCTGCGCGCAGCACTGTGCGAGCAATAGGGCTTGATTAAAACCACGTTGGCGTAAACGTGATGTGTGTAATGGCATAGGTATGATGCATTCGGGTACGGGGATGTGGTGGCCTTGATAATAGGTGTAAACGCGTTCTGCCAGTAATTCGCTGAGTAGACGGCTGTAGGCTAATTTATGGTGGAATTTAATGCCCCTGATCAGTTGGATGACCGGCGCTTGGTAGTGGTATAAGGTAATGAAATGATGATAGGGCGGTGGATTTTGCAAGCAATAACGGCAGGTGAGGCTGGCATCACTGACTAGCGCTAAACCGCACGAGGCGCAGTAGTCCTGTAACCAGGGTAATTCACTTTCACACGCTTGGCACAAATCGCGTGTTTGCGTGCTGGGGCCATTGCAGAGTATGCAGGTAAATGGATATACCCAGGTATAGAGACGTTGTGCAATACGCCGTAATTTGCTAAATAATTTAGTACGCATGTGTATTCCTAGGCGGTATATACTCATTGCACTTCAAAATGCGATTTTTGCATTTTGAAATGTTCTCTACGCGATGGGGTTCCAAAGGGGCGAATCGCGATTCTCCCCTTTGGTGACCGTGCACACATACTTTGTATAGGTCTAGAAACAGGGTATACCGCGTAACTTCCCCATCAAAATTCGAATCTTGAAGTACGAGCGGTATATATACTCACGGCTTGCTCCAGACTATACTACACAACAATTTGTTGACTGAAATACAGTCGCGTTCTTGCCCATAGTACTGGCTTGCTAAAGGAAAATAAACGATGACGCAACATACATTCCGTAAGTTGGCGGCAATGCACTTTAATTCGGTCGCAGCCGATTACGCGCATGTTGCGGTTTTGCAACAGCAAGTCAGCCAACGTCTCTTATCAGATTTGTCTTATCTGACGATTTCGCCGCGTGTTTGCTTGGACTTAGGTTGTAATACCGGATTGGGCATTAGGCAACTGGCCAAGCAATATAAGTCTATGCGTTTTCCTATCGGTATAGACATTGCCATGGGCATGTTACAACAAGCCAAAGCGCGCACGCGGTGGTGGAACAAATGCCGTTATGTCGCCGGTGATGCAGCGCAGTTACCTCTTGCTAGTGCGAGTGTAGACTTAGTTTATGCGGCGTTGGTACTGCATTGGTGTAGTGATACCATGAGCGTACTGCGCGAAGTAAGCCGTGTGTTGCGTCCCGGTGGTGTCTTTGTATTTGCGGCCTATGGCCCAGATACCTTGCGTGAGTTACGTGCCAGTTGGGCGCAAGTGGACAACCACCAACATACCTTGTCTTTCATGGATATGCATAGCATCGGTGACGCACTGCTTGCTGCAGGTTTGGCTGATCCGGTATTGCATACCGAACAGTTTACGTTAAGTTATCCTGATCCTGAGCACGTCGTACGTGACATCAAAGCCATGGGTGCAAGTTATGTGGGGGAGGGGCGTTGCCCCGGCTTGACCGGCAAAGCACGGTGGCAGCGCTTCATTGCCACGTATCAACGTGATTATCTGCAACAAGGTCGGATCCCGGCAAGTTACGAAGTCGTCTACGGACACGCCTGGGCAAAACCACTGATCTCAGCCGCAGTGAGCCAAGAAGTACATATTCCCGTTAGCGCAATACGGCGCCGGTAAACGTCATTCGTCGAGAACTGCGTTTAGCACTTTGTTGCATATACGGCTCGCACTTCAAGGTACGAATTTTCATGGAACAATCGCGTCGTATACCCTGTTTCTAGACCTATACAAAGTATGTGTGCACGGTCATCCAAGGGGAGAATCGCGATTCACCCCTTTGCCCCCCATCGCGTAGAGAATATTTCAAACAAAAGAATTTCATCCGCTTACGGCCGAGTGGTTGAAAATCCAAAAATCGCATTTTGAAGGGGTATGTCTCTCTACGGAACTTTTCCCCCGTATGCGAGTCTAATCCTATAAGCAAGATACATTAGGAGAATACGCATGTTTGTCTGTACCGTCGTAGAGAGCACCCTGACTACCGCAACGAAGGGGATCAGCGCCATGGAAGAAGTCATGGACGATCCCCAGAAGAAGCAAGCCAATAATGTGTTGCAAAACCAACTTTCCGGTGGTGTTGACAACAATCTGGCGCCACATAACAGCCTGGCGCCAGTGACTGCCAGCGCAAACTTAAATCCGCCACCGATGAGTGAGGCGCAAATGCAGGTGTTGATTCAAGCCTTGCGCGATGCGGGTAACAGCACGGGTAATTTGCTGGATACTTACGCGTAAGTGTTATAACCCCTTGCATGGATGATTGCACATTAAGTTTGGTGTAACTATACCGCTCGTACTTCAAGATGCGAACGTTGATAGGTAAGTCGCGCGGTATATCCTGTTTCTAGACCTACGAAAAGTAAATTTTCGCTCGCTTACCCAAGGATCGATACGCGATTCTCCCCTTAAGAATCCGCATCGCGTAGAGAAAACACTGCATTTTCAGGCAAAATTGTAATGCCTTACAACTTTGCTGAATAGTTACGTTACTTTTAGCGGTGTCTCTAACACTTATTCGTTAGCGCTAAGTAGCAACACCACCGCATAACACGCCAATGCTTGCTTGTGCCCAATTGCGCCTAAGCCTTCGGTGGTGGTGGCTTTGATGCTGACCTGGGTTAGCGCGAGGGCCAAAATATCGGCTAAGCGTTGACGCATGGCCGGTACATGTGGGGCAAGGCGTGGGGCTTCTGCTAATACGGTCACATCTAGGTTAGCGATGCGATAGCCTTGTTGCTGTAACAGCGTGTGTGTGTGTTCGAGAAAAAGTTGGCTGTTGGCATTCTGCCATCGGGGGTCTTTATCCGAAAAATGCTGGCCAATATCGCCTAATGCCGCTGCACCCAGCAACGCGTCACACAAGGCATGTATTATCACATCACCGTCGCTGTGCGCATTCAAGCCGTGAGAATAGGGTATGTTGATACCGGCTAGAATTAACGGTTTAGCGCTGCCAAACTTATGCATGTCAAAGCCATGGCCTATGCGGAACACCGGTTTACTCCTTGTAAATAAGCCGTTACCCAGGCGAGATCCGTCGCTTGCGTCAGTTTAATGTTGCTGCGTTCTCCGGGTATGACCACCAAGGGGGGAACGGCTAAGGCTTCAACGGCAGCGGCATCGTCAGTGATGGTAATTTCGTTTGCCAAGGCGTGTTCTAAAGCCTGACGTAAGAGTCCCAAACGCAACATTTGCGGGGTGTGTGCACACCACAAGCGCTCACGGGGTACGGTCAGCTGAATTTCTTCCTCGACGCTACAATATTTGAGGGTGTCGTATACGGGGCTGGCGAGAATGCCGCCGCTGGCATGATTGCCGACGCCTACCAATAATTGCTGTAGATCACTCACAGACAAACACGGGCGTACCGCATCGTGTACCAATACCCACGCGTCATCGGGTGCGCGCTGAGCCAATGCCGATATGGCATTCAATACTGAGTGGCAACGGGTCGCGCCGCCCACGACCGTGCTGATTTTTTCATGCTGCGCCAGTGGCAAGTGTTGCCAATGCGTATCGTCTGGCGCTAAGGCAACGATCATGTGTTGCAAGTGTGGGTGTTGTAATAACGGCGCCACACTGTGCGCCAGCACGCTGCGACCATTGATTTCCAGGTATTGTTTAGGCGTTGCCAGACCCATACGCATGCCTATGCCTGCGGCAGGAATGACGGCAAAGAAAGCAGGGCACGCGGGCACGTTGCGTGGTTCAGCGCTCATGGTTGCGGCTCTGTGAACTTTCGGGTTGCACCACACGGTAAAAGGCTTCGCCTTTTTTTACCATGGCTAGTTCATAGCGTGCATGTTCTTCCAATACTTCATAACCCGATTGTAATTCGCGGACTTGGGCCGTGAGTAATTGATTTTGTGCTTTGGCTTGATCGTTACTCACGTGTTGTTGTGCAATCGCTTGTTGGCTTTTGAGTAGGTGTTTCACACCACCGTGGCCACACCACAGCTTATATTGCAGCACCAAAAAAAGCAGGATCAAAACCGTGGAAAATACTTTCATGGCAGTGTACGAAACACACGTATGCCCGCATAATCTACGTTACCACGCAAGGCATTTTCGATACGCAACAGCTGATTATATTTCGCCACTCTGTCGGTGCGACACAAGGCGCCGGTTTTGATCTGACCTGCACCCGTGGCCACTGCTAAGTCGGCAATGGTGGTATCTTCGGTTTCGCCAGAACGGTGTGAAATGATCGTGTTGTAGTGTGCTTCTTTCGCGATCGCAATGGCGGCTAAGGTCTCGGTTAAACTACCAATTTGGTTCAATTTAATTAAGATGGCGTTGGCAACTTGTGCGCTGATGCCGTGTTGCAAAATAGAAGGATTTGTTACGAACAGATCATCACCGACTAATTGCACTTTGTCACCGAGTCGTTTAGTCAAGAGCTTCCAACCAGCCCAGTCGTTTTCTGCCATGCCGTCTTCTATGCTGATGATCGGGTAATTATCCACGAGAGCGGCAAGGTAATCGACAAATTCAGCGCCACTGAGAGCCTGGCTTTCTGCGTGTAGGTGGTATTGTTCATTTTGATATAATTCAGAGCTCGCCACATCGAGACCGAGATAAATGTCTTTGCCGGCTTGATAACCCGCATCTTCTATGGCTTCTAAAATCATTTGTAGTGCTTCGGCGTTGCTGGCAAGATTGGGCGCAAAACCGCCTTCATCACCCACTGCCGTGGCTAAACCACGGTTGAGTAAGATGCGTTTTAGGCAATGAAACACTTCAACGCCATAACGTAAGGCTTCGGCAAAGCTAGGCGCGCCGGCCGGGATAATCATGAATTCTTGTATATCTAAATTATTATCCGCGTGTACACCCCCATTGATGATATTCATCATTGGTACCGGCAATAGATAATCTTCTTGTTTGAGGTAAGCGTACAGTGGTTGTTTGGCGTGAGCCGCGGCGGCTTTAGCTACGGCTAAGGAGACGGCTAAAATAGCATTGGCGCCCAGTTGTGATTTATTGTCGGTGCCATCTAATTCCAACATGATCTGATCAATGCGTACTTGACTCTGTGCGTCTTGGCCACGCAATGCCGGTAAAATTTTTGTGTGAATATTTTCTACGGCATGTAATACGCCTTTGCCATGGAAGCGTCGCAGATCGTGATCGCGTAATTCCAAGGCTTCACGTTTACCGGTGGATGCGCCAGAAGGCACACACGCGCGCCCGGATGCGCCGGAGCTCAAGTATACTTCGGCTTCTACGGTGGGATTCCCGCGGGAATCGATTATTTCGTGGGCGCGGATATCAGCAATTTTTGCCATCGGATGGTTCCTTTAACGATTCATGATCAGCCAATCGCGTTTCAATGAGATCGGCGCGTTTGATAATGTTGTCTAATTCAACTAAGGTCAACAACAAGTCTTCTAACAAGGCCAAAGGCCAGGAGTTAGGACCGTCGCTCAGGGCGTTATTGGGATCGGGATGGGTTTCTATGAATAAGCCCGCCACGCCAACGGCAACTGCCGCACGTGCCAACGCCGGAATATACTCGCGTTGTCCGCCCGAACGATCGCCTTGTCCACCGGGGAGTTGTACCGAGTGGGTGGCATCGAAGATGACGGGACATTGAGTTTGGCGCATGGCGACCAAGGAACGCATGTCAACCACGAGATTATTGTAGCCAAAGGTATAGCCGCGTTCACACACCAAGATAGATTCGTTGCCGACAGCGCGTGCCTTGTTAACAACGTGTTGCATATCCCAGGGCGCGAGAAATTGACCTTTCTTAATATTGACGGGCAAGCCTTGGCGTGCAACATCTTGGATGAATGCTGTTTGACGACATAAAAAGGCCGGAGTTTGTAATACATCGACTACACTTGCGACTTCTGCGAGTGGGCTGTCTTCATGCACATCGGTGAGTACCGGCACTTTAATCTGTTGTTTCACTTTGTGTAAAATCGCTAAACCTTGCTCTACGCCCGGTCCTTGATAGCTGCGATGTGAGGAGCGATTCGCTTTGATGAAGGACGACTTGTAAATAAACGGGATGCCCACGCGTTGGCATAATGCCTTGAGTGTGCCGGCTGTGTCTAATGCCAATTGTTCACTCTCAATGACACAAGGTCCTGCGATGAGCAGCAATGGCTGAGTTAAGCCGATTTCAAAACCACATAGTTTCATAGGCTATTTCCTTGTTTGCGCATACGCGCGTGCGGCTTGAATAAAACCCGCAAACAACGGGTGCCCCGTGCGCGGCGTAGAGGTGAATTCAGGATGGAACTGACAGGCGACAAACCACGGGTGTTCGGCGATTTCTATGACTTCCACCAATTGCTTGCTGTCTGCCGAATAACCGGAGATCAATAAGCCTGCGGCACACAAGGCAGGAACCAAGGTTTGATTGACTTCATAGCGGTGGCGATGACGTTCCGTAATCTGTGTGGTGCCATACAGTTGATGCACTAGCGAGCCGGGTTGCAAGCGACAGAGTTGTGCCCCTAAGCGCATGGTGCCACCTAAATCACCGTCGCACTCCTGTATTTTCACTTCGCCATCGGGATTTTTCCACTCAGAGACTAGGGCAATAACGGGATGCGTCGTGGTGGTTTTAAACTCGCTGCTGTGTGCGTCTGGCATGTTGGCGCAATGGCGGGCAAATTCGATGACGGCGACTTGCAAGCCCAGACATATACCCAAGTAGGGTACACGTTGTTGACGCGCGTAATGTGCCGCTACGATTTTTCCTTCTACGCCACGCTCACCAAAACCACCAGGCACGAGTACCGCGTCGGCGGTCGCCAAGGCAGATACGCCGTGGGTTTGCAGACTTTCCGCGTCGATATAGCTGATGTTGACGCGCGTGCGTGTGCGGATCCCCGCGTGCACCAAGGCTTCGGTTAATGATTTATAGGAATCTGTTAACTCAACGTATTTACCCACAATGGCAATCGTCACTTGCGCTTCTGGGTTGGCCTGTGCATAGACCACTTGTTGCCATTCGTGTAGATCGGCCGGTGGGCAGCGCAGTTGTAATTTTTCCACGACCAATGCATCAAGGTGTTGTGCATGCAATTCAACGGGAATTTGATAGACACTGGGCACATCTTCTAATGAGATAACCGCGCGTGTTTCTACATTAGTAAATAACGCAATCTTGCTGCGATCGGCCGCAGATAAGGGCTGTTGTGAACGACAAATTAAAATATCCGGTTGGATACCAATGGAACGCAATTCTTTGACCGCATGTTGCGTGGGTTTGGTCTTCATTTCTCCTGCCGTAGCGATAAATGGTACTAAGGTTAAATGAATAAAGAGGGTATGCTGTGTACCCAGTTCGATGCGTAACTGACGAATAGCCTCTAAAAAGGGTAGGGACTCTATGTCGCCTACGGTACCACCGATTTCGACGAGTGCCACATCCACATCGCCTGCACCGGCGATAATGTGGTGTTTGATTTCATCAGTGACATGCGGAATTACTTGTACGGTGCGGCCCAGATAATCGCCGCGGCGTTCTTTACGAATCACATTCGCATAAATTTGCCCCGCGGTAAAATTGTTTAAGCGACTCATCTTGGCGCGTACGAAGCGTTCATAGTGACCCAGATCTAAATCGGTTTCTGCGCCATCTTCGGTGACGTAGACTTCACCGTGTTGGAATGGACTCATGGTGCCTGGATCGACATTCAAATAGGGGTCGAGTTTGAGTAAGGTCACGCGCAGTCCCCTGGCTTCGAGGATCGCTCCCAACGAAGCGGAGGTGATACCCTTGCCCAGGGAAGAAACTACGCCGCCAGTGATAAAAACATAGTGTGTCATGACTCATCCCGTTTGCTCGAAAACACAAGTTCCGTACCATAGCACACAGCAATCGGATGGACTGAGTGTAAGTTGCGATAGCCTATGGCTGTAGTGTTGATTTTTATCACGCATACCACCTCTTAACGAATGAACTAGGAGTTATGCAAAAAAACCAGCAAGACGGACCAGGATTCTAACTACCCAATTGCAATTTGACAAGCAATGCGACAAAAACACCGTAAAATCAGTAGCAGCTGTACAACAAACCAACTGTTTGTGGGGCCAGTTGTTGTGTTGCTAGGCAATCGATGGCGAAAGTCGTTATTTGGCGGAGGCAGGGTGTTGCGGATATGGAGGACGCAGCGTTAGCGATGCGGTATTAAGTTTTACTTAAGCTTTGCCTAGTATACTCGCTGGCAATGGACGTGATAATACAGTCTACAGTGAATACCCAAAAGTGGCTGTGTCCTTTGGGTACCACTGTTCGGCTGAATTTTTTGGGATTTAATAATTAAAATAAGACAAAATCCGAGGTTTCGATGTTGTTAGGTAATGAGTTTTTAGGGATGCTGCAGCAAGCGTATCAATTGCACGATACGGAACTTGGGGAGTATGCATCTGGTTTGGGTACCTGCGGACAAATACTCGATGCGTTAAAGCGCAGACCGCTAGGCATCTTTGCCTTGTTGCCAGTGGTCTGTGATCGTATTACCACGGCGCGCGGTGCAGATGAATTGGCGTCGCTATTAAAAGTACTAACGACTTTGACCTCGCCGCTGTATTTGCATCATGCGTTACGTGAGTTTCACGAACATCGGGAATGGCAGAAACAACCGGTATTGCCGTGGCTACTTCGTACATCGACCAGTTTGCCATGGCGAATAGCGCAAGAGTTTGTGAATGTGACCAAGGGGATTACATCAGACTCATTTATCACGTATACACAATTGCCGGAGCAAGGTGTTTTCCAATATTACTTGCCAGCAGAAAAATTCTTCACACAGGCAATTGCCTCTTACTGTAAGTATCTGTTTGAAACAGCGTTACCGTTAGCCGTGCAGCATAAGCAGTTTGCGACCCTAGAAAACACGTTTACTTTGCATCATGCACTTGCCAAACAGCGCATTATTGATGGCAATATTTCTTTGCAGAAATACAAAGAAAATCACAAGGATATTGCGATATTATTAATTGAACCTATTTCGGCTAAGCAGCCGCTTTTTATTGATTCCTTGCCAAGTTATTCATTGCCATTACCTATACCTGTTAAAGTGGGTGTGCTTGCCGAAGGCCTACGCCAAAAGCAGGATATTTATCCGTTGCTTGAGCATTGGCAACTTACAGGTGCCGACATCGACATAGACGCTGATACCAATACCCAATCGTTCTTTTACCGGGTGGTTCAACACGAACAGTGGCAGGCAGCAGCGTATTTGCTTGAGCAATTACCGGGGATCTCTTATCCCTACACAGTGTTGCATGTTGCTGCTCGCTATAACGAAGCCGTCGCTTTAGTTGCAAGATTTTTGCAAAAACATCCAGGCTTTAATTGTTTCAACCCAGGTAGTACCGGGATTTTCGCGCTAACCATAGCGGCCGAACATAACAATTGGGCGATGGTCGCATTGCTTGCGGATAACACGCATTTGAATGGCATCAATAATCGCGTAAAAGCAAAGGCGCTAGAGGCGTGTCAACAGGCCATGCGGTTATTACTGGAAAAAACCAAGGGACATGATTTTGATCCAATACAAACGCATGCTTTCAATAAATTATTGGCAACCAAGCCGACGCTAGGCCAGGGTGATGAGCTGCACCTCGCCGCGACCAAGCCCACAGCGGCGGTATTTTGTCGCTTGTCCGCTGGTGTAGCTTCCGCGCAGTTATGGCAAGCAAACCGTGAGGGGAAAACACCCTTTGATATTGCTTTGGCTTATCTACGACACTCGATTGCACAGGTGTTGTTAGCGGCGTTTGATCCGAGTCAACTCATCGCACGACTCGAGAAAAACGCCGATCAAACAATGAGGTCGGGTGATTTGCAGCAGAAATTCGCGATTAGCTATTCTGAGACTGACACTGACACTCACTTACTTTCCAAGCATGATGCACAAGCCTGGATGTATGCATTTACCTTGCAGGGTAACATCGCTGCAGCCTACTATGTGTTGCAGTCATTATCAGTCGAGTCAAGAGAAAGATGTGTTTACCCGGTGTTGCATGCTGCCGCAAAACAGGAAGCAGCCGCATTATCGCCTGATCCCGAAGACCTACCTTTTGTGACACACTTTTTACAGCATTTTCCGGCTACTGATTTAGCGGAGAAAATACCATTGAAGACCGCAGTGACTGCTGCTAATGCGATTCAGCAATTTGCGCTAGGTATTGCTGCACAACACGGCAACTGGGCGATGGTGGCATTACTTGCTCATGCAGTGCAAACACCATATCACCGGGAGCACGCGCTACTGGCAGCGGTGCCACACCTTAGTTATGCAAATAGCGATGCTGCGCCGCAACAGCTCATGAATACCTGTGGCTATGCGTTATTGTTATTATTGCAAACTGCCGGATGTAATCCTTTTACACCCACACAACAAGAAGCATTTAACCATTTATTAGCGATTACTAATTTGCGGGTTGGACTAGAAACATTGCCCAATGGACAGAATGCATTTCATTTAGCGGCGTCCCATGGTGATGGCGCGTGTTTGGAACAGTTGCTAGCTAAGTGTAGAAACAGGGAATGCTTAGGGCACGTTGCTAGTGATGGCAGTACACCACTTAGCATAGCCATGCAGGCCGATCACACTGAATTAGCCAAGGTAATAGAACTTGCAACAGGCGTTGTGATGAATCAGTCAGACTTTACTTTGATAGATTATATGGACGCTGAGTACTGGCCTGCAGTCGCTGCTATTGCCCAACAATTAAAGATGAATGATACATTCAATAAAAAGCGCATTAACGCGTGGGACAGACGAGAAATAACCGCGTATCAACAGGTTTGCGTGATTGTCGCGTTACATCTCGTTTTAAAAGTGCAACGAACATCACAGCAAAATGAGGCATTAACTGCATTACGCCAGTTAGTGGCAGAGCCACTGCATCAGCAGGTCACGCGCGAGTTACAACATGCACTCGTTATTAAAGATGATGTTAAGGTTCAGGCTTTCCTTAATTTTTACCTGCAATACAATCTTGCTGTGCCGGCTAGCGTGCGTGAGTCCTGCATGGCATGGATCAATACATTGCCTGCCGAGCAACAAGCGAATTATCGTGGATTAACACGCTTTCCGTTGGTACGTGCTGTATTTGCTTTTTTCCATAGTAATGCACTAAACAGTACAGAGAAAACCGTACCTTGTGTTGAAACGAGATCACAGCATCGTTTATGATCGTATCGTGTAATTCATCAACGCTGCTGTGTATTTGCAAATACACTGTTTATTTTGAGGGCTAGCGCCGTCTCGACGTGTAAACGGCTGTTATCCAAGCGAAAAGATAAAAAATGTTATACAACGACTAAACTGCAAAAGACAAAAACAGGTTGAAAATTATTGTTGGCGTTTACCCTCCAGAGGTCCTCTCAAGGCGAACGGCAAAATTAGATTTATCAAACTGTTACGTTAAAAATTCGTGGGGATATGTCAGATCTCAACACCGATCCGCAGGGTGCGGCTGATGGTGCACAATATATCGTATTTTGAATAGAGAGTAGAGCGAAAATGGGTATACGTTAAGGCGAACGCCACTAAAACATCTGCTAATAAAGACGAGTAATTCACAAAAAAACACACCCAAAAAAATACTCTTTTTGGGTGTGTTTAGAGACTTGCTCAGCAAAAACTGCTTTAACTGTCGCGGTCGTCTCGACGGTGATAACCGCCGCCACCACCACCGCCGTTGCGGAAACCACCACCGCCGTTGCGAGAACCACCACCGCCACTGCGAGAACCGCCGCCGCCGCCACCAGCACCGCCGGTGCGTGCTCTGGCCATGCTGACATTTAGAGTTCTACCACCAAACTCATGACCATTGAGTTTTTCAACGGCATCAGCGGCCTGTTGCTTGTCGCTGAATTCAATAAAGGCAAAGCCTTTCAGACGGTTGGTTTCTTTATCACGAATTAAGTTCAAACTGACAATCTGCCCATATTGGGAGAATAAACTTTCTAATTCCTGCTCGTTTGTGGTGTAGGGAAGGTTCCCGACGTACACATTATTCAATTTTTGCTGCATTTCTGTTCCTCATGCTGTACTGTTCTCGCTGCTGTTACAGGATTTTGATCAACAAATGTGTACCTAAATCTTGCGCTAGCAGGTAAAGAGTGTGTCACATAACGAAAGGGAATGCTACTTTTTTTGTGGGGCGGCAGTGCTTTCGTTAAAAACGGGTGTTGGTCTGCGCCAAGACGCTGAAACTTACGTCCAATCATGATGCAATGCTGTGTTCCGTCGTGTTTTTACGGCCGCGGCCGACCTTACGACACGGAGGCGAAGTCATGCGTGAGGCGTTTCTCTACCAAACGATTCTGTAGGCGTACGTAATCCGGTAATCCGTTACTAAACGGTGGAAAATCTTCGCCTTGTATCAGTGGTAGTAAGTAAGCGCGCGCCGCGTCGGTAATGCCGAAACCGTCTTCACTGATATAATTATGCGGTAACAGTTTTTCCGCATTAGCGACGGTTGCGAGGGGAGTGGTACCCACCTGCCAAGTATAATCAGCGCCTGCGCCACGTTGCAGGGTGAGCATAATATTGTTTTGCTTGGCAATGGCTTTTTCCACCGCCGCTTTGCCCAACGCATACGCTTGATCCACGTCGGTTTTCGCTGCGATGTGGCGCGCTGAACGCTGTAAATAATCGGCTAACGCAAAATGATATTTCAAACCTAACTGCTCTTTGATAAGTTGCGCTAAGCGCGGCGCGGTACCACCCAGTTGGGCGTGACCAAAGGCATCGCGCATTCCTGCTTCCGCGATAAACTGCCCTTGCGCGTCACGAATGCCTTCAGCGGCGACAATCACGCAATAGCCGTGTTGTTCAACACAGGTTTTTACTTTCGCTAAAAATGCGTTAGGCGAAAATACCCGTTCAGGAAATAAAATAATATGCGGTGCATCACCCGCTTGGCGGGCGGCTAAACCACTGGCCGCAGCTAACCAACCCGCATGGCGTCCCATGACTTCGAGAATGAATACTTTAGTCGAGGTTTTAGCCATGGATGCGATATCCAACGCGGCTTCTTGCGTGGATGTGGCGATGTATTTGGCGGCCGAACCAAAACCGGGGCAATTATCGGTGATAGGCAAATCGTTATCGACAGTTTTAGGAATGCCAATACACGTCAGTGGATACCCCAACTGTTGTGCGAATTGAGCGACTTTTAGGGTTGTATCTTGCGAATCACCACCACCGTTGTAAAAGAAATAACGGATGTGGTGCGCGGCAAACACTTCTAGTAGACGTTGGAATTCTGCGCCGTGCGTCTCGGGACTTTTTAATTTATAACGACACGAGCCAAATGCACCGCCCGGTGTGTGTCTGAGTGCACGAATGGCTGCGTCGGTTTCGTAACTGGTATCGATTAATTCTTCGTATAGCGCGCCTAAGATGCCATTACGTCCTGCCAACACGGTTCCTATGTGTTGGGGGTACAAGCGGGCTGTTTCGAGTAAGCCACAGGCGGAGGCATTGATCACCGCCGTCACGCCGCCAGATTGCGCGTAAAATGCATTGTTCTTATTCATGATATCCCTAGTATGACTAGCAAAACGGCAACTATAAGCAAATAAGGCGAATTTTTCTAGTACTAAACGTGGTGTTATGCGGTCGAATACGTATAAAATACCCTGCGATTCATCCGGTATAGGTCAATATTCTATGTTAGAAGTCAACCCATTGTGGCAGCAAATCACGGAACTACAGCAGCGTACGCAGTCATTACGGGGGTATCTTTGACGTTGACCTGAAGTGTGAGCGTTTGCAAGAAGTGGTACGTGAGTTGGAACATCCTGCAGTATGGCAGGACCCCGCCCAGGCACAAGCCTTAGGCAAAGAGCGCGTACGTTTAGAGGAAGTGATCGACACCCTTGCCGAACTGGAGATAGGTTTAATCGACAGTGCGGCATTGTTAGAATTGGTGAGTCAAGAAAACGATGTCGAGACATTTGCGGAATTGCAACGTGATTTGCACGCTTATCAACACCGAATCGAAACGCTAGAATTCAAACGCATGTTTGCAGGAGAGTTAGATGCAAATCATGCTTACCTTGAAATTCAATCAGGCTCTGGTGGGACAGAAGCGCAAGATTGGGCTGAGATGCTACTGCGAATGTATCTGCGCTGGGCGGAGAGCAAAGGCTTTAGCTGCGAAATACTCGAGATTTCTGCCGGTGAAGTGGCGGGTATTAAGGGCGCCACGGTGAAAGTGGATGGCGATTATGCGTACGGTTGGTTGCGCACAGAGACGGGGGTGCATCGTTTGGTGCGCAAGTCACCGTTTGACTCGGGTAACCGGCGACATACCTCGTTTGCGGCGGTATTCATCGCGCCGGAAATAGATGACAGCATTGAAGTGGCGATTAACCCCGCCGATTTACGTGTCGACACCTACCGTGCCAGTGGCGCGGGTGGACAGCACGTCAATCGTACCGATTCTGCAGTGCGTATTACGCATATGCCGAGTGGTACGGTGGTGCAATGCCAAAGCGATAGGTCACAACATAAAAATCGTGCCCAGGCAATGAAACAGCTACGGGCAAAATTATATGAATTGGAGTTACAAAAGTTACACGCAGAAAAGCAGCGCTTAGAAGACAGTAAGGTAGATATCGGATGGGGTCAGCAAATTCGCTCGTATGTCTTAGACGACGCGCGGATCAAAGACTTGCGTACCGGTGTAGAGACGAGTAATACCCAAGCGGTGTTAGATGGTAAATTGGATATGTTTATAGAGGCCAGCCTGAAGCAGGGGCTATGATGAGACGATAATATAAGCAAGAGGCGATGTGATGCAAGAGCAAGATAGCCAGGTAGATGAAAATGAATTGGTTGCGCAGCGTAGAGAAAAGCTAGAACACTGGCGTGCTGCCGGGCAGGCTTATCCCAATACATTCAATCGCGATAGCTTAGCGGCGGAGGTGTTGTCCTTATATCAAGCGTACGATCAAACTGCGTTGGCAGAGCAGGCGCGGCAGGTGGCACTGGCCGGGCGCATTGTGTTACGCCGCGTGATGGGCAAGGCAAGCTTTTTGCATATTCAAGACATGTCCGGGCGTATCCAAATTTATGTGCGTGCGGATGATATACCGGCCGAACACTATGCGGCATTCAAAACCTGGGACATAGGCGACATCATCGGTGTTGTGGGTCAGGTATTCAAAACCAAAACCGGTGAATTATCGGTGCATGCGCACAGCATAGAACTATTAACGAAGGCATTACGACCCTTACCGGATAAATTTCACGGTTTAAGTTCTCAAGAGTTATGTTATCGCCAGCGTTATTTGGATTTGATGGTCAATCCACACACCAGGAATACCTTTTTATTACGTACCCGTATCATTAACCACATACGTGAATTTTTGCAGCAACGTAATTTTCTCGAAGTAGAAACCCCGATGATGCAAGTGTTACCGGGTGGTGCAGTGGCAAAGCCGTTCATCACCCACCACAATGCGTTAGACATGCCTTTATTTTTGCGTGTTGCACCCGAATTGTATTTAAAACGTCTGGTGGTTGGCGGTCTTGAACGTGTGTTTGAAATCAATCGTAATTTTCGCAATGAAGGCTTGTCTACGCGACACAATCCAGAATTCACTATGTTGGAATTTTACCAAGCTTACGCAAATTATGCGGACTTGATGGATCTCACCGAAGTGTTACTGCGTGAATTGGCACATATTGTATTTGGACAAACACAGTTTACGTACCAAGGCACCGCCCTGGATTTTGCGCAGCCGTTTGCACGTCTCACTATGACTCAAGCGTTATTGGACTATAATCCGAGTTGGTCAGCGGCAAAGATAGGCGACCACGCTTATTTATGCGAATTAGCGGCAGAGCAAGGCATCGCAGTCGGCGTTACCGATGGAGTCGGCAAATTACAATTTGCCTTGTTTGAAGCAACCGTAGAAGCGCGTTTACTGCAGCCCACCTTCATTACGGCGCATCCGGCGGAAACCTCGCCATTAGCGCGCCGCAATGACAATGACGCCAGCATCACAGATAGATTTGAACTGTTTATCGCAGGTCGCGAAATTGCGAATGGTTTTTCCGAGCTCAATGATCCCGATATACAAGCGGCTTGTTTCAGAGAACAAGTCAAAGCCAAAGATGCGGGTGATCACGAGGCGATGTACTATGATGCAGACTATATTCAGGCATTAGAATATGGGTTGCCGCCGACGGCGGGTGAGGGCATAGGCATTGATCGCTTAGTGATGTTACTGACGGACGCTGCTTCTATTCGTGATGTGATTCTATTTCCACATTTGCGACCGTTGTGAGGAAAGAAGAGTGTCATCCGGAACGTAGTGAGGGATCTCGTGAAGGATGCGCAATGTTGTTAGTGAATGAAAGTGTGTGTGCGGTTTGAATGAGATCCCTCGTTGCACTCGGGATGACACCGAATACTCAGGATGACACCTACTACAAAGATTATTGGTTATACGATGATTGAGGAGATGATACCGTGGATGATTTCTTATTATTAGATAATTTATTAACGCCGGAAGAGCGGCTGGTGCGTGATACTGTAAAACGCTTTGTCGACACCGACGTACTTCCGACCATTGCTGACGACTATGAGCAAGCACATTTCCCGCAGCATTGGATCACACAAGCGGCAGCGCTGGGTTTGCTGGGTTTAACCTTACCGGAGCAGTACGGTGGTGCGGGTGCAAACTACGTGAGTTATGGTCTCGTATGCCAAGAGTTGGAACGCGGTGACAGTGGTTTACGTAGCTTTGTTTCCGTGCAAAGTTCATTGTGTATGTACCCTATTTTTGCTTACGGTAGCGAAGCACAGCGTCAGCAGTTTTTACCTGCGATGGCACAAGGTAAATTGATTGGATGTTTTGGTTTGACGGAGCCAGATGCGGGATCGGATCCCGGCGGCATGCGTACCAATGCGAAAAAGGTAGCCGGTGGATGGCAACTTAACGGCAGTAAGATGTGGATCACGAACGCACCGATTGCCGATCTTGCTATTGTTTGGGCCCAAACCGAGGAAGGCATACGTGGTTTCATTGTAGAGCGCGGTAACCCGGGTTTTAGTACCAACACCATCAAGCAAAAAATGTCATTACGTGCATCGGCCACGGGGGAATTGGTATTTGAAAACTGTTTTGTACCGGACAGTCATTATTTACCGGGCAGTGCGCAGGGATTATTGGCACCTTTGGGTTGTTTGACCCAAGCGCGTTACGGCATAGCGTGGGGTGCCATCGGTGCTGCCATGGCCTGTTATGACATCGCATTGGCGTACACGCAAGAACGTCAACAATTTACTAAACCCGTGGCGGCGTTCCAACTCGTGCAAGCGGATCTCGTCAATATGTTCAGCGAAATTCACAAGAGTCAGTTACTCAACTTGCACATAGGGCGTTTGCGTGAGCAGGGGCAGGGTACGTTTGCGATGGTATCGCTAGCGAAGCGCAACGCGTGCAGAGAGGCCATCAACATAGCACGGCAGGCGCGTAATCTGCTGGGCGGTAATGGGATTAGCTTGGAGTACCACGTGATTCGGCATATGCTGAACTTGGAATCGGTGTTTACCTATGAAGGCACCGACAACATTCACACGTTAATTTTGGGTAAGCACATTACGGGTTTGAATGCGTTTAGCGGGTAAATAGGTGTTGCTAGCAAAAACCACCGCGGCTTGAATCATGAAGTGATTGCGTCACATGCAGCACAGCGGTATGATTCAGGCGTCCGCCACGGCGGGGTGCATTTGCGCAGAGGCTGGAGGTAATTTATGTTTACTGGGTTAGTCGATCATTGTGGTGTGGTGCAGGCGCGGACTGAATCCACCTCGCAGTTGCGGTTACAGATATCCAGTCAGTTTACCGATCTGAGCCTGGGCGAGAGCATTGCCATGGATGGAGTTTGCTTGACGGTGACAGAAATCATGGGTTCTCTCTACCATGTTGATGTCTCGCCTGAGACGCGGCGTTTGACCACTGCAGCACAGTGGCAAATAGGTCAAGCAATTAATTTGGAACGTGCTTTGCGTGCGAGTGATAGGTTAGGCGGCCACTTTGTCCTAGGTCATGTTGATCAAACCGCCGAATTAATAGAACGTCGCGTGCATGCGGAGTATTTAGCCTTGTGCTTTGGCGGGATCCAGATGCAGCATTTGCCGTTATTCACGCAAAAAGGTTGTATCGCCATCAACGGGGTCAGTCTGACGATCAACGAAGTGACTGCAGATGGTATGGGCGTGATGTTAGTACCACACACCTTGCAACGCACTAATCTTGCCACACTGCAGGTGGGAGATAGTGTCAATGTCGAGTTTGATACCTTGAATCGTTCTGTCGTTAGGTATTTACAACAACGGGGGCAGGCATGAGTAACCCAGAACAACCCTTTAGTCGTATAGAAGATGCAGTTGCTGCGATAGCGCAGGGGCAGATGGTGATTTTGGTCGATGACGATGATCGTGAAGACGAAGGTGATTTGGTGATCGCGGCAGAAAAAGTCACGCCAGAGGTGATCAACTTCATGGTTAAATACGCACGCGGTTTGGTGTGTTTGCCCATGCAAGAAGAGGCATTGCAGCGTTTGCAATTACCGATGATGGTCACTAATAACAGTTCCAAATACGAAACGGCTTTCACGGTTTCTATTGAGGCTGCAACTGGCGTGACGACGGGCATATCTGCTTTTGATCGCGCGCGTACCGTACAAGTCGCGATTGATCCGCAGTCTAAACCCACCGATCTCGTGCGACCGGGACACATTTTTCCCTTGCGTGCCAAACGAGGTGGTGTGTTGGTGCGTGCGGGACATACCGAGGGCAGCATCGATTTAGCCTTATTAGCAGGGTTGCGACCTGCGGCCGTTATTTGTGAAATCATGAATGATGACGGCGCTATGGCAAAATTACCCGATCTGCGTCGCTTTGCCGAACAACATCAATTGAAACTTATCACCATGAATGACTTAATCGCTTATCGTATGGCGCACGAATGTTTAGTCGAAGAAGTCGCTAGTGCGCATTTGCCGCTGCACAGGCACGGCGAGTTTGCGGTAAAGATTTTCAAAAACAAGCTGAACGGTGAAGAGCACACGGCCTTAATTAAGGGCCAATTAGACACGAGCAAACCCGTATTAGTGCGAGTACATTCTGAATGCCAGACCGGCGATGTGTTTGGTTCAGCGCGCTGTGACTGCGGCGCACAGTTGGAATCCGCACTGGAAACTATCAGTGCGCAAGGCGGCGTTTTGTTGTATATGCGGCAAGAGGGTCGCGGGATAGGATTAGCCAATAAAATCAAAGCGTATGCGCTACAAGATCAAGGTTTAGATACCGTAGAAGCGAACCAGCATCTGGGTTTTTCTGCCGATCACCGCGATTACGGTATAGGCTCGCAGATTTTGCGCTATCTCGGTATCATACAGATGCGTTTGCTAACGAATAACCCGCGCAAAATTTATGGCATACATGGTTATGGTTTAGAAATTGTTGAGCAAGTGCCTATACGCATGTTGCCAACCAAAGATAACCTTGATTATCTTAGGACTAAACAAGAAAAGCTAGGACACTTGCTAGAGCTAGGAAAGGGAGATTAATACATGCGTGTTATCGATAAAAAGGGTTATACAGATAAATGTCGCATCGCGTTAGTGATCAGTCGTTTTAATGAGTCGATCACTCAATTACTTTATGAAGGCGCTGTGCAGCGCTTACAAGAATTAGAAATTATCAACCATTATGTCACAGTGGTTTGGGTACCGGGTGCCATTGAGATCCCGATTGCGGCGCAACGCTTGGCACGTACTCACGGTTATGAAGCGATCGTATGCTTAGGTGCGGTGATTCGCGGTGAGACGGATCATTATGACTATGTCTGCGATCACGTGAATTTAGGTTGTCATCGCGTATCCCTAGAGCATGATATTCCGGTGGTGTTTGGTGTATTAACCACGTCAAATGAAGCGCAGGCCAAAGCGCGATTAGGTGGTGTGCACGGACATAAGGGACGCGAATCGGTGGACACTGCACTGGAAATGATAGCGGTGTTACGAGCCATCGATGAAAATTGATGCCGAACTCGATACCAGTGGATTAGCCTGCCCATTGCCGATTTTAGAGGCGAAAAAATTTTTACGGGATTGGCATGCGGGCGCCGTGGTGCGTATTATCAGCACCGATCCGCAAGCACAAGATGACTTTGTCAGTTTTGCGGCGGTGACTGGGCATCATCTATTGGGTATGTACGACGTATCGGGGCGTTACTATTTCATCTTTCGCTGTCGCTTTGCGTAGTGATGCTACCCGCAACTGGCGGGGCAGCGCTTGATCGTGTGACTGGTGCTGTCGCAATAGCGATACCAGGCTTTGGCGTCTTTTATCTTGATGCGGCAAAACACGGTTTTCAATTCATTATCTATGTAAGTGAGCGGTACCGCAGCAGCGTTGTCGTCGATTAAGGTTTTATACAGTGAAGCTATACCCGTGTGTAATAGCGTCGGCGCGGGTGCAGTTATCGGCACGGCCGCTGGCGTTGTGTCGAGTAGCGGCTTGACGCGATCGGATCCTGCCATAGTTCTCAAGTGCGCATGATCGTAACTCGCCTTGATTTGCAATAGCGCGTCAACCATGCGTGCGTTGTTGTGGCGTATGGCGAGCATCTGATCGGCTGCACTGTGCGGTGGGGCAACCACCGGTCCTAGGTACTGTCTAACCGTGTGATGGGCAGCGGAAGTCATGGCAACGTTCATTTTCATTTCCTCATTCTCTTTAGTGGATTAGACACAGGACAGAGGAATAAGTTCATTAACTATACCCATTCCACTTCAAAATGGGATTTTTGCATTGTGTTTTCAGGTAAAATCACCTTATCTTAAAATTCGCCGAGTAGTTACCGTTCCGTAACTATTCAGTTAATACGCATTTACCCTTTGAGACGATGCGTGTTCGCTATCGGGTCTAAGGGATTTTTTAATGGCGCTTAATCGCGATCGCGATAGATGATCCTACCCTTGGTTAAATCGTAAGGCGAAAGCTGGACTTTGATTTTGTCACCCGTAAGGATGCGAATATAGTGCTTGCGCATCTTGCCGGATATGTGTGCGATGACCACGTGGCCATTCTCCAGTTCTACCCTGAACATAGTATTGGGTAGTGTCTCAAGGACGCGCCCTTCCATTTCAATGATTTCTTCTTTAGCCATCTCTCTCTATTCTCGTGATACCGGTTGGATCCAACGTTCTGGAAGAGTGCCCATTATAAACGTCAAGCGAGAGTTAGCAAGTGGATTGAGGTGAAATCCACTAGGGCGAGGTAGAGAATACGCTGAAAAATAGTCAAGAAGTGCCGAACACAGCAAGAAAACACGGATGTTTTTAGCCGGGCAGGGTAAAGGGCTTGCCATTTGCCTGAAAAAGGGTAGAATCCAGCTCTTTATTTGGGTCGTTAGCTCAGCCGGTAGAGCAGCGGGCTTTTAACCCGTTGGTCGAAGGTTCGAATCCTTCACGACCCACCATTTCTCGCCAACAGCCTCCATACGAATACGTCAGCTGCTTAGCTAAGAGTTAAGTGTATGGCTGATGCGTGCTCTGATTTCTGTAAAGGTGTATTGCTGCAACAGCGAGCCATTGCGAAATACGGGGAGTAATTGGTTGGTTTGTTGCGGCGTTAGTTGATCGAGAGCAACCGTGCGATAGCCGTGCTGCGTTTGCAATAAGGCAAGACGTCCCTGTTTAGACGCTTTGGTCTGATCGGTTACTGGTGTTTTCGCAATGTTTTGCCATACTCCATTGACCTGTACCGCAGAGGCTTTCATGGCAAATGCTAAGGTGTCGCGATTCACTTTTTGCAATAATTCCGCGCCCATGCCAAAGCTGACATTCTCTGCACTAATCCCTTGTGCTTGCAGTGTGGTTAGAATGGCCTGTATGCTGTGCGCAGAGATGCCGTCACCTTGAATGATGCGCAGATAATTAGGTAACACACGATAGCCTTTGCTATTGGTGTGGTAACCAAAATGGTGCATTAATTTATGTAAGGTTGCGCTGACAACCGCTACCGGATTGCCGCTGTCGGGCCGGATCACCAGGATGCCACCGTTAGACATAACGGCTTCTTTTAAAGTATTGCCCCACAACTCGTCCAGCGCATGCCACAGATCATAGGAATCACTGACCACTGCCACTACTTTTCCTGTGCCCGCAAATTGTTGCAGCATATTGGCATAGGCGTCTTGTTCGTGTGCTTTGCCCCAGCTGGTGATGGTCGTGTGTTCTGCGCCTGGAATAGAAAAGCCGGCCATAGGCTCATCGTAATACTGTTGTGCGGCAAGCAGCGCTGCCACGGTGTCAGTACCTTGAAAATGCAGTAAATGCGCGGCACCACCTAAGGCGGCGGTCTCGAGTGAACTGGCACCACGTGCGCCGAAATCATGTAATTTGAAGGGCAAGCTGCTGAGATCGTCGGCGGTGTGGTGCAAAAAATCACGGATAATTTGTTTGATGTGCCAGGATACGGTTGCCACGGTGGTGGGATACCATATGGCGCGTAACAACGCGGTTTCTATGTAACTGGTCAGCCAAAAGCATGCAGGATCGGTATTGACGACTTGCACCAACACATTACCTACGGGTAACACAGTGCCTTCTGCTACCGCGTCAATGTGTAGCGGCAATAGGCCGTGGTGCTCATGCAGAATATATTCCCAACCCGCACGATTAAACGGTAAACCGTGTTGCGTCAATACGGCTTCTGCGCTTGTTATGTCGTGCGCGGTGATGGGGCGTGACAAGTATTCACGTAAAAATGCCTGTAAACCAAAGAAAACCAATTGTTGATATAGGCCACCGCGTGCTTCGATGTAGCTGGAAACGTGGCTAATGCCCGGTGGGTATTGCAGATAGTGCGATGCTTTGTAGGAATCGGTATTTAGAATGATAGATGTATTAAACATGGCATTTATCTCACAGTGAGTTCAGCACGGCATCGGTGAAAGCCGTGGTACTGACGGCAGGTCCGTTGCCGGCAATATCAGCCGTCCTAAAACCCTCGGCAATGGTGGCAGCGATTGCTTGTTCCACCTGGTTGGCTTCCTGGTGTAAGCCAAACGAATAACGCAACAGCATCGCCATCGACAACAGTTGCGCGATGGGGTTAGCGACGTTTTTCCCGGCTAATTCAGGTGCCGATCCACCGGCTGGTTCATACAACGCAAGGCCATTCGCACTGAAGCTGGCCGAGGGGATCAACCCCAATGATCCAGGTAAGGCAGCGGCTAAGTCTGACAAGATGTCTCCGAATAAGTTAGGCGTTAAAATCACGTCAAATTGTTGCGGATTCAGTATCAGTTGCATGGCACAGTTGTCCACTAACATGTGTGAGAGTTTGATCTGAGGATAATCGCGACTGACTTCTTCGACGACCTCGCGCCATAATTTAGAGGTGGCAAGTACATTGGCTTTATCTACCGAGATCACGTGTTGACGTCGGTGTTGTGCAGCTTGGAATGCGGCATGGGCGATCACGCTGATTTGGTCGGCATGATAAATCGCTTCGTCGCTGGCGACGCGACCCTGTGCATCTTGGTATTGCTGGTGTTTACCAAAATAAATGTCACCGCATAACTCCCTGAATAGCGCAATGTCAGTGTGCTCGCCGATAACGGCGCTGCGTAATGGACTCAGTGCGGCAAGGCTAGGGTAAATGCGTACCGGACGTAAGTTGATGTTAAAACAAAAATGTTTGCGCAGGCACAAAATGCTATTGGTTTCACAATTTTGCCACTGTGGTAGATGTTGTTCGTGTACTGGCCCACCTACTGAGCCAAACAACACCGCGTCGGCACGCTGACAAACGGCTATGGTGCTGTCCGGGCAATGTTCGCCGTGTGCGACATAGGCGGCGCCACCCACCAGTGCAGGCATATACGTAAACTGATGCTGGAACTGCGCGGCGATCTGATCCAGCACACGCAAGGTCTGTTGCATGACCTCTGGCCCTATACCGTCACCGGCTAAGATAGCAATGGTTTTTTTCATGGGAGTATTTCCTTAGCAATCTTGGCAGCATGGTAGGCGTCAATGGCGGGCATCGCTTGCAGTAGATAATCCAAATCATCATAACCATGCAATAGGCATTCTTTTCTGAAGGGGTCATAATCAAACGTTACTGCATGGCCATCGGTTGCGGTGATAGTTTGCGTTGTCAAATCCACACTCAATGTCAATGTGCCGTGCTCGGCTTGTTGTAACCAAGGATTTGATGTTGCAGGCGTTACGCTAATCAGTAATAAGCCATTTTTAGCCGCATTACTGAAAAAGATATCGGAAAATGATTCAGCGATAATGACTTGGATGCCTGCTTGCAACAAGGCCCATACGGCGTGCTCGCGTGAGGAGCCGCAACCAAAGTTAGATCCCGTCAGTAAGATCTGCGCGTGTTGATATTGCGCTTGATTAAATACAAAATGAGTGTCTTGCTCTTTGAGCCGTTTAAATAGTGCCTCACCGTAACCCTCACGATTGATTTGCGTGAGGTATTGAGCGGGGATGATCATATCGGTGTCTATGTCTTTCATAGGCAGGGGAATGACACGGCTAGTAATGGGTTGAAATGCTTGCATCGTTATATATCTCCTTCTGCAGCAATGTATCCGGCTATTGCACTTGCGGCAACTGTACGTGGTGATGCCAGGTGGGTGATACTGCCGGGGCCTTGTCTACCGATAAAGTTACGATTGGAGGTGCTAATGCAACGCGCGCCGGGAGGTACTTTATCCTCATTCATACCCAGACACATGGAGCAACCGGGCATGCGAAAATCAGCTCCCGCCGCGCGAAAAATGGCGACCAAGCCTTCTTGTTGCGCTTGTGCCATGACTTGCTCCGAGCCGGGTACTACGTATAAGGTAACGTGTTTGGCGATTTGACGGTGTTGTAAGATGCTGGCTGCGGCGCGTAAATCTTCAATGCGTCCGTTGGTACAACTACCGATGAATGCCCAATCAATCGATTGACCTTTTAAGCGTTGCCCGGGTGTCAATTGCGTGTAGTGGTAGGCTTGTTCTGCCATCGCGCGATGGGTCGCCGGCAATTCGGCGAGGGTAGGCAGTGTTGCGTCGATAGCAATGGCTTGTTCGGGATTGATGCCCCAAGAGACCATCGGTTTCAGCTCATTTATATTAATCACTAAGCTTGCATCGTAATGGCATCCTGGATCGCTTGCTAATGCACGCCATTGCACTAACGCACGTTCCCACGCTGCACCGGTAGGTGCGTAGTGACGACCTTGTAAATAAGAAAATACGGTATCATCTGGCGCAATCAAGCCGGCACGTGCGCCGCATTCGATGGACATGTTGCACAGAGTCATGCGCGCTTCCATCGACATGGCAGCGATCGCCGCCCCGGTGTATTCGATGATATGTCCCTTAGCACCGCCTATGCCTATATCGGCAATCAGTCGCATGATCGCATCTTTGGCGCCGACTCCCGGCTTAAATTGGCCACTAAATTCAACGCGCATGGTTTTGGGTTTGTATTGCAACAGGCAACCGGTCGCTAATACATGGGTTACTTCAGAAGTGCCTATGCCAAAGGCCAGTGCGCCAAATGCACCGTGGGTTGCGGTGTGTGAATCACCACACACTAAGGTGATGCCAGGCAAAGTGAAGCCCAACTCAGGACCAATGACATGCACGATACCTTGATGCTGACTACCAAAATCATGCAGTTGCACACCAAATTCACGTGCATTGTTACGTAGCGCATTGACTTGCGCTCGGGCTTGCGGATCGCGTATGTGTTCCCTATCGCTGGCTGTAGGGATACTGTGATCCAGCGTAGCCAGTAAGTTATCTCGATTTTTTACCGGCAAGTGGCGCTTACGTAACTCATCAAAAGCTTGCGCTGATGTCACTTCGTGTAACAGCATTTTATCGATGGCGAATACCACAGGATGACCCGGTTGTTGCTGCACGACGTGTGCATCCCAGATTTTTTCAATGATGTTTTTTGGCATCTCGTTTCCCTTATTTCTCAACAACTCGGTCGCTTGTAACCGAGATTGTTTTCTTCATTGATTTCGCCTGCGCGAAATAGTCGCGCGGACGGCGACTCGAGGTTGAGCTATTGCATAGGCTCCCCTCTGGACTCCCCATCACTTTGGCCCACCCGCTCGCGAGTGAGGTTTTTTTCTTTAAAATGTGTCTCTATATGGGCTTGATTCATTGCATCTATGCATGCAGTGACCAATGCTATCACGGCATCTTCGTGTGTTGCAGTACCCTGACAAGACGGATGTTCCGCGGTTTTGATAGTAACATCGGCTACGTATTTTGTCATGTGTGGGTCACTCGTCTGCGTGGTCTGATGGCTCAGCAGCGTGACGGGCACCATTGGCATGCAGAGGGCGATACACTGCGCCAACAGTGCATCGATTGTCATCATCGGGATGTGATGATTGTGGAGTTGCCCAAAGAAGTCACCGCTGATGACGATATGCGGCGCGGTGCGATCTGTGGCGTAATCCACCTGGGTGAGTTGCAGCGGTGAACGGTAATGCCGGTAGGCCAGCATTAATTCGGCATCGGTAATTCCTTTACGGCGATCTGCGTAATAATTTTTAATGGCTTGTGCCAACACGGCTTTTTCTTCGTGTGTACACACATAGCCGTGTGCTTCGATAATTTGTTTGGCATGGCTGCTACCACTCAATGGTCCAAACACAAAGCTGATTTGCGCACCTATGGCGTGTGGATCAAACGGTTGGTATGCCAGTGGGTTTTTTAAAATAGCGTTGGTGTGCCCGCCTGAAGAGTGACGCGTCGCATTATCACCCACAATAGGTGTATGTGGTTGTCGGGGTAACATTTTTTCTGCGACAAAATCCGATATTCTTTGCAATGCCGGTAAATGAATGTGCGTGTAATAAGGTCGTGTGGGATTGGCCATGAGCCCAAATTGTTTGATGTACATGATGCATTGTTCTAACGCTACGTTACCTGCACGTTCACCCACGCCATTGATACAACCTTCTATTTGTGTGGCTGGGCCATACAACACGCCATTGATTGAGTTATCTAATGCGAGTCCAAAATCATTGTGGCAATGCATCGACCAAACTACGTGTTGTTGTGGAAATTCACGCGCGATGATGTCAGCATGGCGTTGCATGTGCCGCACGAAATAATTGTCACCTTCGATACGTGAGGCACCACCGATGGTGTCAGGGCAATTGATGACACGGCATCCTGCACTGACAGCGGCACGTATCAGGTCGGTAACAAAATCAAAATTAACACCCATCCGGGAATAGCCTTCGGGACTGAATTCCACTTCAAAGCCTGCGTGTGTGGCTATGGCTACGAGTCTATGCAGCTCGTGTATTAGTTTATCTTTTTGCTGTGCCGCTGCACCCAAAGAAGCGTGCATGAGGTTGGGATCCACCGGTAGGTAGGTGTGTACGCGTGCTTTGCTATCGGCTAGCCTGGGTCGCAAGGCTTCCATGGTTTTAATGACTTGTTCTTCACGCAGTTGACACAATGCAGCCACCGTCATTGCAGATTGCGTATCCTGTAGGTTTTGGGCAATGGTACGGACCACGTCGAAATCGGTTTGACTCGCGGCGGGAAAGCCGGCTTCCAGTATATCGATGCCTAGGGCATCGGCGTAGCTCGCATAACACAGGTTATCCTCAAACGACATACCCGCACCCGGCGATTGTTGGCCATCACGCAATGTTGTATCAAAAATGTAAATGCGATTATCTTGCATACGCCCAATCCCTCGCTACATAGGCCTAACGCAGTATTTACTAGTAGATAACAATTGTCTACCATTTCGTATTGCTGAAAAAGGAACCGTGATATGAGTGTAACCGCGCTGGCGCAACAGCCCATTGATTTTAACTATACGATCCCTGACACCGAACAGTTGCAAGCCATGCACGCCGCGGCACAGTCGTGTCAGTTAACTGCGCAACCTGGTTTGCGTTTGATTAACGTGTATTTTCAGATGGGCTATGCGGGTACGCGCGCAGAGATGTATGCACGTACTTATCTATACCATCGTTTACAGCAAATAGCTGTGTTACTACAACCCGCGGCGGGTTTGCTGATTTTAGATGTGTTTCGCTCGTTGCAAACGCAAACGCAATTATTTGCGTGCATTAAACAACAACTCGCTATGATGTACCCAGATTATGACGATGCAAAGCTGCAGCAAGCCACGCGTGAATTTGTTTATTTGCCTTCTACAGTTGACGTGCCGCCACACAATAGTGGTGGGGCCGTCGATCTGGCGATTTACGATCAAGCGACCGGACAGCCTTGGGATTTTGGTACCGCTTTTGATGCCACCGTTCCTCTATCACACAGTGATTTTTTTGAACGTCCGCGGGAGGCACGTTATGGCATTGATCCGATGCGTTGGCAAACCATACGGGATAATAGACGTATCTTGCATCACTTGATGCGCCAGCAAGGTTTTGTGGGGCATCCCAACGAATGGTGGCACTTTGATTTGGGCGATAGGCTATGGGCGAATGCGTTGGGTACAACGCCAATTTATGCGTCTATGCAACAGGCTGTGGATGCACAGCGTGAACCGAGCACCCATACCGCTAGCGAATGAAATTTCTTTTAAGAGATCCGTTCGTCCTAAGGAGTCGCCGTGCGGCGTCGCGAAGGATGAACGGTGAAATAATTACGAATGGTGCTTCAAATAAACCTGCATTTCGCGATCGTTATCAAACAAGTCTTGGCTGGTACTGGCGTCTAGACGCAAATGATACGCGACGTAAATGCAAAACAGACTATCTAATAGAATCACCAAAAAATCCCAGCCGAACGGCAACAATGCTAAGCCACCACCAAAGTTACCCAGATAACTGATCAGGGTTAAACTGCCAAAATAGCAGACCAACCATCCTGCAGCACGCCAGTGACTAAGCGGGATCGGGTTACGCCCACAGCAGCGATAGACATAAAAGAGCAATAAACCAAAGAGTACAGCCAGCATTAAGTGCCACAGTGTTTCCCAACCTGCCCAGTAGATGATTAAGCTGCAAAAATAAAACGTAATGGCACTCAGGATGCGATGAACGGGTAAGCTAAAGGGACGTTTAATACGGGGCAGTTGTTGGCGTAAACACAATAAGGCGATAGGACCAACGGCGTACGCAAGTACAATGGCCACCGATTGAAATCCCACTAATGTTTGCCAAGACGGCGAGGGTAACAACATGAAGAGACCAACTACGCAATTGACTAATACCGCTGCGACCGGCACACCGTGTTGATTCAAACCTAAAATAAATGCCGGCGTATAGTGGTTCAGCGACATGGCATAGCTGAGTCTAGCCGTGGTCGTCGTGTAAATGACGGCGGTACCCAGCGGCGAGACTAAAGCATCCGCATAAATCAACAGTGCTAATGCGCTCAATCCCAGTGACGCCGCTATGCCTGCAAAGGGTCCGGCATCCCCTACAAAACTTAATTGCTGCCAGCCATTGGCTAAGACTGTTTTGGGTATGGCACCGATAAATCCAATTTGCAGTAATGCATAGAGTAAGGTGCAAATGCCCACCGAGCCCAAAATAGCAATCGGCAAGGTTTTACCCGGGTTTTTAGCTTCACCGGCTAGCAGCGATGCTTCTTTAAAACCTAAAAATGAAAAAATAATACCGGCACTAGGTAAGGCCCATAACACACCGTGTAAACCGTCCGGCGCAAAACGGTGTGCGGTAAAATTACTGACGGTAAAGTGGTGTGCCATGATGGTGGTAATGGTGATGAATGGGATCAGCAACTTACCCCAGGTCAATAGGGCATTGACACGCACCAATAATTTCACGGCCATGATGTTGAGTAAACTGACCAATAACATCAAACCGGTCGCGACACACACACCCAGCAAAGTTAAGACGTGTGTTCCGTGCACCTTAGTGACTAAACCAGGAAAATAGCTGGTGCTGTATTGCAATACGGCTTGCACTTCAGTAGGTGCTACTGCAACACACGATAACCACGCTAACCAACTCATGGAAAAACTCACCACTGTACCGTGACTCAGATAACTATAACGTGCCAAGCCACCGGTGATGGGTAACATCGTGGATAATTCGGCAAAAGTCAGTGCGATAAACGCGACCATGAAGCCGCCGATCAACCAACTGAATACGGCGGCAGGGCCTGCAATTTGTGCCGCATAGAACGAACCGAATAACCAACCCGAGCCAATCATGCAACCGACAGAAGTGAAGAGCAGGGGAATCATGCCGATGGAACGTCTTAATGTCATGGTAATAGCCTTATTGTCATCGGTTCACGACCTAGATTGCCCGAATTCTACAGCTGGAGCAACGTCGTAACAAATTAGCCAGAATTACAGCGCAAAACACAGTACATCCGCGGATTGTACACAAATTTAACGACGCAAAGCTATCTTTTTAGGCGATTTGACGGTAGAATCGGCGCGCACGACTACAGGAAAAATAGAATTATGAGTCAGCCCATACGCAATATTGCGATTATCGCCCACGTCGATCACGGTAAAACAACACTGGTGGACAAGTTGCTACAACAGACCGGAACGCTTGGTCGTAACAGCGGGACCCATGAGCGCATTTTAGATTCCAATGAATTGGAGCGTGAACGCGGTATCACCATTTTAGCCAAAAATACCGCCATTAATTACGAAGGTTATCGCATCAATATCGTCGATACCCCCGGTCATGCTGATTTTGGGGGCGAAGTAGAGCGTATCTTATCGATGGTCGATTCAGTGTTGTTGCTGGTCGATGCCGTAGATGGCCCTATGCCACAAACGCGTTTCGTGACGCTCAAAGCTTTTGCGCAAGGCTTAAATCCCATCGTCGTCATCAATAAAATTGATCGTGATGGCGCACGCCCTGATTGGGTCGTAGAACAAGTCTTTGATCTGTTTGATAGCCTGGAAGCAACCGACCAACAATTAGATTTTCCCATCGTGTATACCTCGGCGTTGCAGGGCTATGCTACTTTGGATCACACACAGCGCGACAGTCAAGATATGCGAGCCTTACTCGATATGATCATCAATAAGGTCTCAGCACCGGTGGTGGAACTCGATGGCGCGTTTCAAATGCAAATCAGTTCGTTGGATTATTCCAGTTATGTAGGCGCAATTGGGATAGGGCGTATCACGCGCGGCGATGTAAAATCTAACATGCCGGTAGCCATCATCGATCGCGAAGGCAAAGTGCGGCAAGGACGCGTGTTACAGGTTCTGGGTTATTTGGGACTTGATCGTTATGAAGTGCCGGAAGCGCGCGCGGGGGACATCATCGCGGTGACTGGAATTGATAATTTATCCATTTCAGATACCTTGTGCGATCCTAAATGTGTAGAAGCGTTGCCGGCCTTAGCCATTGACGAGCCCACCGTGACGATGATGTTCCAAGTGAACGATTCGCCGTTTGCGGGGCAAGACGGCAAATACGTAACGAGCCGTAAATTACGCGAGCGTTTACAGCAAGAACTGATTCACAACGTGGCGTTGCGGGTAGAAGACACGGAGAGCGCCGATTGTTTTCGCGTTTCGGGTCGGGGCGAGTTGCATCTTGCCATCTTAATCGAAACCATACGCAGGGAAGGTTACGAGCTTGCCGTGTCCAGACCACGCGTTATCGAAAAAATGATCGAGGGTGAATTACATGAACCGTTTGAATGGTTAACGATAGACGTCAACGAACAACACCAAGGTGCTGTGATGGAATGCTTAGGCGCACGCAAAGCCGCCTTAAAAACCATGTTGCCAGACAGTAAAGGGCGCATACGTTTAGATTACGTGGTCCCGGCGCGTGGTCTTATTGGTTTGCACACCGAATTTCTCACCATGACATCCGGTTCGGGGTTGATGCATCATGTGTTTGATCATTACGGTAAATCCGTCGGTGGTGATTTGGCGAGTAGAAGTAACGGTGTGTTGATTGCCAATGGTCCCGGCAAATCCAGTGCTTTTGCATTGTGGAATTTACAAGAACGTGGTCGTTTAGTCATAGGCCCCAAAGTGGATGTGTACGAAGGCATGATCGTGGGAAGGCATACCCGTGACAATGATTTGGTGGTCAACGTTATCAAAGGCAAACAGCTTACTAACATGCGCGCGGCAGGTACCGATGAAAATATTATTTTGACGCCTGCATTGCGTCTGTCGTTAGAACAAGCGTTGGAATTTATTAATGACGATGAGCTCGTCGAAGTAACGCCACATCACATACGCTTGCGTAAACGCCAGCTTAAAGAAGTGGATCGCAAACGTGCGGGGAAATGATTATTTTATGCGTGTTATCCTTTCTTTGTCATCCCGAACGTAGAGAGCGATCTTTCTAATGGGTGTCATCCCGAACATCGCAACTAAAATCGGTGTCATTCCGAACGTAAGTGAGGAATCTCGAGACGATTGCGCAGTGCTGTTAATGGCGCGCGCCACCTGCACGAGATCCCTCGTTACACTCGGGATGACATTCCTCAGATGAATTACAACAAACCCAACTCAAGTTGAGCTACTTCGCTCATACGTTCGCGATCCCAGGGTGGATCAAACACTAATTCGACATCGACATCTATTACATTGGGTACACGTTTCACTTTGCTGGCAATATCCGCCACTAAAAACGATCCCATGCCACAACCGGGTGCAGTGAGTGTCATTGTAATCATGATCTTACTACCCAAGCCTTGCTCGGCCGGGATACATTCGCAACGATAAATCAAGCCTAAATCTACGATGTTTACCGGAATTTCTGGGTCGTAACAGGTTTTCAATTGTGCCCATACCGCTTGCTCATCACAAGGTCCCGTCGCTTCCTGCGCGGGTGGTGCGGACGAGACGTGCGGCACTGGTTCTAGACCTAGGGCATCGGCATCTTGCGCCTCTATGCGTGCTAAATTACCGTTAACTTGAATCGTGAAGTTACCTCCCAAGGCTTGGGTAATCATCACCTGTGTGCCTGCGGGTAAATGCAGTGGCACGGCGGTAGGTATCAATACGGCATCGCAATCGCGCAATAATGTGGTGGCTTGGAATGTCATGACGGATCCACGAAACTAAGCCATGACGCAAACGCGGGAAGAGCCTCGGTAGTGTGACATTGTATGGCATGGAGCGCATTATAAATTTTTTGCGTTTGCGGACCCACCTCATCCGCGAAGGTGTACACGCGTTGCGGTGTGTTAATTTCTGAAATCGCCGCTACCACGACAGCTGTGCCGCAGCAACCTACCTCATCAAAATCAGCGATCTCGCTCAGTTTAATCGGCCGTTCTTCTACGTTCAGACCCAAATGAGGAGCCACTTCAAGCAACGATAGGCGCGTGATGCTGGGTAAGATACTCGGCGATGCAGCACTGATGAGTGTATTGCCCTTAATGGCAAAGAAATTGGCGGATCCGACTTCGTCGATGTAAGTGCGTGTTGCCGAGTCCAGGAAGAGTAAGTCATCGTAGCCCGCTGCTTTGGCCTTAGCACGGTCTAGCAAGGTTCCCGCATAATTACCGCCGGCTTTGATGTGCCCTATGCCACGGGTTGCGGCACGATCGTTGTCACAGGTGATTAAACGGATCGTGCGTTTGTTGCCGCTAAAGTAAGGCCCTACCGGTGAGGCGTAAACGCGGAACAGGTATTCCTCCGCGGCTTGCAATCCTAGCTTATCACCTATGCCCAACAATAGCGGACGCAAATAAAAACTCGCACCGGATCCATCGTAGGGTGGTACAAATGCTGCGTTAGCGCGCACGACTTCAGTGACAGCACGCAAAAATAAATCGTGCGGCACCGCTTGCATCGCCAGACGTAACGCAGAACGCGTCAAGCGTTCCGCATTGGCGTGCGGGCGGAAGATAGCAACACGTCCATCCGCAGTGGCTCTGGCTTTGAGTCCTTCGAAGGCTTCTTGACTGTAGTTCAATGCCGTAGCGCCTTCAGAGATAGTGATGGTGTTGTCTTCTACCAATTCCCCCGTTGACCACGCACCATTTTTATAATGTGCTTGAAACCGATACGGTGTTTTCACATAACTAAAACCTAAATCTTTCCAGGGTAAATTGGCTGTGCCGTGAATTAACTTTTGCATGGTATATCTTCCTGTGTAGGCGTTACGTGGGCCGCTGTATGATGCTGCGCAGTATAACGGGTTAGCGTCACAGACTCAATGTAAACGCTGCTCAACACAGTCTAAAAATTGCCCGCATATGTCAATGCCAAACCATTTTTCGAGTTGTCTGACGCCGGTGGGGCTAGTGACATTAATTTCTGTCAGGTAATCGCCTATCACATCTAGTCCCACAAACAACAACCCTTGCGCGCGCAGTACAGGACCGACTTGTTGACAGATAAAGTATTCGCGTTCACTCAGTTGGGCTTGTGCGACCGCGGTACCGCCGACAGCGAGATTCGCCCGTATTTGTCCCGATGGCGGCATCCGACACAGCGCATGTGGAATTGGTTCACCGTCAATGAGTATAATGCGTTTATCGCCTTGTGCAATGGCCGGCAAAAACTGCTGTGCCATGATGGGTATCTGCCCGTGTGCGGTCAGTGTATCGATAATGACGTGGGTGTTGACGTCAAGGTGAGTGACATAAAAAATAGATTGTCCCGCCATGCCGTCCAGTGGTTTGAGTACGATAGTTTGATATTCCTGTAAAAACAGCTTGATTTGCGTAGCTTGACAGCTAACCAGGGTGGGAGGGCAGCAGTGTGGGAATTGATGTAAGGAAAATTTTTCATTGTTATCGCGTAGGGCACGCGGATGATTGAGTACCAGCGTGCCGTGTTGACTGACCAATTCTAAGAGATAGGTCAGATAAATGTATTGCATGTTAAACGGCGGATCCTTGCGGATCAGAATCACATCAAAATCACTTAAGTTACTTTCTTGTTGTTCCAACCAGTCAAACCAGTGTTGTGGATTATCGTGTACTGTTAAACGAGTACTCTTAGCGTAGCATTGGCCTTGACGTGCATAGATGTCGGCAGGATAAACCAGCGAAATATCCCAACCACGTTGTTGTGCGGCTAACAACAGAGCAAAACTGGTGTCTTTGTTGGGATCGATGCGGTCAATCGGATCCATGATCATCGCCAGTTTAATGGGCATTGGCTGTCTCCTGTATTTCACGCGCAGCGGCAATGGCGGCTAAGCGCGCCAACACCCCGTACACATACAGACGTTGTGCTTGCTGTAAGCCGAGTGTGTCGATGATTTTTTTATTGCAACAATCTGCAAACGCCAATGCTTGAAATTGCATACCGGGTGAATTGAGGTTTTCTTCTTGACTGCGCTCAGCGTGCATACGATAAAAACCGCCAATCACGTAGCGGCCCAACATGTAAACGACGGGTTCAGAGGTGGCTTGTGTGACGTTACTCCAGACTTCGATACTAGGAATTCCTTCTTGCAAAATCACGCGCGTAATGGGTTGCCCGCTCTTGGTGCTGCTCATGCGAGTGCGTTGTTTACGGTTCAGTTGCTTGAGTTCATTTTCATGGTAAATCATCATGACGCCCATGCCATAACTACCCGCATCGGCTTTGATGACGACAAACGGTTTTTGGCTGATACCGCGCAGGCGATACGCTTCGTGCATGGCTGTAAATAACTGTTCGGCATTCTGGATCAAGCACGCTGAGCCAATGTTCCCCACGAAATCAACGTCATTGCAGTGGCTAAATAGTGGTGTAATCAGCCACGGATCGATAGCAATCAGCTGGGCAAACGTGTTTGCCAGGTGATTGTAATGGCTAAAATGCGTGGATTTTAGGCGTTTGGCCCAGGTCAAGCGTAGTTCAGGCAGAATAGGCTGTTTTAATGCGTGAAGTAATGGTGGAATGGTCCCTGAAATATCGTTATTCAGAATAATGATATCCGCAATAAAATCATCCACGTGTAAGTGATCACCGTGGCGTTGTATCGCTTCTAACGTGAGGGTACGGCCACTGGGCAAGGTTATGATTTTTGCCATCGTGATTTCAGGGAGTAACGATCCTATACGTACCTGATAGCCTGCTGCACGGATGATCTCGTGTAACATAGCCAGATTTTCGAAGTAAAACATATTGCGCGTGTGGTTCTCTGGGATCAATAAGATGCGTTCGCATTGCGGGTAATGTTGGCGCAATGTCGCTTGACAAGCGGCAACGGCGAGTGGAATGAAATCGAGATTGAGATTATTAAAACCCGCAGGAAATAAATTGGTGTCTATGGGTGCCACTTTAAATCCAGCATTGCGCAGATCCACCGAACACGTGATGGGTGGTGGTGTTAGCGTTGCTTGTTGCTGTAACCATATTTCAATGGTTTCGCGGTGGGTATAAAAGCTATGTTCTAGTTGATGTTGTGGTGTGGTGGGTGTGGCGATAATATGCGGAGCTTGAAACTTCTGACACTCGAGCATGAACAATGTTCCTTATGTACTTTTATGGATGGAGTATAACGTATTTTTTGTGCTTGGCAATCGATTTGCCTATGGCTTATGTGTGACACCTATAAAATGGGCTAGAACGAGGTAGGATTTTTGGCGGAAATTCGGTACTATGCCCATTCCACTTCAACATGCGCTTTTTGCATTTTGCAGTGTTCTCTACGTGATGGGGTTTCCAAAGGGGAGACTTACGATTCTCCCCTTTAGTGACCGTGCACACCTACTTTGTATAGGTCTAGAAACAGGATATACAGCGCGACTTACCCATCAAAGTTCGCATCTTGAAGTACGAGCGGTTATATACCGCTGGGAAATAATAGCCAGGGATCAGGTGACGTATGCCCAAAATCACGGTGAGTCTTGCCATAGCGGCGGATGTTTATTTAGCGACGTATCAAGGGGCCGCGCAAAATATTGTTGCACGTAGCAACGATGGCCAAGTGGTACGCTTTCCGGCCGTTTTGTTGCGCCGCTTTATTACGGGGGAAGGCATCTATGGCAATTTCGCCATTGAATTTGATGAACAGCATCGCTTTAAATCGATCAGCAGACAAGCTTGATTTCCCTACAACTCTTCGTTGCTAAAGTCATCCACATCGATAGCGCGACGGTAAACCTGGTACATCGCCAACAATTTTTTCGCCTCATCTTCGGTAAGCAGGTAATTTTGTAAGGCTTGTGCCACTTTATCCTGAAAATGGCCATTGCGAATTTGTCCTGCACGTTGCGCCTTGTGCAGACGACGTTCTACGGGATCGAGCGCAATCACTTCTTGTAATGCTTGTTCCACCAAACTCAGCGGATTGCTGGCATGGTTTTCGGTATAGATCCCTGCGGTTAAGCGGTCGCGCATTTCACCGGGTACCAACAGGCGTTTAGCAATTTTTTGCAATAAACTATCTTTGGGTGCGTGATAACGCCGGCCTAACGGGAAGGTTAGCCATTTTAATACCCAGGCTAAATAAGGATTCGGTAAATTTTCTAATACCGCACGTAGCTGTTCTTGCGCGCGGTAGCACACATCATTCATCATCCAAAACAGCAATGCGCGATCACTGTTGGGGGCGCCGTCGTCGTAAAAGCGTTTGAGCACGGCTGAGCCCATGTACAATACGCTGAGCACATCACCTAGACGTGCGGATAAACCTTCTTTACGTTTGAGTTCACCGCCTAACAACAACATGCAACAATCAGCAATTAACGCAAAGTTGGTACTTAAGCGCGTCAAGTATTGGTAGTACGGACGATTACGCCGACTGTCTATACCGACGTAGCTGAGACGACCGTTAGTCAAACCTAAAAACACACTGCGTACTACGTTACTTAAGGTAAAACCGATATGCCCAAACAAGGCTTGGTCAAAGTCAATGAGTGCGTCAGGACGATCACTTTGTGCCGCGCTTAATTCCGCTAATACGTACGGGTGACAGCGTATGGCGCCTTGACCAAAGATAATTAAATTACGCGTTAAAATATTGGCGCCTTCTACCGTAATTCCGATCGGCAAGCTTTGGTACATACGTGCTAAATAATTGTGTGGCCCTAAACAAATAGCACGTCCGCCGTGAATATCCATCGCGTAATTAACCACGGCGCGTGCGCCTGCAGTGGCGTGATATTTCACGATGGCTGATAAAACAGCGGGTTTTTCACCGCGATCAATACTGCTCAAGGTGAGCAGACGTGCGGCGTCTATCATGTAGGTGATGCCCGCCATTTTGGCTAAATAATCTTGTACGCCTTCAAAGTAGCCGATGGGTGTGTTGAATTGTTTACGAATGCGTGCGTAGGCACCTGTGGTATAACACGCAACTTTAGCGGTGCTGATGGCCGTCGATGGTAGCGAAATCGCACGCCCTGCCGATAAACAATCCATGAGCATGCGCCAGCCTTGTCCCGCCATGGCTACACCACCGATGATCCAGGTCAGCGGAATAAATACGTCTTTACCTTGCGTTGGACCATTTTGAAATGGGGTGTTTAGGGGGAAATGGCGTCTGCCAATGGTAATTCCCGGCGTTTGTACCGGAATGAGGGCGCAGGTAATACCTCTGTTTTCTTGTTCACCCAGGAGTTGTTCCGGATCATAAAGCACGAACGCCAAGCCCAATAAGGTAGCCACCGGTGCGAGTGTGATGTAGCGTTTTTCCCAATTGATGCGGATACCGATGATCGTATTGCCTTCAAACGTACCACGGCATACGATGCCCACATCGGGAATGGATGCTGCATCTGAACCGGCTTCAGGCCCAGTCAGTGCAAAACAAGGAATCTCTTGGCCTTGCGCAAGACGCGGTAAATAATAGTTTTTTTGTTCCTCCGTGCCGTAATGTAATAACAGTTCGGCAGGACCCAAGGAATTAGGCACAGATACCGTAGAAGCAAGCGTTACGCTTTTACTTGCTAATTTAATTAAAATTTCAGAATGAGCGTAAGCAGAAAATTGTTTGCCGCCATATATTTTAGGAATGATCAAACCAAAAAATCCGTTGTCTTTGATGAATGTCCATGCTTGTTCCGATAAATCCAAGTCATGATGCGTGACCTGCCAATCATCCACCATACGACACAGTGTTTGTACCGGACCTTGTAAAAAGGCCTGTTCTTCTTCGGTTAATATCGGTCTACTGAATTGATGTAATTGTCGCCAACGCGGTGCACCCGAAAATAATTCTTTTTCCCAACTCAGTGTGCCGGCGTGCAGTGCTTCTTTCTCTGTGCTGGACATACTCGGCATCAGACGACGATAGAGCGTAAAAATAGGGCGTGTTAGCAATTGGCGGCGTAGTGGTTTTATTGAAAAAACAATCACGCTGGCGAGTAAGATACTCCAACACAGGGTTAAGCCATACCAACTCAGATGGCCTAATACACTCGCGAATACCAGTAACACGGTACTCGCTATCTGCCAGATAGTAAGGGTCGCGCGATGGTACAGCAATACACCGGTAACGAGCACCCATACCCAACACCATAGGCCTATTGTCATCGCTCTCTCCTTGTTACTTCATCTACTTAACGTGATTGGTAACTATTCAGCAAAATGCTGAATAGTTACCCTTAATTTGACGCCTACCCAGTAAAACTGGGCTTAACGGCGCCCAAGGGGAGAATCGCGATTCTCCCCTTGGAAATCCCCATCGCGTAAAGAAAACATTTATTTTACCTTGCAAATAAACAGCATCCTCAAATTTGCTGAATAGTTACAGTGACTGTATTATTCCGCAACGACGATCGTATCGGGATAATCCGTGAATAAACTGTCTACGCCCATCGCATACAGTGACCGCGCTAACGCAGGATCATTGACCGTGTATGCGAGTATCGCGAGCGTTGGACATTGCGCCTTGAGTGTTGCCACCCGCATGGGCGTTAATGCCGCATGGTGAAAATGCAGGGATGCTAAGCGTAATCGTTCCACATAATCCAGCCAATCGTCTTGCCATGTTGCCAGTAATAAACCCACGGGTAGTGTTGGTGCGAGCTCTACTACCGTTTGCAAACTCAACAGCGACTCACTGGAAAGTAGTGGCGGTAGCAAGGTGTTAGGCCAGCATTGTTGTATGCACGTCAGAGTCGCCAGTGTAGTTTGTTGTGCATCGTTTGCATTGGGTTTTATTTCTATGTTGGGATAAATGCCTACCGTTCCAAGATACGTGAGTACTTGTGCTAAGGTGGGAATGCATTCACCGGCAAATTCAGCGCCGAACCAATGTCCCGCGTCTAATTGACACAGTGTGCTGTAAGATTGGTGCGCGGCGTTACCATGCCCATTCGTCGTACGTTGCAAACTGTGATCATGCAATATGATGGGCGTACCACAAGCGGCAAGTTGTACGTCGAATTCCACCCATTTAGCGTGTAACGCATGTGCTTTTCTAAAAGCACTTAGGGTATTTTCTGGTGCCTGAGCACTGGCGCCACGGTGCGCGACAACGGGAGAGAGATAGGTTAATAGTGTCACGCAATCACTCCATTGAAAGGACAACGCATCATATACACAGAACAACGCGAAAAACAAGGATTAACAAAGAACTGTCTTAACCATGCACAATTTAATCAGTAAACTCGCGATATTATTACTTTTGGGTAAAAAATCCGCGTATCCATTTGGTTTTACCTTGCTTTTTTGCTAACCTTGCGGCCTTGTGAATTAGCCGACTTAGCCAATGTCGTATGCACTAATGACACGTTGAGTCCATGCAAGGAGAATAGTAAATTTAAAACTGATGTAACTATCTTGATAAAATGCTGGATAGTTATAGACTGATTTTTTTATGCGTAACTTTGACTGTTGTAGATGGGTTGTGATAACCATCAGCTATCCAGTAATGGGATTACATTTGTAGAGGAACATATTGCATGAAGTCTGTTGCACAGTTTGAAATATTTTATAGTCAGTTTCTTGATCACCACGGCCATGTCGTCGCACCTTTACCTGCTTTCGCACAACAACCCACAAGCTTAGTGAAATTTTATCAGCAGATGGTGCTGATTCGTGTCTTCGATCAAAAAGCCATTAGCTTGCAACGTACTGGAAAGCTGGGTACCTATCCTTCGGTATTGGGCCACGAAGCCTTACAAGTGGGCATAGGGCAAGCCATGCAAAAGCAAGATGTCTTTTTACCGTATTACCGCGATCACGGCACCTTAATCCAACGCGGTGTGAGTATGGCTGAGATCTATATGTATTGGGGCGGTGATGAACGCGGCAGTAATTACCGTGTCGGCAATAAAGATTTTCCTCCTTGTATTCCTATCGCAACGCAACTGTTACATGCTACCGGTGTGGCTACCGCATTTAAATTACGCCAACAACCCCATGCTGCGTTAGTGACGTGTGGCGAAGGCGGCACATCAGAAGGTGATTTCTACGAAGCCATCAATGTCGCCGGTGTTTGGCAATTACCGGTGGTTTTTGTTATTTGTAATAATCAATGGGCGATTTCAGTACCACGTGAAAAACAAACGGCTACAGCAACCTTCGCGCAAAAAGCCATTGCCGCCCAAATTCCCGGTGAACAAGTCGATGGTAATGATGTGATCGCCGTATTCCATGCCGTCAGTGCAGCGCTAGCCCGTGCGCGCAGCGGACAAGGTGCCACCTTGATTGAGGCCATCAACTATCGCCTCAGTGATCACACGACAGCCGATGATGCCAAGCGTTACCGTGATGATGCTGCCGTGCAAGCCGCGTGGGAAAAAGATCCGGTGCAGCGTTTGCAAAACTATTTGAAAAGTCTGCAGGTGTGGGATGATGCCCAAGAACAAGCACTGCAGGAACAGTGCAAAATACAAGTCGAGCAAAGCGTGCAAGAGTATTTGGCGGTGGTACGCGAACCGGTAAGCGCCATGTTTGACTTTTTATACGCGCAACTGCCCGACGATATCTTGGCGCAACGCGAATTAGCAATGGCATGTGGTGAGGTGAAGCATGGCTAAAATTACTTTGGTCGAAGCAGTGACACAAGCGTTAGCTTACGAAATGGCGCGCGATCCGGATGTGGTGGTGTTAGGCGAAGACATCGGCGTCAATGGCGGGGTGTTTCGGGCAACGAACGGTTTATTCGAACGTTTCGGCGAGCAACGCGTGTTAGATACGCCATTAGCTGAAGCGATGATTGCAGGCCTGGCCATTGGCATGGCATCGCAAGGTTTAAAGCCGGTAGCCGAGTTTCAATTTGAAGGCTTTATTTATCCCGCCATGGATCAACTGTGTAATCACGCGGGTCGACTGCGCAGTCGTACACGCGGACGTTTGAGTTGTCCTGCGGTATTTCGCGCGCCGTGGGGCGGTGGCATACACGCACCGGAACACCATTCGGATAGCCCCGAAGCGTTATTTGCGCATACACCGGGACTCAAAGTCGTGATTCCTTCTTCGCCGGCGCGTGCGTACGGGTTATTGCTTGCAGCCATCCGTGATCCCGATCCCGTTATGTTTTTTGAACCCAAACGAATTTACCGTATGCTCAAACAAGAAGTGCCGGATGATGGCGTCGCATTGCCGATAGGCACTGCATTTATCTTACAGGAAGGCAGCGATATTACCCTGATCACCTGGGGTGCCTTGGTGCATGAAACCTTACAAGTCGCAGCGGAATTGGCTGCGAACGGTGTCAGCGCCGAAGTGATCGACGTTGCGAGCATTACGCCCTTAGATTTTGCCACCATCTTAGGCTCGGTAGAAAAAACCGGACGTTGCGTCATCATTCATGAAGCACCACAAACCTGTGGTGTGGGCGCGGAGATCAGTGCGTTGCTGGCCGAACATGCATTGATGTTTTTACAGGCGCCGATCAAACGGGTCACCGGTTATGATACGGTAATGCCGTACATGAAATTAGAAATGAGTTATTTACCGAGCAAACAACGTATTGTTGCCGCCATTACAGAAACGCTGGAGTACGCATGAACATATTCTACTTACCGGATTTAGGCGAAGGTTTATCGGAAGCAGAAATTCACGAATGGTTTGTGAAAGAAGGCGATACCGTTACCTTGGATCAACCCATGGTGGCGATGGAAACCGCCAAAGCCGTCGTTGATGTGCCCGCACCGTGTAGCGGTGTGGTGGCTAAACTGTATGGCAAGGTGGGCGACATCATCAATACGGGTGCCGCATTAATTGAGTTTGTCAGCGATGTGGCGGTAGCTGACGCGTCCACTGGGGGAGACGCCGATCAAGGTTCTGTCGTCGGTAACCTGCAACACAGTGTCGTTATCTTAGAAGAGGCAGCGACCGGTGTCATTGCGGCTTCCGGTGCAGGCAGCAACGTGAAAGCCTTACCTGCTGTGCGTGCACTAGCGCGTCAGTTGGGTGTGGATTTAGCGCGTCTTAGCGGCACCGGTAATAACGGTCAGCTCACTAAGGAAGATGTGGAGCGTGCCGCAGCTGGCAATAACAAACCCGGATTAGCGAACGCCGAGCCATTGCGCGGTGTGCGCAGAGCGATGAGTCAGAGCATGAGCCAGTCGCACGCGGAAGTGGTACCGGTGACCTTGGTGGATGATGCCGATATTCATGCGTGGCCGGCCGGTACGGATATTACCTTACGCGTGATTCGCGCTATGGTCGCTGGGTGTCAAGCTGAACCCGCGCTGAATGCTTGGTTTGATGGTAAAACCGTGAGTCGCGCGCTGCAAACGAGTATCCATCTCGGCATCGCGATGGATGCAAAAGACGGTTTGTTTGTGCCGGTACTCAGAGATGTGGCCAACACCGATCCGAGCACCTTACGGCAAAGCGTCGATCGCTTCAAAGCACAACTGAGCGATCGCACGATCCCTGCGAGTGAATTGCAAGGCTGGACCATCATGTTGTCTAACTTCGGTAGCTTGGCGGGTCGTTATGCGAATCCCGTGGTCGTACCACCTTGCGTTGCCATTTTGGGAACGGGACGCATTCGCGAACAAGCGGTGGTGGTAGGCGGGCAGGTGGTCGCACACAAGATCATGCCGCTGAGTTTATCCATCGATCACCGCGCGGTTACCGGCGGCGAGGCCGCACGTTTCTTAGCGGCGGTCATTGCGGATTTGGCGCAGGCGAATTAAGAATAGTCACGCGCAAACGCGTTTATCCCGAGGCGGCTGCGCCGTCGCGGGAGTACGGCATTCGCCCTGAGGAGATGCGTAGCATCCTTTCGAAGAATGCTACTTTTTCTTTGGTATCCATTCATCCTTCGAGACACCCCCTGAGGTTCTCGAAGGGCGTACGGCTCCTTCCCTCGAGACGGCGTCCTTCGAGAACCTCAGGACGCCTCCTCGGGACGAACGGATACTCTTAAAATTCGTGGGGATGTATCAGTTGAGGAAATACACAATCACGTTATTCATTAATCCATTGGAAGCGTGGCACACTATCGCCGTCATAAACGACCGATTCGAAAAACATTTCCTTGGGTCTGACCCATACCCGATGATCATTTAAGTCATCAGATGGATATAATCTTTTATAAATAACCATTTCCTCTAAGGTTTCACTGTGTGTAGCGACACCAATGAGCTCATATAAATTCCCCGTCTTGTAATGTTTATATTTACCACGTTGGATGTCTGCTGTTTGCATACTGTATTTCCTTTTAGATTTAAAGAAGTAATTCGTTTAAGCTACCTCATTATAATTTGGATCTGGCAACTTCCCGCGTTATCTGCAGGAAAGCATAGCATAGCCATATATACCACTCGTACTTCAAGATGCGAATTTTGATGGGGGAGTCGCGCGGTATACTCTGTTTCTAGACCTATACAAAGTATGTGTGCACGGTCACCCAAGGATCGATACGCGATTCTCCCCTTTGGAAACCCCATCGCGTAGAGAGCACTTCAACATGTAAAAATCGCATTTTGAAGTGTAATGGGTATATACGGGTTATAGTGCGGCACTATTTTTTAGTGAAGCCATACTTGTGTAAACCATTGGTTTGTGTGGAAGGTGGTGGTGGATTTTTTTTCGGTTTAGTGGTGTTGGTGGTTGTCGATGCTGAGGCTTTACGTGAACGTATGGCTTGCTCGGCTTGTGGTTTGACGTGCGCGGTAAATAATGCGCCGCCATAGCCTAAAGCATAGTGCAAGCTGGGGATGGGTTTCGCTGGTATTTGTGTAGTGGTCGCGAGGTGGCTGGACGCGGACTTGGAATATGACGTACGTACGATGATAGCCAACGGATTTTGTGGGGCGCAGTCATATCCGGCAGCGCGCAATGCAGCAGTAAAATTTTGGCGAAACAGCGCATCTGGGTGTTGCATCGCCAGTAAGCTGGTAACACAATTGGGACACACGTTTAATTCTGAGTGCAAGTCTATGATCAATGCCTTGATGCGATACTGTGTTGCATCTTCCAGATTGAGACTGGCGCTGATGTAGCTGACGAGTTGTGCTGCGTACAATTCAAACCAACAAACCAGTTTCTGTTCGGTATGATGAAACAGTTGTGCGAAACTAATTCCTTGCATATGAGATAATTGCGGAATGAGATCCGGGTGTAACATGTATTTCCAACGGTGATCGCTGTGGGTTAATTGCTGCAAATCAGTAATTGCATTTTGTTGCAGAGCAGGTGGTGCGAGACGCTGACGTTGCTCTAGGTTAGCTTGATAGTTCGATACCGTGATAGCGTTGATTTCCTCATAGGAATCATCTAGCGTTATACGCTGCGTATAGTAGGTTTTACTTTTCACCCCCCGCTTTCTGACCAGCACAGTGCATGTAAAAGTAAGATGATTACCTTGTGGGCTTTCTTCTGCACGTACGTATCGTGTAGATTTGCACAGTTTATCATGTATATCCTCTGCTTTAAGTGCTTGAGGAATGCGTGATTCGTCGCCCAATAAACGCGGATACGTCAAGGCCATCTCTACTATGGGTATTTCTTGGCAACTTGCAGCGATGCCTGTGCCACGCGTCGTTTGTAATTGAGTAATGATCTTATCTAACGCCTCATTAGGCTCTGTGCCACGCAAGGTAATGGCTTGTTGCAATGGGGTTTGTCCTGCTGCGTTAGTTTGTTGCAGATTGACGTGAGTGAAAGCGAGCAATAGCGCAACCGCTGCCGGACTCGCGATGCTAACCGCATGGTGGAATGCGCCATTGCCAGCCGCATCCGCTTGATTGGGATCAAACGTCGCTATTTTCAATAGCGCTTTGGCTAGAGGCAGCTGTTGTTGCAGTATTAATAGATGCAGTAAGGATAGGTTTCCACCGTACCCAGCCAGCGTGATCTTTATAGTAATGTCTGCACCGCGGTGGTGCAGCAAACGCAAGGCGCGTATCGCTGCTTTGCTGCTTTGCGGTGTCGCGTAGCGTGATAAACATAAGTGTACCAGTGCAGAATAATGGTAAACGTCTGCGTGCCCAGCGTTTGCGCCTCTATCTAACAACAGTTGTAATAGATCGTTTTCTGTATCAAGCAGTGGATGTTGTGCCAGTGCTTGACAATAAAAATGCAGCACCGACATGCCGGCATTATCTACATCGGTCAACACAAATGAGGGCGCAAGCATTTTTGCAAGGGTAAAATGGCCGTGTAACAAGGCCAGCATCAATGCATTTTGCCCATAGGCATTGCGTACGGTTTGTAAGCCAGAATTATTACCGTGCAACTGCATCAGTAAATCAGTATTGCCGTTGCTGGCATACAGCAAGCCTATGTGCAGGGGTGTGGGATGCGTGGGCGCTAAGGTACTAGAAGTGCTAGTCGACGTAGTTGTGGTTGTAGCGGTGGTTTGAGATGTAAAAGGCAAGGTAGTTTGCTTTGCTGGTTTGCTTTGCTTTTTGGGTGCATCCCACTTACTAGCGGCCTGCTTCAACTCTACTAGCAGTGATTCATCCGCGAGTGCGATTGCGCTATGACCTTCTCGGTTAGGCACGTGTGAATTGATGTGTTGGAGTAGTTCTGTAACAAGTTTTTTTTGTTGTTTACTGCGTACAGCAAGGTGTAATGCATTATCACCGGTTTCGTTGCTGACATACACACTCACTTGCTTTATTTTTATAAAATCACGTACTGTAGTTAAGTCACCGCGTTGTACTGCGCCAAACCAGTCTGTTTTGTGTTTGCGTGGTATTTCACTTATTTTATCTAGGCTATCTTGTGTGGCTTTATAAAAGTTTCTGGCAGGTATGGCTGCTTGTTGATGGCGTGGTATTGCTGCAACATAGGGTTGGTAGGGTGTTAAGTCATGCTCGCATAGACTATGCGCAGAGGTTTGGCGTTGGGGATGTAATTCTTTGGCAAAGGCCACCCACTGATTTTCGCTCACTGCGTTAATAGGCTGATTGCTGTACCCTCTAGTTGGATCTGGTTTATAGATTTTCACTAGCGCTACTTGGTAGACTTGACGGTTGTTTTTCACGATATTAGCGATGGTGTGCAGTGCAGATTCGCCTAAGGGGTTGTGGGAAAAATCCAATTCGCTGAGATGCGTACGTGCTATCAACACTTGTTCCAGTTGCCGCATGCCTTCATCGGTAAATTCGCAGCGAATAATGGATAAACGATTCAACAAGGGCAATTTACCCAGGATTTTCTCCAATGTTTGGTATTGCTCACGGGGGATAGGGGTGTTTTCAATATGCAAGGTATGTAAAGTATATATAGCGGTTGTGTCTGCATACTGTAGCAAAACATCCAGTAATGCTTGGTTGATTGCTTTAATGGATAAACTGCGTAGCGGTTTGTTTTGACGTATCAGCATTTCCAAGAATTTTGTTGGCAGCGCGCCATCATAGGAGAAGCTGCCAGTAGCATCGCAATAATTGCTAGGTGATTGTTGTGTATATGCTATGCAAGGGAATTTCTCCGTCCATGTTTTGATGGCATCTTGGTTGCCTATGGCTACGTTGACACCCACGCTAAGTTTGAATTCACTCACCGGTGTAGTCTCTAACTGTTGTTGTAACAGATTAAAACTGGTTGTTAATTCATCCCAGATACAATCTGCATCCAGATGCAATGCATGTAGCGGTGTATGCGTGGAGTGAAAAGCGTGCAGCAGTGTATCTAGCCACGAGGCATGTATTTTCCTGTTACTCGCAATAGCACAACTGCCCTCCTTGCGATTGTAGTGACAGGTGAATTCGTGAAAGCGTATTTCTACGATCTCTGCTGCGCCACTGCTGATGAATGGCGCAAAGAGTGCATGAATGCCATCTGCATAGTACGCCGAGGAAGACAGTATGAATTCAGCAGGTGAGACAGTATTTAACCGCTGTTGTAGTGGATGGATAGCGTTTTCTAGTTCAGTAAGCGGGGAGATAAGCTGTAGTTGTAGTTTTTGCACTGGCGCAGCCGTGCTACGAAAAGCCTGAGCTACCGCGTCTAAGCACTCGGCGGCGAGGACTATTTTGCTTGTGATATGACAAATGCCTTTGGTGCGGTTGTATTGACAAACAACATCGTTAAAACGTATATCTACGCTATCTGCTTTGCCGCTATGGATAAATGCCAAGAGCATGGTTGCTATTTCTGTTTGTTGCTTAGCATCCAGCGTTGTTGCTGAAATATGGATGTATAACAGCGGTAAGCTGCGTAAACGATCCAGTTGTTGCACTAAGCTAACTAAGCCTTGTGCTATGCTGGGCGAGTAATGAGAGAGCGTTATTTTTATGGGCTTGTCATAACTGTGTTGCTCAGGTAGCTGGATCAATGTAGCAATTGTGGCGCGTAGATGAGTAAGTTCGTTTGTAATACAGGGAGTAGCTTGTTCACCTATGGTTACTTGTTCGAGATAAAAATTAGTGGCGCAAGCCGTCGTCAGTTTTTCGCGTGTATCATAATGACCTTCGGCAAGAAATAATTGCTGCAAGCGATGTGGTACTTCAATATTATTTGCGATAAAGGCATAGAATGCGTCATTGACGAAAGTGTGGGACAAACTCAGCGTCCTTAATTCTGCCATCTTTGCCAAGTGTGTATAAAAAGATGAACCCGCTAATTCAACAGAAGTACATGCAGCAAGATTTAAGGTTTGTACCGATGTTTGCGTGGTACGAAAAGCATGTAATACGATATTTAGCCATGCAACGGCGATTTTCCCTTTCCCACCGATAGTACAACTGCCGTCTGTGCGCTTGTATTCGCACATAACATCGCTAATGCGTACGGTTATGGCGTTGGCTTTACCGCTGTGTATAAACGGCAGAAACAAGTCTTTTATTTCTACTTGTTGCTTGTCATTTAGCGGGGTTGCGGGCGATAGGCTAATACGCAGTTCGCTTAAGTCGCGTAAACGATTAAGCTGTTTTTGTAGCTTAGCTAAGCCTTGTATTATGCTCATCGAGTAATGCGTCAGTTTTATTTCTATGCTATCGCTATAGCTGCCTTGCTCAGGCAGCTGAGCCAAATGTGCAATTACATTACGTAGATGCATGAGTTCTCTGCTTGCAAGATTTGTAGTATTTTTGCCTACGGTTACTTGGGTGAGATAGAAATTTTTGGCGCAAGCGTCAGTTAGTCGTTTTGTGTCATACGTCGCTTGGCTAAGTTGCAGGTGTTGTAGATGATGCAGCACCCTATAGCTGTTGGCGATAAATACATAGAACGCGTCATTAATAAGAGAGCAAGACAAACTCAGTTTCTTTAACTGTCGCATGGCGGCTAGTTGTTGGTAAAAGGGCTTAGCCAATGCTGATGCTAGCGTGTTTAATGCAGTTTGAATAGCTTGAGGCAAACGATAATCGGAGTTAGGCACTTGCCAAGTGCCAAGATCTAATACGGTGATAGCAGAAGCCACTAAGCGCGGCAATAACTGCTGTTCCAGTAGCTCACGCATGGCGTTAATTTGCTGTATTTGCGTGGCGATGGCTTGTTCTTGTTGACGTTGTTTCTCTGGATCGGGTCGCTGTTTTTTGCGCGCTGGTTCGTCATAGGACGTAGCATTAGACAATGTTGCTTGTAGTTGTTGAAGACCTTGCTGCAATGGGGCAAACGGATTATGCAGTGTTAATTCGGGATCGGTGGGTGTACCTGTTTCCGCTAAATAAGCGTCTACGGTCAGCGCGCGCATAACATATCTCCCTATGCTTAGACTAGCGGATTGCCATAGGGGCTGGGTGTGTTGCTATTGATGGTACGCAAGCAAAGCTACTTCCTAGCGATAGTCCGTGATCCACAACACTGTGTTTCATTCTACTTACCTACAGCATGAGGCGTGCATTGTGTCAGAATGGCGCTAATTTGCCAAGCAGTTCAACGATGAGTGTGTTCTCCCCTTGGGTGACCGTGCACACATACTTTGTATAGGTCTAGAAACAGGATATACCGCGCGACTTAGCCATCAAAGTTTGCATCTTGAAGTACGCGGGGTATATACGTCAGCACTCACCGTATCCGTTATGGCTTGCGTGGTGATGTCACGCAGTTGCGCCAGCGTATCTGCCTCTATCGTCAACGGTGGTAACCAATACAGCGTGTTGCCCAGTGGCCGCAATAGTGCACCCAATTCAGTGGCGCGTTGGTAAACGGCAAAGCCTAAGCGTTGTTGTGGATCATCGGTTATGAGATCAGCTGCCACCATGCCGCCGATGCCGCGTACATTCACCAAGCGTCCTGTGCGCGCTGCAACAGATTGCATCGCGTGTAGCAATTGTGGTTGTAGTGTTTGTACGCGATCATAGATATTTTCTTTGGCCAAAATATCCAGCGTCGCATTGGCTACCGCGGCAGCTAAGGCGTTACCGGCATGGGTATGAGAATGTAAAAATGAATTGCCTTGCTGATAATCGCCATAAAACAAGGCATAAATGGCATCCGTGGTGAGGCAAGCACTCATCGGTAAATAGCCTGCCGTTAAGCCTTTACCCAAACACATAAAATCGGGCGTAATGCCGGCGTGCTCACAGGCTAATGCGGTGCCGGTACGCCCTAATCCCGTTAAAATTTCATCCGCGATCAAATGCACATTGTGTGCTGTGGTCCACGCGCGCAGGCGGCGTAATAAATCTTGGCTGTAAATACGCATGCCGCCGGCACCTTGTAAAATCGGTTCGACGACAATGGCGCTGAGTGTGGTGGCGTGTTGGTTCAGTTGTTCTTCCAGCGTAGGCCAAATCGCACTGCAATCATGCCACTGTGGATCGGCGCTGGTTTGCACGTAGGGTATGTGTTGCAAAAAGCTTACCTCGGGCAATAAGGCGCGATACGGATCACGGTATATGCCCAGATCACTGAGGGCCAACGCAATACCGGTCTCACCGTGATAGTCGTTTGCCAATGCCATGAAATGGGTACGCTGCTTATCACCTTGTATGATCCGGCTGTGTAAGCTTAATTTTACGGCCATCTCTATGGCGCAACTGCCATCGCTGGCAAACAGCACTTTATTGAGGCTAGGATTTAATGCCGTTAAACGCTCGGCCAGTTCAACGATGGTATCGTTAGTCGTGTTGGCTAAAATCACGTGCTCAAAACGCTGACTCTGCGCCAACAACGCCTGTTGCAACTCGGGACGTTGGTGCCCCAGATTTTTGCACCACCAACTGGAAATAGCGTCTATGACGATTTGCCCCGTCGCAAGCTGTAAGTAACAGCCTTGGGCAGAGACCACATGCAAGGGTTTGAATGTGGCATAGTCCTTCATCTGCGAGCAAGGATGCCAAATATGCGCTAAATCGCGGCTGATTAGATCCATGGATGTGATATTTCCTTTTATTCGAGTGGAAGATCGCCATTTCAGTCAACCAAAAATAAATAAAAAGTTGACGAAGTGCAAGCGAAAGTTATATAAATGCCCGTTTCAGCACCTTTGCAAGATTGAGGATAGTACTATGCAAGATACCTTACGCCACGATTGGCAGTCCGCCGAAGTACAACAACTGTTTGACTTGCCATTTGCTGATTTACTCTATAAGTCGCACCAAATTCATCGCCAATTTTTCGATCCCAATGCCGTGCAGATCAGCACCTTGCTCAGTATCAAAACGGGCACTTGCCCTGAAGACTGCGCCTATTGTTCGCAAAGCGTACACAATCAAGCAGTGCTAAAAAAGGAGGCCTTGCTGGATATGGACGCTGTACTTACCGCGGCAAAAAAAGCCAAAGACAGCGGCGCCTCGCGTTTCTGCATGGCAGCCGGTTGGCGTAGTCCTAAAGAAAAAGACTTTGCTTTGACTTTGGAGATGATCAAACAAGTGAAAGCCATGGGTTTAGAAACCTGTGTGTCGTTGGGCATGTTGAGCGATGAGCAAGTGTTGCGGTTAAAAGAGGCGGGTCTAGATTTCTATAATCATAACCTCGATACGTCGCCGGATTACTACCAACACATCATCACCACACGCACTTATCAAGATAGATTAGACACGCTAGAGCGGGTGCGTTGTGCGGGCATTCATGTGTGCTGTGGTGGGATTGTCGGTTTAGGTGAAAGCCTTACTGATAGAGTTGAGTTCCTCCGTGCACTGGCTAATTTACCCGAACATCCCAGCAGTGTGCCGATTAATTTACTGGTAAAAATTCCCGGTACACCGCTAGCCGATGTGGATGCATTGCATCCCTTGGATTTTGCGCGCACCGTTGCGGTGGCGCGGATCATGATGCCTGCATCCATGGTGCGTTTGACTGCGGGCCGACAAGAAATGTCGGATGAATTGCAAGCCTTGTGCTTTTTCGCAGGCGCCAATTCGATCCATTACGGTGAAAAATTATTAACGACACCACTGCCGGATACCGCAGCCGATCAAACACTACTCGCTAGGTTGGGGATGTATGCGTGGGTGCCACCCGCTACGACTCACACCTGTGCTGCGGAAGATGCACATGCCTGAATGCAGAGTCAATGCTGCACTGGATACGCGTTTACAGGCCTGGCATGCTGCACATTTGCAACGTTCGCGTAAAATAATCAGCGCACGTCATGGCGCGTACGCGATGTGGGATGGCGTAGAGGCGGTGTGTTTTGCCAGCAATGATTACCTAGGATTAGCCCAACACCCACAGGTGATAGAAGCCGCTCATTTAGGTCTGGCTCGCTACGGCGTGGGCAGTGGCTCTGCTGCTGTGGTGTCGGGTTATTATGCGGCGCATGCTGATTTAGAAGAAGCGCTTGCTGATTTTTTTGGAGGTGAACGCGCGTTACTCTTTACGAGTGGTTACCTCGCCAATCAAGCAGTCATCACGGGCTTATTACAAAAAAACGACAGCGTGGTTGCCGATAAACTGTGTCATGCCTCTATCCTAGAAGCCGCACATTGCGCCGCTGCAAATCTACAACGCTATCGTCACGCGGATCCAGCCAGTGCAGCACGCTACTTACGACGGGTGACGCCAGCACAACACAGTTTATTAGTGACGGAAGGCTTGTTCGGCATGGACGGTGATTTAGCGCCGTTATCAGCGTTAGCGTCATTGCTTAATCCAAACCAACATTGGTTATTGGTGGACGATGCACACGGTGTGGGTGTGCTCGGTGCAAGCGGGCGCGGCAGTGTCGAAGCGGCAGGTTTAAGCTTACAAGAGAATCATGTATTGGTGGGTACGTTTGGTAAAGCCTTAGGTGGCAGTGGTGCGTTTCTGGTTGGTCAGCACACGGTGCTCGAACACATTCTGCAATTTGCCAAATCCTATTTGTATACGACGGCCATGCCACCAGCCCTTGCATTAGCCAATCATAAGAGTTTGTCGTTGTTGCGCAGTGCACCTGAATTGCGCCAACGTTTGCAGGATAATATCGCTTATTTCCAACGTATTGCGGCAGAGCTGAACTTGCCGGTGTTACCCTCGAGCACACCGGTGCAGATCGTTGTTGTAGGAGATACCACACGTGCTATGCGAGTCGGACAATTACTATTAGCACGTGGCATATGGGTTGCTGTGATAAGACCGCCCACTGTGCCACCTAATACCGCGCGTTTGCGTATCAGCATTACGGCCTTGCATGACCGCAGCATGCTCGATCGCCTGGCAGATGCATTACAGCATGTTATTGACCAAACGCGGGATGCCTAAGCATGCATACACTACATCATCAATCGTATGGTCAAGGTCAAGATATCGTGTTGTTACACGGTTGGGGTTTAAATAGTAGGGTATGGCAACCACTATTATCTCGTCTCAGCACAGCATATCGTGTTACCTTGATCGATTTACCGGGTATGGGACAAAGTCCCTGCACTGTGGATGCGTATGATCCCGAATGCATTGCCACACAATTACTCGCGGTGGCGCCACCAACGGCGCTGTGGTTAGGTTGGTCGCTGGGTGGTTTACTTGCGTTACACGTTGCGGCATCGGCGCCTGCGCGTGTGCAAGGTTTAGTAATGGTAGCCAGTTCTCCTTGTTTCGTGCAACAAGAGCAATGGCCGGGTCTTGCGCCCGACGTATTGCAACAATTCGCCCTGCAATTACAACACGATCACCAAGCGGTGGTGCGCGATTTCTTGGCGTGCCACTTGCGCGGCACACTGCACACACGACAACTGACGCGCTTACAACAGCTGATTGTGCAAGGCGGTATGCCCACGGCCACGGCGTTGCAAATGGCATTGCTACCCTTGCTTACGTGGGATCTGCGCGTGGCATTGGCACAATTGCAATGCCCGCATTTGCATATCTTGGGACGACTAGACGGCTTGGTGCCAGCTTCGCTCGCATTAGCACTCGGCGCTTTATACCCTGGCGCCACGGTACGTATCGCAAACCGTTCAGCACACATGCCGTTTCTTAGCGAAACGGCGCTGTTTTTGCAGTGGCTCAGTGAATTTATCCGATGAATCAGGTCGCTGCTCATTTCAATCGTGCCGCCGCCGGTTACGATAAAGTTGCCACCTTACAGCAGTGTGTGGGAATGGAATTATTGCAACAATGCGCGCAGGTTAATGTCAATCCTACGCGGATCATTGATCTGGGTGCAGGCACAGGATGGCTCACTGCGCAACTACAGCAACAATATCCACGTAGTGATCTGTTGGCCGTAGATCTGGCGTGGCAGATGTTAGCTTATGCCCAAACGCAACGTGGCCTAGAGACAACGCAACTATTGTGTGCGGATCTCATGGCCTTGCCACTGACAGATGCCTGTTGCGATTTGGTGTTTTCTAATTTGATGTTGCAATGGTGCGTGCCGTTGCTACGGGCAATACGCGCGCTGCAACGCCTCATGCGTCCCAATGCGTATCTCGCGGTTAGTACCTTTGGCTCGTACACGCTACAAGAATTGCGTCACGCATGGGCGCAAGTAGATACACATCCACATGTGAATACACAGGTGACACAACGCGACTACACAGACGCGTTAAGCGCTTGTGGACTCGATATAGTGGGCGTGCAACGCAGCGTCTACGTGCGTTATTATCCCGATGTAAAAACTTTATTACATGAATTGCGCGCGCAAGGTGCTAGTCACCTATGGGGTGAACGCAAACCGGGCCTGATGAGTAAGCACAGCTGGCAACAACTCAATGCATACTATGCCCAGCACAGACTGCCTAATGGCGCATTACCGGCGACGTTTGAGGTGTTTTATGCGTTGGCAAGGAAACGGCATCTTACTGTCATTCGTTAGAGGTACATATGAATCAACACGCTTATTTTATTACGGGGACAGACACGTCGGTGGGTAAAACCTTCATGGCGTGCGCTTTGTTGCGTCATTGGCGACGCCAAGGCCATACGACAGCGGCATTAAAACCAGTGGCCACGGGCGCGCACCAATGCAATGGTCAATGGCATAACGACGATGCGCTGGCGTTGCAACAGGCCTGCAGTATGCCGCTGTCTTATGCTGCCGTAAACCCGTATTGTTTTGCATTACCCGGTTCTCCCCACGCGGTGGCGGCTGAACAGGGTGTTCACTTGACAGTGCCTGCGTTGCTGGCTGCGTGTCAACCGGTGTTACAGTCCGGTGCTGATCGCATCGTGGTAGAAGGGGCAGGAGGCTGGTATACACCACTGAATGCCACAGATACTCTGGCGGATTTGGCGCAGCAATTGGCCTTACCGATCATTTTAGTCGTAGGCATACGCTTGGGTTGTTTGAATCACGCCAGGCTCAGCTATGAGGCCATACGTTCGAGTGGTTTGCCCATAGCCGGTTGGATTGCCTCGGTGTTAACGCCGGATATGTTGTATGTAAGCGATAACATTAGGTATTTACGCCAGCACTTGCCTATGCCATTATTGGCAGAAATTCCATTCTTATACGATCTAGATGGCGTAGATGAATATCCTATTGATTGCTAGTGGACACGGCTATGGCTAAGCGCGATATATCATCTCTGCATGACGCGAGCACACAAGCTGACTATGCCTTAGAGGCTGCTGTCATTGATATCTGGATTGCGTCATTGCATGCAACGGCAACAGGTGTGGTTCAAGCCATCGCGCTATTAGATGATGTTGAGCGCGCACGGGCAGCGCGCTTTGTTAAGCCAGAACATCAGCGACGCTTTGTGATCAGTCACAGTGTATTACGTCAGTTACTTGCTGCTTATCTTGATATGTCGCCCCATGCGATTGTTTATGCGCATCATCCACACGGTAAGCCGTATGTTTCTGATCGCGACGATGTGCAATTCAATATGGCGCATACACAGGACATGGCTATCTATGCTTTTGCCACGCGGCCGGTGGGCGTTGACATCGAAAGTAGCGTAGCTCAGCTAGACGAGCAAGGTATTGCAGAACGTTTTTTTGCGGCAGAAGAAATCGCCTATTTGAACAAACGGGTTGGTCATGCCAGGCATCTTGCGTTCTTGCGCGCGTGGACGCGTAAAGAAGCGTATTTAAAAGCAGAAGGATCAGGCCTCAGTTATCCGTTGCGGCATTGCGTGGTGAGTAGTGATAGCGATAGCTACGCACAATTGCTTCACTTAAACGGCGATGTATCTGCTGCACAGGCGTGGGAACTTTATCCGGTACCCGTACCTCAGGACTATTTAGCGGCAGTGGCCATTGCTTCTTGCGCAACAGCCAGCGCCACACAACAGGCAACGAGGTTACGAGTACGTTACGTATAAACCCGTTCTTCCAGGAGTTATACATCTCTTGCGTAGGCGTTGTAGCACGTATGGATTCGACGAATTACATAATTTGTGTAGCTACCCCCTGTATTTTTGGCAGAATGTGCGTATAATCAGCACATTTGTTAATCAAGCCAGGAGCAAGCTATGACTGTAACGCGTACATTATCCATTATCAAACCCGATGCGGTAGCCAAGCAGGTGATAGGGCAGATCTATACGCGCTTCGAACAAGCGGGTTTGCGTGTTGTCGCAGCGAAGATGCTGCACTTGACCCAAGCACAAGCAGAGCAATTTTATGCGGCACACAAAGAACGGGCTTTTTTCCCGGCGTTAATCAGCTTTATGACCACGGGTCCGGTGATGGTACAAGTGCTGGAAGGCGAAAACGCCGTGGCTAAGCATCGCGAGTTGATGGGCGCAACCGATCCTAAGCAGGCGGCCCCCGGCACTATACGCGCCGATTTTGCCGATAACATAGATGCGAATGCGGTGCACGGTTCTGATAGTCCTGAGGCGGCGACGCAAGAGATTGCCTTTTTCTTTACTGCAGCAGACGTGTGTAGTTGAGCGAAAGAGCGTGAATATGAGCATCACAGCCGACAAAACTAACTTATTGAATTTTACGCAGAGTGGCTTGAGTGAGTTTTTTGTTGCGGCGGGTGAAAAGCCGTTTCGTGCACGCCAGGTATTTCAGTGGGTGCATCAATACGGCGTAACTGATTTTGCAGACATGTCGAATTTGAGTCTGGCACTGCGTGACAGTCTGCAGGTGCGCGCAGTCGTGCGACCACCGTGCATTGCCACACAACAGCTCTCTGCAGATGGCACTTGCAAGTGGTTATTGCGTTTAGAAGACGGTAATTGTATAGAAACCGTGTATATCCCCGAACCGGGGCGTGGCACATTGTGCGTGTCGTCGCAGGTGGGTTGTGCGCTCAACTGTACTTTTTGCGCGACTGCGCGCCAGGGCTTTAATCGCAACCTCAGCGTCGCTGAAATTATCGGGCAAGTATGGGTGGCTGCACGTGCCTTGTCTGCGGACGGCAAGCGCCACGACAAACGCATCACTAATGTAGTAATGATGGGAATGGGCGAGCCGTTACTTAATTTTGACAATGTGGTAGCCGCGATGGAAATTATGATGGACGATCACGCGTATGGCCTCTCCAAGCGCCGCGTCACGCTGAGTACGTCGGGTGTGGTGCCTGCCTTACTGCGTTTGCGTGATGTCAGTGAGGCGTCGTTAGCTATTTCTCTGCATGCGGCTAATGATACCTTACGTAATCAATTGGTCCCCATCAATAAAAAGTACCCATTGGCAGAATTACTCGCTGCTTGCCGTGATTATTTTCCGCCGCACAGTGGACGCCAGATTACGATGGAATATGTGATGTTAGACGGTGTCAATGACAGTATTGCTGACGCTAAGCAATTGGTGCAGTGTTTGCGCGGGATAGCCTGTAAAATTAATTTAATCCCGTTTAATCCGTTCCCCAATGCCGGGTACAAACGTTCTAGTACGGCGGCGATCCTGCGTTTTCAAGCAGAGTTGCAGCATGCGGGATTTACGACCATGACACGCAAGACACGCGGTGATGATATTGCGGCGGCGTGCGGGCAATTGGTGGGAGACATTCAGGATAGGACCAAACGCAGTCAGCGTTTTGCCGCGCTCGCGCAACAGCAAGAAAGTAGAGCGTAACGCATGAATTGTGGGTGAGGATAGGACATACAAAAGGAGTATGCGGTGCAAAGGATGATTATGTTACTGTGCGGTCTCTTGTTACTGACGGCGTGTAATAGTAGCCGTACACAGGTAACGGAAACGAGTGATAATGCAACACAGACGAGTAATTGGCAACGCCAACGTGATGCAGCGAGTTATAATGTGCGACTTAGCATGGGCTATTTGCAGCAGGGTAATGTAGAATGGGCGCAGCGTAAAATTCTCATTGCGTTGGAGCAGGCGCCAGATTGGGGACCCGCACTAGGCGGCATGGCGTTGTTTTTAGCGGCAACGGGAGAACCTGAACGTGCCGAGAGTTACTATAAAAAAGCCATCGCTGCGGATCCAGATTCCGGTGATTTGCAGAATAACTATGGCATCTTTTTGTGTCAGCAAGGACGTTACCAGCAAGGTGTCGCACGTTTTTTAACGGCCATAGACAAGCCACAATACTTGAACCAAGCGGGCGCTTATGAGAACGCCGGGTTATGTACCTTGAAGATGGCTGATACAAGCAACGCTGAACGCTACTTTCGTAAGGCGCTGGAGAAGAATCCACAGCAAGCCACTTCGCTGTATGAGCTAAGCAAGTTGTATTACGCAGCGCAAGATTATGTGAAGGCAGAGCGTTATTTGCAGTATTACCGTCGCATTAATGACGATAACTCTGTTGAGGTGAAACGCTTGGCAGAAAAAATTTCTGCACATAAGGTAGTGCAACCAATGGCTTCACTCACAACAACAGATCGGGTAAAGGTGAATACACCCTAACTGAGGTTTTTTGAGTAAGCGCACATTCAATTCGCTCGCGCGGTATATTGTTTTTATGACCGGCACAAAATGAATTTGTGCACGGTCACCAAAGGATCGATACGCGATTCTCCCCTTTGGAAATCCCATCGCGTAGAGAACACATCAAAATGCAAAAAGTGCATATTGACGTGTAATGGGTATATGTAACGAGAAGGCGGTTCCCAGCCGGGGCTGCTGATAACGAATGAGGTAGATTGTGAAAGATATCAGTACTGTATCCGTTGAAATAAAAAAACCGATAGAGATAGTCGAATTAATAGGTCCGGGTTCGCAGTTGCGCCATGCGCGGGAGGCTGCGGGACTAAGTCCGATGGACATAGCGAAAGCCTTGCATTTGACCACGGCCCATATTCATAAGTTGGAAAATGATGATTATAAAAACACGGTGGGATTGATGTTCGAACGGGGTTATTTGCGTAGTTATGCGCGTATGATGCATGTGTCCGAAGAAGAAATCATCCATGCCTTCCACAGTTTAGGCTTACAAGAGGCGCAGGTGGCTGCACCGACTACCCTCTATAGCAAACCGATTACGAACAAACAACGCCACTATGTGCGCTGGGTGACTTACCTAATAGGCCTGGGTTTATTTGCGGTGTTGATTATGTGGTGGCAAAGTCAAACGCATACCTTGTTAAGCGAAGACAACAAAGTGATGACCCAACAAGAGCTATTAAATGATCGTATGAGTAAAGAGTTGGCCACACAAAAAACGGCGCCACAGCAAGATGCTATGGAACAACACGAAGTCATGGTACCACGTACCGAACAGCAAGCCAGCACCGAACTACAAACGCCGGCAGTTGCTGCGCCACAATCTGCGACTACGCGGTTATCCAATGCAGCGGAATCACCGGCAGTCGCTGCGTCACAATCCGCGCCAACGCAGTTACCCAATGCAGCGGAATCGTCTGCACCTGAGATGGCTACGGCACCTAAAGCAAGCAGGCGTCATTTTTTGGGAACAAAGCCAGAACATGCAGCAGCAGATCCGTATAATTACGCCATGTAACAACGCGAAGAGATTGGGGAGACATGACGGTGGCTAATGACATACAAGCAGTAGGCGGAATGCATGATCTGTTGCCGCAGCACGCACCCTATTGGCAACGTATAGAAGCGTTACTCCGGCAATTAGCCGCTAATTACGGTTACAGCGAACTGCGTACACCCTTATTAGAGCATACGAAGCTGTTTAAGCGTGCCATCGGCGATGTCACCGATATTGTAGAAAAGGAAATGTATACGTTTAACGACAGGAGTGGCGACAGTCTAAGCTTGCGGCCCGAAGGTACGGCCAGTTGCGTACGCGCCGGCATTGAGCATGGACTCTTATATAATCAATTACAACGCTTGTGGTATATGGGCCCGATGTTCAGACATGAGCGTCCACAAAAGTGGCGTTACCGTCAGTTCCATCAGTTTGGGATGGAAGCATTTGGCATGCCTGGTCCAGAAGTTGATGCAGAAATTATTTTATTTACCGTACGCCTATGGCAACACTTGGGTTTACAAGATAGCTTATGCTTGCAACTCAACTCCTTAGGTGAACTCAGTGCGCGGCACGCCTACCGCAGCGCATTGGTTGCGTTTTTAACGGCACATCAACAGCACTTAGACGAAGACAGTCAACGCCGTTTGCACACGAATCCTTTGCGCATTTTAGACAGTAAAAATCCTGATCTACAGGCCTTGTTGGCTCAAGCGCCACAATTGCCAGATTACCTCGATCCGGAGTCGGCACAACATTTTGCGCAATTGCGCCATTACCTGGATGTGCTCGAGGTTCCCTACGTCATCAATACACGTTTGGTGCGAGGATTGGATTATTACAACCGCACCGTGTTTGAATGGGTGCTTAATGATGCCAGCGGCGCACAAAGTACGGTGTGTGCGGGAGGCCGATATGATGGACTCGTCGCGCAATTTGGCGGAAAAACCACACCTGCGGTGGGTTTTGCGTTGGGGTTAGAACGTTTATTAGCACTGCTGGAAGGCAGTGCGTGGCAGCAACAGCAAAATAACGTACTGGATGTGTATGTGGTCGTTATGCCGGACGTAGCAAGAGAGCAGGCGTTGGCTAACGTGGAAATCTTGCGTGATCACCTACCGGCTTTACGCATACAACTCGATTGCAGCGGCGCTACCAGCAAAGCCCAGTTCAAACGCGCGGATAAAAGCGGTGCTAAATGTGCCTTGATCTTTACGGCAGCGGAATTGGCGCAACAACGCGTGGGCGTCAAATACTTGCGCGAAACAGGGGAACAAACCGTCATGGAATTCACCCAATGTATTGAATACTTGTTAGATAGGAGTAAACAGTGAGCGTATACATTACTGAAGAAGAACAGGTAGAGCATATTAAACATTTTTTGAAACGTTATGGGGTATGGATTTTATGCGCATTGGTGCTGGCATCCGTGTCTATTCTGGGGTGGCAAACATGGCAAAATCGCCAACATGCCAAACAAGATAATGCGGCTACCTTGTACGTGCAACTGGTCTCAAGCGAATCCAATGAAGACACTGCTCAGGCGGCACAGTACGCACACGATTTATTGGAAAAATATCCTAATACACCCTATGCCGCGCTCGCCGCATTCACGTTAGCGCGCGATGCAGCCATCCAAAATAAGTGGGATGTAGCACAGCAACAATTACAGTGGGTTATCACTCACAGCAAGCAGGTGACCCTACAACAGTTAGCCCGCCTGCGTTTGGCGCGTGTACTTCTGGCACAAGTGCAGTATGCGCCCGCATTGGCTATGCTAGAGCAAGTAAAAGGTAATGCATATACCCCGTTACGCGAAGAGATCAGAGGCGATATTTTATTGGCACAAGGCGCTACCGATGAGGCGCGCTTGGCTTATCGCACGGCTTTACAATTTAGTAACGCTGAAACTGCCGGTCGTCTTGTGTTGCAAATGAAAGAACGCGATCTCAACAGCGTAAATGTGCAGGGAGATAAGTCATGACCTTAGCAAAATCACTGCTAACCTTTATCGTACTGTTGTTATTGTGTAGCGCGTGTAATACGGCCGGTAACAACAATAAGTTAGTCGTATCTCCGTTACCGATAGTGGATAATGCACAGCAATTGCTACCCGTATGGACCAGTAAGGTAGGCAAGGCCAAACTCGGATTAGCCAACACCATCACCCACTATGGTGATGTATTGTTCGTGAGCGACGCCTCTGGCAAGATCACCGCTTTGGCACGACACAGCGGCAAAATCGTGTGGCAAAGCAAAACTCTCGCGCGGTTAACGACTAACGTGGCTGTGTCCGCCGAGCTAGCGGTGGTCGCCAGTGCAGATGGCCAAGTCATCGCGTTGCGGCAGCAAGACGGCAAACCCCTGTGGCGCGTGAATGTGGGCAATCAAGTACTGGCTCAACCCAGCATTACCCAAGATAAAGTATTAGTTAAAACCATACACGGGGAAGTGATTGCGTTAAGCACGGCAAACGGACAACGCTTGTGGTCTTATGCACACGAAGAACCGTCGTTGGTTTTACGCCGTAGCAGTGCAGTGGTCTATACCAAGCAGTGGGCTATTGTCGGTTTTGCTGATGGTCAGATCGCGGCGTTGGCGCTGATGGATGGTAAGTTACAGTGGTTACAACCGATAGCGACAGCCATCGGAGTTTCCGAAATCGAGCGCATGGTTGATCTCAGTGCTGACATGTTGATCGCGGGTAATAGACTGTACGCCGTGACTTACCAAGGGCAAATTGCCAGTGTAGAACTGCCGACGGGACGCAAGTTATGGCAACACGCCTTATCTTCCTATACGGGCATGGCGCTTGCGCAAGGATCTTTGCTCACGACGAATGACGAAGGTGAAATCTGGGTGTTTGCAACACAAGATGGTCGCGTACAATGGCGGCAAACCACGTTAAAACACCGCGGCTTAACGGCACCTGCTGTGTTGGCAGATTACGTGCTAGTGGGCGATGCACAAGGTTATTTGCATGTATTAGCCCGACAGCAGGGCAAAGCCATTACCTACACTAAGATCAGCGATGCCGCGCTGACAGGTAGCCCATTAGTCATAGATAGATTCATTTACGTGATAAGCGATGACGGCAAAATAGCCGCCTATAGGTTGAAATAAAAGTGATGAGTTGTAACGAAATGTACGTAATAAGTGGTAACACGTTGTGTTACCAGTAATCGCCATCGTCGGTAGACCCAATGTAGGGAAATCGACGCTATTTAATCGACTCACCGCTTCGCGTGCGGCACTGGTTGCGCCGGTTTCTGGTTTGACCCGTGATCGTCAATACCGGCAAGGCATGCTGGGTGAGCAGGAATGCCTTATTATCGATACCGGTGGCTTCATCCCGGAAGCGATAGGTATCGACAATTTAATTCAACAACAAACGGAGCAAGCACTGCGTGAAGCAGATGTTATTTTTTTTGTCGTGGATGCATCTATAGGCGTGCATCCGGATGATATCGTGTTTGCCGAACTCTTACGGTGTCAAAGCAAACCCTGCTATCTACTCGCTAACAAATGTGATAACGCCACGGCACAATATGCCATCAGTGAATTTTATACGCTGGGCTTAGGTGCGCCCACTGCCATTGCCGCAGAACACGGCAGTGGTGTCAGAGCCCTAGGCACTGCGTTGCAACCATTGCTGGCTACTTTTGTCAGCGAAACCACCACACCGCACAGCGATGCGGTACACATTGCGATTATTGGTAGACCCAACGTGGGCAAGTCTACCTTAGTCAATCGTCTCTTGGGCGAAGATCGCATGATCGTTTACGATGAACCCGGTACTACGCGCGATAGTATTTTTGTGCCGTTACACTATAAAAACAAATCCTATGTATTGATTGATACCGCGGGTGTACGGCGCCACTATAAAAGTGGCGTGCCCGTAGAATATTTTTCGGTGACCAAAGCCTTACAAGCGATTGATCTCGCGCAAGTTGTCATTATGGTGATAGATGCACGTGCGAATATCGTCGAACAAGACTTACGTTTGCTGGGATTTATCTTAGAGGCGGGTAGGGCGCTGGTCTTAGCCATTAATAAATGGGATGGTTTATTGGCCGATGAGAAAGCACGTGTGCGCAGTGAATTAGAGCGTCGTCTGCCTTTTTTAAACTTTGCTGAACCGCATATGATTTCTGCATTACACGGCACCGGAGTAGGCGTGCTGTTTAAATCCATAGACAAAGCCTATGCGTGTGCTATGCGTGACATGGGTACCGGACAACTTAATCGTATTTTGGCTCAAGCATTGTTGGCCCATCAACCGCCACTGGTACATGGGCGACGCATTAAATTGCGTTATGCACACGCGGGTGGCCACAATCCACCTACTGTCATTATTCACGGTAACCAAACCGATAATTTGCCACAAGCCTATATACGTTACTTGGAAAGTACCTTCAGTAAGGCTCTGCGCCTGTCTGGCACACCCTTACGAGTAGAATTGCGTAACAGCGAAAATCCCTACGCAGGCCGCGTCAATAAACTCAGTGATCGTCAAATCCAAAAACGCAGACGCTTAATGCGATTTGTGAAGAAGAGAAAGTAATTATTGTGGGCGTTTGCTTTAGCGATATTAACGTGACGTATCCAGTAGTTGTTAGCCTCTCCCCCGCGCGCACTGAAGTGTCTGCAGGGGACAAGCTTATTTAAATGCGAGAAACGACGCTAATTCCGCTTCTTCAATAATAATGGCTGTTCTTCACTATCATTATCATTGCTCTCACTATTTTCAAATGCTCCCATCAGTACAGCATGAACTGCACGTGCTTTCAGCAAATCCGCGCTCTTGAGTACCCGACGCAAGCGCAGATTCCCATAATCTCGCGCTACTAGCTCTGTTAAGGGAATACTAGCGGTTTGATGCACTACCATCGCTGTGTAAAATCCGAAGGGTGTAGAGCTAGAGCTGTACGTCCGGGCGAAATCACGTGAGTAAGAAGAGTCACCGGGGTATATATTTAGCACCTCTGCCGCCCTCTCTATCGCATTTAGACCAGTGTCGTTGTCTCTACGAAGAAGTAAAATCTTTTGGGCTTTGACCAAAACCTCAGTTCTCGAACCGTCGTTCGCCTCGTTCATGACCTGTGCGCTTCTGCCGAAACGCTCTAAACGGTACAGATCTTCGTGCACGGTAGCGGCGCGTGGTATATCCTGCAGAAGGTTCTGAACTTCTTGCACGTTATGTGAATCAATCATGGTCCAGAACAGTCTCGTCATCTCTTCAGGAACAAGTATGTTGTCATCTGCGTATATAGGCATGGTAATCACCCCTCGTTTTTTGTTTTAGTTATCGGTCTAGGCTGCCACAAAACAGCCATTGAAGCAGTATAACCAGCCAGGCAATTAATGTACAGATATTTTTAGTCGTCATTGCAGAATCTCTCATGCTCGCTAGTTCCGCCATCGAAATAAGTAACGCAAAGAGCCTTAAAACCACATCCTCTGCCGCAGCTTACGTGTATCCGGATAGCCGTTACGCGTATTGGTCTAAACCAGACGCTGTTTTCAGCAAGCATACAAGTGTGGCTACGACGATGGCGTTTTTCCCCGGCTGAAACTTAGTAATTTGGCCGTAGTTCCACTGTTGCAGCGGATGACGCTGCCGTGGGACGCGGTTCGCGCCAATAAAATAAGCTAGAGATGTGATTGGCCACACGATAACTTGCATTGCGTAAAGGATCTAGGTTAGGCACAGGTATGCTAGTGACGCTCGGACTTTCTATGTCAGGGTGAGTTGCAGAAATACTGTTATCGTCAATTTGCCTGGCATAAGGCTGATCCAAGCGGGTTATTTCATGCTGATTACGTGTTAAATGACGCATGCGTAGCATCCATGTGCCAAGCACAACACAGGTTTTAAGGATGGCAACGACTTGCAATACGGTGGCAATGCTAAATTCGTGTAGATTACTGTGCTTATCGAGATTGAGTAGTGCGTAGGGTACCATAAAGGATACCGCTGAATTTATTACATTGGGCGTAAAATTAAAGTTAATGCCGTTAATTAATGTTTCGCCAATATGCTCTATGGTAAATAGCATATTAATAAATCCCATCCAAACAAAAAATGCCATATCATTTTTATCATTGTAATAGGTTACAGCGGCATATAATAAAGGCATTAGGCTACTTAGTAATAATGCTTCCACGATAACTTGTTGGCCCATACGTGCGGCATGCGTGGGTTCGGCCTGGTAAGTTTTAGCTATTTGCCCTTGGCTTTCTATCGCCATGCCGCGGATGAAACTCTCAATCAGATCAGCCAAGCTAACCAGAATATGATGTACTCCTATCAGATGATATTTATGATACTGTTTAGCTGCCGTACTCACGATATTAAATACAATAAGCTTTTGTATAATGCCAGGGACGGACCGGCGAATGAGTTGTCCTGCGCTACGACTTAAATCGCGCATGTTTATGCAATACTCTGCGAATGGGATATTGATCCGACGTAGCAGAGGCAAGGTATTTATGCTTAACAATAATAAGCGTGTGCCGGAGTTGATTTGAACCCCTGTGACATAATCCTCTAAGTTAGGGTTGGTCTGCGCAGCGATATAACTGATTTGGGTTATGCCGGCAAGCATAGTCAACATAAGTAGTGGGCGTTGATGATTATTGTCAATTAGGATGACTCTTACTAATTGACTAATGATATCTATACGTTGCGCGTTGTTTAATCGATACATGGCATGGAGTTGTAGCTGACTGAACTCCGTTAATCGTGTGCCATCATAGTATTGGTATAAACGAGGATAGATAATAGCCATTACAGCCGCATAAATTACACCGATAAAATACACGGAAGCTTTGACAGACGGTTGTGCGTGAGCTTCTTTTGCCATGGGTAATAAATGTGATAAAGGAATATAACTTAACATTCTGAATAGGAGTGACGGGGCAAGTAAACCGACATCCTCGAATAATGTTGCGCTAGTCGATTTTTTTGATAGTACTAACAAGGTGATAGGGTGTATCAGATTTTCAGCAAGTTCAAGAGAACCTAAGTACAGCGCTCTGAGTAGATTTCTTTGAACGATGGGAGAAAGAACAGTAATACCAAGATTAACATTGTCTTGTACTGCGATATTATTTCCTTCATTGGTTATTCTGCTCGTGTCGTTATTGCTAGGTGACACGTTAATTATTTTCATTAGGAACCTCCGACTGTAGTTACGGGATTGAGAGCAGCATACTCTATTGGGTTGACAGCCAACTGACGTATAGATGACAGGTTTGTCATTTTCATTATTAGGGTTAGACTTGCTATTTATAGTGGGTTGTTCTATGGTGTTTCATTTATTTTTTTAGGTTATTTCAATGAAAATCCTATTAGTTGAAGATGAAGTCAAAGTAGCTAAGCACCTTAAAAAAGGTTTGGCTGAGCATGGGTTTGTAGTGGATGTGGCGCATGACGGTTTGACCGGATTGCATTTGGCACAAGAAGTCGACTATATGTTGTTGATATTGGATGTCATGCTCCCCAAATTAGATGGCTGGGGCCTTTTAAGGCGCTATCGCAGTAGTCATCCTGAGGTGCCAGTGATCATGCTAACTGCATGCGATGAAGTGGCAGAGCGGGTAAGAGGATTAACCTTAGGCGCAGATGACTATTTAATTAAGCCTTTTGCCTTTTCTGAATTACTTGCAAGAATTCAAGCCTTACTCAGGCGGGCACATAACCAAACCGTCGTGCAGGATAATGTATTACACGTCGGTGGTCTCAGTGTGGAGTTAGACAAAATGAAAGTTAAGCGCGATGGGATAGAATTAAACTTGACTGCAAAAGAGTTTATTTTGTTGGCGTATTTCATGCGTAACCAAGGCAAAGTGTTATCAAGAATGATGATAGCAGAGCAAGTCTGGGATATTAACTTTGACAGTGATACTAATGTGGTTGATGTCGCTGTAAAAAGACTCCGTGCTAAAATAGAGAATGCTTTTACCAGCAAGTTGATTCACACCAAGCGTGGCATGGGTTATGTATTCGACGCTAAAGACAAGCGAGAATAGAATGATTAAAAAAATCCTACCTTTGCCATCGATCAAGCGTCGTTTGATTTTATGTTATGTGTTATCCGCGTGTTTCATTACCTTGGCGGCAGTGCTAAGCGTGCATATGTCATTGATGCATTTTACACGACGACTTAATTCGGATTTTATTAAAGATGGGTTTAGAACGGTATTTAACATTTTGGATAATAGTTCGGATAAAACAAAAATGTTAAGTAATTTAGAGTTGACCGTGATTAAAGAACCACTGCTACGTGGCCAGTATCGATACTTTGTGCGTATCCTAGATGAACAGGGCAGACGGTTACTGCAATCGCCTACCATGGAATATATTGCATCAGCATCGGTGTTCCCTAAACCGTATACGGATGACTATTTTTCTGAGCCTAAGGCAATTGTTAGCAACGACAATAGGCATTATTTTTTAATGTCATCCTACTATTTTCACCATGGGCAACGATGGCTGATTCAAATTGCTTTAGACTCTACGCTCAGTGCTGGTTGTACCTCCTCTTACTTTCGTTTTGTTTGGATGTTTTTAGGGATTGTCATTGCCTTTGTAGTGCTCATAGGCTTTTATGTGACGCAAACTGGATTAAAGCCGTTGGAGCGGTTAAATCATTCATTGGATGATTTGTCTGTTTCGCAATTAGAAACACGATTAGTATTGGCGGATTGGCCTTTAGAGTTGCAACCTATTGCCACGGGTTTGAATGCAATGTTGGATAGAATTAATAGTTCATCTTCTCAGTTAAAACATTTTTCTTCTGATTTAGCCCATGAATTACGAACCCCGCTTAACAGTATGATCTGTCAAGTAGAGGTATGTTTGAATAAAGAGAGGGAAAAGGACGAATACCGTGATGTGCTAGACTCATTACTGGAGGAATTTCAAAAGACCAGCAAAATGGTCGATGATATGCTGTTTATTGCGAGAGCCAATGATATCAATTATCAATTAAGCTATCAGCCCCTAGAACTCGCTAAGCTGTTGACAGGATTGAAAGACTATCTACAGCTGTTAGCTGACGAAAAACAGATTAGATTGGAGGTCAGAGGTCATGCTAGCTTGCAGGCGAATGCAGCTTTACTCAAGCGGGCCTTGAGTAATCTCATTAGCAATAGTATTCGCTATTCTGCTAATAATACGTTAATTAGCGTCGAAGTTAGTGAACAAGATGCGATGGTTTGTATTACTGTTGCTGATCAAGGGATAGGGATAGCGTTAGCTGATATTCCTCACATATTCGAACGGTTTTATCGCGTTGAGGCTTCACGCACACAAGCCACGGGTGGCACAGGGATTGGCTTGGCTATCGTCAAATCTATTGTTGATTTGCATCATGGACGTATTGAAGTGGACAGTGCGCCGGGGGTAGGAACACGTATGCGTGTGCTGTTACCTAAGCGGCAATAAGGAAAAGGTGTCATCACGACAAAGAAGTATGTCATCCCGAACGCAGTGAGGGATATCAGGAATATTTGTAAGGTGTTGTTAGTAAGACCGTGTCGCTTGCACGAGATCCCTCGTTATACTCGGGATAACATTTCTGCTTGAGGTTTCTCACTACACAGTAAAGCTCGTGGGTTCTTTACCGAGTTGATAGTTTTTCCATATTTGCAAGTAAGCTGTTTCTAGATCGCGAATAAATTGCTGACTGTGAAACAACGGGGTTGTGCTGCGCGTGTCTTGTAATTGTTGGCGCCAGCTTGCTAATAGTTCAGGTTGCTGTGCCAGGTATACGGCTTGGCGTACGTAGGCGTCGCGATCCAGAGCAATGGCTTGATGTAGATTAGCTGCTGCGGCATAACTTGCGACGAGACGCGTGGCTTGTATGTTGCCTTGCAACGTCAAGTAGGGTAGGCCCACCCAATGAGCTAGCATACTTGCTGTGGGCGACGAATGATTAAAGTTGTCTAACCACACATCTGCTAGCTGCATAATCCAGCGTTTATTCAATTGTTCGGTAGGCGTAAACACGATGCGTTCTTTGGGTAAATTCATAGATGCTAATGCAGTATAAATGTGTTCTTTCACACAGTCGCTATCTGTCATCAACCATAATATCGAATTTCCGGTTTGTTGTAATATCTGACACCAGGCTATAAACGTATCTTGATCAAACAGTTGATAGGGATTTAAGTAACAAAAAATAAATTTTTCCTGTGGTAAACCGATGTTGCTGCGCGATAGTTTAGGAATAGGCGTAGTGAAGCCTGCCGCACTGAACGGCACGTGTGGTAAGTAAATCAGTTTTTCCGTGTACTGTTGCCCTAATTTATCGGGTACAGCTGTTGCTGTTGTCAGTTGATAATCAACATGGATGCTGCCTAATGAGCCTGGATAACCGAATAGATGACATTGTATCGGTGCCGGGCGGTGCGCGAGTATGTCTAAACATACGGGTGCGCTGTAAGCGGATAGATCCACCAACACGTGAATGCGATGCCCCGTCATTTTTGTTGCAGCCTGAGTGTGGGATAATTTACTAATGTCGGTAAATACACTGCAACTGTGTTTGATGGCTGGGGGAAAATTAGCATTTTGTGCGTAGACATAAGTTTCAATACGTGATTTATCGTGTAGTGTTAGACTGTTGCCTAACCACAAGGCAATGTCGTTACACTGGCTATTGATAATATAACCAATGCGTAGGCGCAGAGAAAATTCGTGACGCCGATTTTTGTAATGGATCTTGTGAGCATAAGCAGCCGCATGGTTTTTTTCAAGGTCGCGTTGTAGAGTAGAATCGGATAATAAATAAAGCCCTGCCATTGGTGTCAATGTGGCACGTTCTTTTTGTGCTATCTGCTGTTGGGTGCGGGTGATTAAATGCGGCATAAGCTGAGATAAATCCCGCCAAGCACCGATGCGCTGATACGTCATCGCGAGATGAACTATCGCGGTTGGGTGTTGGGCATCGATACGTAGAGCATGTTGGTAATGCGCGATGGCTTGTGTGAATTGTTGTTGCTGGGCTAACACATCGCCCATTTGGATCTGTGCTATAGCACTGTGTGGTGCGAGATTCAAGTGTTGTGTAGCGATCTGTAACGCAGCATCGGCTTGGCCTGCACGTTGCAACGCATCGCCTAATGCTGGATAAACGGGAGTGTAAGCGGCATCCAGTTCAAGCGCTTTTTCGTAGCATGTAATAGCCATGCTGTGATCACCTGCGGCGGTATGTATCTGACCCGATAGCTGGTATAAGCTTGCTTGTGTAGGTGCGGCATGCAGTGCGCGACGCAGGCACATGTGAGCTTCCGTAAGCGCATGTTCTGCTAAATAGCTGATAGCGAGTTGTGCCAATGCTGGCACACAATGTGGATTAAGCTGTAATGCTTTATGGTAATTTTTTTGGGCCAAATGATAGTTGCCCTTTGCCTGGTAGTCGATTGCCATAGCAATTAACTCGTCGACACGGTCACGGCGTTGTTGATTGTCGGGGTGATTTTTGTTAAACATCCACGTGTCCTGATTATTGCAACATCTTCTTAAGTATAGCTAGATCTGGGTGATGAGGGTCGCACACACTCATTTGTGCCAGAAGCTAGCGTTTCTGCTTAGGAACGACTGGCCTTGGGGTTGTCTTTTAGGTTATCCTTTCAGCCTTTAGTGACTTAAGGGATTGCACAACGGAATGAGCAATAAAAACGCAACAGATGTTGCGCAACAACAAGCCGCCGCTATTTCCGCTTATCAAACGGGCCAGCTCGCGCAGGCAACGCAGCTCGCGCTAGCTGTGTTACACACTGTGCCTGCCTCGCCAACTATGCATTTGCTATTAGGTTTGATTGCGCATAAGCAAGAGAACTATCCCGTTGCAATCTCCCATCTTGATGACGCCCTGGTCTTAGCGCCACAGGATGCTAATTTGCATTTTAATTTAGGTGTGATTTTAGCCGAACACGTACAATACGATCGCGCTATTGTGCATTATGAACGTGCGATTGCTTGTGATCCACATTGCTATGCGGCGTATGAGAATTTAGGTGTGTTGTATATGTTAGTCGATCGGCCGGATCAGGCTATTGCCACCTTAGAAGCGGTACTGGTTTTGCAACCGCATGCATTTAAAGCCTGTTGTAATTTAGGCGACATGCTGCGTACCATGGGGCGTTACGCGGAAAGCGCCGCGTTGCTGGAACGGGCGTATGCCTTGGATCCAAACTCCTTTGCGCTGCACAGTCATTTCGGCAAACTGTATTATGAGATCGGTGATTTCCCCCGTGCCGTACAGGCGTTTACCCAGGCACTGGCGTTGCAACCGGATCACAGCCTTACCGCATGGCGCTTGGGCGCATCACAGTTAGCCAATGGCGAGTTGGCTGCAGGGTGGCGCGGCTATGACACGCAATCTTCGACTAATCCACACCGTGGTACCTTGCAGCCACTGTATCCAGCCTGGCAAGGTCAGCCATTGGCGGGGAAGAACATCGTTGTCTTACCGGAGCAAGGCATTGGTGATGAATTAGTTTTTGCGACTTGTTTTGCCGATTTGATACAACAAGCCAAACAAGTCACTGTGTATTGTGATCAGCGTTTGCTTGGCTTGTTCGCACGCACTTATCCTAGCGCACGTTTTTTTCCGACAACGCGCCAGCGTGGCATGTCACCCGTTTATATTGACACAGAGGCATTGGCTGAAACAGATTACATGGTGTTGCTAGGCAGTCTACCGCGTTACCTGCGTCCACAACTGAATAGTTTTCCACAAGCGAGTCCGTGTTTGTTGCCCGATCCAGCCGCACAAGCGGAATGGCAACGTTGGTTAGCGAGTTTACCCGCCGGTTTGAAAATCGGCATTGCATGGCGCAGCTCTCTGCGTACCACGGAGCGGCTAAGCTCGTTTGGTTCCCTGTCTGCTTGGAGTAGTGTTTTTGCATTACCGAACGTAACCTGGATTAATCTACAAGTCGGTGACTGTCAAGCAGAGCTAGACGCAGCGCAACAACAATTTGCTTGTGACATTCATCAGCCGCCGGGATTGGATTTATTTCACGACATAGCAGGCTCTGCTGCGTTGTGCAGTCAGTTAGATTGGGTGATTGCTCCTAGCGTGGCAACGTCGATGTTAGCGGGGAGTGTCGGTTGCCGCAATATCGCGTTCTATCGACGCGATTGGTTACTCTTGGGTACTGATCGCTTACCGTGGTTTACCAGCAGTATACCGGTCATACCGATATTTAATAATTGGCCGGCGACTATGCAATTAGTTGCTGATGTAATCACAAAAAGGAGATAAACGATGCAACCATTTATTATTGCAAATAGACCCGTAGGCGATGCGTACCCCCCACTCGTCATTGCTGAGATTGGCATTAATCACGAAGGTGATTTTGATAAAGCCATTGCATTGATCGATGCAGCGTTGGCTGCCGGCAGTGAAGTCGTCAAATTTCAATGCCACATCGTGGATAAAGAAATGGTTCCAACCAACATCATGCCACCACACGTACAAGAACCGCTGTGGGATATCATCGCCCGTTGTTGCTTGACTCATGCCCAAGAAATACAGTTGCAGCAGTACTGTTTGCAACGCGGCCTCATTTATTTATCGACACCATTTTCACGCGAAGCGGCCGACAGACTAGATGCGATGGGTGTGCCAGCCTTTAAAATTGGGTCGGGGGAATGTAATAACTTGCCATTGCTTAGGCATATTGCCAGTAAAGGAAAACCAATTATTTTATCGACCGGTATGAATGATTTGGCTTCCATTCAGCGCTCGGTGGCACTACTCCGTGAATATCCCATCCCGTTGGCCTTACTGCATTGTGTGAGCCTCTATCCTACGCCATATGAAAAATTAAATTTGGGTGCGATTACACAGTTACGCAGTCTTTTCCCAACTATTCCTATTGGGATATCCGATCATTCCGTCGGTATTTGGACGTGCCTAGGTGCAGTGGCATTGGGGGCAACTATTTTAGAAAAGCATTTCACGGTATCACGCAGTTGGCCAGGTCCCGATATGGCGCTTTCCATGGAACCACAGGAATTACACGATCTATTAATCGGGAGTAAGGCTATATGGCAAGCCGGTGGTGGGCAGAAGTGCGTTCAACCCGAAGAAGAAGGGGTGATCGCCTTTGCTTATTCCTCGGTGGTGACGACACGGGCCATACATAAAGGAGAACCACTAACACCGGAGAATCTATGGGTAAAGCGGCCGGGTACCGGCCATTTTTTGGCGGCGGATTGGACCCAATTGTTGGGTAAGATCGCACAATACGATATCCAGGCGGACACTTTGCTAGCACCGCAGCACATTGCAGAGCAGCATGAGCAAACGTAAAATCCTTATTTTTACCGGCAGTCGTGCGGAATACGGCTTGCAGTATCCTATCTTGCAAGCCGTGCAAGCGCATCCGCAGCTGAGTTATCAGTTGTTTGTTGCGGGTTCGCATTTCGATCAACAGCTAGGAAATACCAGTGCAGAGATAGCAGCGGATGGCTGGGAAATACACGCACAACGTGTGTTTACACTAGCCGACGACGCCATTGCGGCGACGCCAGTGGCGATAGGCCAGGGTATTTTACTTAGCAGTGAAGTGTATCGTAGTTTGCGCCCGGATGTGTGTGTCATCTACGGTGATCGCTTCGAAGCATTTGCGGCATTGATTGCGAGTACGCAAATGGGTATTCCCACGGCGCATATAGAAGGTGGCGATATTACACGTGGTGGCACGTTAGACGATTCTGTTAGGCATGCCATGAGCATGCTAGCGCACTTACATTTTGTCACAAACGTTGCGGCTGCCGAACGCTTAATCCACATGGGTGAGGAACCTTGGCGTGTTATTAATGTGGGTTATCCCGGTAATGATTTAATTTATACGCAGCAGTATGCGTCTGCTGACGAGTTATGTATGCGCTACCAGCTGAGGAGAGATATCCCCATTTTGTTATTTACGCAGCATCCGTTGCCTATCTCAATAGAGTTATCGTTAGCACAACTAGACGCTGCGTTGCATGCATTACACATCTTATCGACGCGATCACTGCAAATTATCATCACCTATGCAAATAGCGATGCGGGCAGTCGCCGCATGATTGAACGTCTACATGCTTTTGTACAACAACACCCACAGGTACAACTGCATGCAAACGTAGGGCGTTATGACTACCATGGTCTATTAGCGATGATCAGTAAAGTCAGTGGTGGTGTGTGTCTGGGTAATTCATCCAGCGGCATTAAAGAAACGCCTGCATTGGGCTGCCCTGTGGTTAACATAGGGGATAGACAAGCAGGGCGCTTGCATGCAGATAATGTGTTGCATGTTGAGGCTGAAACTGCCGCTGTCGTCGCCGCGGTTGAATCTGCTCTGGATGAGGTATTCATACAACGTTGTCGCATGGCCGTTAATCCGTACGGTAACGGTGGCAGCGGTGCACGTATTGCCGATATTCTCGCGACCATCCCGCTGGATCTACGTCTCTTGAGGAAAGCCTCTTTCCTGTAACGGGAACGGCTGCGTAAAATTTAACAGGCACCTTTGGTAAAAGAGGTTTTTGCCGTACGTCTTGCTTCGGCCTAGGGCACATGGGTGGATATGCCGAAGATTGATCGCTATACTCGCCCTACGCGATGTGAAACGATTTTTGTGGTCTCGCACTTTCCCGCTCACTACAGGGTTGAAAATACATGGAGTGCGATGGCTGGCGGTATATCTGTACCCATTACACTTTAAAATGCGCGTTTTGCATCTTGAAGTGTTCGCTGCGCGATGGGGTTTCCAAAGGGGAGAATCGCGATTTTCCCTTTTGGTGACCGTGCACACCTACTTTGTGTAGGTCTAAAAACAGGGTATACCCCGCTCGTCCCATGAAAATTCGCACCTTGAAGTGCGAGCGGTATATGCAATCACTTTGGCGTACTATTTATTAGTTAATAGGAGACAAGTATGTTGGTTAAGAAACAAGGAAAAATTATCGCTAAGCTTGTTAGCCGTAAACGACAAGACGATGATCTTAACGAACTCTTATCTGGCGTTGACGCTAAGCAATTGCGTAAAGCCTTGCGTGCGTTACAACAAGGCGAATTAGGTTTAGCGGATACGTTACCTGCGCGTGATTTTCTTAACGTATTAAAAAAATACCGTAAGGGCGATTTATCTGTGCGTTTGCCCGAGACACAGACCGGTATAGCGGGGGATATTGCGCGCACCTTCAATGCGTGTGTTGCCATGCAACAGGAAATGACCGAGCAGCTTGCCAGCGTCGCTCACGAAGTAGGTACCCGAGGTAACTTTGCCGTTGTAGCGCAGGTCAGTGGTGCCAGTGGTGAATGGGCGCAGCAGTTAATGCGTGTTAACCAATTGACAGAGCAATTGACAGCACCTATCAGCGCAACCAGCACGGTATTAGCTGCTTTGGCTAAGGGTGATTTTACCACTGACATAGTGTCCGTTGCGGCGCCTAAAGGTGAACTCAAGGCCTTGCATGACAACACGCATAAATTAACGACACGACTCAGTCATTTTGCACAGCAGTTGCAAGGTGCTATGCGTGGAGAGGCCGTGCCTGCTACCGCCACTAAAGTAGCGCTGCCGGGAACATGGCGTGAATTATTGTCATTAGTACATAAACGTGAACAACGGGCGCACGCTCAGTTGCAGATATTGAACGAGACATTAAACGATCTGGCAGTGGGTAATTTCCCTGCGCAACTCGCTGTTGGACAAGAAGATGAATTTGTTGAATTTAAACAAACGGTCAATAGCTTAAACGCTCAGTTTACGGCGTGGTATGAGTACATCGCGTGGTTTATACAATGTGGTCTCGAGGGTGATTTGACGGCAGTGAGTACAACGCCACCACCTGCCGGCTCGGGATATTGGGGTAAGTTAAATAATAACGTGCAGCAAGTTGCTGTGAAATGGCATGCGCAGTTTAACGCTATTCAGGCGTCTTTAGATGCCATGGTGCGTGGTGAGTTGGCCGTGTCACCCACAACCAACGCGAAGGGTTTCTTTTTAAAAATTAAAAAACAAATTAATCAATTGAACACCGGGTTAAGCCAGTTTTGCCAAGAAATAACCGCAACGCAGCATGCCTTGATGACAGAAAGCAAAGTGCGTCAACTGAAAAATCCGGAGAAATATCTGGGTATTTGGCAGAGTACACTGGGTACAATCTACGCCACACACGCACAGATAGACCTGCAACTAAGTCATGTGCAACAGGATATCGTTGCATTAAGCGCCGGCAAGTCAGAACCGACGCCTGCCCCCGAAGCCAAGGGACGCTTTCTCGCGCTGCAATCGGCGTTGCATGGCTTGTTAGACAAAATCCAGTTATATCATAATGCGTTGGATCACACGCAGCGTTTAGTGGTCGATCAAGGTAAGCTAACGACATCGACAAAGTCGCCTGGAATCAGTGGATTTTGGCAAGCATCCTGGCAAAACCAACAGCATATGTTGACTGCATTACAACAACAGTGGCAACAAGCCGAAGCCAAAGTCAATGAGTTACGTCAAGGTCTATTTACTTCGTCTAGCGCGTTGCCTGTGCACGGTGATTTTGCTAAGTTGCACGATAATCTGTTGCAATTAGGCGAAGAGTTGCAAGAAAAAACACAACACATCATCACATGGAGTCAGTTACTCGGTCGTGAAGGTCAGTTGCAACAAGGCTTGACATTCAACAAAGCACCAGGGCAATGGCACGTACTGCAAGATGGCTTAGCCGATATGCAACAGCATTTATGGCAACAGGTACAATATTTGTTTGAGATAAGCAACGCTCTGATCGCGGGAGAATTAACGCAGTTGCCACCCGGTCACGCTGTTTGCGCCGGTGATTTTGCGGTCTTGCAACGGCAATTACATGTGTTTGCACGGCATGCGGCGCAACTGGGTGCTGGCATAGTACAGGCACTACAACAGGCAACGCAGCAGGGTCTGGCTAATAACAACTTGGGTACCATCACACTGGGTGGCGCATGGGACGAATTGCGTGTTGCAGTCAATACCCTGTTGTTGGAATTTCACCAGCAAATCGGCCGACTCAACACGCTCAGCCAACAGTTGGCGCAAGGCGATTTCACTGCAACAGAAGGCGGCATCACTCAACCCGATTTGGGTGCAGTGCAGCAAGCGTTGGCGATCGTCGCCACGCAAGCGACGACTTTTTTCCCGGTATTGCAACAATTATTTATAACGAGTGCTACGGTGCCCACTGCGACCGTCGCCAATGACAGTCAACCGTTAGTGGGTAGCTGGCGTACGGCCGCGCAAGAATGCACAATGCTCGCGGCTACATTGACTGATTTACATAAAAAACAGCAAGGCTTCATTGTCAATCTAGCTACCCTCAGCGAGACTGAACGGCAATTGCAACAACGTTATGCGCTACTGGAACACGAAAAAGCACAGGCGGATGCCAACTTAGATGCCCTCAAAAGCGAAAGCACGCAATTACGCACGGAGGTGCATAGCTTGCAGCAAGCCCAACAACAGTGGGAATACCAGCGTCATAACATTGGTAGTAGCCAGCAAGAGTTACTGCATAAAATAGAATTATTACAACAAGAGAAAAGCCAAGTGCTGTTACAGTTAGAACAGGCTACACAACAGATCGCACAATTGCAGCAATTGCATGTGACTGCACAAGATGAGAAGCGAGAGGCGTTGCAACAGATGGCGTTATTGCAACAACAAACCCAGCATTTAACGCAGTCCACGCAGCACTTAGAACATGTGTATCAGCAGTTGGGTAAAGACAAAGAGGAACTCAAGGCAAAGGTACAGGCAGTGGAGCAAGAGAAAAAATCACTCTTGTCGGAGTTGACTACACTACATGAAACATTGAGTGATTCACAGCAAGCTTATGCCGTGCTGCACGAACAGCAACAACAAGCACAACAAAATAAATTATTACTAGAACAGCAGATTGCTCACGTCACACAAGCCAAACAACACACGGAGCAAAGCTATACCACGCTCACACGGAATAACACTTTACTACAGGAACAATTTACCCAAACTGATCAGGCACGACAAGCAGCGCAAGCACAAGCCGAAACATTGCAGGATCAATTACAAGAGTTACAGCAAGCACACCACGCTATTGTCGCAGCACAAGCCAGTGCGGTGCAGCAATTAGAGTCATGCCGGCAGGACATCGAACAATTAACCAGGGCTAAACAAGAAGCGCAGCAAGCCTATGAGCTACTCTGCCTGGATAAACAACAGGTAGACGAGCAATTGGCTGTGATACAGCAGCAGCACGCACAACTGAGTGCAAGCGCGACGCTAGCCGAGTGCACGGTACAGCGTTTACAGCAGTTAAGCGACAGCATGCAGCTGGAAAACCAACAATTGCATGGCCAGCTCGTGTTACACACGGAGCAAATCACACTATTGCAAGCCGACATCGCACGCCATGCGGACACCTTGCAACAAGCACAGCAGCAAGAAAAAGCGACGCAACAACAAAAACAACGCCTGACTGACAAGCTACAAACGCTAGCATTAGAAAAGCAAGAGTTCGATAAAACCGTTGCGCAATTACAGCAATTTAATCGTACCTTAGGTAATAAGACTAAAGAGTTGCAACAAGTCATCCAGAAAAATCAAACCTTATTGACCGAAGTGATGGATGCCATTAAAAAGCCACTGTCCAGTTCACAGATCATCGTTAAGGCCTTGTCACGTACTGTGCATAATCGCTTGGCTAAACGAGATCATAAATTTATGGATAAGTTAGCAGAAAACACGGCCGGTTTGCTTACTTTAGTCAACGAGGTGCCGCTACTGTCCGCACTCAATATCAGTTCCAACCAGTTGCACATTATGCCATTGAAGTTACATACTTTGCTGAATGCGTGGCAAGTCAAATCCAAACAGTTGACGCAAGACAAAGGTGTGCAATGGGCTTATCAATTAGCAGACACCTTACCACCCTTTATTTACACCGATAAGCAACGTTTGCAACAGTTACTCACGGACCTATTGCACTTGGCATTACAACAAACGGAGGGTGGCGTCATTCGCTTTAGTGCCAAAGCGATTGGCACGGCGGGCTATACGCTACCGGGTCACACTGTACCTGCAGAACGCATTGTGTTGGTGTTTGCTGATACTGGGCACGGGATGACGTCCTTGCAACAACAGCAAGCACTGGATCCCTTTGCTTATGGCATAACGACAGAGTGCGGTTTGGCGTGGTTGGCTGCTAGTCGCTTAGCGCAGCTATTGGGTGGCGAATTACAGTTAGCGAGCAGTGTCGGACGCGGCACGGTCATCACTCTGTATTTACCGCTGCAGCATAATAACGTTGAAATACCAACAACGACGACCGAACAACAGGTAGAACTGACGTAACCATACTGCGCGCACTTCAAGGTGCGAATTTTCATGGGACGATCGTTTGGCATACCCTGTTTTTAGACCTACACGAAGTATGTGTGCACGGTCGGTCACCCAAGGGGAGAATCGCGATTCTCCCCTTGGGGAACCCCATCGCGTAATACATTGCAAAATGCAAAAAGCGTATTTTGGAGTGTAATGGGTATGTTCAGCCTGTTGCTGAATATACCCGTATTTTTCTGCGTTTAACAACCCGGCGGAAGTGGCTGCGATTTGTTTGTTGATTGACTGATCATTGTGCATGCTGCGTCATTATGTGGTGGTTGTAACCCGCAAATTTTCTTATATGTTGTTTAGTTGTTTATACTCGCATCGAATTGGTTTACCATATTGCATATCTATAATAACTAACTAGACACAGTTTAAGCGGTTGTTAGGGTGCGTGATAAGGATGTCAGCTATTTTGCCCACTAGCGTTTGTTGGCTAGTATATTGGTGAGTTAGAAAGTAACAAGGCAAAGCATAGGTGACGTAATGAGCGAGACAATTCTTCACGACATAATATCTTTTCAATCAGCAGAACCGAATTTCGCAGCGTCTTTGTGGTCTCCTACCGACAGAAAATATGTTGCTGAGAATTTTTTCTGTGCCAGGTTATGGCTAATGATGCAGGCCATGCTAATTTGGTTCGTGTGACGCCATGAAAAACGTAGGCTTAGTATTTATTGGCAACGGTGGCAAGATGCTGGGTTGTGGGGAGGTCGCTCTGAGTGCGGGTTTCCGTATCCTTGCGGTTTGTAGCGCGGACCCAGAAGTACAGCAGTGGTTTGCTCGCCACAATGTTGCTTCCTGTGGTTCGGTTAGCGAATTAGAGGCTATGCTGGGTGGCGACACGCCTAGCACTATGATCTTGTTTAGCTTAGATAATCCGCAAAAAATAGCCGAAAACCTTCTCCATCGATTTCGCTACGCCATTAATTGCCACAACAGTCTGTTACCTCACTACGGTGGTATTCATCCCGTGTCATGGGCATTGTTGCAGGGTGAAACTAAAGTGGGTATCACGTTCCATCTCATGGATAAGGACTTTGATACGGGTCCCATTGTGTTGCAAAAAGAATACGAAATACACGCCACTGAGCCGGATGCGTTGCTTGAAAAAACGAACCAAGTACTGGATCAGCTCGCCATCATGGCATTTAGAGAGGAATTGCTGCCTCATTTAAAAAGTGTGGAAACATTGACGCCAATCAGACAATCTGGGGATGCTTCTTATTATGGAATAGATAGATGTTGGCCGCAGTATGGTTTCATCGATGTCATGCAATCTCAGGCAGAAGTCGTACGCTTTATTAGTGCGTTACCTAAACCACCTATGCTAAATTGGCTGGGGGTGCCTAAGATTTTTCACGGTGGAGTCCCCTATATCATCAGCCGTGTTGCCGTACAAACTGCATTTGCGTCACAAGCTATTTGCCCAGGAAGAATCTTGGCGGTAAACCAGAACGGTTTAATAATTCAGGTTGCCGATGGTGCTATTGAAGTTTCCTTGCTATCTATCGATGGGCGTGCGATCGCCGATTTTCATGCACTGTTTGCAGAAAATGATACCCTGACGTTACCCGATGCAGACATCAGGGATAAACTGGCGGCGAGACACAAAGCAAACTGGCAGGCGGAACGTGCGTTACAAAAACGTTTTCCGTTTCCGTTGCTGGCACCCGAACAGAGCTTACCTGAAATAGAGAGAGAGAGTGGCAACGCAGAGGTTTTTTCACGCGAGTTTGGGTTACCTGATGGTTTAATCCAAAGATTGTCTCGGGCAAAACATTTTAGCTGGCAAATCGATACATCCAAGCTGATTACCGCTGTTATCTTGTATTATTTGGGGCGTTTTAACGGCTATGAAGATTTTTCACTGGTGTATCAACCGCCGCAGCATGCCTCATCAGTAGCAGAGGGTACCGGGTTTTACTACCTATCCCATCATTACCTTGCTGTAAGCATCGATCCCGCAGCAAGTTTTGCAGATTTTTATGCGAATATCGCCAAGCAATTGGCGTCACCCACTACCGCAACAGCGGTGAGTCACGATGTGTTTTATCGTTATCCAAATTTGGCTTTTTTGCGAGATCTGTCTATTGCTATTGTGGTACGGTCGCGGTGGTCAGAACCAACGGGCAGATCGTCAGCGACATCACAGCGCTCGTTGTGGCCTATTACTTTTGTTGTGGAAGAGAATAGAATTGTGTTGGAAGTGCAGGGCATGGCTGCTGCGAGGCATGACCGCATAACTGTGTTGTTTGCACGTCTACAACACATATTGTCCGCGCTGGCGAATGTAGAAAATTTCAGTGAAAAACCCTGTTCTCAATTGCCACTGATGGACGAGGCTGATTTTCATGACATCTTAAAGGCGGGTAACTTTACGCATACGGTTGCGGCGGAAGTCAACACGGATGCACGTTCAGAACTGATAGAAAGAATCACACCGAATATTAATGAGCGGAAAGAGCGGCGCCAGTTCGCTTTGGTTAGCATAGAAGAGTGTAGTTATGCCAATTTACACGAAAAAGCAGATAGGTTTTGCCAATATTTGTTGGGGATGCTACCTGAAAAAAATGGCGTTATTGCCATATGTTTAGATAATTCAGCACTGACCGTTATTTTAGTGATTGCTGCGATGAAATTGGGATGTGCGGTGCTTCCCCTCAATCCGCGTGAGACTAAGGAAAAATTAGCACTTATTTTACAAGCAACAACCCCCGATATTGTTTTAACCTACGCGCATGCCGCGACCAAGATGCCACCATCGCATGAGGGTAAAATTATTCTTCTCACTCCCGATTCAATTGCTGAGATTTACGTTTCGCAAGAAGGGGAGGATATGGCTGTGACTGATGCTGATATTGAAAAAAGACGTTCGGCTAGTGCGGGTAATGATTTGTTGCTGATCAGCACTTCTGGCACCACCGGTGATCAACCTAAGGTTGTACGCGTACAGCCGCAGGCTTTTTTAAATTCCATGACAACGCGTCTTGCACAGTATAAAGATACGGCGAATGCAGAGATGCGTCTGGCTCTGTTAATGGCCCCAACATTTGATACTTGGTTTGCGGCGGTGTTTTGGGCTCTCATGCGCAGAGGTACCTTGTTTTTATTACCGGGTCATGTGTTACGTAGCACGTCGCCGAATAACGTACGATCAATTGTAGACTTAATCCAAAAAGAAGACATCACCGATGTGATTTGTGTGCCTGCACTCTATCAACGTGTATTAGATAGTGCAACAAAACCCTTGTCTACGTTAACACGTGTCATAGTCGGTGGGGATACATTATCTCCCACGTTGCTGAGCAGGCATAAGTTAATGGCTAATTGCGCTTGCTTGTTCATTGAATACGGGTTAACGGAGGCAGCTGTTTTCTCGACGAGTCATACCGTTGTACAACCGGGACAACTAGACGCACCTATAGCCATAGGTCTGCCGCTGGGTGGAAACAAGTTAGTGTTGCTTGATGACTATGATCAGCCCGTGCCACCTGGTCATAGTGGCATTGCTGCGATTGCTGGTGATCAAGTGAGTCCCGCTTATCTTTCTGCAGCGGAACCAGAGCAACACAGATTTAGGCAAATTACCGTAGGCAATCACATGCTTCCTGCTTTTGTAAGCAGTGATGTGATGACATATGACCCTGCAAATAGGGTTTTCATGTTTAGAGGTCGTAATGACTTTTTAGTTAAAGTGGGGGGGGTATTTGTTAATACCGATGAGATAATAGATGCACTCAAACGACATTCGGCTGTTAAAGACGCCATTGTGATCATGACCAAAGACAAAGAGTTAGCCGCATTTGTTGTGCCCAAAGACTTAGAAGCCACACTGACACACACACATGTTATTAAATTTTTGCGTGATCACTTACCAAGCCACATGTTGCCAAACAAAATAATTTTTAAGACAGCATTGCCTTTGACGTATCACCATAAGATTGATCGTATGGCATTACTTGGCGAAACAGAGATGCTGAAGCAACGGGGCACGGACAATAATTACGTGGAGCCGATTACTCCGATAGAATCTTACTTGACGCGATCATGGGCGACTATCTTGGGCTATGACCAAATTGGGGTGGAAGATAATTTTCTTGATTTGGGTGCGACGTCATTGCAAATAATCGACATGCTCACCAAGATATATCTGCGCTACGGCGTGTCCATTAAGCCGGAATTCATTTATGCACAACCCACGCTGCGTGCACTCAGCATCAAAATAACAGAGAGGTCGCCTGCGATTCCTGAGGTGTCTATGCAACTCCCCGAAGCGCTGCGCCAGGATTTAATGCGAGTGCAAGCATCGCCCGGTTTGCCTGTTACCCAACCAAGCGCAGTGTCCAGCGTATCTGCTAAGAACATCTTGTTGTTGGGTGCAACGGGATACATAGGATGTCATGTGTTGGCACGTTTGTTACAAGCGTACAATCCAGAGCAACGGATTTATTGTTTGATTCGTTTGAAATCCGTTAACCGATTCCAGCAGTTGCGCGACAATAGTGGCTTATCTGAGGTGTGGGGGCAACGCGTCAAACTTATCGTTGGGGATATCACTGAGGCAGATTTCGGTACGCACGGTGAACACTACAAATTGTTATGCGACAGCATCGACCTTATTATAAATTGTGTGGGTGAGGTTTCGCATTCATTACCTTATTCTTGTTTAAGAGCGGCTAACATCAATACGGTCGATAAGGTGATAAAACTAGCCTCTGTAAGACAAGCCGCAATCATTCATGTATCAACGTTGTCTTGTACTTTATCGGGATCAGATAAAAAAATTACAGAGGCGTTGCCTACACTCCCATTAGATGCGGTAAGGGAACAACAACTGGCAAGACTTGACCCGTACAATCAGAGCAAGTTTATGGCCGAGTGTGCGTTAGCAAAGGCTAGGGAATTAGGATTGACGGTGGCTGTGGTCAGGCCAGCCTGGATTTTATTGGCAGAGCGATCTGTCTTTAATATCTCGGTGCAAAGGCAAGATTTTGTTTCAGCCTTACTTGCAGGTTGTGCGCAAGTAAACGCGGTACCACAATTGGGGAAGATCTATATTGACGGCATGCCGGTCGATCAGATGGCTGCTGTTATTGCTCAGATCGTACAGATTATTGAGAGTCAACAGATAACGGGACTCACCGTCTATAACCTGCGTAATCCGCATCCGTCTCCTTGGCATGAGGTTGCATCACAGGCGCTGGGTGGTGATGAGGGTATCCGGTGGCTAAGCTATGCTGACTGGCGTACTAAAATAGCGGATGCGGGAGAACACAATGCGCTTTACCCTTATCAACTCATGTTATCTGCGAGGCCGCCAGAGGGAGGGGGGGACTTATTGACCCTGATCAATCCTTACGTTCCTGCCGCAGATAATCGCTATGAGGTATGTTGCGAACAAGCGAATTCTGTATTCGAAGAAAAACAATACAAATATAGTGCGTATCTTGAACTTATAGATGCTGTTGTCAAAGAAACGGGGGTGCACACGCTACTGTGTGCAAAATAACAACGTTTAGGGTGGACTAAAAGGAATTGCATATGATGAAGAGTACGGATCGCTCAGGCACGTTAAGTGGATACCTCAGCGAACAAGAAAAGCAAAGCATCCGTTGGATAATTAAGAGCATACCCGGCTGCATTTATTATAAAGATGTCAGTGGTTTTTATTTTGCTTACAGTAGCTATTTACTGGAAGAGTCTAAAATTAATGGCAAAGTGTTGGATATTATCAACAAAACAGATTACGACTTTTTTCCTAAAGAACAGGCCGACAAACTCCGTGAAAATGATAAGCGCGTTATGTCGGAAAAACGAGCGCTTTGCTTTGAAGAAGAAGTTGTTTTGCCCAACGGTGATAAGAAATATTATCAAGTCATAAAATCACCCTTATGGAATGAAAAGGGAGAAATTGCGGGGGTCATCGGTAATTCTATTGATATGACGGATAAAAAGACCATAGAAACCTTAGAAAAAGAAAACTATGCAGCACAAGAGAAAATCGGGGTTATGCAATTGCTAGCGGCGAGTATTGCGCACGAGTTGCGTACGCCCATTACAGCGGCGCAGTTTGCTGCAATGGGTATCACGAAGTTTTTGCCACAGTTGCTGCAGGTGTATTATCTTGCACAAGAGAAAGGTTTGGTCGAACAACCCATTCAAGCGATGCAACTCAAGGCGTTGGAGAATGTACTGATAGCGCAGGACCGGCAACTGAGAAATTGCCATCATATTATCGACATACAGCTCAAAAACATCAGCGTCCATCAAGTCACAAAAAATAATTTTGCCATTGAAGCAATCGAGCAAGTTATCCACGAAGCGATTGCAGAATACCCCATGTCCCCGGAGCAAAAAGGATTAATTACGAATAAAATCGCTAATCAAAGTCTTGTTTTTATAGACCGTGTGCTGTTTAAACATGTGATTTGGAATTTATTGAAAAATGCATTTTACTTCATTGCCGCTGCGGGAAAAGGCGACATTAGCTTGTGGTCAGAAGAGGGTGACAACACGATTATTATTTACTTAGAAGATACCGGTAAGGGTTTGTCGGATCTGCAAACTAAAAAAATATTTGAAAAATTTTACACGCAAAGTTCGGGCGGCACTGGGCTGGGCCTTTCTTTTTGCCAACTGGTGATTGAGGCCAGTGGTGGTCAAATATTCTGTGAAGGGCGCGAGGGAGAATTTACGCGCTTTAAAATAATATTGCCCAAACAAGCAAAGTAGTTTTTTTATGCGATAAGCATATACCCATTACACTTCAAAATGCGATTTTTGCGTTTTCAACAACTCGGCCGCAAGCGACCGAGATTGTTTCCTTGATGGGTTCGCCTGCGCGAAGTAAATTCGCGCGGACGGCGACCAGAGAGGAGCTATTGCATAAGCTCCCCTCTGGACTCCCCATCGCTTTGTCTCACCCGCACGCGGGCGAGATTTCTCTTTGAAATGTTCTCTACACGATAGGGTTTCCAAAGGGGAGAATCGCGTATCGATCCTTTGGTGACCGCGCACACATACTTTGTCTAGGTCATCAAAACAGGAAATACCGCGCGATCGTCCCATGAAAATTCGCACCTTGAAGTGCGAGCGGTATATACCGCTCAATTACTCAGGCGGTGTTGTTCCATGGCCATTACGGCTTTGATGTTGTCAGGTTTATAGCCGCCATTTTCCAGAAAAATACGGTGTACTCTGCGTTCTGCTGCGGTAGATTTCACGGGTGGTTGTTGTGCTGGCCTGATCCACGGATTATTCTCCAAATAACCCCAGAAACGTATCTTGAGTGCTTCACTTAAACGTTCATCCGGACTGGTGATATATAACTGACGCAGATACTCGCCACCTCCACTGATTGAGTGTGTCGCTTCGGCATTTTGTGCTGCTGTTATGGCGTAACGTGCTACGGTTTGTAAGGAAGGTAAGTCGTGATTGGCGTTCAGTGCTAGACTGATACCGCTGTACTGTTGTACGTTGCGTAACATCCATTCTAAGGTGATATCTGATAATAAACCAATATGTCCATCACGTACGGGATAACCGCCACCTATATCGCCATGCGCACCCGGAAACCAACATTGCTCAGAGCGTGTATGTCCTATGTCCGCTAGCCATAGGCTAGGCGCAAAGTTATCCCTGCGTTCATCCACGGCGAGTGCGTGATAGGCATTCGCAACGATTTTACTGAGACGCAGGTCGTGAAATTGATATTTCGCATGATTCTTATCGCCTAGATATTCGGACATATCGGTGACGGATTTGGGAATGCCTAATGCACCCACCGTATCCCATACACCTAAAAAATTAATCCGTAAGCGCGTATCTGCGTCGTGCGTAGCCTCACTCTTGCCATACAGCGGATATGCATAGGCATTGAAAAACGCAGTTGCGTTGCTGCCATTTACGTGATCAATGGGATCACGTGAGCGGTAAATGACATAACCTTCATTCACCGCATCGGACAATGATTTACTTGTAGGCAAGCGTGCGGGATTAATTAAACCGATGTTACGGATAAATCCTACTAAGCTACGTGCGGAATAGGCGCCACGACTAAAACCAAACAATAAAATCTTATCTCCGGGTTGATACGCATCGGCTAAAAAAGCATAAGCGCTTTTGACAATCTCATCTAAGCCAAAACCAAAGGCACCCGCCATAAATTTATTGTAGGTATGTCTGACAAAGTCGCGCATTTGCCCGCTTAATTGTTCTAACAAATGGGTTGTTGAGGCGTGTGCTTCGTCGCTCCACCCGGGAGATGTGCCAACCCCCTTACTATAAAACGCCGTTTGCGTGGCAGTCGTTTTTACGCTGGTATAACCGGAGGGATGTATCACGGGTTTGCCCTCGTTCGCCAAGGCATCAAATAATTTGGCAACATTGGTTTGAGTTAGCACCGCGATTTGCGCGTCAATAAAAGCTTGTTGTGCAGATGCAGAATCGAATGCACGAGACGTTGCAATTTGCGTCGCAGCGGCTTGTGCGGTCGCGGCTGCATCTTTGTCATCCCAGGTACCGTCAAAGCATACCACAATAGTCTTAGGCATCAGTCACTCCTTTGTCTGGAACTCTACCGCTAGCGAATAACAGGAACGAGCATCATACCGCTCGCACTTCAAAATGCGAATTTAAGTTAACTGTTTGCGTGGCATACTGGTTTTATGACCGGTACAAAGTACGTGTGCACGGCCACCAAAGGGGAGAATCGCGAGTCTCCTCTTTGGAAACCCCATCGCGTAGAGAACACTGCAAAATGCCAAAAGTGCATTTTGAAGTGTGATAGTATATCGCACAGCGGCTAACAACCACGGATATTGATCGATTAAACAAGTGATCCAACTGAGTTAAACTGGCTCCCCGGAACGGACTCGAACCGCTGACCCAGTGGTTAACAGCCACTTGCTCTACCGACTGAGCTACCGGGGAATTAAAGTAGCGTATACTAAATGACGCAGCCTACTTGGGTCAACATTTTAAAGAAAAAAATCTCATCCGCTTGCTGATGAGATAAAGGGGGCGTCCCGAGGGAAGCTTATGCGAGCTTAACCTCGGGTCGCCGCTGCGCGACTATTTCGCGCAGGCGAAATAAATTAAGGAAACAATCTCGGTCGCTTGCGGCCAAGTTGTTTAACGCGAAGTTATCACGTCGCTGATTCTATTTAATGCATCATCCAAAATTTCTGTACTCGTCGCAAATGATAGGCGGAAATAGCCTGGACTGCCAAATTCGGTACCAGGCACCACCGCAACCTTGGCTTTTGTTAGCAAATAATCGGCAAAATCCACATCAGAATTCAAATTTAAATGGCGCAATGCCTCGCGTATATCGGGAAACAAATAAAACGCACCGTCAGCAGCCAAGCAGGATATGCCCGGTATCGCTTGCAACCGAGCTAACACTCGGTCATGACGCTGCTTGAATACAGCCGACATTTCACTGACGCATTGTTGCGAACCGGATAATGCTGCCTCCGCCGCTTTTTGTGAAATGGAACAGGGATTTGATGTGGATTGGGATTGAATCTTTTTCATCGCTGCTATCAGCTTGGCAGGTCCTGCCGCGTAACCAATACGCCAGCCGGTCATCGCGTAGGATTTAGAAACGCCGTTTATTACCACGGTACGCTCATACAATGCAGGGCAGGCATTGAGAATATTGCACAAAGGTGCTTGACCCCAATAGATATGTTCGTAGATTTCGTCGCTCAATATTACCACCTGTGGATGTGCGAGTAATACCTCTGCCAAGGCCGATAATTCTTGCTTGCTGTAGGCCATGCCGGTTGGGTTAGAGGGACTATTTAAAAGTAATAAACGTGTTTTGGGCGTGATGGCGTGGGCGAGTTGCTCGGCATTAATTTTGAAATATTGTTGCGGCGTGGTTGTTATGATCTTAGCTTGGCCTTCGGCTAGCGCGACCATATCAGGGTAGGAAACCCAATAAGGTGCGGGAATCAGCACTTCATCGCCTGGATTCAGTAATGCTTGCAACAGGTTATAGATAGCTTGCTTGGCTCCACAGGATACCAGGATTTGTTCTGGGGCATAGGAAAGCTGATTGTCATTAGCGAGTTTACGAATAATGGCTTGTTTCAGACTAGGGATCCCATCTACCGGTGTGTAGTAAGAAAAGTTGTTCTCGATCGCTGCGATGGCCGCGGCCTTGACATGCGATGGCGTGGCGAAATCAGGTTCCCCTACGACGAGGCTGATGATATCCTGGCCGGCGGCTTTGAGTTCGGCAGCACGTGCGGCTAAGGCTAATGTGGCAGAGGGTTTGACTTGTTGTACGCGGGTAGATAATGATACGCTCATGGTTTCCTCCTTATCGTTAACCGGCTAAGCATAACGGTTTACAGGCTACTTGTCTGCAGGCTTGCGTACCGCTAGCGGTATAAATTGAGATCCAACATGAATAAACCGTTTCGCATAGAATCTGCCTTCCTGCCGGCTGGCGACCAACCTGCTGCTATCGCGCGGCTGAATCAAGGCTTAGGCGATGGTTTGGCGCAGCAAACATTACTCGGTGTGACGGGGTCGGGCAAAACATTCACGATTGCGCAAGTGATCCAAACGCAACAGCGTACCGCGTTGATCTTGGCGCCCAATAAAACATTGGCCGCCCAGTTGTATGGGGAAATGAAAGATTTTTTCCCACACAATGCGGTGGAATATTTCGTGTCATACTACGACTATTATCAGCCCGAAGCCTACGTGCCGGCATCCGACACGTTCATTGAAAAAGATGCTGCGATTAACGAACACATAGAACAAATGCGTTTATCTGCAACCAAAGCCTTGATGGAGCGTCGCGACACGATTATCGTTGCCACGGTATCTGCTATTTATGGTTTAGGTGATCCCAACGCTTACTTAAGCATGGTGTTGCAGCTGCGCCAGGGCGAACAGTTGGATCAACGCGTGTTGTTACGCCGTTTAACCGAATTGCAATACAAGCGTAACGATGTGGCATTCGAACGCGCGACCTACCGCGTGCGTGGTGACGTCATTGATGTTTTTCCTGCTGAATCAGAACGCGAAGCGGTGCGTGTGGAATTGTTTGATCGAGAAATCGAGCGCATCAGTCATTTTGATCCCTTGACCAATGAGACCTTACGTGTCGTTAGTCGTGCCACTATCTATCCCAAGACCCACTATGTCACGCCGCGTGAAAAAGTATTAGAGACCATTGAATTCATCAAACAAGAGTTACAACTACGCTTAGAACAGTTGTACGCAGCCAACAAATTGGTGGAAGCACAGCGTTTACAACAACGCACGCAATTTGATATTGAAATGATGGTGGAGTTAGGTTATTGCTCCGGTATAGAAAATTATTCGCGTTATCTTTCGGGTCGTGCGGCGGGCGAACCACCACCGACTTTAATGGATTACCTACCCACGGATGCCTTGTTGATCATTGATGAATCGCATGTCACTGTGCCACAGTTGTCGGCCATGTATAAAGGTGATCGTTCACGCAAAGAAACGCTGGTTGAATACGGTTTTCGTTTACCCTCAGCGCTAGACAATAGACCCTTGCGTTTTGAAGAATTCAGCCAATTAGCCTTGCAAACGATTTACGTTTCCGCGACCCCCAGCGTCTATGAGCTAGAACGTTCAGGTGCCGTTGTCGAGCAAGTGGTAAGACCCACCGGTTTATTGGACCCTGTCATCAGTGTGCGTCCTGCCAGTGCCCAAGTCGATGATCTGTTATCGGAAATTCGTCATTGCGTGACGCAAGGATCACGGGTTCTAGTGACCACCCTCACCAAACGTATGGCAGAAGACTTAACCAGTTACCTCGCAGAACATAATGTCAAGGTGCGCTATCTACATTCTGATATTGATACCGTAGAGCGGGTAGAAATTATTCGCGATTTTCGCTTAGGCGCTTTTGACGTGTTGGTTGGTATTAATTTATTGCGTGAAGGCTTAGATATGCCCGAAGTCTCTTTAGTGGCTATTCTCGATGCGGACAAAGAAGGGTTTCTGCGTTCTGAACGTTCCTTAATTCAGACCATAGGCCGTGCTGCACGTAATCTCGCCGGACGCGCGATCCTCTATGCCGACAAGATGACGGGGTCGATGCAACGTGCTATCGATGAAACCAACCGGCGCCGCGAAAAACAACAATTATTTAATGAGCAACATCAGATTACGCCGCGCAGCATACACAAAAAAATAGTGGATGTGTTAGAAACCGGATACGAGGGCGACAAAGGCAGTGGCACAAGTCATTGGGCAAATACCCATGCAGCACATAAACCACTGCTTTCCCCGCAACAGATCAGCAAGCAAATCAAACAGATGGAACAACAAATGTTGAGTAAAGCACGTGATTTAGACTTTGAAACCGCCGCGCAATTACGCGATCAGATACATGTATTGCGTGAACAGTTATTACAGGTATAGAAAGGAGTCGCCATGCCCATACTCACGCCGCCCACAGACACGGTTATTGCCACGATGGTACAACGCGCATTAGAGGAAGACATAGGCAGTGGAGACATTAGTGCAGCCTTATTAGATGCGAATGCACAAGCACGCGCAAGCATCATCAGTCGCCAAGCGGCTGTGTTGTGTGGTTGTGCATGGGTGGATGCGGTGTATCAGCAATTAGATAGTGAGATCCGTATCGATTGGCAAGTGCAAGATGGCGCCGTGTTACACCCCGATCAGTTGTTGTGTACTGTACAAGGCAACGCGCGTAGCTTGCTGACGGGTGAACGTTGTGCATTGAATTTTTTGCAGACATTGTCTGCGACAGCCACTGTCACTGCAACTTACGTACACGTATTAGCAGGTTATACCACGCAATTACTCGATACCCGTAAAACCTTACCCGGTTGGCGTCACGCACAAAAATACGCGGTACGCTGTGGCGGAGGTCATAACCATCGCATGGGGCTATACGATGCCTTTTTAATTAAAGAAAACCACATTGCAGCGTGTGGCTCGATTAGCCGTGCGGTCGCTACAGCGCGACACTTATTCCAGGACAAACGCATAGAAGTCGAAGTGGAAACCTTGCCGCAGTTGCAAGAAGCATTGGACAATCGTGTGGAATTTATCTTACTGGATAATTTCATCTTGGCCGATATCTATCAAGCGGTACAGATCACCCGAGGTCGCGCACGTTTGGAAGTCTCGGGCGGGGTAGACCTGAATAACATTAAAATGATTGCCGCAACGGGCGTAGATTTTATTTCAGTGGGGGCGCTCACCAAACACATTCAGGCTATTGATTTATCGTTACGCGTATGCTGCTGATTTAATCCGTTTTTCATTTGAGATAACTACGCCTCTCAGCGCACCATGTCATCCCGAAGGGAGGGATTTCAGGAATGTTTGCATCCCGAACGTCGCAACTAAAACCAGTGTCATCCCGAACGTAGTGAGGGATCTTTCTAATGGGTGTCATCCCGCACATCGCAACGCGATGGAGGGATCTCGTGATGGTTGCACGGTGCTATTAGTGGGTATGTGCCACCTGAACGAGATCCCTCGTTACACTCGGGATGACAACAAAGGATGTTATTCCGAACGTGAGTGAGGAATCTCGATGCGGTTGCATAGTGTCGTTAATGAGTATACCGGTAATCATACAACGGCACAAATGCAGCAATACTTTTTGGAATCAGTGGGATACACAAACGTTGTGCCTGTATTTGAATATCCGGATCTTCATAATGACTGGTCACTAAGATAGACTTATCGGCATAGTGTAGCTTCTCAATCAATGCCAAGCCGCTTATTGCTTGATTAACGAGTTCAAAATCACACAGCAATAAACTGTTTTTTACGTGATGTGGCAATAAATTGTTGACACAGTGTTCTAACTTATCGGCGCAAGAGAAAAAAGACAAGCGCACACCGATAGATAAAAATTTATCGAGACGATTACGCCACAGATCGTGAATCGATTGATCATCATCTAGGATCAGGATGTGTTGCTCAGCCCGTATGACGATTTTCTCGACGAACCAGCTCGGGACTTCTCCACGCGGTAAAATGATTTTCACCGTTGTTCCTTGGCCCGGCGGTGATTCAATCAGGATATTGCCGCCAAAACGCGTCACTGCACTGTATGCATGATACAAACCCAAGCCATCGCCACCTTCTGTCATCGCCTCTTTGCCATAACTAAAACCGTACTCTTTAATTTGGGGTAGAATATTCGCGGGTATGCCAATACCATCATCATGAATAATCACGCTAATGCTGTCTTGTTGGCCTGTCACATTGATAATAATTTCATGCGCGTTATCATCACACGCATCGATACTGTTATTGATAATATTAGAAAGTGCGCGCTTAAAATATGCGGCATTCATGTTGGCAAATAACCCATAAGACGCATCTAAGCAGAGATTGATTTTGATATTTTGTCGATTGCGTATTTGCATACGCTTTTCAGAGACGATGGAATCAACCACAGAGGAGAGCATATGCGGTTGTAGTACTTGTGTTTCTGTAATTGTGCTTTCTGTTTGTGATTTGCTGTAAAGGTCGTTGGCAATATCATTGATGCGTGATATGGCAGAACGCATCAAATGACGTTTTTCTTCGATCAATTCCGGCAGCTGAGAGAGCAACAACGTTAAACAGGCCAAGGGGCTACGGATATCGTGCCCCACTTGTTTGGCTGTTTTTACTTCGGCTTCCAATTGCGCTGTTTGTTTGATACTGGCGTGCAACACTTTGAGTGTTTCATTGAGATTATGTAATTCGCTAAGCGCATAGGCGGGCAAGCTATGATGCGCTAAGCCAGAGGGAGTAAGATTACACCCCAACGCCTTCAGTGGGTTGAGTAAACGACGATTCACACAGAACCACAAATAGGTGAACAATACCACGATGCCGATCACTTCTAACAGAAATAAAAGGGTCAATGCACTGGCGTTCCACGGTATATTTCCCCCGTCAAATGCATAGAGATTGAGTGTGGCAAACGATTGCTTGCCTAAATCTAAGGTATAAGACTTAGTCGGCATTTTTTGCGTAACCTGTCCTGCGCGCAAGGTTTTACCGTTATAGCTAAGACTTAAACCTATATCACGATATTGACTGATTTCATTGAGTAAGGTTTGTTGGATATTGACATTACCAATCAGAATATTGCTCATGATCTCATTTTTATAGATCTCATAGGTTGCATCACAATGTTGTATACGCAAATTTGTGAGATATTGCTTAGCACTATTGCGAATTTGAAAACCGTTAAAAATAACCAAACCCAAAACGACTGTTACCAGTAAACAAACGATTTGAATAAATAATTTTTTTGCTTTCACGGCGATAGTTCCGTCAGCATATCCACCAGATAAATCGGTCGGCTGGCAAATGCCGAACCCGGTTTAAAGGAGAAATCGCCTGCAACGCCATGGTGAATCCCGTGTGTGATGCAATGACGAAATCGCCTGGCATCGTATTTATCGCCAGGTTTTGCGTAGTTGTAACATTTTATCGCCAGCTGATCAGCGTCGTAGGTGAGCAAATCAATAAGTAATGGACTTCGTTTAAAAGTCACTGAGAATTCATCAGAAAATCTATTATTTTTAAAATTTTTCTGTTGCGGAACAATATCTGTTAATAGGACCTTATCTGCAGCAGAAAAAATGTATTTTATTTTTTGAAATACATTTAAGTTTACATGCCAAGACGAAGATCCTATTATGCTGACATTTTTTCCAATCAATCCATTCCTGTACATTTCAATTAAGGCTTTTATCGACGCAAGTGGATAGCTAAAAAAAACCAGGGTGTAGTGTTTGTCTTTATGTCGAATAATTTCTTTCATGTCAAACGTTCCATAATGTGGAATAGGAATTTCTGTAATAGCACCTTTATAGGCATGCTTAAATAGATTTAATTCGGCATTACTATAAAAATTTGTTGTTTCATAGAGCACGAATACTTTTCCGGGATTTTTCAAGTCTTTTAGGCCTTGCGCAATAGGTTTAATAAACTGCTCTGTATTTGGTAATAAGCAGAAGACATAAGGATATTGCGTGTTTATCTCATTGGCTCCGCAGCTAGGGGAAATAGTAACAATATCTTTTTCCCTCAAAAGAGGTGCGATCAGTAGGCATGCGCGGCTAGTATGTACTCCTAGAATAACGTTGCAACTACCTATAGCACTTATTTTCCTTAGCAATTGGTTATCCTCTTCAGTGGAAAATAATAGATAATCACTAAATTTATTTTCAGCGAAAGCTATCGTATGCTCATAAGCAAATGAATTATAATACAGTACAATAGAAGATAGTTTTGGATTGTCGTTAATACAGATAAAGGCTAGCGCTCTTTGTGCAAACAAAAAAGTAAGGAGAAACACAGATAACAAAATAATTGTTTTCAACAACTCACCCGCAAGCGGATGCGGTTTCTTTACGTTAAATCCCATCATTTTTTTCCTGTTTACATATTCTGTTTAAAACACAAACAAACCAGCCGGCACTGAGCACATAACCCGCTGGGAACATGGATCGTTATTTTTCTGTGCGTATCTAATAGAGATATGAAATAAAAACAGGCCGCATAAGCGATGATGATCAGTAAACTCCAACTGTTTGCAATAGCCACAATTTCTCCTGCTATATCTGCATCAAATTTTCCCGCAAAATGTGCGCGCAAATCCGCCCTGAAGTGATTAAACCCAATACTAACCCTGAAAAATCACCTTGCCACTAAAAAACTGCTTGAGAATCCTCATCGTGTAAAGAAGACACCGAGTTTTCGAGCAAACACATAATAGTTAGCTTCTTTTCTTCATACCGTTGCTACAACCACCGCTATATAGTATTTCTCCCTGCCAATAAGCGCTGTTGCTGGATAAAAATAAGGTTCCCACTGTGTTGCCGGAATTTGCCAGGATTCTTGCTTTGTACCAAAAAATGGAATACGACGGCGTGCGCGCACTTCTTCTATAAAACCTTGTACATCAGGCTCTTGTTCGTTGATCTCAATAAAATCGTTCAGTGAAGCATCCGTGTGAACGACGAAATAGCATTTTTTTCCGGATTTAGTATACGTCACGAAACTGCCGTATTTATCGCTGAGATAATATTCAGCGATAGCGTTTTTTGCCACCCACGTTAAAAAATAATCGATAAATGCGGGATCCGAGACGGCAAATTTCTTTTCGGCTTCTAACGCACACAATGCAGGGTAGGTTTGTTGGCAGAAAAACGCTAGGCTCAGTTGTTTGACCTGATCATGAATGGTTTCAGCAAGCGACATGTCATTTTTCTCGATAAACTTGCTGATGGCGCCTTGGTTAAACGCGTCAATGATATTTTTTTCGCTCGCACGTCCCGTTAAGAGTATGCGTTTGCTTGGCAATGTTAACTGGTGGCAAAAGGCAAGGCCATCCATTTCGTTCATTTGATAATCCACGATACACACGCTCACTTCACTGTGACGATTAGGCTCTTGTGCCAACAACATCAAATCAGCAATATTTAGATCGAAGGGCGCATGCGCAGCACTGTAATAATTATCGTGTTCCGTATCGCTGGATAACAAGGGGTAACGCTGAAAAACAGATACCCTGTGTTCCATCGCGTTTAAACAAGCGCGCGGGGAAGTAAAACTTTCTATACGATAATCCTTACTCAGACAACGTTTCCCCATCTCTAATAGCAAGGGATCATCGTCTACCCAAACAACGGTGCTGGGGAAAAATACTAACGGCAGGAACTCTATCATCTCTATTCTCCTGATAAGGTTGGATAAGAATAAATGCACACTGCATGTGACTTAGACCATTTACTGCGACAATAATTGACTGCGATAGGCTTATTCGCAAAGGGAAGCGAACGTTTCAATAACTCGGTCGCAAGCGGATGCGGTTTCTTTACGTTAAATCCCATCATTTTTTTTCTGTGCATAGGTGCTGTTTAACACATAAATAAACCAGCCGGCACTGAGCATATAACCCGCTGGGAACATGAGCGTTATTTTGCTGTGCGTATCATATAGAGAGATGAAATAAAAACAGGCTGCATAAACGATGATAATCGGTAAACTCCAACTGTTGGCAATAGCCAAAATTTCCCCTGCTATATCCGCATCGAATTTTTTTGCGAAATGTGCACGCAAGTCCGCCCTGAAGTGATTAAACCCAATACTCACCATGGAAAAACAAACGATCACGACAGCAAAATTTTTTTCATATAAATAAGCAGTAATAGAGCCCACTACCAACACCAAGAAGAAAAAAGCAGTTCTAAACACAGAATTTATTTTTTCTGTCACATATCCATGTGTGAGTCCTGCTGTGACAGCGGCAATACCAAACACTATTTCAAGCGTGCAAGAGACATCGATAGAATGATAAAACGGCGCTCGCGCAAGAATAGGTAAAAGCATGTTGACGATATTTAGTGTGGGTAAGACTAAAGAAAATGCTAAGGTATATTTTATTCGAGTTAAGGCCAACGTGGCTGCTATTTGGGGTTCGCGTTTTTTCAACAACTCGGCCGCAAGCGGATGAGATTTTTTTCTTTTAAATTTTCCTATAGAAAAAATGTTAATGTTAGCTTCTAGGCTAGCGCAAAACGCTGCTAACAGAAATCCTGCAAAAATCCCCCAGTAAGGCAACATTGGGTTAAATCTTTCTGTCAACATAAGAAAGAGTGGCCCGCACAAAAAGCCAATCTGGGTAGCTGCACTGACAATGCCACTGAATTGTCGTGTCAGTGACAAATCCATTTTTTGCGAAGACTCAACAAACCATTTCTCTAAGCTAATGTCACCTAAAAACATAAGCATCCACATCACTGAGTAACACAGGAAAAATAACGGGAGGTTCGTGTGCATAGTATACAATACTGACAACATAAGCGCCGCAGAGGATAACCAGGCAAAAACGGCTATTTCCCTACAATTCATTGCACTTAATCTGAAATAAACAGGCCTAGCAAAAGCGGCTGGCGCATAGCTAAGTGTCATCATGACAACCAGTGCCAGTAAGCCTGATTGACCAGGCGATTTTAAAATATCCCAGCCCGTTACCAATAAAATACACGCTTGTGCAGTTCTATAAAAGAACATGGTTGCTAAATAGGGTAACCACTGCGTCTTCATGAAAAATCACCTCACCACTAAAAAACTGCTTGAGAATTAATTTGGTGTGCGAACAGCGTTGCAATGCCAAGTCGCAGTTGCTTCAATGGCGACTTGCGATTATTTACCTGTGTTTGAAAGGAAGGATGACTCATGGTACGGTCCTTGTGCATAACGAACAGCAATTTAGCACAAGGATAATTATGTTTCAATTAGTATATGGCATTTTGCACCTGGCATTTTTGTCACGCTTACCGACAATCTATCCATTGATCCAAACGGTTTTTGTAGATCCCACCTTGTGATGAAACATCACAGTGGGTGTTGGCTATGCGTCCTCAGCACGAACGGATAGGGGATGGATCGTGTCTTTGATACATAACACGCGACGTTGTGCAGAAAATTGAGTGCCAAACAAATCCAGCGCTTGTGCGCGCATCTGCGTGGCATGGTGAGTGAGATAATGATCCAAGGCCGTTTGGCTTTCTACTAGATAATGCACGCAAAATTGACTTTGCGCGGTGGTGCTAGCAATGCTGTGAATCGTTGCGCGCAAGAAACCAGGGTGCTGCAGCATGTAGTGACAATGCTGTTGTAGCCATGTGTAATAACGGGTTGCAACGTCTTGAGCTACACGGATGTTTACTTCGTAAATTAGCATAGTCGCTAACACTCCGTGACGTTAACCGCAAGGCCTCCTTGCGATGTTTCCTTGTAGCGACTCATCATATCTCTGCCGGTTTCACGCATGGTGATGATGACTTTGTCTAGACTTACTTTTTTATGTTTAGCGTCTTCCATTAACGCCAGTCGCGCTGCATTGACCGCTTTGACAGCGCCCATGGCATTACGCTCTATGCAGGGGATCTGTACCAATCCGCCCACCGGATCGCAGGTCATACCCAAATGATGTTCCATGGCGATTTCCGCTGCGTTTTCTACTTGAGCAAGGTTACCGCCTAATACAGCGGCTAACGCGCCGGCCGCCATCGAGCTTGCTACACCGATCTCACCTTGACAACCGACTTCAGCGCCGGAAAGAGAGGCGCCTTTTTTATAGAGGATGGCAATGGCTGCGGCTGTCAGTAGAAAATCAATGATGTGATCGTCAGTGACGTGTTGATGGTAATTCATATAATAGGTCAACACGGCGGGGATAATGCCTGCGGCACCGTTGGTTGGGGCAGTGACGATGCGACCGCCCGCTGCATTTTCTTCGTTGACTGCCATGGCATAGACATTTAACCAATTCATCATGTCGTGCTGTGCGTCGGGTTGCGGCGTAGGGCCGTGTTGGAGTTTTTGATACAGTTCCGATGCGCGGCGTTTTACGTGCAATTTCCCCGGTAAAAAGCCGGGGGTAGCACACCCCTTATCGATGCAGCTGCGCATGATGCCGTAGATTTGCAACAAGCGTTGACGTATCTCTGTCACACTATGCCAGGTTTGTTCGTTGCTTAGCATGAGTTGTGCGATCGTGCAATTCTGCGTTTGGCAATGGTGTAATAGTTCAGCGGCAGTAGTAAAGGGAAAGGGCACAGTCGCGGTAGTTGGGGCGAGTGCTATCTCTTGCGCCGTCACAATGAAACCACCACCGATCGAATAATATTCGCAATGAGACAATAAGTGTGTGGCTTGATACGCCGAAAAGCGCATGCCGTTACTGTGTGACGCGAGCACTTGATCGGTGTGAAACAACAAATCCGTACTGACGTTGAACCTTATTTGGTGTTGGCCGTGTAGGGGTAAGAGTCCTGTGTCGGCGATCGTTGCACTGCGTGAACGCACACTGTCGGGTGCTACACTCTCTGGTAATTGTCCCGCCAAGCCATTCAGGATGGCAACGTCAGTGCCGTGGCCTTTGCCGGTGAGTGCGAGGGAACCGTACAGTTCAACACACAACCTGTCGGTTTGATTTAGTAGTTGTTGCTCGGCCAGCGTACGCACAAATTGATAAGCCGCACGCATGGGGCCCACCGTATGTGAACTAGAAGGCCCTATTCCTATGGAAAATAATTCAAATACACTGATGGTCATTGGGGATATACTCGTCATGGATTCCTTAGGATTCTATAGAAGTTTGGCTACGAAGCAAAGCATACTTCTGTTGCCTCCCACGGATTGCTGGGTTGGTAATGCGGGATGCAAAGGCGCAACGGGGAGGATGGTTAGGTCCCCAGGTCGTGGCAGGTTAAAACGATTGCTAGGAATATTCCGGTCAGTTATAGCGCAGGGGCCTGAATTCCACAAAATAGCGAGCAGCGTGTGACGAAGTAATGACGACTTGCTTATAAATTAATTGTTTTAGATCTAGTTTTTTTGCGGTTACTTAGGCAGAATGCGCTATTCGTATTGCGTTGTATGGGTCATATTTGGATAACACAAAGGAGTAGCAATGAAACTATTAAAAACAGCGGCCATTCTCGGTTTAGGCCTCTTCTGTCTGCAAGCCAATGCTGCTGAAGACGCAGTCTCTGGTTTTACCTCAGAAGTTGACAAAGTTAGCTACACCTTGGGTGCGGATATGGGTGTTAACTTTAAGAGTAACGGCATTGCGCTTAATCCAGAATTGTTGGCACAAGGGCTTAAAGAAGGTTTCGCTGGGGAAAAATTACGTATGACCACTGAAGAAATGCAAAAAACACTGGTTAGCTTTCAGCAAGATTTACAAAAGAAACGCGCTGCGGCGTTTGCTGAACTCAGCAAAAAGAACACCCAAGAAAGCAGCAAATTTTTTGCCGAAAACAAAAAGAAACCCGGCGTAGTCGAATTAAAAGATGGTTTGCAATATAAGGTCATCAAGGCAGGTAGCGGCAGCGTGCCCAAGGCCGAAGACACCGTGACAGTCAACTACGAGGGACGTTTACCGGATGGCAAAGTATTCGATAGCTCTTATCAACGCGGTGAACCCGCTACCTTTCCGGTTAACAAAGTCATTCAAGGTTGGAAAGAAGCCCTGCAGTTAATGCCTGCTGGTTCTACCTGGGAAATTTATGTGCCTGCTGAATTAGCCTACGGTAACTTAGGCGTAAATGGCATCATCGGGCCTAATCAATCCTTGATTTTCAAAGTAGACTTGTTATCCATTAAACCCGTAAAGAAAGGGTAAGAGTCTCTTCTGCTTTTACACAAAGGCCAGTTTACTGGCCTTTGTTTTTGGTGTTGCGTGTTGACCCTTCCAGACGTCACTGGGTGACTCCTCAGGGCGAGTGGGGATTACTATCAAATGGTCGTAGGTTTTTACAAGTGATTTGATCAGTGCAGCATTTTGCTGAATAGTCAACGATGAGGCTGAAATAGGCATGAGTGATCTATATTCCTTGTTACGTATACAATTACAGCAGCATGGCTTAGACAATACAGAGATAGATAGCGCAGCGCTGATGCGGGTGTGGCCTGAGTTGTTGGCTAGCATCAGCCGCACTTATCTCGCTACAGATTCATATCGTCAAGCCTTAGAACGTGATTTAGCTGCCGCCAATTACGAAAAGAAATTACTATCCGATAAAGTATTACGTGTAGAAGAAGAATTATTGCATAGAGAAAGTCAGTTGAATTATTGTGCGAGTCACGATTTTTTAACTGAATTGCTCAATCGCAATGAATTCACCAAATACATTACGCGTTTATTACAAAACATGGACACCACACAAACACATGCGGTTTTGCACATTGATGTGGATCGCTTCAAAGTCGTCAACGACAGTTGTGGACAGCAAGCCGGCGATCAACTATTGCGCCAACTTGCACACTTACTGATGAATAAGCTGCAACCCTGGGAATTTTACTTAGCACGACTCGGTGGTGATGAATTTGGTGTGTTGCTGGTCGGCATCAATGAAGAAGACAGCGTACGCGTAGCCGAGCAAATCTGTGATGCCATTCAACAATGCCATTTTTTATGGGAAAAAATGGATTTTTCGTTGGCCGCTAGCATCGGTGTTTTATGTTTTAATCATGAATTCAGTAGCCCGCAAGCGGTATTAAGCAAAGCCGATAGCGCATGCTATTTAGCGAAAGATTATGGGCGTAACCGTGTTTGTCTGTTTCAAGAAAAAAGTATCGATGTCACCCGACATAACCAAGAAGTTCATTTATTAAATGAAATGAATGGCGCGCTACAGGAAAATCGATTTTGCCTGTATGCACAGACGATCGTACCGTTAAAACATCTCGATGAAGGCAAAGTCCATTGTGAAATATTGCTACGCATGTTAGATAGAGACAATAATCTGTTGTTGCCTAATTCTTTTTTGCCTGTGGCAGAACGTTATAATTTAATGCCTACCTTGGATAAGTGGGTGGTGAGTAATACCCTGGATTTGTTGGCACAACATCAGGATAAATTAAACGAACTGGCATTTTGCTCTATCAATCTTTCCGGGCAATCCGTCACGGACGACAGGTTCCATCATTTTTTATTTAGTTATCTTTCTACTACGACGGTGCCTTGTGGAAAATTGTGTTTTGAAATCACGGAAACGGTTGCCATAGCCAATTTAGCCAAAGCCACGGAATTCATCCATGCCGTAAAACGCTTTGGTTGCCAATTTGCATTGGATGACTTTGGTAGCGGGATGTCATCCTTCGCTTATCTTAAATACCTCCCCGTTGATTTTTTAAAGATAGACAGTGTGTTTGTCAAAGGCATTGTCGATGATCAGATTGACTATGCTATGGTTAAATCTATCAACGAGATCGGCCACGTCATGGAGAAAAAGACCATTGCCGAATTTGTTGAAAATGAGCGAATTATGCAACTGCTCAGCGAGTTGGGTATAGACTACGCGCAGGGCTATGCCATTGCAAAACCACAACTCTTTCTTAATCTGCTGAATCACATGTGAGATATGGAATCCATATTTAGCATTAGGCAAGCGACAAACAACCGCATGCACAGTGATTGTCAGCTACGCATGTGTTGGTTGCAGTTACGTAGCCATTGGTTTATGGAATCGATTTGGCTAGACGACTATCGCCTGGTATGGAGTAGTCGAGCGCAGCAACGTACCTTAGCGTCTTGTAACATCAAAGCAACGAAGGTCATCGTCGCACGTGAATTAAATTATCCACAGCATGGTATTTGGTTGAAGCCCTTGTTATATCATGAGATGTGTCACGCTTATTTGGGTAGAACAACCGTAGGCAACCGGCATTCTTGGCACGGCAAAGCCTTTAAATTATTAGAACGCCAACATCCGTTAATTCCGCTTTTCAATCAATGGGTTAAAGCGGGTGGTTGGGAAAAAGCGATTCTGCACGATAAGCAGGTGAGGGCGCAAAAGCTTGCGCACGAAGCAAACACAACCACTGCATCGGGCTAGCTCGCTCAGAGATTTCCATCAATTGCGGCCGGAATGACGCTGCGTATCCGATTCAAATCAGCAGATTATCGAGTTGCCAAAATGCAAATCATGGCAGTACAATGCCTCGCGTTAAGGGTGGGTTATTAAGGTCGAAATAACTTGCCGATGGCCACTTAACGGCATTAAGTAATAAGGAAAAGTAACTATTCAGCAAAGTTGAGAATGTTATTCATTTACACGGTAAAACAACTGTTTTTTCTACGCGATGGGGATTCTTAAGGGGAGCATTGCGATTCGCCCCTTAAGCGCCGTAAAGCCCAGTTTTACTGGATAGGCGTCAAATCAAGGATAACTATAATCGTATATAAACTCATATATAATTCAATGGCCTAAAGTCTACCATAGCACTCTACGCCGGCTTCTTTCCACGCTTTTGGACACATCATTAAAGTTTATAACCATATCGCCTGGATCAGCAATCATGTCCCCACTGTGATGTTTATAATAATGGGACAAGGCAATAATCATCAGATTATCTTGCCGGTGTAATACATCCTCGAGTATGGGTGCGCCACTCATTAGGTATGCACCCATACTCTCGACATTTGATCGTAATCTTATGCCGACACTGGGCCTAGAAGGTATTGTTGGGGCTGGACTCCAGCATCATTTTTTTATCCGTCTTAATCTCTTAAGATGTAGTAAAGGAATGACATGCAACCAAAAGTAGGGATGCCTCCGTAATTAAGGAGAAGGACTCCGAACCGATCAGCATTGTCGAGTATGAGTAACAAGCCTGTTACGCTGCTCCGTTATGTGTAATTAATTCTAATAAAAATTCTGTCGCCATCTACCCTG
>JACCDN010823945.1_pt1 | contig 122075 bp, 117 predicted proteins | sample 7441691 | NCBI WGS metagenome assembly JACCDN01 (sample SAMN15323439, study PRJNA562643) | freshwater metagenome | isolation source: river surface water | place: USA:Blue River Watershed | collected 2017-08-16 | reverse complement strand
TGGCCAGAATCGTATTCGCAGGTAGCCCCGACGTGGCGGTGCCTTATCTGCGCGCACTGGCTGCCGTTCACGACATCGTGCTCGTCATCAGCAGGGCAGATTCGCCCGTTGGCCGCAAGCGCGTCATAACCCCAACGCCTGTTTCGCTCGCCGCCGAAGAGCTCGGCCTTCCACTTCTCAAGGTGAACACCCTTCGCGGGCTCGACATCCCCGAATCGGATCTCGGTGTCGTTGTCGCGTACAGCGGATTAGTTCCGGACGCCCTGCTCGATTCTCCGTCGAACGGGTGGATCAACGCGCACTTTTCACTACTTCCCGCGCTCAGAGGAGCTGCGCCCGTCCAACGAGGACTCTGGAACGGGGACTCGTCAACCGGGATCTCCATCTTTCAGCTCGTCAGCGAACTCGATGCGGGTCCGCTGTACCACCAGCGTGAAATCTTCTTCGAACCCACTGAGACGTCCTCACAGGCGCTTGCCCGAATCTCTTCCCTGACGGTCGACGACATCGTCGAAACCGTCGACGGGATCATCGCGGGAGAACTCGAAGCACACGACCAGGTGGGGCTCACGACGTTTGCGCCGAAGTTCACACGCGATGACGGCCACATCAACTGGCTCTTGCCCGCCTCTACTATCGACCACCGAATCCGTGCTCTGACGGATGAGCCAGGTGCCTACACGCTTCTTGGTGACCAACGCATTGGAATTCAGCGCGCCCGCTTGTCCTACGCGGAATCAGGACCAGCCGGCTCGGTCACCGTTGCGAATGGCCACGTTTACGTCGGAACAGGTGACGGCACGATTGAACTCGTGTCGGTAAAACCTGCGGGAAAGAATGAGATGTCTGCGGTTGATTGGGCTCGAGGGCTCCGTGGCGAGTCGGTGCTCGAATGACCCGCAATGCACGTGATGTCGCGGTCTCCGTCATCGGGGACGTACGTGCCAACGGTGCGTACGCAAACATTGCGCTACCCAAGGCCATTGCTGCGGCAAAGTTGTCGCCGAGAGATGCCGCTGATGCAACGACGTTGACATACGGCACCGCCCGCTGGCAGGGCTTCGTCGACGCAGTACTTCGCGAGTGCGTCGATCGACCCCTGGTCGACCTCGACGGCGAGGTTCTCGACGTCCTGCGTGTCGGGACGTTCGAAATCACTGTGGGGGACGAACCCGCACACATCGTCAACGAATGGGTCGAAGCGGCCAAACGACGTGTTCGACGCGCATCGGGACTGGTGAACGCAACATTGCGCAAGGTGTCACGTCGTTCCCCCGACGAATGGCGAACTCATTTCGAGTCGACTTTGAGCGGAGACGCGCTCATTGAGGCGACGACGAGCCACCCGGCGTGGATCGTGCGGTCTTTCGAATCAGTGCTTCCGCCCTCTGAGGTCGAAGCGCTCATCGACACTGACAACGAACCGGCTCACCCCACGCTAATTGCACTTCCCGGGCTCGCCACAGTGCCAGAAGACGTCGACCACGGTCACTTGTCGCCTTACGCCTACGCTGCACCTCCCGGACCCATCGGGGACATCTCGGGTATCCACGACGGATCGGTGCGCGTCCAGGACGAGGGATCGCAAATTGCCGCGCTGCTGCTCGCAGCCGTTGCGCCAATCGTGGTTGGTGAGGAATGGCTCGATCTTTGTGCAGGGCCGGGAGGCAAGACAGCGCTGCTGGCCGCATTGCAGCGACCACACAACGGTTTCCTCGTTGCTAACGAGCCGCACGACCACCGCGCTGAACTAGTCCGCAACGCGATCAAGCCGTTCAAGGACCATGTCCGCGTGATCTCCAAGGACGGTCGAATTGTCGGTCGAGACAACCCTGGTCGTTTCGAGCGCGTTCTGGTTGATGCGCCGTGTTCTGGGCTCGGCGCGCTGCGACGCCGACCGGAATCTCGCTGGCGAAAGCATGAAGAGGACCTCGACGTCCTCACGATGCTACAAATCGAATTGCTCACTGCTGCCGTCAGGGCCACAAAGCCCGGCGGGTATATCGCCTACGTGACGTGCTCGCCCGATCCCCGTGAAACCGTTGAGGTCGTGCAGACGGTCCTCGACGAGCAACCGTCCGTGAACGTCATCAAGACGGTTGACGTACTCGCAACAATCACCCCGAACGCACACGCGGTCGGCAGGGGAACCGCCGTTCAACTGTGGCCACATCGTCACGGAACAGACGCGATGTTCATCCAGTTGCTGCAACGGACGCGATAGCCTGACAACGTGACGGTACGCATCAATCCCAGCATTCTCAGTGCTGATTTCGTGAACATGGAACGTGAACTCGGTCACATCACGAATGCCGATTTCGTCCACGTCGACGTCATGGACAACAACTTCGTTCCTAACCTCACCTTTGGCCCTCAGATGGTGTCGCGTATCGGCGAAGTGTCTCTGGTTCCTCTGGATGTCCATCTCATGATTCAGGACAACGATCGCTGGGCCGCAGGGTACGCAGAGCGTGGTGCCCAATCCGTCACCTTCCACGTCGAGTCGACAGTCGACCCCGTCGCTGTAGCGACACGAATCCGCGAGATCGGCGCTCGTGCTGGTCTCGCGCTTAAGCCGAACACGTCGTTCGAGAGCGTTCGCGAGATCGCCCACGCGTTCGACCAGATTCTCGTCATGACCGTCGAGCCTGGCTTCGGTGGACAAAAATTCATGCAGGACCAAATGGACAAGGTGCGCGCCGTCGCCCAGTTCCGTAAAGACACCGGCACCAAGTTCTGGATCCAGGTTGATGGGGGAGTCGACGAGGACACCATTTCGATCGCCGCGGAAGCGGGTGCCGACACGTTTGTTGCTGGATCGGCCGTCTACGGTCGGGACAACCCCGCGCTCGCCGTTGAAAATCTCCGTAAACTTGCTCAGACGAACCACCACCACTAGGAGAGACATGTCGAAGCCCGAAATCGAACCCCAACTCGGACCGGAACCCACCGAGCTCGTTATCGAGGACCTTGTCGTCGGTGACGGAGCCGAGGCTCTTCCCGGTTCCAACGTCGAGGTTCACTACGTTGGCGTGACATTCGACGGCGAAGAATTCGACTCGTCGTGGGGTCGCGGTGAGTCAATCGAATTCCCGTTGAATGGTCTCGTTCGCGGTTGGCAAGAGGGCATCCCCGGCATGAAGGTCGGCGGCCGTCGTCAACTCGTCTGTCCTCCCGCGTGGGCGTACGGTCCTGCTGGGTCAGGTCACTTCCTCTCAGGGAAGACCCTGATCTTCGTCATCGACCTGCTCGCCACTCGCTAAGCGGTTAAGATTGTCGAGTGAAGACATTCGACGAGCTGTACACGGAACTGGCCGAGAAGGCCGTTACGCGCCCCGCAGGTAGCGGGACGGTGGCGGAACTCGATGCCGGTGTTCACGCGATTGGCAAAAAGATTGTCGAAGAAGCCGCCGAGGTATGGATGGCTGCCGAATATCAGAGCGATCGGGAGACCGCTGAAGAGATTGCGCAGTTGATTTACCATCTGCAGGTGCTCATGGTTGCCAAGGGGTTAACTCCCGCAGACGTGTACGACGCCCTCTAACCCAAAGGTCCTTCATGCTCAAAGTTGCAGTCCCCAATAAGGGAACACTGTCGGATACCGCTGTCGAGATGCTCATCGAGGCTGGTTACACAGGCCGTCGTGACCCGCGTCAGTTACACGTGATCGACGACCGAAACGGGGTTGAGTTTTTCTACCTTCGCCCGCGCGACATCGCCACGTATGTGGGCTCTGGCGCTTTGGACGTCGGGATTACGGGTCGAGACCTCCTGCTGGACTCCGAGACGGATGCTCTTGAACTCGATGACCTAGGCTTCGGAAGTTCGACGTTCCGGTTCGCCGCGAAACCCGGCGCTTTCGCTTCCGTCAAGGACCTCGCCGGCGTGCGCGTCGCGACGTCCTATCCGAAACTCGTCGCAGACTTTCTGGCACGTGAAGGCGTCAAGGCCGTACTCGTGAAGCTGGATGGGGCAGTTGAGTCCGCTGTTCGGCTTGGCGTTGCGGACGCTGTTGCCGATGTTGTCTCGACGGGATCGACGCTTCGTGCTCAGGGTCTCGAGGTTTTCGGCCCCGTGATTCTCGAATCCACCGCGGTGTTGATTTCCGCAGCGTCGCCCGACAAGGGCATCGACGTCTTGCGTCGTCGTCTTGCCGGGGTCAAGGTTGCGCGCGAGTTCGTCCTCATGGACTACGACCTACCCGTCGCTCTTCTCGAACGGGCGTCTGCGATCACTCCGGGTCTCGAGTCACCGACCGTTTCCCCCTTGCGCGACCCCGAATGGGTCGCTGTCCGTGCAATGGTGCCTAAGTCTGAGACAAACCACGTCATGGACGAACTATACGAACTCGGCGCACGCGCCATCCTCGTCAGCCCGATTCACGCCGCTCGGATCTGATGAGCGTCGCTGTTCGCGTCATCCCATGTCTCGACGTCAAGGACGGTCGAGTGGTGAAGGGCGTGAACTTCGAGAATTTGCAGGATTCCGGTGACCCGGTTGACCGCGCGACGGTGTACTACGAAGCCGGTGCAGACGAATTGACCTTCCTCGACGTCACCGCAACCGTCGACGACCGCTCCACCATGTACGACATCGTCGAACGCACGGCAGAGAAGCTCTTCATCCCGTTGACCGTGGGTGGCGGAGTTCGGACATCAGACGATGTTGCCCGATTGCTCGGACACGGAGCTGACAAGGTGAGCGTGAGTTCTGCGGCAGTTGCCCGTCCCGAGTTGCTAAACGAAATCGCCGAGCGGTTCGGAAATCAAGTGCTCGTTCTGTCTCTCGACATCGCATCGAGCGCCGACAGCCCAAGTGGCTGGGTTGTCACGACGCACGGTGGACGCACTCACACCACAATCGACGCACTTGCATGGGTGCGCGAAGCAGTTGACCGTGGCGCGGGGGAGTTGCTCGTCAACTCCATCGATGCTGACGGGACGAAAACGGGCTTCGACCTCCAGCTGATCGAAGCGGTTCGCAGCGTCGCGGCAGTCCCTCTTATCGCCTCGGGTGGAGCCGGCTCGATCGAGCACTTCGCGCCAGCGGTGCGGGCCGGTGCCGACGCGGTGCTCGCTGCATCGGTGTTCCACTCGGATCAGATGACGATTGGTGACGTGAAAGACGCACTTCGCACAGAGGGGATTGAGGTCCGATGAGCACAATCAGCGATATCGCATTCAACGCCGACGGCCTTGTGCCGGCGGTCATCCAGCAGCACGATTCTGGTGAAGTGCTCATGCTGGGGTACATGAACGCCGAGGCCGTTCGGCGGACTCTCGTTGAGGGTCGCGTGACCTTTTGGAGTCGCTCGCGACAGGAATTCTGGCGTAAAGGCGACACCTCCGGGAATGTTCAACATCTCATTTCCCTCAGCGTTGACTGCGACGGAGACACTTTGCTAGTTCGCGTCGACCAGACTGGTGTGGCGTGCCACACAGGATCGCGTACGTGTTTCGACGAACGAGAGGTGACATTGTGACGACAACACGCTCTGAATTCGACTCCGCACGGGCACAAGGCCCGGTTGTCACGGTTTTGCGCAGCGTCTTCGTGGATTCTGTTTCACCTGTCGCGTTGTACGAGCACCTCACCGAGGCTAAGCCCGGAACATTTCTTCTCGAGTCAGCCGAACAGGGCGGAATCTGGTCACGATATTCCTTCATCGGACTCTCGTCCTGGGGTTGCTTGACCGAGTCCGGCGGCGAAACTCGCTGGATTGACTACGGTTTGTCGATCGAGAAGGCGTTCGATGGGCCGCTGCCGGTGAAGCGACTCGATGCGCTAGATGCTCTTTACGCGAAGTGGGCTTCGCCGAACAACACTGACCTTCCTCCCTTGACGAGCGGTCTCGTCGGTTTTCTCGGATGGGACACCATCCGCGAAATCGAAGAACTTCCCGACGCCCCTGTCAACGAATCGGTTGTCCCTGCGCAAGCGATGGTGTTCGTGCGCGACCTCCTCGTCATCGACCACCGAACGTCGGTCATCCACGTCTGCACCGCGGTCCTCAACGGGGGAGACGCAGACACGGAATGGACAAATTCGCAAACCCGATTGGACGACCTCGTTGCTCGTCTCGACACATCTGTGCACCTGGCACCGCTTGAACCGCCGGTCACGTCGACCCCGATTTACGCGACTCGGACGGAACGCTCTGACTTCTTGAAGTCGATTGAATCGGCGAAGCACTACATCCGCGAGGGTGACGTTTTTCAGGTTGTTATTTCCCAGCGCTTCGACACTGAGGTCACCGCATCGTCCGTCGATGTGTACCGAATGCTCCGAGCGCTCAATCCATCTCCGTACATGTACCTGCTCGCTCTGGAAACCGAAGACGGCACTGCGTTCGAGGTTGTCGGGTCAAGCCCCGAGGCACTTGTCAAGGTAGAAGACGGTCGCGTCTTCAGCCACCCCATTGCGGGTTCGCGCCCTCGCGGAACGACTCCCGAGCTCGATGTCGAACTCGCCGATGGTTTGCTTCGCGATGAGAAAGAACGCGCCGAACACCTGATGCTCGTGGACCTCGCCCGTAACGACCTCTCGCGCGTGTGCGCGCCGGGATCCGTCGAGGTGACAGAATTCATGGCCGTCGAGCGCTTCTCGCACATTATGCACTTGGTTTCGAGCGTCGAAGGTAACCTCGCTGAAGGATCAAGCCCGATCGACGTGTTCCGATCGACCTTCCCAGCAGGAACGTTGTCTGGCGCGCCGAAACCACGCGCACTGGAAATCATCGACGAGTTGGAACCCGCCAACAGGGGCGTGTACGGCGGCGTTGTCGGATACATCGGTTTCGGGGGTGATGCCGACCTCGCCATCGCCATTCGAACTGCCGTCATCGTGGGAAATCGCGCATCCGTTCAGGCCGGTGCAGGACTCGTCGCGGATTCACACCCTCACAGTGAGTACGACGAAACGGTCCACAAAGCTGCTGCACCGCTGCGCGCCATCGCCTCCGCGAACGCACTTCGGCCCGCGATAGACTGAGGTCACGAAAGGATTCACCATGAACACTGCACACGATCCCGGACACGGTTCTTCTCCGGCGGCATGGACCTCGGTCATCATCATGCTCGTCGCGTTTACAACAGGAACACTCTTCTTCTGGCTGGATCAGCCTGCATTGGTATGGGCGAGCGCTGGACTTCTCGCTGCTGGTCCGATCGTCGGTTGGGTCGTCGCAAAGGCCGGCTACGGAGTCAAGGGGCCAAAGTACAAGGTCAAGCACTAACAGTGCTGGACCAACTCACGGCAGGCGCCCTCGAAGACGCCGCCGATCGTCGCGAACGAATCTCGCTCGTCGAGATTGAACAACGCGCCGTGAGTTCCCCAGAGCCCCGCGATGCTCTTCGTGCGCTGGCACCTACGGACCACATCCGACTGATTGCGGAAATCAAGCGTTCAAGTCCGTCCAAGGGCTCGCTTGCAGCCATTCCGGATCCGCAGGACCTCGCAGCTGAATATGCCGAATCGGGCGCTGACGCGATTTCCGTTCTGACCGAGGGCCGTAAGTTCGGCGGGTCCATCAACGACCTCATCGCCGTGCGTGACGCCGTATCCGTTCCGCTCTTGCGCAAAGATTTCATCGCCGAGGAATACCAAATCCTCGAGGCCAGGGCTTTCGGTGCCGACATCGTTCTGCTCATTGTCGCGGCGCTTGAACAGCCAGTGCTCGCACGACTTCACACCTTTGCGCAGCAACTAGGACTCGCGGTTCTCGTCGAAACGCATTCGGCAGATGAAGTTCGTCGTGCATCCGACGTTGGCGCTCGACTCGTCGGCGTCAATGCGCGTAACCTGTCCACGTTCGAAATGGACCGCAACCTTTTCGGTGAGGTACGACACCTCATCGACGCATCCGCTATCGCTATCGCCGAGTCAGCCGTTGCTGACGTCAACGATGTCGTTGCATATCGAAACGCCGGAGCCGACGTTGTCTTGGTCGGCGAGGCGCTTGTCACGTCCGGCAATCCCGCCGACCGTGTCCGTGAATTCCGAGGAGTGAGCTGATGTCCCTGCGTGACGAAACCGGTCCTTACTTCGGTGAATTTGGTGGACGTTTTGTCCCCGAATCCCTGATCAAGGCGCTCGACGAACTCGATGCCGCTTACCTCGCCGCGAAGGACGACCCCACCTTCCAGGCGGAGCTCACTGAATTGCACCGTTCGTACACGGGACGACCCTCACTGTTGACCGAGGTGCCACGCTTCGCCGCGATTGCTGGAGGTGCGCGAATCATTATCAAGCGCGAGGACCTCAACCACACGGGCTCGCACAAAATCAACAACGTTCTCGGACAAGCACTTCTGGCAAAGCGTCTCGGAAAGTCACGACTCATCGCTGAGACCGGTGCCGGTCAGCACGGTGTTGCCACTGCAACGGCGGCTGCACTGTTCGGTATGGAGTGTGTCGTATACATGGGCGAGGTCGACACCGAGCGACAGGCGCTCAACGTTGCTCGCATGAACCTGCTCGGAGCGACAGTCGTACCCGTCACGCACGGATCGCGCACGTTGAAAGACGCGATCAACGAGGCAATGCGCGACTGGGTCACCAATGTCGACTCAACTCACTACCTGCTCGGAACTGTCGCTGGTCCTCACCCGTTCCCGGTCATGGTGCGCGATTTCCACTCGATCATCGGCAATGAAGCCCGCGAACAGCTTTTGGCCGCTGAAGGCAAACTGCCGACTGCCGTCGTCGCCTGCGTCGGAGGCGGCTCGAACGCCATTGGGATCTTCCACGCCTTCCTAGATGACGATGTTCGTCTGGTTGGCTACGAAGCAGCTGGTGACGGTATCGATACACCCCGCCACGCGGCAACCCTGGAACGTGGTCGCCCCGGCGTTCTTCACGGAGCAAAGACCTATGTCCTGCAAGATGAGGACGGTCAGACCATCGAATCACACTCGATCTCGGCAGGTCTCGACTACCCGGGTGTTGGACCCGAGCACGCATGGTTGCGTGACTCCGGTCGTGCCGAGTACATCGGTATCACCGATGACGAGGCGATGCAGGCCCTGCTGAGCCTGTCGCGTACGGAGGGAATCATCCCCGCGATCGAAACCGCACACGCTCTCGCCGGAGCGTTGAAGCTCGCAGCAACCATGGCACCCGACGACATCATTCTCATCAACAACTCGGGACGTGGGGACAAGGACATGGAAACAGCCGGTCGCTACTTCGGATTCCTCAAGGACGGTCGTTGATGTCGCGCGTCACTGAAACCATCCGTGCCGCCGAGGAACAGGGCAGGGGAGTCCTCGTCGGCTATTTGCCGGCTGGATTCCCGTCCGTTGACGAATCGGTAGACGCACTCGTCGCACTTGCCGAGGGCGGTGCAGACATCATCGAACTGGGCATCCCCTATTCAGACCCGGTGATGGACGGCCTTGTCATCCAGCAAGCGACGAATCGCGCGCTCGAAAACGGTTTTCGCGTCAAGAACGTCTTCGACATCATTCGTGCGGTGACAGCGCGAGTCGACGTTCCTATTTTGGTCATGACCTACTGGAACCCAGTCGTTCAATACGGGATTGACCGATTCGCAGCCGATCTGGCCGCCGCCGGGGGAGCGGGACTCATCACACCAGACCTCATCCCCGATGAAGCCGCCGAATGGGTCGCCGCTTCCGACAAGCACTACCTCGATCGAGTTTTCCTTGCAGCACCCTCGTCCACTGACGAACGACTTCGCGCAACTGTTGAGATTTCGCGTGGATTCGTTTATGCAGTTTCCACCATGGGTATCACTGGTGCTCGCGAAGACCTTGATGCAGCGGCACGCACTCTCGTCGGTCGCCTTCGCGACGTCGGCGCAAAGACCGTGTGTGTCGGCGTCGGCATCTCGACCGCAGAGCAGGTCCACGACGTCTGCGCCTATGCGGATGGCGCGATCGTGGGGTCACTTCTGGTCAAGACTCTGGACACCGATGGCGTCAATGGAGTACGTGACATCACCGCCGCGCTCGCTACCGGCACCAGTAAATCAAAGCCGTAGGCTAAGAATTCCTCGAAAGGACTCCCGTGATTATCGCAAGTTTCCCCACGCCACCACTCGAATGGCAGTCATTCAACATTGGTGAAATCCTCCGCAACGCGGGAGCATCGTGGGCGACATTCAACGTGACGATCCACGCCTATGCGCTGTGCATTCTCGTTGGAATCATCGTCGCTCTCTTCATCACAAACCGCCGCCTTGTCGCGCGCGGTGTTGAGCCGTGGCTCGTTCTCGACGTCATGTTGCTGGCGATTCCGTTGGGAATCGTCGGTGGTCGCGCGTACCACGTGCTGACGCACCCGAACGATTACTTCGCGGGTCAAGACATCATGACCGTCTTTTACGTCTGGCAGGGCGGAATGGCGATTTTCGGTGCACTGATTCTGGGGGCCGTCGGTGCGTACATCGGGTCGCGCCTTGTCGGACTGCGATTCACGACGTTGCTTGACGCAGTCGTGCCCGGTCTGCTCATTGCCCAGGCATTCGGCCGATTCGGAAACTGGTTCAACAACGAACTCTTCGGAATCCCGACCGACCTCCCGTGGGGACTGCCGATTGACTCGACAAACCCTGCGTACCCGATCGGTCTCGCTCCTGGAACTTTGTTCCACCCCGTCTTCATCTACGAAGCGATGTGGAACGTCCTCGGCGCGATTGTGATTGTCGCACTTGCTCGTCGAGCACACCTCCAATGGGGTCGCCAGTTCGGTCTGTATCTGATTTGGTACGGCATTGGTCGAGTCGCAATCGAGACAATTCGTCTCGACCCCAGTGAGACAGTCTTCGGCATTCGTGTGAATGTCTGGGCATCCGTCGCTGCAATCGTTCTTGGTTTCGCCATCTGGTACGTCCAGGGTCGACGCCACCCGGGAGCTGAACCGAGCGCATACGTCGAGGGTCGTGGCTGGAAGGACCCGAAAACGGTAGACTCCAAGAACACCTACACCAAGGCTGAACTTGTCGACGGAGACGGATCGAGCCCTAAGCGCCGCGCCGCCACAAGCACCTCGCGAAAGCGCTAGTTAGCACTTTTCCCCTATTCGCGGGCCGACGTCGTCCCATTGCCAGGAAGGACGTTGCCCCATGGTGAGCCCTTTTAGTCGCTTTGGTTTAATCCCCGAGAAGTCGGGGTTGTACAACCCCGCCGACGAGAAAGACTCGTGCGGTTTTGCGATGGTGGCAACGACGCGTGGATTCGCTGGTCACGACATCATCGAAACCGCGCTGTCGAGTCTTCGAAACCTCGAACACCGTGGTGCTGTCGGGTCTGATGCCGGTACCGGTGACGGAGCCGGAATTCTTATCCAGATACCCGATGCCTTTTTCCGTGCGGTTCTCGGTTTCGCTATCCCAGCAGTTGGGCAGTACGCCGTCGGCATCGCCTTCCTGCCTTTAGATGCGGCGCAGCGATCGGCGGAAAAGTTAGGGATCGAAGGCATTGCATCAGAGGAGGGTTTGACCGTCCTTGGATGGCGTGAAGTGCCCGTCGACCCCGAACACCTCGGCTCACTGGCCCGTGACGTCATGCCAGCGTTCGAACAACTCGTTGTCACAGACAAAAACGGTTCTGCTTCTGGCATCGAACTTGACCGTCTGACGTTCCGACTTCGCAAACGCGCGGAACGCGAACTGGGAACCTATTTCCCCTCGTTGTCGAGCCGCACCATCGTGTACAAGGGAATGGTCACGACTCTTCAACTCGAGCCGTTCTTCCCCGACCTCTCCGACGAGCGAGTCGAGTCAACACTTGCGCTCGTGCACTCGCGATTCTCAACGAACACGTTCCCGTCGTGGCCGCTGGCGCACCCGTTCCGCTTCATCGCGCACAACGGTGAAATCAACACTGTCCGCGCGAACCGCAACTGGATGCGCGCCCGCCAGTCCCAACTCGCGTCTCCGTTGCTTGGCGACTTGAAGCCGCTCTTCCCGATTGTTACGGAAGACGGCAGCGACTCGGCATCGTTCGACGAGGTTGTCGAACTGATCGAGCTGTCGGGACGTTCACTGCCGCACGCGATCATGATGATGATTCCTGAAGCGTGGGAGAACGACCTTGCGATGGACACAAAGCGTCGCGCGTTTTACCAGTACCACTCGATGCTGATGGAACCCTGGGACGGCCCAGCCGCCTTAGCGTTTTCGGACGGGTCAATCGCCGGTGCGACGCTCGACCGTAACGGTCTTCGGCCCGGCCGCTTCCTCGTCACGGATGACGGACTTGTCGTCATGGCTTCCGAAATCGGTGTCTACGACGTCGACCCCTCGAAAGTTGTGCGCAAGGGTCGCCTCCAGCCTGGACGCATGTTCATCGTCGACACGGTGAACCAACGCATCATCGAGGACGACGAGATCAAGAACGACATTGCGTCGCTTGAGCCTTGGGGGGAGTGGGTTCGCGAAAACGAGATCCAACTTCAAGAGCTTCCCGAGCGCGAGCACATCGTTCACACTCCGGCATCGATTCAACGTCGCCAGCGCACCTTCGGGTACACCGAAGAAGAAGTGCGAGTGCTCATCACGCCGATGGCGCAATCGGGGGCTGAACCTCTCGGCGCAATGGGCTCGGACACACCGGTCGCTGTCCTATCCGACCGTGCCCGCCTACTGTTCGACTACTTTTCACAGCAATTCGCCCAAGTGACAAACCCGCCGCTCGACTCGATCCGTGAAGAGGTCGTGACGTCGATGCAGGTCGGTCTTGGACCAGAGCGCAACCTTCTCGACGCGACTCCGGAACACGCTCGCCAGGTTGCACTCGATTTCCCCGTCATCAACAACGACGAACTGGCCAAGATCATTCACCTCGACAACGACGGTCGTCCCGCGACGCGTGTCGTCTCTGGCCTCTACCGCATCGATGACGGAGCCCAAGCCATGGAACGTCGCCTGGACGCGATGTGTGCAGAGGTCGACAGTGCGCTCGACGACGGCATCACGTTCATCGTCCTCAGTGACCGCGACTCCGACCAGGACCTCGCGCCGATTCCGTCGCTGCTCATGCTGTCTTCCGTTCACCACCACCTCATCCGCGCTGGTCGACGGATGCAGTCGTCGCTCGTGGTTGAAGCGGGTGACGTCCGCGAAGTCCACCACGTCGCAACGCTCGTTGGCTTTGGTGCATCCGCGATCAACCCGTATCTCGCGATGGAGACGGCCGAGCTTCTCGTTCGCGAGGGTCGCATCTCGAACGTCACTCCGGACAAGGCCGTCGCGAACGTCATCTACGCGCTGGGTAAGGGTGTTCTCAAGACGATGTCGAAGATGGGTATCTCGACCGTTGCGTCCTACGCCGGTGCACAGACGTTCGAGGCACTCGGACTCAGCCAGGAACTCGTCGACAAGTACTTTGCAGGCACGACTAGCCTGCTCGGCGGCATCACGCTCGACATCCTCGCTCAGGAAAACCGCATGCGGCACCTTCGCGCCTACGGCACTCAAGCGAATCCGCACGCCGAGCTGGAAACCGGTGGCGAGTACCAGTGGCGCCGCGAGGGTCCGCCGCACCTGTTCAACCCCGAAACTGTTTTCAAGCTCCAGCACGCAACGCGGAGCAAGCGCTACGACATCTTCCGCGACTACACGCGCGCTGTCGACGAGCAGGCCGAGCGCCTGATGACCCTCCGCGGTCTGTTCAAGTTCAACTCGGACCGCGCACCGATTTCCATCGACGAGGTCGAGTCGGCGTCGGACATCATCAAGCGCTTCTCGACAGGCGCGATGTCCTATGGCGCCATCTCCTCCGAGATGCACGAGACGCTCGCCATCGCGATGAACCGCCTTGGAGCACGATCGAACACGGGTGAGGGCGGCGAGTCCGTCGAGCGCCTTCTCGACCCAGAGCGCCGCTCCGCCATCAAGCAGGTCGCCTCAGGCCGTTTCGGCGTGACGAGCATGTACCTCACGCACGCGGACGACATCCAGATCAAAATGGCGCAGGGCGCAAAGCCCGGCGAGGGTGGCCAGTTGCCGAGCAACAAGGTGTACCCGTGGATTGCAGAGACACGCATGGGCACGCCCGGTGTCGGACTGATTTCGCCTCCGCCACACCACGACATCTACTCGATTGAAGATCTCAAGCAGCTGATTTTCGACCTCAAGCGTTCGAACCCCGCAGCGCGTATCCACGTCAAACTCGTGTCCGAGTCGGGCGTCGGAACCGTTGCAGCCGGAGTTGCCAAGTCCAAGGCAGACGTCATTCTCATCTCTGGTCACGACGGGGGAACGGGTGCAAGCCCGCTGTCCTCCCTCAAGCACGCGGGGACGCCGTGGGAGTTGGGGCTTGCAGAGGCACAGCAGACCCTCATGCTTAACGACATGCGCGGTCGCATCGTTCTTCAGGTCGATGGTCAGATGAAGACCGGTCGAGACGTCGTCATCGCGGCACTTCTCGGTGCAGAGGAATACGGTTTCGCGACCGCTCCGATGGTTGTTTCCGGTTGCATCCTCATGCGCGTCTGCCACCTTGACACCTGCCCGGTCGGTGTCGCGACGCAAAACCCCCTGTTGCGCGAGCGCTTCACGGGCAAGCCCGAGTTTGTCGAGACCTTCTTCGAGTACATCGCGGAGGAGGTGCGTGAGATTCTTGCGTCGCTCGGATTCCGCACGCTCGCCGAGGCGATTGGGCATCGCTCAGTTCTCAACGTCGACCAGGCTGTCTCTCACTGGAAGTCGGACGGACTCGATTTGTCTCCGATCCTCACCGGGCCGGAATTCGCTTCCGATGCTCCACGTTTCAATGTGTCACAGCAAGACCACGAGCTCGACGAGCACATCGATCACGCACTCATCCGTGGCGCGACGCCTGCACTCATCAAGGGCGAGGCCGTCACGCTTTCGACCACCATCCGCAACACTGACCGTGCAATCGGAACGATGTTGGGACACGAACTCACGAAGGCATACGGCGAATTCGGTCTCGAGCCGAACACCATCGACATTTCGCTTGCAGGTGCCGCTGGTCAGTCACTCGGAGCATTCGTACCCCGAGGAATCACGCTGCGACTGACAGGCGATGCCAACGACTACGTCGGCAAGGGCCTCTCCGGAGGGCGAGTCATTGTTCGTCAGCACGCTGACGCCGCGTATCCGTCCAACGAAAACATCATCGCCGGAAACGTTGTCGGTTATGGTGCAACGAGCGGTGAACTCTTCATCGCCGGTGTCGTCGGAGAGCGTTTCTGTGTTCGCAATTCTGGCGCCACGGCCGTTGTCGAAGGTGTCGGTGATCACGCTCTCGAGTACATGACCGGTGGAACCGCCGTCATCCTGGGTCAAACCGGTCGAAACTTCGGCGCCGGAATGAGTGGTGGTTACGCCTACGTCCTCGACCTCAACACTGCGAACGTCAACCAGGCCGCGTTGGCAAAGGGCGAATTGATCCTGTCGCCGTTGTCCGGTGACGAAGCGGAGACGGTCAAGGCGATTGTCCAGACTCACGCGGACGAGACCGGGTCGGTTTATGCCGCCGGGTTGCTCGCCGACTGGGAGAACACCGTATCCCGCATCACCGCCGTCATCCCGCGCGACTTCCAGCAAGTCACGATCATCCGCAACACGGCTGCGTCCGCTGGAATCGACCCCGATGGCGACGAAGTCTGGGCCCAAATCATGGAGGTGACCGGTGGCTGACCCCAAAGGATTCCTGACGACGACCACGCGCGAGACTCCGGCTCGTCGGCCTGTTCCGTTGCGTTTGCGCGACTGGAAAGAGGTCTACGAAGAGCGCGAAGCCGGTCAGATTGAACGCCAGGCCGGTCGCTGTATGGACTGCGGTGTTCCGTTCTGCCACCAGGGGTGCCCGCTGGGGAACTTGATTCCCGAGTGGAACGATCTCGTCTATCGCGACGACTGGAAGGGCGCGATTGAACGCCTTCACGCCACGAACAATTTCCCTGAATTCACTGGTCGCCTCTGTCCGGCACCGTGCGAATCGTCCTGCGTTTTGGGCATCAACCAGCCTGCCGTCACGATCAAACAGTCCGAATTGTCGATCATCGACACAGCGTGGGAGCGCGGCTACATCCAGCCGATCATTCCCGACCGCTTGACCGGAAAGACCGTTGCTGTCGTCGGTTCGGGCCCTGCAGGCCTGGCTGCTGCACAGCAACTCACGCGCGCTGGTCACACCGTTGCCGTCTTCGAACGAGACGACAAAATCGGTGGCCTGATGCGTTACGGCATCCCTGACTTCAAGATGGAAAAGTCGCACCTCGATCGCCGACTCGCGCAAATGGAGGCAGAGGGAACTCGATTCCGTCCCGGTGTGACCATCGGTGTGGATATTTCGTGGGACGACCTGCGTGCCCGATACGACGCCGTGATCGTGACGACCGGTGCTCCTGTCGGTCGTGAAATCGACATCCCCGGTCGGGCTCTTGACGGCATTCATCTGGCGATGGACTACCTCGTCCCGTCCAACCGCGCAGTCGCGGGGGAGAACCCGGTCGACCTCATCGATGCCAAGGGCAAGCACGTCATCATCCTGGGCGGCGGTGACACCGGCGCTGACTGCCTCGGCACCGCACTTCGTCAGGGCGCGGCGTCGGTCACGACCCTGGCAATCGGTAAGAAGCCAGGCGACGAGCGCCCATCCAGCCAGCCATGGCCGATGGACCCCACCGTCTTCGAGGTGCAGAGCGCTCACGAAGAGGGAGGCGAGCGCACGTATCTCGCCTCGACTGTCGAATTCGTCGGTGACGCGTCAGGCAAACTCACCGGTCTCGTCGTTGCCGAAACGGAATACTTCGATGGCGGACGTCGTCCGACTCCTGGGACCGAAAAGACCATCCCAGCCGACCTCGTTTTCCTCGCACTCGGGTTCACCGGCGCAGAAGGCGGCGTCATGTCCAAGCAATTGGGTGTTGACATCACTGCTCGCGGAAACGTCGCTCGATCCAAGGACTTCGAGACCAACGTTCCGGGCGTTTTCGTCGCCGGAGACGCTGGCCGAGGAGCGTCGCTCATCGTCTGGGCAATCGCCGAAGGCCGTTCGGCCGCCGCTCGCGCCGACGCTTTCCTCGGTGGGCGCACCAATCTTCCCGCACCCGTAACCGCCCACGACGCCCCGATACACTTCTAGTCGTACCTTCCACCACCACAAAGGACACCATGAGACGCGCCAAAATCGTTGCCACGCTCGGCCCCGCGACGAACACGTACGAAAACATCAAGGCCATCATCGAAGCGGGTGTTGACGTCGCTCGAATGAACCTCAGCCACGGTTCGCACGAGGTTCACGAAGCGGTTTACGCGAATGTGCGCAAGGCCGCTGCCGATCTCGGTAAGCCCGTCGCGGTGCTTGTCGACCTTCAAGGTCCCAAGATTCGTACCGGCAAGTTCGCGAACGGTCCCCACGACCTCGCAACCGGTGACATCTTCACCATCACGACAGAGGACATCGAAGGCACCAAGGACATCGTTGGCACGACATTCAAGGGTCTGCCGCAGGACGTCGCCGCTGGTGACACGCTTCTCATCGACGACGGCAAGATCAACCTCAAGGTTCTCGACACCGACGGTGTTCGTGTTCGCACCGAAGTAATCGTCGGAGGCGCGATCTCCAACAACAAGGGAATCAACCTTCCCGGTGTCGCCGTCAACGTCCCGGCTCTGTCGGAAAAGGACGAGGACGACCTTCGCTGGGGTCTTCGTATCGGAGCCGACTACATCGCGCTCTCCTTCGTTCGCAACGCCAGTGACATCACTCGTGTTCACGAAATCATGGCGGAAGAGGGCATTCGCCTTCCCGTCATCGCCAAGATTGAAAAGCCTCAGGCCGTCGCCGCGATTGACGAAATCGTCGACGCGTTCGACGCCATCATGGTCGCCCGTGGTGACCTCGGTGTCGAATTGCCGCTCGAGCAGGTTCCGCTTGTCCAAAAGCGCGCCGTCGAAGCGGCTCGTCGCATGGCCAAACCGGTCATCGTCGCGACGCAGATGCTCGAGTCGATGATTTCATCGCCTGTCCCTACCCGCGCAGAAACGTCGGACGTCGCGAATGCGATCCTCGACGGCGCAGACGCCGTCATGTTGTCGGGGGAGACCTCGGTCGGCGAATACCCGGTCGTTACCGTCGCCACGATGGCACGAATTGTCGAGAACACCGAAGAGCACGGCCTTGAGCGCATCCCGCCGCTCGGCACCAAGCCGCGCACCCAGGGAGGAGCAATCACCCTCGCCGCAGCAGAGGTTGCCGACTTCGTTGAGGCCAAGTACGTCTGCGTCTTCACGGAATCGGGTGACTCCGCTCGTCGAATGTCGCGTCTTCGCTTCCGCATCCCCATGAAGGCGTTCGCGACAAACGAAGCAATTCGTCGTCGCATGGCGCTGTACTGGGGCATCACCTCGTATCTCGTCGCACCCGTCACGCACACCGACCAGATGTTCGAAGAGGTCGACGAGTCGCTTCTCGCCGAGGGTCTTGCCCAGAAGGGCGACAAGGTTGTCGTCATCTCGGGATCGCCTCCCGGGGTTGTGGGATCGACGAACGACCTGCGCGTTCACGTCGTCGGCACCGAAGCGCCAAAGAAGTAGCACTTAACAAGGAATGGGCGGGGAATAATCCCCGCCCATTTTTGTGTGCCGAATGTGGGACTTGAACCCACACGCCCTTCCGGACAAAGCATTTTGAGTGCTCCGCGTCTGCCATTCCGCCAATTCGGCCAGCGCTTTAGAGGATACCGTAGGCTGACACCGTGAGTGAAACCAGCACAGCCCGACGCGTCGTCGTCGCCGAGGATGAGGCCCTCATCCGTATGGATATTGTCGAAGTTTTGCGTGAAGCGGGCTTCGATGTCGTCGGTGAAGCATCCGACGGTGAGGCCGCAATCGAACTCACGCGCGAACACAAGCCCGATCTGGTCGTCATGGATATCACCATGCCGAAGATGGACGGGCTCAGCGCAGCCGAGGTCATCGGCAAAGAACGCCTGGCGCCCGTCGTCATGTTGACTGCGTTCGCTCAACCCGAGTTCGTCGCCCGCGCCAACGAGGCAGGGGCGATTGCTTACGTCGTCAAGCCATTCACGCCCGAACGTCTTTTGCCACAGGTCGAGATTGCCCTTTCGCGATACCAGGAACAGTCACAACTCGAAGCGGAGTACGCCGACGCCCTAGAACGCCTCGAAACGCGAAAGCTCCTCGATCGGGCAAAGGGTCTGCTGCAGTCGAAGATGAAGCTGTCCGAGCCCGAATCCTTCCGCTGGATTCAGAAGGCGTCGATGGACCGCCGTTTGACGATGGGCGAAGTTGCCCAAGCCGTCATCGAGCAACTCGGCTAAGACCGTGTATTCCCGGCGATGTGGGGGATGTTCCCGTCGCCGTAGGACGCAATAACCTCGGTCACGACGACCTGAAAGCCTTCGTACCAACGGGACACTTTGCCTTTTGCGTCTCGATGTTCCGTGAAACGACCCAGTTTCGTCAGGTCGGCCATCGACTCGAAGTAGTAGATCGAGTTTGTTCGAAGCCCGTCCTTGGAGTACCAGCGATCAGTTCCGAGGAATCCGGGCATCTCGGCTGCTGCGTCCTCGATTGCCTTATCGAGCGCGTAAAACTCGTCGTCGTACGTGCCGGGCTGAAAGATGAATTGCGCCGCAATCATGATTACTGGTCTCGCAACAGGTTGGTGATGCGAACTGTGGACAGGCGATCACCCGCGTCGTTCGTGATGGCGATTTCGTGAACACAAATGGACCGCCCCAGAGAAATCGCGGTGCAGGTCGCCGTGACCCATCCTTCTGCGATCGACTTGGTGTGAGTCGCGTTGACGTCGATTCCGACGGCGTAGCGCCCGGGGCCGGCGTGAATCGCGGCCGACAGCGACCCGAGCGATTCACCGAGAACGACGTGAGCGCCGCCGTGCAGGATGCCGACGACCTGACGATTTCCTTCGACCGGCATGCGTGCGACAGAGCGCTCTGCACCGAGTTCGAGGTATTCGATTCCCATTTTCTGGGCGAGTTCGCCACCGCCGTTCGAGAATCGATCCTGCAACTCGGGGTGCAAGTGGTCGGTAATCCCCATGTCGATGTCCTTCCGTCGGCGCCGCTCGGTAGGCTGAACCCGTGACCGACAGCGCCCAGCCTACCCTTCTGCTCATCGACGGTCATTCCCTCGCGTTCAGGGCGTTCTACGCCCTCCCGCTCGAGTCGTTCCAGACCTCCGGCGGTCAACACACCAACGCCATTCACGGCTTCCTGTCGATGTTCCTCACGATTTTGCAGAACGAAAAGCCGACACACGTCGCCGTCGCGTTCGACATTTCTCGATACTCGTTCCGTACCGCTGAATACCCGGAATACAAGGGAACTCGTGGCGAAACACCACCAGAGTTCATCGGCCAGGTTCCCTTGCTTCAAGAGGCGCTCAAGGCGATGAACATCGTCACCATCCAGAAGGAAAACTTCGAGGCTGACGACATCCTCGCGACGCTGTCGACCCAGGGTCAGGCGGCTGGGATGCACGTGCTGGTCGTCTCGGGGGACCGCGACACGATCCAGTTGGTGACGAACGATGTGACGCTGCTGTATCCCAGTGCGCGTGGAGTCGCAGAGCTCAAGCGATACACACCGGATTCGGTCGAAGAACGCTATGGAATCCGCCCAGACCAGTACCCCGACATTGCCGCTCTCGTCGGCGAAACCTCCGACAACCTTCCCGGTGTCGACAAGGTCGGCGAAAAGACCGCCGTCAAGTGGATCCAGCAGTACGGATCGCTCGACGAAGTTCTTGCACACCGTGACGAAATCGGCGGTGTCGTCGGACAAAACCTGCGCGACCAGATTGGCAACGTCGAGCGCAACGCGCGATTGAACAAACTGATTCGCGATGTTGAGTTGCCGTTCGGGCCGAACGACTTGGAACGCAAGCCGATTGATGGTCCTGCTGTCGTCGAGGTGTTTGATCGACTTCAATTCCGCAGCCTCAAACAGCGTGTCCTGCAATTCGGCGGTGTCGACGCATCGGACATTCCCACGACTACACCGGAGACGCCTTCACGGCCGACTGTCGCTGCACCAGAGCCGCGCCATATCGGCGATGAAGAGCTGTCGAAGTGGCTGACGGATAATTCCGAAACCCGCCTTGGCCTGGTCATTGAACCCGACATCGACGGTTGTGCGATCGGAATCGCGTCGCCGACCGATGCGGTGCGATCGGTCCGAGTGGCAAAGTCACTGGAACACACCGGATTTGACGCCTGGCTCGCTTCTGACGCCCCCAAGATCGTCCACGACGGCAAGAAGTTGGGTCACCGCCTCGCTGAACTTGGGCTGCCCATCGCGGGAGTCGTTCGTGACACCCGAATCGCGGCGTGGCTCGAGAACACATCGTCGAAGTCGCTCGACCTTCCCGACATTGCTCGAACGCTGACGGGCCTCGACGTTCCCGCCGCGGCTCCTGCGGACGAACTCGTCCCCACCGTCGATTCCGCCGCTCTGGCGACGACAGCGTGGATTCTGACGCAACTTGACGCCGAACTGGAGTCCCGCCTCGACGAGGGCCAGCAGACCATCGAGCGCGACATTGAGTTGCCGCTGATTCCCGTTCTCGTGGAGATGGAACGCGCCGGAATCGCAGTGGACAAGGGAATCCTTGACGAACTCTACGAACGCTTGGTTGCCTCGGCTGACGCGACCGCCAAGAAGTTGTTCGAGATGATCGGGCACGAGATGAACTTGTCGTCGCCCAAACAACTGCAGGATGTGCTGTTCGACCAATTGCAGATGCCCAAGACGCGCTCGACGAAGACGGGGTATTCCACCGACGCCGCTTCGCTGGCCGATTTGCAGGAGAAGAACCCCCACCCGTTCTTGGATGGCCTTCTCGAGCACCGTGAGCAGACAAAACTCGCACAGATCGTCGAGACGCTCCGCAAGAGCATCAAACCGGACGGACGTATCCACACCTCGTTCGACCAGGTTGGCGCTCAAACGGGACGCATGTCCTCGACGGACCCGAATCTGCAGAACATCCCGATTCGCAGCGATGTCGGTGCCGAAATTCGCGCTGCCTTTATCAGCGACTCCGCGCACGAAACGCTACTCACCGCCGACTACTCGCAAATCGAGATGCGCATCATGGCGCACCTTTCTGGTGACGAGGGCTTAATCGAAGCGTTCCGCTCTGGCGAGGACCTACACCGGTTCGTCGGCGCGAAGGTGTTCGGCGTAGACCCGGCCGAAGTCACCCCCGCGATGCGGTCGAAGGTCAAGGCGATGTCGTACGGACTTGCCTACGGTCTTTCCGCCTTCGGTCTGGCCAAACAGCTGCGCATTGAGAATTCGGAAGCCAAGGCGCTGATGGGGGATTACTTTGCCCGATTCGGCAAGGTTCGCGATTACCTCCGATCCGGCGTCGTACAGGCCCGCAAGGATCTGTTCACGACGACCGTTTTCGGCCGCAAGCGGAGTTTTGCCGACCTCGCCAGCAGCAACCGCATGGTCCGCGACAATGCCGAGCGCGCCGCGCTCAACGCGCCCATTCAAGGAACCAGCGCCGACATCATGAAGATCGCGATGATTCGTGCGGCCGAAGCTGTCCGGTTGGCAGGGCTCAAGTCTCGATTGCTGCTGCAAGTTCACGACGAATTGGTCTTCGAGGTCGCAAAGGGCGAGACGGACAAGGTCCGGAAACTTGTGGAAGAGGCGATGGAACACGCCGTCGAACTCTCTGTACCGCTGGACGTCCAGGTCGGTGTCGGTCACTCGTGGCGCGAGGCTGGTCACTAGGCTCTGTCTCATGAGTACTGAGCGCATCCCTACCGCCGTTGACCGTGTCGCAGAGGAATGGGTCGACACAATCTGTGAACTGGACCCTGATGCTCGCATCTGGCTCGGTCGCGATGGCGACGTCACAGGATTCGCCGATTTGTCGCCTGCTGGAGCCGAGGCACATCGTGCGGCCGTTGCGAGCACGCTCGCGAAACTCGATGCTGCGGAACCCGTCGACGACATCGATCGCGTCACCAAGATGGACCTTGCACGCGAACTCGAACTAACGATTGAACTGCACGACGCGAAGTGGGATTTGCGCGACCTCAACAACATCGCCTCGCCCGCACAGGGTCTGCGGGACATCTTCGACCTCATGCCGACGGACACCCACGACAACTGGGAGACCATCGCACACAAGTTGGCGAACCTCCCCAAGGCGCTTCACGGGTACCGCGAGACGCTGGCACAGGGAATTTCAGAAGGAATTGTTCCGGCTCGCCGTCAGGTCGTTGAAGTGATCACGCAAGCCAAGCGAAACGCCGGACCAGAGGGCTTCTTCGTCGATTTTGCTACCAACACCGCTCCGGCTGACCTTCCCGAGTCCACGCGCAAGCTTTTGCACACGGCAGCAGAGGCCGCTCGTAATGCATATCTCGAGTTCGCGGGATTCCTCGAACACGATCTCGCTCCCGCCGCTCTCGATCGCGATGGCGTCGGCCGCGAGTTGTACCAACTCCATTCCCGCAGTTTTGTCGGTGCCACCATTGACCTCGATGACACGTACGAGTGGGGAATCGAAGAACTGCGCCGCATGGTCGACGAGCAAGAGACCATTGCCAAGCGTCTCTCGGGTGGCGGCGTTGCCGACGCCGTGAAGGCACTCGATGCCGACCCGTCGCGCAAGATTCACGGCACCGATGCTCTGCAGGCGTGGATGCAAAACCTGTCGGATACCGCGGTCCGCGAGTTGGGCAAGACCCACTTTGACATTGCCGAACCGATGCGCGCTCTCGAGTGCATGATCGCTCCGACCAAGGACGGCGGCATCTACTACACCGGGCCGTCTGACGACTTCAGCCGACCTGGACGCATGTGGTGGAGTGTGCCAGAGGGCGTCACCGAGTTCGACACCTGGCGCGAAACCACGACCGTTTACCACGAGGGCGTCCCCGGACACCACCTGCAGATTGCTCAGGCGACCTTCAACAGCGCGGAACTCAACACGTGGCGCCGCACGTTGGCTGGCACGAGTGGCCACGCAGAAGGCTGGGCTCTGTACGCCGAGCGTCTCATGGATGAGCTCGGATATTTAGCCGATGACGGGGACCGATTCGGAATGCTGGACGGCCAGCGCATGCGCGCGGCACGCGTCGTGCTGGACATCGGTGTCCACTTAGGCAAGCAACGCCCAGACGGCAAGGGCATGTGGGACGCGGATTACGCGTTCCAGTTCATGCGCGACAACGTCCTCATGGAAGACGAATTCGTCCGTTTCGAGGTCAACCGTTACCTCGGATGGCCGGGGCAGGCACCGTCCTACAAGGTAGGCCAGCGAATTTTCGAAGATCTGCGTGCCGAATCTGCCCGTCGTGAGGGAGACGCGTTCTCGCTCAAGGCGTGGCACAAGCGCGTTCTCGACATCGGGGGAGTTGGACTCGACACCCTGAAATCCGCAGTCCTCGACTCGTAAGTCTGTTTGCGCCACACGCGCTCGGCGCGGTACAGTGGAACGTTGCCAACCGGCAACAATTCCCTGTCCGCCGCCCGCGTGATGAGAATTACGTGGGCTTTATTTATGCCCTTCGGAGCAAACCAACATATGACTAACACCCAGACCAAGCAGGTCGCAATCAATGACATCGGATCAGCCGAGGATTTCCTCGCCGAAGTTGAAAAGACGCTGAAGTTCTTCAACGACGGAGACCTCATCGAAGGTACCGTCGTCAAGGTCGATCGTGACGAGGTTCTCCTCGACGTCGGCTACAAGACGGAGGGTGTCATCCCCATCCGCGAACTTTCCATCAAGCACGACGTCAACCCCGATGAGGTTGTCGCCGTTGGCGATGTTGTCGAGGCCCTCGTCCTCCAGAAGGAAGACAAAGAAGGTCGCCTCATCCTGTCCAAGAAGCGTGCCCAGTACGAGCGCGCATGGGGCGATGTCGAGAAGGTCAAGGAAGCCGATGGCGTCGTGACCGGTTCGGTCATCGAGGTCGTCAAGGGTGGACTCATCGTTGACATCGGTCTCCGTGGATTCCTCCCCGCCTCGCTCATCGAGCTTCGCCGCGTTCGCGACCTCACGCCGTACCTCGGCCAGGAGATCGAAGCCAAGATCCTCGAACTCGACAAGAACCGCAACAACGTCGTTCTGTCGCGTCGCGCTCTCCTCGAGCAGACCCAGTCCGAGAGCCGCAGCCAGATCCTCGGAAACATCACCAAGGGTCAGATCCGCAAGGGTGTCATCTCGTCGATCGTCAACTTCGGTGCGTTCGTCGACCTCGGTGGCGTTGACGGTCTCATCCACGTTTCGGAACTGTCGTGGAAGCACATCGAGCACGCCTCGGAAGTTGTCGAAATCGGCCAGGAAGTCACTGTCGAGGTTCTCGAGGTCGAAAACGACCGCGAGCGCATCTCGCTCTCGCTCAAGGCAACCCAGGAAGACCCGTGGCAGGTGTTCGCTCGCGAGCACGCCATCGGCGAAATCGCTCCGGGTAAGGTCACGAAGCTCGTTCAGTTCGGTGCGTTCGTTCGCGTCGCTGACGGCATCGAAGGCCTGGTGCACATCTCCGAGTTGTCGGGTCGCCACATCGAACTCGCCGAGCAGGCCGTTTCGGTCGGCGACGACGTCTTCGTCAAGATCATCGATATCGACCTCGAGCGTCGCCGCATCTCGCTGTCGCTCAAGCAGGCGAACGACGGTGTTGACCCCGAGGGTACCGAGTTTGACCCGGCCCTCTACGGCATGCCGACCGATTACGACGAGAGCGGTACCTACCGTTACCCCGAGGGCTTCGACCCCGCAACGGGTGACTGGAAGGACGGCTTCGACGAGCAGCGTGCAAAGTGGGAGCGTGACTACGCAGCAGCTCAGGCTCGCTGGGAGGCTCACAAGGTCCAGGTCGCTCGCATGAACGCTGAAGCTGAAGCGTTCCCCGAGGTTGCTCCTGCAGCGGACGTCGTTTCCTCGTCGCCCGCCGAAGAGTCGGCCGGTACCCTCGCCGAGGACGAGCAGCTCGCGGCACTCCGCGACAAGCTCGCAGGCAAGGACGCCGAGTAATCAACTCAGTCACAAAGGGCGGTCGCGAAAGCGGCCGCCCTTTGTCGTTACGCTAGTTCTGTGCCTGTGATTGCTGTGACCGGCGGTATCGCCGCGGGAAAGTCGACTGTGTCCAACCGACTTCGCGAACTCGGTGCGCACGTCGAATCCGCTGACGAACTCGTTCGTTTCGTTCAGTCCAAGGGAAGCCCAGTTCTCGATGCGATTCGCACTCGATTCGGCATCGGCGTGATTGACGGTGACGGCGAACTGGACCGGGCAGCACTTGGTCGACTCATTTTCGAGGACGCAGACGCACGCCGGGATCTGGAAGCCATTGTTCACCCCGCCATTGGCGTCGAACTGCAGAAGCGAATTGCGGCGGCTTACGCAGAAGATCCCCACGCGATCATCGTCTATGACATCCCGTTGCTCGTCGAGACGAACCGGATGGACGAATTCGATTCGATTATCGTTCTTGCCTGCGACCCCGACATCCGTCGGCAGCGCCTGATTGACCTGCGCGGCATGACGGCTGATGAAGCGGATGCGCGCATCGCCGCTCAAGCCACCGAGGTCCAGCGCATGCAGGTTGCGGACTGGATCATCGACACCGGCGAAACCGTTGACGACACCCTCGAGCAGGTCGATGAGGTCTGGGAGGACATTCAGAGCGCATACCGCGCCTAATCTGGACATATGGAACCCACTCGCGCCGTCAGACCGTTCAAGGTCATCAGCGAGTACATTCCCAGTGGCGACCAGCCCAAGGCCATCGAACAACTTGCTGCGCGCATCAACGCGGGGGAGACGAACATCGTCCTGCTCGGCGCAACGGGTACGGGTAAGTCAGCAACGACAGCTTGGCTGATTGAGGCGATTCAACGACCGGCCCTCGTTCTTGCCCACAACAAGACGCTCGCCGCACAGCTGGCAACTGAGTTCCGTGAATTGATGCCGGAGAACGCGGTCGAATACTTCGTTTCGTACTACGACTACTACCAACCGGAAGCGTACGTTCCTCAGACGGATACGTTCATCGAAAAGGACTCGAGCGTCAACGCGGAGGTCGAACGCCTTCGGCACTCGACCACGAACTCGCTGCTGTCACGCCGCGATGTTGTCGTCGTGTCAACGGTGTCCTGCATCTACGGTCTCGGCTCCTCCGAGGAATACCTCGAGGCGATGGTGGGTCTGCAGGTCGGCCAAACGATTTCACGCACCGAAATTGTGAAGCGCTTCGTCGCCATGCAATACGAACGCAACGACATCGATTTCAGCCGTGGAAAGTTCCGTGTCCGTGGCGACACGATCGAAATCATCCCGCAGTACGAGGAACTGGCTGTCCGCATCGAGATGTTCGGTGACGAAATCGAAGCGCTGTATCAACTGCATCCGCTGACCGGTGAGGTCGTCAAGCAGATGGATTCGGTGTCGATTTTCCCTGCAACTCACTATGCAGCGAGCCGCGAGACGATGATCCGTGCGATGGCAGCCATCAAGGAAGAGTTGGCCATTCGACTCGAGGAACTCGAAGGCCAGAACAAGTTGCTGGAAGCGCAACGTCTTCGCATGCGCACCACGTACGACCTCGAGATGATGGAACAGATCGGATTCTGCTCTGGCATCGAGAACTATTCGCGCCACATGGACGGTCGCGAACCAGGTGAACCCCCGCACACGCTGCTCGACTTTTTCCCCGATGACTTCGTCGTCATCGTCGACGAGTCCCACGTCACCATTCCGCAGGTCGGGGCAATGTATGAGGGCGACGCCAGTCGCAAGCGAACACTCGTCGAGCATGGCTTCCGCCTTCCCAGCGCTCTGGACAACCGTCCTCTCAAGTTCCAGGAGTTTCTGGACCGCGTCGGCCAAAAGGTGTACCTGTCGGCGACCCCCGGCAAGTACGAAATGGGCGTGGCGGACGGAATCGTCGAACAGATCATTCGTCCGACAGGGCTCATCGACCCACAAATCGTCGTCAAGCCGACCAAGGGTCAAGTCGACGACGTTCTCGAGAGCATCCGTCAACGAGTCGAGAAGGACGAGCGCGTCCTCATCACAACCTTGACGAAGAAGATGTCCGAGGACCTCACGGATTATCTGCGAGGGATGGGCGTCAAGGTCGAATACCTTCACTCGGACGTCGACACTCTTCGCCGAGTCGAATTGCTCTCCGAACTGCGCGCCGGCCGCTTCGACGTTCTCGTCGGAATCAACCTGTTGCGTGAAGGACTCGACCTTCCCGAGGTCTCACTCGTCGCCGTGTTCGACGCCGACAAGCAGGGCTTCCTGCGCAGTGCGACGTCGTTGATTCAGACGATTGGCCGTGCCGCGCGAAACGTCTCGGGAGAAGTGCACCTGTACGCGGACAGCATCACGGATGCAATGCGCCAAGCGATGGACGAAACCGACCGTCGTCGCGAAAAGCAGGTCGCCTACAACCTCGAATACGGAATCGACCCGCAGCCCCTTCGTAAACGCATTGCCGACATCACCGAGACCCTCGCGCGTGAAATCGCGGACACCGAAATGATGGGCGAGCGGTCGGACGATCTCGAACTCACGATCGACCAGTTGACGGCCCAGATGGTTGCGGCCGCGAGCGATCTCAAGTTCGAACTGGCCGCGCGTTTGCGCGATGAAATTCACGATTTGAAGAAATCTCTCCGGGAAGCTCGCGAACTGGGCTGACCGTAGGATTGAGCAGTGCCCATCACTCCAGTCCCCGGTAAGAACGTCATCAGTATCAAGGGCGCACGCGTCCACAACCTGAAGAACGTCGACCTCGACATTCCTCGAGATTCGCTTGTCGTTTTCACGGGACTGAGCGGTTCGGGCAAGTCCTCTCTTGCGTTTGACACCCTGTTTGCCGAAGGTCAGCGCCGCTATATAGAGTCACTTTCCTCTTATGCCCGCCAGTTCCTTGGCCAGGTCGATCGCCCCGATGTCGACTTCATCGATGGTTTATCACCCGCCGTGTCGATTGACCAGAAGTCAACGAACCGTAACCCGCGCTCGACTGTCGGAACAATCACCGAGATCTATGACTACATGCGACTTTTGTGGGCGCGAATCGGTGTCCCGCATTGTCCTGAGTGTGGCGAGGCGATCCAACGCCAGTCCGCTCAGCACATCACCGACCAATTGGCGGATCTTCCCAAGGACACCCGCTTCCAGCTTCTCGCGCCGATTGTCGCTGGACGAAAGGGCGAATTTGTCGACGTGTTCGCCGACCTGCTGGGGCAGGGTTTTGCGCGCGCAGTCGTTGACGGCGACGTGATTCAACTCACTGAGCCTCCCGTCCTCAAGAAGCAGGTCAAACACGACATCTCGGTCGTGGTGGACCGTCTCGTTGCCGGCGGCGACGTTGCCCGTCTGTCCGATTCCGTCGAAACCTCACTCAAATTGGGTGGAGGAACTCTCGTGGTTGACTTCGTCGACACTGACGAATCACGAACCTTCTCCGAGAACCTGTCGTGCCCCAACCAGCACGCCCTGACGCTCACCGAAATAGAACCACGCACGTTCTCGTTCAACGCTCCGTTCGGTGCTTGTAGCGTCTGTCACGGACTCGGGACACAGTCGATGGCAGACATTGATCTGATTCTCGACGACCCCGAGTTGTCGATTCGCGGCGGCGTCGTGTTGCCGTGGAAGCCGGGCGGCAAGGAACTGATCTACCCCTACTTCGAACGCCTCGCAGAGGGCTTGGCGGCCGAGATGGACTTCAGTCTTGACACTCCGTGGAAGGATCTCCCGGAAGAGGCCCAGAACGCTGTGCTGTACGGAAACAACCACGAGATCGTGATCCGTTGGCGCAACCGTTACGGCCGCAAGGTGTCGATGTCGCGCGGGTTCGAAGGCGTGCTGACGTACGTCGAGCGCAAATACAACGAGACAGAGAGCGACCAGCAAAAGGAGCGCTACGCGTCCTTCCACCGCATCGTCGCGTGTGAAGCGTGTAGCGGCCAGCGCCTGTCGCCCGCTGTGCTGGCCGTCACGATTGACGGTAAGTCGATCTCGGACGCCACCGAGCAGTCGCTCGAGAAGGCTCACCAGTTCATGACGAACCTCACGCTGTCCGACCGCGACGCGCACGTAGCCGCCGCGGTTCTGCGCGAAATCGTCGCACGACTCGAATTCCTGCTGCACGTTGGGCTTGGTTATCTGACCATGTCCCGCGCTGCCGGAACTCTCTCGGGTGGCGAAGCACAGCGCATCCGTCTCGCGACGCAGATTGGGGCTGGACTCACCGGCGTCCTCTACGTATTGGACGAGCCGTCCATCGGCCTGCACCAGCGCGACAACCGTCGTCTGATCGAGACTCTTGAGCGCCTTCGTGACATCGGGAACACGCTCGTCGTTGTCGAACACGATGAGGACACAATTCACGCGGCCGACTGGATTGTCGACATCGGACCCGGTGCAGGCGAACACGGAGGTGAAGTCGTTCACTCTGGTTCGTTGAAGGGCCTGCTGACGGAAAAGCGTTCACACACGGGCGCATTCGTCGCCGGTCGTGAAAAGGTCTCCGACCGAACCGAACGACGCGAATGGGACCCCAACCGCGTGGTGACTGTCCGCGGCGCTGTAGCCAACAACCTGCACGAAGCCGATGCAACCTTCCCGCTGGGTGTCTTCGTCGCCGTGACGGGCGTTTCCGGTTCGGGCAAAAGCACGCTGGTCAACGACATCCTTTACAAGGTCATGGCGAACCGCCTCAACGGCGCGAAGCAGACTCCTGGACGGCACAAGGCGGTTGACGGGCTTGATCACCTCGACAAGGTCATTCACGTCGACCAGGCTCCGATCGGCCGCACACCGCGATCCAACCCCGCAACGTATACCGGCGTATTCGACAAGATTCGCACCCTGTTCGCCGAGACGCCCGAGGCGAAGGAACGGGGTTACGGCCCCGGCCGTTTCTCTTTCAATGTCAGGGGTGGCCGCTGCGAGCACTGCTCCGGTGACGGCACAATCAAGATCGAGATGAACTTCCTTCCCGACGTGTACGTCGAGTGCGAGGAATGCCACGGAAAGCGCTACAACCGCGAGACGCTGACGGTCCGATACAAGGGCAAGACAATCTCGGACGTACTCGAGATGCCAATCGAAGAGGCCGAGAAGTTCTTTGAAGCGATTTCGTCCATCCACCGTTTCATGAAGACGCTGCTTGATGTCGGTCTTGGATACGTGCGACTCGGACAAGCCGCGACGACTCTTTCGGGAGGTGAGGCTCAGCGCGTGAAACTGGCGACCGAACTGCAACGTCGCTCGACGGGCCGAACGGTGTACGTCCTCGACGAGCCAACAACGGGTCTTCACTTCGAGGACGTACGCCGTCTTCTGACCGTCCTGCACACTCTCGTCGACAAGGGCAACACCGTCATCGTCATCGAGCACAACCTTGACGTCATTCGCTCGGCAGACCACCTCATCGATCTCGGTCCTGAAGGCGGCGACGGCGGAGGCCGAATCGTTGCGACGGGAACCCCCGAGGACGTGGCGAAGGTCAAAGCGAGTCACACCGGGCACTTCCTCGCGGAGATTCTCGCGAAATGACCGACTGGCACCCGGCACCGCGGTCGATTCCGACGGATCCCGGCGTGTATCGGTTCTTCGACCCGAACGACCGCATCTTGTACGTCGGCAAGGCGAAGAACCTTCGCAACCGACTGTCGACGTATTTCCAATCGCCGGCGGGTCTCTTGGAACGCACCCGACGAATGGTGTCAACCGCCGTTCGCGTGGATTGGACCGTCGTCGGAACCGAACTCGAGGCTTTGCACCTTGAATTCACATGGATCAAAGAGTTCCGTCCTCCTTTCAACATCCAGTTCCGTGACGACAAGGGCTACCCGTATCTCGCGGTGACGATGGGGGACGAGTATCCCCGCGCAACTCTGGCAAGGCAGCGCGCCAAGGACGGAACGGTCTATTTCGGCCCGTTCACTAAGGCGTGGGCCGTCCGCGAGACGCTCGACATGTTGTTGACCGTGTACCCGGTTCGATCCTGCGACAAGAGCCAGTTCGAGCAGGCCAGGCGCAAGGATCGCCCGTGTCTGCTGGGGGACATCGGCAAATGCGCGGCGCCCTGTGTTGGGCGCGTGTCGACGGAGGAACACCGCGAAATTGCCAAGGACTTCGTGGCGTTCATGTCGACACAGGATTCAACGGTGATCGACGAACTGACCGCGAGGATGGAAGCAGCGTCGGAACGCCACGACTTCGAATCGGCTGCCAAGTACCGTGACCAGCGCCAGGCTTTGCGCGCGGTTGCTGAGAAGAGCGCTGTTGTTCTGCGTGACGAACTCGATGTCGACATCATCGGGTTCGCCGCAAGCGAGCTGTCCGCAGCCGTCGCCATCTTCCACGTCCGTGGTGGACGTGTCCGTGGCACTCGTTCGTGGACAGTCGACACCGAACTCGAAATGGACCGGCCCGACATCCTCGAATTGGCGATTGAGAACGTTTACGAACACGACGCACCGCCGGCACTGATTGATGTGCCGTTCGAGCCGTCGTCAATCGACGCGTTGTCCGCCCTCTTGACACAGACGCGCGTCACGGCCGGAATAAAGGGCAAAGTCGGCATTCACGTGCCCAAGCGCGGAGACCGTGTGACGCTGTTGGAGAGCGTGACGAAGAATGCCGCTCTCGCACTCGCCGAACACGAATTGCACCGCTCGACCGACTTTGTGGCGCGCTCGCGTGCCCTCGAGGACCTGCGTGACGCACTCGGACTGCCCGAAGCGCCTCTGCGACTCGAGTGCATCGACATTTCGCACCTCGGCGGGACCGATATCGTCGGGTCGCTTGTTGTATTCGAGGACGGCTTACCGATCAACGCCGATTACCGGCACTTTGGCGTCGCCAGCGCCCGCGATGACACCGAAGCGATGTATCAGGTTGTCACTCGTCGCGCGACGCGTTTGCTGGACGAGAACGGGTCGATGCGTTATCCGACGAGCCTTTTACTCGTTGACGGCGGTCAACCACAGGTCAACGCGGCCCAGCGGGCGTTCACCGACGTCGGATTGACGGGCGTGAGTGTCGTCGGCCTCGCCAAGCGACTCGAAGAGATGTGGCTGCCGGGGGAGAGCTTCCCCGTCATCCTTCCACGCAACTCGGAGGCGCTGTATCTGGTGCAACGAGCCCGTGATGAAGCCCACCGGTTTGCCATCCGCTACCAACGATCAAAACGCACCAAAACGCTCTCGTCCGAGCTGGGCGAACTTGACGGAATCGGGCCGACCAGGGTCCAGTCCCTCATCAAGCATTTCGGGAGCCCGACCGCGGTACGGAACGCAACGGTTGACGAGATCGAGCGTGTGCCGGGGATCGGCCGTAACACCGCGGAACGTATTGTTTCCGCGCTTTCCAGCCAATCCGCGCAGGACTAGGCTGAAGGCGTCATGACAGAACCCTCGAACGCCCACCTCATCATCGTCACCGGTCTTTCCGGTGCGGGTCGTTCGACGGCAGCCCACGCTCTGGAAGACGGGGGTTGGCGCGTTATCGACAACCTGCCCGCGCAGTTGCTTCCCTCTCTCGTCGACCTGGCCACGTACCCCGAATCGACTCTGTCGCGCTTGGCTGTCGTCGTCGACGTTCGAGGCGGCACTTCGGTCGAGGACGTTGAGCCGCTCATCGCGGGAATCCGCGAGCAAGTCGATCTGCGCGTTCTCTTCCTGGACGCCACAGACGCCGACCTCGTCAAGCGATATGAGGCCGTTCGTCGACCGCACCCCCTGCAGGGCACGGGGACGATCCTCGACGGCATTCAACTTGAGCGCTCGCGCCTGGAAAAGCTCCGTGAAATCGCGGACGTTGTCCTCGACACCACGGGTCTCAACCCGAACCAAACGGCGACCCTTGTTCACCAGAGTTTCCGCTCAGAAACCCAACCGACCATCAACGTCGTGGTCGAGTCGTTTGGCTTCAAGCACGGTATTCCCGTCGATGCCGACCTCATGGCGGATGTCCGATTCCTGCCGAACCCTTTCTGGAGCGAAAATCTTCGCCACGAGACCGGACTCAACCCCGATGTTCAGGCTTTCGTGCTCGGTCACCCCGATGTCGAACAGTATTTGTCGGGCTTTGTGCACATGATCGAGCCGACCCTCAAGGGCTATATTCGCGAGCACAAGCGCTATGCCACCATCGCAATAGGATGTACGGGTGGCAAACACCGTAGTGTGGCCATCTCCGAGGAGCTCGCTCGTCGAATCGGTACGATTCCCGGCGTCTCCGTCACCCTCAAGCACCGCGATATTGGACGGGACTAGATCATGTCGCTGACAACCCGAGTGAAAGATGAGCTCGTTGCCGTCAACGACCCCTCGTCGACCATTCGCGTTGCCGAAATCGCCACCATCCTTCGCTTTGCAGGGGTTATGCACCTCGTCGCGGGGAAATTGGCCATCGACGTCGAACTGGACCACCTTGCCAGTGCACAGCGTCTGCGCAAGTCGATTCACGCCGCGTTTGGCCTTCAGTCGGGAGCAAAGACTTCTCCCGCGAACGCGAACAAGAAGGTCGAGACGTACCTTGTCCGCGTCGCCGAAGGAGCAGAACAGCTCGCTCGAAACGTCGGCCTGATCGACGCTCGTCGCCGATCCGTTCGCGGTCTTCCCAACAAGCTCACCACCGCACCCGTTGGCGATATCGCCGGTGTCCTTCGCGGTGCATTCCTGGCACGGGGAATCCTCTCGGATCCGGGCCGTAGCCAGACAATCGAGATCGTCGCGCCGACGAACGAGGCCGCGATGGCACTTGTCGGAGCATGCGGCCGTCTCAACATCTCGGCGAAGACGCGCGACGTGCGAGGCGGATTCCGTGTCGTTGTTCGCGATGCTGACGCCATCTCGGCCTTCCTCGGTGCGATTGGTGCGCCCAACACGCTCGCCGAGTGGATCGAAGCTCGTGCGACCCGCGAAGTTCGTGCGAACGCAAACCGACTCGTCAACTTCGACGACGCAAACCTTCGCCGTTCAGCAGCGGCCGCGGTCGCAGCGTGTGCCCGCGTTGAACGTGCGTTCGAGATTCTGGGCGAGGGTATTCCCGACCACCTTGCCTACGCCGGCAAGCTGCGCCTTGATCACCGCGACGCGAGCCTCGACGAACTGGGCCACTACGCGAACCCCATCATGACGAAGGACGCCGTCGCTGGACGCATCCGTCGACTGCTGGCGATGGCGGACAAGAAGGCCTCAGACCTCGGAATTCCGAACACCTCGGATGGCATTCCGGACCTCGACGACTAACCCCACCAACAAAAGGAGCCCTCCATGGCCGTTTACACACTCCCCGAACTGACGTACGACTACGCCGCGCTCGAACCGCACATTTCGGCGCGCATCATGGAACTGCACCACTCGAAGCACCACGCAGCCTATGTTGCAGGCGCTAATGCAGCCCTCGAGCAGATGGAAGAAGCCCGTGCAACCAACGCGTTCGGCGCCATCAACAAGCTCGAAAAGGACCTCGCGTTCCACTTGGGCGGTCACATCAACCACTCGATTTTCTGGACCAACCTCGCGCCGAATGGTGACGACCGTCCCACCGGCGAACTGGCTGCGGCTATCGACGAATTCTTCGGGTCGTTCGACGCCTTCCAGGCGCACTTCAACGCTGCGAGCCTGGGAATCCAGGGGAGCGGTTGGGGAATCCTCTCTTGGGACCCGGTCGGAGCCCGACTCATCATCCAGCAGTTGTTCGATCAGCAGGCAAACACGGCGCAGGGAACGATCCCGCTCCTGCAGCTCGACATGTGGGAGCACGCGTTCTACCTCGACTACCAGAACGTGAAGGCCGACTACGTGAAGGCGTTCTGGAACATCGTCAACTGGGACAACGTTGCCCAGCGCTTTGCCGCGGCACGCGCCCAAACCGCAGGAATTTTGCTACTCTCTAAGTAGGTAGCGTTGCCTTTTTGCAGGCATCGCTTTTTCTATTTCCACCACTTCAGATAGGAATACTCGTGAGCGTCAAGATCGGTATCAACGGCTTCGGTCGAATTGGTCGCAATTACCTCCGCGCCGCCCTTGCACAGGGCTCGAAGCTCGACATCGTTGCCGTCAACGACCTGTCGGACACGAAGTCGCTTGCCACTCTGCTCAAGTACGACTCGATCACCGGTCGTCTCGCGGCCGAGGTCACCTATGACGAGAACAACGTCATCGTCAACGGCAAGAAGATAAAGGTTCTTGCCGAGCGCGACCCGGCAGCCCTTCCCTGGGGTGAACTGGGAGTCGACATCGTCATCGAGTCGACCGGTCGCTTCACCGACGCCGCGGACGCTCAGAAGCACATTGATGCTGGTGCGAAGAAGGTCCTCATCTCTGCCCCCGCGACCGACGCACACGGAACCTACGTCGTTGGTGTCAACCACACCGAATATGACCCCGCCACCTGCCACATCATCTCGAACGCGTCGTGCACCACTAACTGCCTCGCCCCCCTCGCGAAGGTCTTCAACGACGAGTTCGGCATCGAAAACGGCCTGATGACCACGGTTCACGCCTACACCGCTGACCAGAACCTTCAGGACGGCCCCCACAGCGACCTTCGACGTGCACGTGCGGCTGCGCTGAACATCGTTCCTTCGTCGACCGGCGCAGCGAAGGCCATCGGCCTCGTTCTGCCCGAACTCAAGGGCAAGCTCGACGGTTACGCGCTGCGCGTTCCGGTCCCGACAGGATCGATCACCGACCTGACCCTCGTGTCGAAGAAGGTTGTCACCGAAGAAGAAATCAAGTCCGCCTACAAGCAGGCTGCCGAGGGTTACCTCAAGGGCATCCTCATGTACACCGAGGACCCGATCGTCTCGAGCGACATCGTGACCGACCCGCACTCGTCGATCTTCGACGCTGGGCTCATCAAGGTCATCGGCGGAACCACCGTCAAGATTTCGTCCTGGTACGACAACGAGTGGGGTTACTCGAACCGTCTCGTTGACCTCACCGAGTACGTCGCCGAACGCCTCTAAATGTCGCTGCGTACGCTCGACACTCTCGGAGATCTGAACGGCAAGACCGTTCTGGTGCGGTGCGACTTCAACGTCCCGCTGAAGAACGGCGTCATCACGGATGACGGTCGCATCCGCGCATCCGTCCCGACGATTCAGCACCTTCTCGACGCCGGAGCGGCAGTCATCACGATGTCGCATCTCGGTCGCCCCGAGGGCGCTCCGGACGCGGCGTTCTCGCTTGCGCCGGTTGCAGCTCGGTTGGGTGAATTGCTCAATGCTCCTGTCGCATTTGCAACTGACACCGTCGGCGAGGACGCATCGGCGAAGCGCGCTGCACTGAGCGCAGGACACGTTCTCGTTCTCGAGAACCTGCGCTTTGACCCGCGCGAAACGTCGAAGGTCGACTCGGAGCGCGAAGAGTTCGCCGGTTTGTTGGTCAATGGTGTCGATGCGTTCGTGTCGGACGGTTTCGGTGTCGTTCACCGCAAGCAGGCAAGCGTGTACGAGACGGCGAAGGCCGTCCCCAGCGCCGCTGGCCTCCTCGTCGCCGGCGAAACCGACGTGCTCCGTCGACTCACGACAGACACCCAGCGCCCATATACGGTCGTTCTGGGTGGCTCGAAGGTGTCGGACAAGCTCGGCGTCATCGAACACCTGTTGCCCCGCGTCGACCGCCTTCTGATCGGTGGGGGAATGCTCTTCACGTTCCTCGCCGCACAGGGCAAGTCCATCGGTGCATCGCTCTGCGAAACGGACAAGATTGACACCGTTCTGGGATACCTCGACGATGCCGAAAAGCGTGGGGTGGAAATCGTTTTGCCGACCGACGTTGTCGTCGCCAGTGGCTTCTCGGCGGACGCGGACCACGTCACCGTGAGCGCGGATGCAATCGAATCCTCGCCGTTCGGTGCAGCGGGGATGGGTCTCGACATCGGGCCGGAAACGGCAGCACACTTCGCTTCGCTCATCGAATCGTCTAAGACGGTGTTCTGGAACGGGCCCATGGGCGTGTTCGAAATGGCGGCGTTTGCCGCTGGAACTCGAACTGTCGCAGAGGCATTGACTAAGGTCGACGGGCTCGGAGTCGTCGGAGGTGGCGATTCAGCTGCGGCCGTTCGCGCACTCGGATTCCCAGAATCAGACTTCGGACACATTTCAACAGGTGGGGGTGCCAGCCTCGAATTCCTCGAGGGGAAGTCTCTGCCCGGACTGGAGGTACTCGGATGGTAGATCGTCGGCCGCTCATCGCGGGCAACTGGAAGATGAACTTCGACCACTTGCGCTCGATTGCCTTCGTGCAGAAACTCGCGTGGACGCTCAAGGACGCCAAGCACTCCGCCGCAGCTGTCGAAGTTGCCGTGTTCCCTCCGTTCACCGACATCCGCTCTGTCCAGACGACCATCGAAGCAGACCGTCTCGAGTTCGCGTTCGGCGGACAGGACCTGTCTCCGTTCGACTCGGGCGCGCACACCGGTGACATCTCTGGTGAGTTCCTCGCGAAGCTGGGCTGCCGATACGTCATCATCGGCCACTCTGAGCGCCGCCAGGACCACCACGAGGACGACGCACTTGTCACCGCGAAGACTCTCGCCGCAATCAAGCACGGTCTCGTTCCCGTGATTTGCGTCGGTGAAACCAGCGAAGACCTGGAGAAATTCGGTGCCAGCGCCGTTCCCGTCGGTCAACTTCGCACGGTGCTTGCTGAATTGCCGAAGGATGCGGACATCGTCGTGGCGTACGAACCCGTCTGGGCAATCGGGTCGGGACAAGCCGCGACTCCGGCTCAGGCCCAAGAAGTGTGTGCTGCGTTGCGTGCGGCAATCGCAGATGTTCTCGGTGACGACGCCGCTGCAGCAACCCGCGTGTTGTACGGCGGCTCGGTCAAGTCGATCAACATCGCTTCCTTCATGCGTGAAAAGGACGTCGATGGCGCCCTTGTTGGAGGCGCCAGCCTCGATGTCGAGGAATTTGCCAAGATTGTTCAGTTCCCCAAGCACGTCATCGCGTAAACTAACAACGAACGTTAGGACATCATGGACATTCTTTACATCATCGTGCAGGTACTGCTCGCCATCACAAGCATCCTGCTCACGCTGACCATCCTTCTGCACCGCGGTCGCGGCGGGGGACTGTCCGACATGTTCGGTGGTGGCGTCACGTCGAACCTCGGTTCGAGTGGTGTCGCAGAGCGAAACCTCAACCGCCTGACGATCATCATTGCCGTCATCTGGGTTCTCTCGGTCGTCACAATCGGCCTCTTTACGCGTTTCGGGCTGGTCTAGCATGGCCGGCGGCAGCGCAATCCGCGGCACCCGTGTCGGCTCAGGCCCGATGGGCGAGCAGGACCACGGCAACCACGCCGAGCGCACCGCGGTGTCCTACTGGGACATCGAGGGCAACGAGACGGTCCGTTACTACGCGGCGGATGTCCCTGCGGATCAGATCCCCGAGACCATCGACTCTCCGACCACCGGCCTTCCCGCTGGTCGCGACAAGAACAACCCGCCGCAGATTGCGAAGACTGAGCCGTACAAGACTCACCTCGCATACGTGAAGGAACGCCGCACCGAGGAAGAAGCGCAGGAAATCCTCGCTGACGCTCTCGACCGTCTCCGCACGACGGGCCGCCCCTACTAACGAGGGATTGAGGCCGCAGCCGCCTCATCAAGGTACAGAGCGGTTTCGACCGTTCCGCGAAGTCCGCTCGCCGGAATCTCATCTTGTGGCGCGCCGGCAACAAGTTGTCCGATTGCCTGCGCCTTGTCGGTGCCGGCAGCAACAATCCAGACGCGCTCACCACGATTGAGTGCTGCGAAGGTCAACGACAGGCGCTCGGCGGGTGGCTTGGGCGAGTCTGCGACAGCGATGACGTACTCGTCTGGTGTCCCGTGATCGTGACCGGGGAAGAGGCTCGCAACGTGGCCGTCGGGGCCAATGCCGTTCAGGACGACGTCAAAGTGCGGGTCGCCGTGAAATTTTGAACGGAGTACATCGGCAAACTGCTCGCGGGCCTCATCCAGGGCCAATCCGTCAGCCGACGGGAACCGGAACACGTTCTCGGGCAACAGAGAAACGTGCTCAAGCAAAACGTCGGTCGCTTGTCCTTCGTTGCGGTCGGGGTTGCCAGCAGGCACGAAACGCTCGTCGCCCCACCAGATGCGCACGCGCGACCAGTCGACGGAATCCCGCCCTGGGTGGGCTGCGATGGCCGCGAGTGAACCAATCCCGACGGTCCCGCCCGTCAGCACGACGTCTGCGCGTCCGCGCGCCGTGATGGCAGCAGCGAGAGCGTCGAGGACGTCCGTGGCGACTGCCCGTTCAACGTCAGCGCGTTCGGCGAGGACGACGATTCGGTCCATCACAGTTCGGAGGATTCGGCGACGATGAGGGGGAGACCCTCGGTCAGTACTCGCCCGAAGACGACGTCGGCATCGAGGCGACGAAGTTCCTCTGCAAGACAGTCTCCGAGCCCCCTGAACGGAAGAGAGATGACGTGGTCGGGCTGACCTGGCTGCTTGAGTTCGGCGAAACTCGGTTCGGTTCGCTCGATGGAAATCGGACCAGAGGCAGTCGTGATCTCGGCGTACAGGATGTTGCCACGAGGGTCCTTGTCGCCAAGCTCGAGCGAGACGGGGACGCCGAGTTCGCTTCGGAACCACGACGCAAGAAGGATTGGGGCTGAATTGTTGCGAGCACCGCGAACGACCGCCCCCGTGATCTCGGCGTGAGTTCCCGAATCGAGCGTGGCGGCAAACAGGGCACGCCACTGCGTCAAGCGGGTCCACCCCAGGTCAACGTCACCTGGTTCGTAGCACTCGGCGAGGTTTCGCAATAGGTCGAGCGGATTCTCAGCGTAAATCGTGTCTGCGATGCGGTGCCCGGCGACGCGACCAAGAGACGTTTCCGACATGTGCCCCGGTGCAGAATCAGGCCACCACGCGACCATTGGCGCATCGGGCAGCAGAAGGCCGTTGATAAGACCCTGCGGATCGACCACCAGATCGTCAGCAGCGTTGAGAATGATGACTTCTGACGCACCGGCGTCTCCGCCGAGACGAATCTCTGCATCGAGCGGAGAATCCGTGAATCCGTCAGGAACCTCAGAAATCACGATGATGCGCATGGGGTGCTCGCGGGATGCTTCATTCGCCGCGGCGATGACCTTTTCGGTGCGGTCCTTCGTTGTCGTGATGACGAGTGTGAGAACTCGCCCGAGCGCGACAGCGCCGCCCTCTTCGCGTGCCTTCTGCAACGACTTGAGAATCTTGGCGACGGTTGTGTTCGGAAGCGAAATGATCACGGGCGTCTCCATTCGCGTCCATCGCGGCGCAACAGTTCGTCAGACGAAGCTGGGCCCCACGAGCCGGGTGCGTACGGTTCTGGTCGGCCGCTGGCTTCCCAGAACTCCTCGATCGGGTCGAGAATCTTCCAGGACAGTTCGACCTCTTCGTGGCGCGGGAACAACGGTGGGTCGCCGAGCAGGACATCCAGGATCAGACGCTCGTACGCTTCGGGGCTTTGTTCAGTGAAGGCGTGGCCGTAACCGAAGTCCATCGTCACATCGCGAACTTGCATTCCCGCACCGGGAACCTTCGAGCCGAATTTGACAGTGACGCCTTCATCCGGTTGAACGCGAATGACGAGTGCGTTTTGCGAGAGGCTCGACACCTGTCCTGGCTCGAACAGATACTGCGGGGCGCGCTTGAACACGACGGCGATTTCGGTGACGCGACGACCAAGACGCTTGCCAGCGCGCAGATAGAACGGGACACCGGCCCACCGTCGTGTGTCGATTTCGACGCGCATCGCTGCGTACGTCTCGGTGATCGAGTTGGGGTTCATGCCCTCTTCCTCGAGGAAGCCGGTGACCTGAACACCGCCCTGCCAACCAGAGGTGTACTGGCCGCGGGCCGTTGCGAGAGAAAGGTCCTCGGGCAGCGTCACCGCGGAGAGGACCTTTTCCTTTTCGGCACGCAGATCGGCTGCGTCAAAGGAAACAGGCTCTTCCATTGCCGTCAACGCCAGAAGTTGCAGAAGGTGGTTCTGAATGACGTCACGAGCTGCACCGATGCCGTCGTAGTAACCAGCACGACCACCAACGCCGACGTCCTCGGCCATGGTGATCTGGACGTGGTCAACGTAATTCGAGTTCCACAGCGGTTCGTAGAACGTGTTGGCAAAACGCAGGGCGAGGATGTTCTGGACAGTTTCCTTGCCGAGATAGTGGTCGATTCGGAACACCGAATCAGCCGGGAACACGCTCTCGACGACGCCGTTCAACTCGCGCGCACTCTGCAGATTGTGACCAAAAGGCTTTTCGATGACCACTCGGCGCCACTGCGAATCCTTCGGGGTGGCAAGACCGCTTCGGTTCAACTGCTCGGTGACGACGGGGAAGGAACGCGGCGGGATTGACAGATAGAACGCGTGGTTTCCCATCGTGCCGCGGACGCGGTCCAGTTCGGCGATCGTCTCGCCCAATCGATCGAAGGCATCGTTGTCGTCAAAGTCTCCTGACACGAATCGAATTCCGGCGGACAACTGCGCCCAAACGTCCTCGCGGAACGGTGTGCGGGCGTATTCCTTGACTGAGTCGTGAACGACCGCCATGAATTCTTCGTTTGACCAATCGCGGCGCGCAAATCCCACCAACGCGAACCCCGGCGGAAGCAATCCGCGATTCGCGAGGTCGTACACGGCGGGAATCAGCTTCTTGCGTGACAAGTCTCCCGTCACGCCAAAGATGACGAGGCCCGACGGACCAGCGATTCGACCGAGTCGTCGGTCGTTGGGGTCGCGCAGGGGATTGGGGTTGGTCACGACAGCGCCTTGATCTCCGCGATCACACGAGCGAGCGAATTCGCGCCGGACACCGTCAGCGTCAAGACGGGACGGTTGTGGTCGGCGAGAACCTGCGCATCGCCACGAGCCTGTGCGGCAATCAAAGTTCCGAACGTGAACGGACGTCCGGGAACTTCACGGTCCTCCACCGGCGTTTCCACAATCTGCAGGAAGACGCCCTGCTCGGGTCCGCCCTTGTGGTACTGACCCGTCGAGTGCAGGAAGCGAGGTGCCCAGCCGTAGGTCGTGGGGCGTCCACCGGCAGCGGCCGCAAGAGGAGTTCGAATGGTTTCGAGTCCGCTTCCCGCCTCGCGATCGGCGTACGCGTGGACGGAAATGTATCCGTCAGCATCGAGTTGCGCCAACAATTCGCGAAGTGCGTCGGACAGGTTGGTTGCGACAGGAGAGTACCCAACAGCAGTCAGCTGAACATCTGCGTCGACAGCGAATGGTGTTGCTGCTTCGGGGGTTCCGTCGAGGAACGCACGAGCAGCGATCTTCGCTGATTCGACGTCGGGCTGGTCAAACGGGTTTGTGCCCAACAGGTGACTGGCAACAGCCGTGGCCACCTCCCAGATGAGAAGTTGTGCTCCGAGAGGGGCCGCGACGGTGACCGAATCACCGGTTGCGGCTGCGTCCTCGTCAAGAATGTGGACGGGCAGCACGTCCTCGGCACGCACGTCGGGCGCGCCGGCCTCGAGCACAACCGGCAAGACACCGGACGATTCCTTACCCGTCGACTCGGCGACGAGTTGTTCAATCCAATCGCCGATTCCGACGATGGACGACTTTTCGGACAGAATCGCAATCTTGTCGCGGCGCGGAGAAGTCCCCGCCATGGCCGCTCCGAGGATCAACCCAGGATTGTGGTCGTTGTCCGCGAGCACGAGAGGCAATGCAGCGTCAGCGTCATCGAGAAGAGCGGCGATGTCCACTCCGGCCAAACCGGACGGCACAAGTCCGAACGCCGTGAGTGCCGAATAGCGGCCACCGACGGTCGGGTCAGCGTTGAACACGCGATAACCGGCTTCGCGCGACGCGACGTCGAGCGGTGAACCGGGATCGGTCACGATGACGATGCGTGTTGTCGGGTCAATCCCCGCAGCGACGAACGCGCCTTCGAACGCTCGCTTTTGCGAGTCGGTTTCGGCGGTCGAACCGGACTTCGATGACACGACGACGACCGTCTCTTCGATTGACTCGTCGAGGACCCGTGAAACCTGGGTGGGGTGCGTCGAATCGAGGACGACAAGTTCAACGCCTTCCGTTCGCGTGATGACCTCGGGAGCGAGCGACGATCCGCCCATGCCGCAGAGAACAACTCGGGTCAGCCCGCGTGCGACCAGCTCGCCGCGAAAAGCGAGGATGTCCGCGACCAGCGGTCGCGAATTGGTTGACGCATGGACCCAGCCCAGTCGGATGCTGGCCTCTGGCTGAGCAGCGGCACCCCACAGCGTTGAATCGCCGTCGCCGAGCCTGGAGGCAAATTGTGTCGCAACAAGAGCCGGAACATGCCGTGCAACGGCATCAGCAGCCGCGCCTGAAACGTGAACGGTCATCGAGCGGCGTCCATCGACGCGGCGACGATGTCCAGAAGTTCGTTCCACGACACGATGAACTTGTCGACGCCCTCGCGCTCGAGCAGGTCAGTGACCTCGACGATTGAGATACCGAGGTTTTCGATGGCCTCGATGACGGACCGCGCGTCGTCGTAGGAACCGCTGACAGCGTCTCCGTGAACCGTGGCGTGGTCGAAGGTCGCCTCAAGAGTCTTCTCGGGCATGGTGTTGACGGTGTTCGGTGCTGCCAATTCAGTGACGTACAGCGTGTCCGGAAGCGACGGGTCCTTGACACCAGTCGATGCCCACAACGGACGCTGCAGGTTCGCGCCAGCGGCGAGAAGCGCCTGTGCCTGTTCGCCAGCGAACTTGTGCTCGAACAATTCGTACGCGAGCTGCGCGTTCGCGACACCGGCCTGGCTCTTCAGTGCGAGAGCCGCGTCAGAACCGATCGCGACGAGACGCTTGTCGATCTCGGTGTCGACACGCGACACGAAGAAGGACGCGACCGAGTGAATCGTCGACAGGTCGTGTCCGTTGGCCTTCGCCTTGTCGAGTCCTTCGAGGTATGCGTCGATGACTTCGGCGTATCGCTCGAGCGAGAAAATCAGCGTGACGTTGACCGAAATTCCCTCGGCGAGCACGTCCGTGATTGCACCGAGACCCTGCTGGGTCGCAGGAATCTTGATCATGACGTTGTCACGACCGACGCGCTGGAACAATTCCTTAGCCTGAACGACGGTGTTGGCGTGGTCGAACGCGAGTGTCGGCTCAACCTCAATCGAGACGCGACCATCTTGTCCGTCGGTCGCATCGTAGATTCCGCGGAAGATGTCGCACGCAGCCGCAACGTCGTCCGTCGTCGCAGCAAAGACTGCCTCGGTGACGGTCGCTCCTGAGCGGGCAAGGTCAGCAATCTGCTCGCCGTAGGCGGTTCCGGTCGCCAACGCCGACGCGAAGATGGTGGGGTTCGTCGTCACGCCAACAACATTGCGGGTTGCAATAAGGTTCTGCAGCGAGCCGGATTGGATGCGGTCACGCGAGAGGTCGTCGAGCCAAATCGAGACGCCGACGTCGGAGAGCTTCTGGGTGGGTGTACTCACGGTGGTGGGGCCTTTCGTTAGCGGGAAAGCAGGTTTTCGGCGGCGTGGGTGACCGCTTCCGAGGTGATACCGAATTCGCGGAACAGTGTCTGGAAATCGGCAGAGGCTCCGAAGTGTTCGATCGACACAGACGCGCCGTTCGCTCCGACGTAGGACGACCAACCGAGCGCGAGACCGGCCTCGACCGACACTCGAGCGGTGACCGATGCAGGAAGGACGGATTCGCGATAGGTAGCCGGTTGTTCCTCAAACCATTCGAGGCACGGAGCAGACACGACTCGTGCGCCGATTCCCTTGGCAGCAAGTTCGTCACGTGCTGCGACGGCGACCTGGACCTCGGATCCCGTCGCGATGAGAATCACGTCGACAGTTCCCGTGGGGGAGTCGATGAGGACATAGGCGCCCTTGGCGGTGTGTGATGCGGGAGCGAATTCCGTTGCCGACGCGGCAGAACCGCGCTCGACGACCGGAAGGTTCTGACGCGAGAGTGCAATTCCAGCAGGTCCGTTGCGGCGCTCGAGAATCGTCTTCCACGCCCACGCGGTTTCGTTCGCGTCTGCAGGGCGCACGATGTCGAGCCCCGGAATGGCACGAAGCGTCGCGAGTTGTTCGATGGGCTGGTGAGTCGGGCCGTCTTCTCCGAGGGCGACCGAGTCGTGGGTCCACACGAAGATCGACGGCGTCTTCATCAGCGCAGCGAGTCGAACTGCCGGGCGCATGTAATCGCTGAAGATCAGGAAGGTTCCGCCGTACGAGCGCGTCGGTCCGTGAAGGGCAATTCCGTTGAGGATCGCGCCCATGGCGTGCTCGCGAATACCGAAGTGCAGGACGCGACCGTAAGGATCACCCGTCCAGTGTCCGGTGGAGTGTTCGGCGGGCACGAACGACTTTGCTCCGTCGATGGTGGTGAGGTTTGATTCGGCGAGGTCAGCGCTACCGCCCCACAGTTCCGGCATGACCGCGGCGACTGCGTTGAGAACCTTGCCCGATGCCGCACGCGTCGCGATGCTGGTGCCACCCTCGAAGACCGGAAGCGCCGCATCCAGTTCTGCCGGCAACTCTCCAGCGAGAGTGCGGTCGAGCAGTGCCTTCTTGTCGGTGTTTGCGCTCGCCCACGCATCGAACGACTTCTGCCAATCCGCACGTTCCGCCTTCGCTCGGTCCGCGAGGGAGCGTGTGTGGGCGAGGACGTCGTCCGGGACAACGAACGACTCGTTCGGGTCCCATCCAAGTGCTGCCTTGGTCCCCTGAGCCTCTTCGGCGCCCAAAGCCGAACCGTGGATCTTGCCCGTGTTCTGCTTCGTCGGCGCGGGGTAACCAATGATCGTCTTGAGGATGATGAGTGTCGGCTTCGACGTTTCCGCCTTGCCTGCCTCGATCGCTGCGTGCAGTGCCGGCACGTCCTCGACGTAGCCGGTCGGCGTGCGCCATGACACCTCGCGAACGTCCCAGCCGTAGGCGCGGTAGCGCGCGGCGACGTCCTCGGTGAACGCGATGTTGGTGTCGTCCTCGATGGAAATCTGGTTCGAGTCGTAAATCACAACAAGGTTGCCCAGTTGCTGGTGCCCAGCGAGAGACGACGCTTCGGCGGTGACGCCTTCCTGCATGTCCCCGTCTCCACAAATCACGTACGTGTAGTGATCGAACGGCGAGGAATCGGTCGCCTTAGGGTCAAAAAGCCCGCGCTCAAAGCGCTGTGCGTAAGCCATTCCAACCGCCGACGCGAGACCCTGACCAAGTGGGCCAGTGGTGATCTCGACACCCTTGGTGTGGCCGTACTCGGGGTGTCCCGGGGTTTTGGATCCCCACGTGCGGAACGACTTGAGGTCGTCGAGATCGAGCCCGAACCCTCCGAGGTACAACTGGATGTACTGCGTCAACGACGAGTGGCCGATCGACAAGACGAATCGGTCACGACCGAGCCAGTCGGTGTCGGTCGGATCGTGGCGCATGACCTTTTGGTAAAGCAGGTAGGCAACAGGAGCCATCGACATCGCGGTTCCGGGGTGGCCGTTGCCAACCTTCTCGACAGCGTCGACCGCGAGCAAGCGAGCCGTGTCGACGGCTTTCGCGTCGAGGGGAGTCCACTCCAAAGTCGTCATGTCGGTCCAATCTCGTGTGTCGAGACGCGCCGAGGAATATCCTCTGTGTCGACGATGGCACGGAGACGGAGCACGCCTGATGTGTTCGACTTCAGTTTAGTGGAAATGGGGTGCTCAGAACGGGTACGTAGAATGGGGCGCGTGACTTCTTCTCCCGCCGCAACAACGTCAGCGACATCCGCTGCACGAACCGTCGGGAAGACCCTTCGCGCATACGTCGCGTTGACCAAGCCGCGCGTAATCGAACTCCTGTTGGTGACGACAGCGCCGGCAATGGTTCTCGCTGAACGCGGCATTCCGAATCTCTGGCTTGTGCTGGGAACGCTCCTTGGCGGTGCGATGAGCGCGGGAAGCGCCAACGCATTCAACATGTACATCGACCGCGATATCGACCAGTTGATGGCCCGCACCAAGGGTCGCCCGATCGTTGCGGGTGACATTTCGGCCAGGGCAGCACTCGTTTTCGCGTGGGTTCTTGGCGCGTCGTCCATTGCGTTCTTGTGGGTGATCGCGAATCCGCTCGCGGCACTGCTCTCGCTCGCCGCAATCCTCTTCTACGTCTTCGTCTACACGCTCTTGCTCAAGCGACGCACTGAACAGAACATCGTCTGGGGCGGAATCGCAGGATGCTTCCCTGTCCTCATCGGATGGGCCTCCGTCACCGGTTCGCTGTCGATCGAGCCGTGGATCCTGTTCCTCGTCATCTTTGTGTGGACGCCGGCGCATTATTGGCCACTGTCGCTTCGCTATGTCGATGACTATGCGGCCGCGTCGGTTCCGATGCTGTCAGTCCTTCGCCCCAGGGTCGCTGTCGGACTGCAGGTCATTTTGTACGCGTGGGCGACCGTCATCGCATCGCTCATTCTCATCCCCGCCGGCAACATGGGACCGCTCTACATCGCCGTTTCGGTCCTCGTCGGAGGGTGGTTCCTCGTCGAGGCGCATCGCCTGTACAACAAGACGGTCGACGGAATCGACGCCTCAGCGATGCGTGTGTTCCACGCGAGCAATACCTACTTGACGGTGCTGTTCGTCGCGGTGGCGCTCGACCCGCTCATCGTCCTCACATAAATTCCGCGCGTCACGAGAACAATCACCACCATCGACAACACAAGGTGGACGGCGACGAGGGGGACAGGCAAGCCTGTTCGCGACTGCCAGATCCCGATGGCGATCTGCGCCCCGAATCCGGCGAGAACCGCGATCCAGGCGCGTCGCTCTCGTCCAGCGGACAGGATGAAGGCAAGCCCAACGAGGGCTGCGGTGATGTAGGCAGGCCACGCGTGAACGTGCTGCAAGATTTCAGGATTGAGGCCGTTGCGCGGAGCGTCGGCGTCTCCGGCGTGCGGACCGGAACCCGTCGTGAGGACACCGACCAGCAAAACCACTGACGTCATCACCGCAATCGCCCACGACAACACGTCAACAGAACGCACGCGGGGGATTATCGGCGTCGATTTCACGCGGAACAGCAAAATCGCGGCAAGTACAACCATGACCGCCGAAGCGACGAAGTGAAGCCCGACGACATAGGGGTTCAGATCTGTCCACACAGAAATTCCACCGATGACCGCCTGAATCGGTATGCCGGCAACGAGGCCGACGGACAAACGCCACTCGATGCGGTGCTGACGTCGAAGTTTCCACAACACGACCAACTGAGCGACACAGACGGCGAGGAGCACGAACGTGAGAAGACGGTTTCCGAACTCGATGAGACCGTGGATTCCCATCTCGGGCGTGTTAACGATCGACCCTTCGGTGCACGTCGGCCATTCGGGGCAACCGAGCCCTGACGCGGTCAGACGGACGAGACCGCCGGTGCCCACGATGCCGATTTGAGCGACGAGGTTCATCCAGGTGACAATCATCACAGCACGAGAGCGAATCGATGTCGGCAGAGCAACCACGAGAGTCCTTACGGCGTAGAATGAGAAGGCAAGCCTAGGCAATCAGTCTATGTTCGCCCCGCGCCCACCGCGGATCGTCGGCACGATAAACGTGTTTGAAGACGAGGAAGGAAATCATGGCAGAGCCCATCGTGGACCGCCCCGAGTTGGACAGTCTTGGCCAGTACGAATTCGGTTGGCACGACACTGATTCAGCGGGAGCGAGTGCAAAACGCGGAATCAACGAGCAGGTCGTCACCGACATCTCGGCTCGCAAGAACGAGCCGGCGTGGATGTTGGAGCGCCGCCTCAAGGCATTGCAGCTTTTCGAGAAGAAGCCGATGCCGAACTGGGGAACCGACCTTTCCGGCATTGATTTCGACAACATCAAGTACTTCGTCAAGTCAACCGAGCGTCAGGCGCAGTCGTGGGAAGACCTCCCCGAGGACATCCGCCGCACGTACGAGCGACTGGGAATTCCCGAGGCAGAACGTCAGCGACTCGTCGCCGGTGTCGCGGCTCAGTACGAATCCGAAGTTGTGTACCACCAGATTCGCGAAGACCTTGAGCAGCAGGGTGTCATCTTCCTCGACACCGACACGGCACTGCGTGAGCACGAAGACATCTTCAAGGAATACTTCGGCACAATCATCCCGTCGGGTGACAACAAGTTCGCCGCACTGAACACCGCCGTGTGGTCGGGCGGGTCGTTCGTCTACGTCCCCAAGGGCGTTCACGTCGAAATCCCGCTTCAGGCCTACTTCCGAATCAACACCGAGAACATGGGCCAGTTCGAGCGAACCCTCATCATCGCGGACGAAGACTCCTACGTTCACTACATCGAGGGATGCACCGCACCGATCTACAAGAGTGACTCGTTGCACAGCGCCGTCGTTGAAATCGTCGTGAAGAAGGGCGCCCGCGTCCGCTACACGACGATTCAGAACTGGTCGACCAACGTGTACAACCTCGTCACAAAGCGTGCCGTCGCTCACGAGGGCGCCACCATGGAGTGGGTCGATGGAAACATCGGATCCAAGGTCACGATGAAGTACCCGTCGATCTTCCTCGTCGGTGAGCACGCCAAAGGTGAAACCCTTTCGGTCGCCTTCGCCGGTCCCGGACAGCACCAGGACGCAGGCGCGAAGATGATCCACCTCGCTCCCAACACGACCTCGTCCATCATTTCGAAGTCGATCGCTCGTGGCGGTGGCCGTGCCGGTTACCGCGGTGAAGTGAAGATGGGCGAAAAGGCACACGGCTCGGCGAACACGGTTCGCTGTGACGCACTCCTCGTCGACACCATCTCGCGATCCGACACGTACCCCGCGATCGACATTCGTGTCGACGACGTGCACCTCGGTCACGAAGCGACGGTGTCACGCGTGTCAGAAGAACAGTTGTTCTACTTGCAGTCGCGCGGCATGCCGGAAGACGAAGCCATGGCGATGATCGTTCGTGGATTCATCGAACCGATTGCACGAGAACTTCCCATGGAATACGCGCTCGAGCTCAACAAGCTCATCGAGATGAACATGGAAGGCTCGGTGGGCTAGATGACAACAACTGTTGATCACCCCAGCCACGGTGCCTGGTGGGAGAGCCCGGTCCAGACGCGCGATGAGCACTTCGCGTCGTTCAGCCCGGCCGATTTCCCCGAAATTTCCGCTCGCCAGCCCGAGTGGCGACTGAGCCCCATCGAAGCCCTCGCGCCTCTCGCAACGGGTGAATTGGATGGCGGTCACTACGACGTCACCGTCACCGGCGCAGACGTCGAGTGGGTCGCTCGCGACAAGGTCAAGCCTGATGCCGGAGTCCCCGAGGACCTCATCGCGGCTCGCGCATGGGACCACACCACCGACGCTCTCGTCGTGACCGTTTCGGGGGAAGGCGAGCCGGCTCGTCTCGTCCGAAACATTGACGGAACGCGTGCTGGTCACCTCGTCGTCACCTTTGCACCCAACACGCACCGCACGTTGATCATCGAGAACCGCGGAAGCGCGGTCCTCGCGGAAAACGTCGACATCGTTGTTGGGAACGGATCACACGCCCGCGTCGTCCACCTCGGCGAATGGGACAACTCCGCAATTCACGCGGCAACACACACAGCACGAATCGGCAAAGACGCACACCTTGACCACATCCTCGTGTCGCTGTCGGGTGCGATTCAGCGCGTGAACCCTTCGTTCCTGTTGTCCGGAAATGGTTCGGGCGTCGAGGCACTCGGCGTCTATTTCGCCGACCGCGGTCGTCACGTCGAACACCGTGTATTCGTTCACCACATCGCACCTCAGTCGAAGTCGAACGTTCTCTACAAGGGCGCGTTGCACGGAGCGAACACGCGGACTGTCTGGGTTGGTGACGTGCTGATTGGCCGCGACGCCACGGGAACTGATTCGTACGAGGCGAACCGAAACCTGATCCTCTCCGACGGCGCCCGCGCTGACTCGATCCCCAACCTGGAAATCGAGACCGGAGACATCGCCGGTGCCGGTCACGCAAGCGCAACCGGTCGCCTCGACGACGACCACCTGTTCTACCTGCAGGCTCGTGGAATTTCCGAGTCAGAGGCTCGACGCCTCGTCGCGCTCGGATTCTTGTTGGATGTTGTTGGACGCGTCGGCGATGCCGCTCTCGAGGAACACCTCACCGAGCGATTCACCGCCGCGCTGGACGCAGTGGAGGAGACCCGATGACCCGCGAACTCGTCGCCAGTCTGGAAAAGTTGAAGCCAGGCAGTGCAATCAAAGTCGTCGTTGACGGCATCCCGATCGCCCTGGTCCGCGAATCCGCGGGGGACGTCCACGCGCTGGGCGACCGCTGCTCGCACGGTGACATCTCACTCTCCGAAGGGTTCGTCGAAGACGACACCGTCGAATGCTGGGCCCACGGATCGAAGTTCGATCTGGGCAACGGCAGCCCCCGCAACTTTCCGGCGCACGAGCCGGTCCCCGTTTTCGCTGTCGAAATCGACGGCGACGACATCTTTGTCAACACCGAAATCCGAAAGTAACCCATGAGCACTTTGCAGATCATCGACCTTCACGTTTCCATCGAAACTGACCAGGGGACGAAGCCCATCCTCAAGGGCGTCACCCTGACCCTCAACTCGGGCGAAACCCACGCCATCATGGGCCCGAACGGCTCGGGCAAGTCGACTCTTGCCTACACAATCGCCGGTCACCCTCGCTACACGGTTGACTCGGGGCAGATTCTGCTCGACGGTGAAGACGTTCTCGAGATGAGCGTGGACGAGCGCGCACGCGCCGGACTGTTCCTCGCGATGCAGTACCCGGTGGAAATCCCCGGCGTCTCGGTCTCGAACTTCCTTCGCACCGCCAAGACCGCCATCGAGGGTGAAGCACCCAGCCTTCGCACCTGGGTCAAGGACGTCAAGCAGGCAATGGCCGACCTCAAGATGGACTCATCGTTCGCCGAGCGCAACGTCAACGAGGGATTCTCTGGTGGCGAGAAGAAGCGCCACGAAATCGTTCAGATGGAACTTCTCAAGCCCAAGTTCGCTGTGCTGGATGAAACCGACTCTGGTCTCGACGTCGACGCGCTCAAGATTGTGTCGGAGGGTGTCAACCGCGTAAAGGAGAACACCGGACTCGGCGTGCTCCTCATCACGCACTACACCCGCATCCTTCGCTACATCCGTCCCGACTTCGTTCACGTGTTCGTCGACGGACGCATCGCGGAAGAGGGCGGTCCCGAACTTGCCGACCGTCTCGAGGACGAGGGCTACGACCGATACGCGGTGGCCGCTCAGTGAGTGAACTTGCCGCGGGTCGCCATGACGAGATCATGGAGGCCCTCAAAGAAGTGGTTGACCCCGAACTCGGTGTCAACATTGTCGACCTCGGTTTGATCTACGGGCTCGAGTGGGATGACGAACACGATGCTCTCATCGTGCGCATGACACTGACGAGCGCAGGTTGTCCCCTCACCGACGTCATCGAAAAGGAACTCGAGAACGCTCTCGACGGAGTCGTTGAACGTTTCCGCATCAACTGGGAGTGGATGCCCCCGTGGGGTGTCGAACGCATTACCGATGACGGTCGCGACATGATGCGGGCGCTCGGTTTCAGCATCTAATGATTGAAGTTTCAGGACTCGAGATTCGAGTCGGCGCGCGTACCCTCATGTCTGAGGTGGCTTTTCGCGTCGACAAGGGTGACAAGGTCGGACTCGTCGGGCGTAACGGCGCCGGTAAAACGACGTTGACGAAGGTCCTGGCAAAAGAACTCTTGCCCGCCGCGGGCACTGTTTCCGTCCGTGGTGAATTGGGTTACCTCCCTCAGGACCCGCGTTCGGGAGACCCCGCACAACTCGCTCGAACGCGAATCCTCGATGCTCGTGGGCTCGGCACGATCATGGTCCAGATGGAAGAGGCGACCGGGTTGATGGGCGCGGACGACCCTGAAATCGCTGAGAGTGCGATGAAGCGCTACGGGAATTTGACCGACCGATTCACTGCGCTGGGTGGATACGCCGCCGAGGCGGAAGCAGCGACCATCGCCAACAACCTCGGGCTTCCCGACCGAATCCTGTCCCAGCCGCTCGACACGCTGTCTGGTGGTCAGCGCCGACGCATCGAACTCGCCCGCATTCTGTTCAGTGACGCCGAGACGATGATTCTCGATGAACCGACCAACCACCTCGACGCCGACTCGGTCGTCTGGCTTCGCGAGTTCCTCAAGAACTACAAGGGCGGCGTCATCGTGATTTCTCACGACGTCGAACTCGTGACGGAAACCGTCAATCGCGTTTTCTACCTCGACGCGAACCGCGAGGTTCTCGACGTCTACAACATGGGCTGGAAGCACTACCTGCGCCAGCGCGAAGCGGACGAAGAGCGCCGCAAGAAGGAACGCGCGAACACCGAGAAGAAGGCGACGGCACTTCAGTTGCAGGCCGCGAAGTTTGGGGCGAAGGCGTCCAAGGCCGCCGCAGCACATCAGATGGTTGCGCGTGCTGAAAAGATGCTTTCTGGCCTCGACGACGTTAGACAGGTCGAGCGCGTCGCCAAGTTGCGCTTCCCTGACCCCGCGCCGTGCGGCAAGACCCCGTTGATGGCGAAGAACCTGTCCAAGTCATACGGCTCGCTCGAAATCTTCACCGCGGTCGATCTCGCAATCGACAAGGGGTCGAAGGTCGTCATCATCGGGCTGAACGGTGCCGGAAAGACGACTCTTTTGCGCATGCTCGCCGGCGTCGACTCACCCGACACGGGGGAGTTGGAAGCGGGTCACGGCCTCAAGGTCGGTTACTACGCCCAGGAACACGAGACGCTCGACGTCAAGCGTTCGGTGCTCGAGAACATGGTCGCGGCATCGCCCCACCTGACAGAGACCGAGGCACGTCGGGTTCTCGGCTCATTCCTGTTCCTCGGCGACGACGTGCGAAAGCCGGCGGGTGTGTTGTCGGGTGGCGAAAAGACTCGACTCGCTCTTGCGACCCTCGTCGTGTCCAGTGCGAACGTCTTGTTGCTCGACGAGCCGACGAACAACCTCGACCCCGCTTCGCGTCTTGAGATTCTCGACGCGCTCAATCACTACTCTGGCGCCGTTGTCCTCGTGAGTCACGACCCCGGCGCGGTTCAGGCGCTCAACCCCGAGCGCGTCCTCATCATGCCCGACGGCGTTGAGGATCTGTGGAATCAGGAATACGCCGACCTCATCGAGCTCGCCTAGGGCGTTCGAGCGTCGACCGCGGCGTCCTCGAAGTCCTCATCCCGCTGCCGACCTGTGCGGGGCTTTGTCTCAATCGGTTCGATTGGGCCACGCGCTTCCTTGCGCAATGCCCAGCCATATCCAATGAAGCCCATCGCGGCGAAGACGTACCACTGCAACGCATACGAAAGGTGAGGCCCCTCGTCCAGTACCGGCCGATCCCACGGAATGCCTGTCGTGGTCGCCGGTGTTTCCGTTTCCACTCGCGCATACCACGCCACATACGTCGGGTTATTCAGCCGCCCAGCGATGGACGGAACGTGAATCGTCGCGATCTGACCTTCTGGTGCGTCACGCCCCGCAATGGTTTGTTCTGTCGGCATCAAACGGGCGACCACCGTGACGGGGACCTTGGGGATTGCCGGTGGTTCAACGGGATTCGCGTTTGACGAATCGGCCGCAACCCAGCCTCGGTCGATGACGAGGACGTTGCCCGAGTCATCAAGGAACGGGACGAGTTGCTCGAATCCGATGCCTGCCGTGCTGATACGTGTGCGCACGTACACAACACGATCGGTCAAATACCGTCCACTGAGTTCAACGGGCAGCCACTTGAGGGTGCGGTCAGCGTTATCAACGGAATCAAGAACGGACGTCACGGGGCGAGGCGCTTCGTCATAGTTCGCGTTGAGAAGTTCTATGGCGGTCTGCGCTTCAGCGCGACGCGCGAACTGCCACTGACCGAGAGCGATACAGGCGACAGCGAAGGCAACGGTCATCGCGAGAATGCCCAACCATCGACGCGAAACGGCAAGTCGAACGAGCGTCACAACTTACCGCTGGGGAGACTCGACAGGTTAAGAGTTGCCGATGCGTTCTTTTGCGCGCCAGGAGCGTGAACAACGTTGGCAAACATTACAGCGATCGCGGGCAAAACGATGACACCGAAGGCGGGGATGAGAATCCACCAGCCGGGAACGACGAAGCACAGGTACAAGCAGACCAGGCGAAGGGCCATGGAAATCGAGTACGAAATCATGCGGGAAGAACGCTCGTCCGCTGGAGCGGCGGGGAGTGACGTCAGGGATTGGGTCTCACGTTCCACAAGACCTATGGTACGCCTGCCCGATACGCTTGATGACATGACCACAGCACGCACAGTCCTCATCACCGGCGGTAACCGCGGCATCGGTTTTGCGATCGCCGAAACGTTTATCGACCAGGGCCACCGAGTCGCCGTCACTGCGCGTTCGGGGGAGGGTCCGAAGGGTTCCCTGACTGTCATCGCGGATGTCACGGACGGCGAATCCCTGGACCGTGCGATCGCCGAGGTCGAAGAGAAACTCGGTCCGATTGAAGTTGTTGTCGCCAACGCGGGCATCACTAAGGACATGCTGTTGATGCGCATGTCGGACGAGGACTTCGAGTCAGTCATTGACACGAACCTCACGGGATCGTTCCGCCTCGTCAAGCGCGCAATCAAGTCCATGATCAAGCAACGCTTTGGACGAATTGTCTTCATCTCGTCCGTTGTCGGCCTGTACGGCAGCCCAGGGCAGGTCAACTACTCGTCGTCGAAGAGCGCCCTTGTCGGTTTCGCGCGTTCGGTGACCCGTGAACTCGGCGGCCGAGGAATCACCGCCAATGTCGTCGCGCCCGGTTTCATCGAAACGGACATGACCGCCTCGCTTCCCGAGGATCAGCAGGCCGAATACAAGCGGAACATTCCGGCCGGCCGTTTCGCTCAGCCGTCGGAAGTCGCGGCCGCCGTTGCGTGGCTCGCGTCAGACGATGCCGCCTACATCTCGGGTGCTGTCATTCCCGTCGATGGCGGTCTAGGAATGGGACACTAAGCCAGACGCCCGAACAGCGGGATGACCTGCGCAAGGTCGCGCTCGTAGATCGCGACGGTTGCGCGCTCGGCCACAACGGGCTTAGCGCAAAACGCAACCGAGATGCCGGCGGTGGCCATCATCGCAAGGTCGTTTGCACCATCGCCGACTGCGATCGTCTTGTCCAGCGGGATTTCGTGCAATTCGGCAAAGTCTCGAAGAGCCGTCGCCTTGGCTTCGGCGTCAATCACGGGCCCAACCGTGCGTCCCGTCAGAGCGCCATCGACCACCTCCAACCGATTGGCAATCCACCAGTCAAGTCCAAGGCGTTCCGCAAGAGGATCGAGAATCTCGTGGAACCCGCCGGATACCGCGACGATCAGTCCGCCGGCATCGTGAACCGCCTCGATCAGCCGCTCGACACCGGGGGTGTGCGTGATGCGGCCAAGCACGTCCGTGAACACACTGTCGGACAGTCCAGCGAGACTCGCGACTCGTTCGCGAAGAGATTCGGTGAAATCTAGTTCACCCCGCATCGCGCGTTCGGTGATCTCGGCGACCTGCTCGCGCACGCCGGCTGCCTCAGCGATCAGCTCGATCACCTCGTCATTGATGAGTGTCGAATCAACGTCACAGACGACAAGGAAACGACTCACGGTGACTCCTTAGGCGACGTGGACGCCCTTTTCGACGACGACGATTCCACTCGGTGTCACGGCGAAGCCGCGAGAGCGGTCGAGATCGTGATCGACGCCAATGGTGGCACCGGGGGCAACGACAACTTCCTTGTCCAGAATAGCCCGACGCACGATTGCACCTTCGCCGATGCGAACCTTCTCGAACAACACACTGTCCGTCACCTCGGCACCGGATTCGACGTTCACCCACGGGCTGAGAACACTGCGCTCGATGTGACCGCCCGACACAACGCAACCCAACGACACGAGCGACTCTGTGGCGGTCCCGCTGGTGCCCTTGTCGTCACGGACAAACTTTGCTGGGGGAGAGTTCCACTGTTGCGAGAAAATCGGCCATTCCTGGTTGTACAGGTTGAAGACGGGAAGCGGGAAGATCAGGTCCTGCTGGGCTTCAAAGAACGAATCGATCGTCCCAACGTCACGCCAGTAATTCCGATCGCGGTCAGTCGACCCCGGAACCGTGTTGTGGATGAAGTCGTAGAGATACGCCTCGCCACGACTGACGAAGTCGGGGACGATGTCGCCACCCATGTCGTGCTTGGAGTCGGCCTTTTCGCCATCGCGAGTGACGGCATCAATCAGCACGTTCGCGTCGAAGACATAGTTACCCATCGAGGCCAGAACCTCGTTCGGGGAATCTGCAAGCCCCTTGGCGTCTGTCGGCTTCTCGCGGAATGCGCCGATCTTTTCGGGGTTCGCCGGATCCGATTCGATGACACCGAACTGGTCGGCAAGCAACAACGGTTGACGGATTCCCGCGACGGTGACGCCGGCCTTGTTGCGAATGTGCGCCTCAATAATGTCGCGGAAGTCCATGCGATAAACGTGATCCGCACCAACAACGACAACGATGTCGGGCTTCTCGTCACGGATGAGGTTCAGGCTTTGCAGAATCGCGTCGGCGCTTCCCTGGAACCAGTGCTTGCCCAGTCGCTGTTGCGCGGGGACAGACGCGACATACGCGTTGAGCATCCCCGAGAGTCGCCAGGTCTGGGAAACGTGGCGGTCGAGCGAGTGTGACTTGTACTGAGTGAGGACGACAATCTGTCGAAGACCCGAGTTGATGAGATTGGAAATCGCGAAGTCAATCAAGCGATACTCGCCGGCGAACGGCACCGCCGGCTTTGCGCGGTCAGCGGTCAAGGGCATGAGGCGCTTCCCTTCGCCACCGGCAAGGACGATGCCGAAAACCTTGGGTTCGCTCATGGCTTCACACTAGGGCGAATTGTGGCCATGCGCTAGCGTTTGGGTATGCGCGTTGACGTCATCAGCAAGGAATATCCGCCCGAGATTTACGGCGGAGCCGGTGTCCACGTCGCAGAACTCGTTCGCTCGCTGCGAGCCTCGATTGATGTTCGTGTTCGCGCGTTCGGGAACCCACGTGACGAAGAGGGCACAACCGGCTACCCAACGCCCGCAGATCTCGTCGACGCAAACGCAGCGCTAGCAACCCTGGGAACTGATCTCACGATGGTCGGTGACATCGCCGGGGCCGACATCGTCCATTCGCACACGTGGTACGCGAACTTCGCCGGGCACCTCGCCAAATTGCTGCACGGAATCCCGCACGTCATCACCGCACATTCGCTCGAACCGTTGCGGCCGTGGAAGGCGGAGCAGTTGGGCGGGGGATACCGCGTCTCGTCGTACATCGAGAAGACGGCTTATGAGTCGGCCGACGCGATCATCGCCGTGAGCGACGGGATGCGCCGAGACATCGTGCGGTCGTACCCGCAGATTGACCCCGAGAAGGTCGTCACGATTCACAACGGAATCGACCTCGAGCGCTGGACACGGCGTGAAGACCACGCCGTCGCACGGTCGCTCGGTATCGACCCGGAGCGTCCGACCATCATTTTCGTCGGTCGAATCACGCGCCAGAAGGGACTTCCGTACCTTCTCGAAGCAGTTCGGACCCTTCCGCCCGAGGTTCAAATCGTCCTCTGTGCTGGAGCACCGGACACCCCGGAGATTCTTGTCGAGGTCGAAACGGCCGTCGAACGACTGCGGGGTGAACGAGACGGTGTCGTCTGGATCGACCGAATGCTGTCGCGCGACGAACTGTCGACCGCGCTGTCCGTCTCACACGTGTTCGTGTGCCCCAGCGTGTACGAGCCGCTCGGGATCGTGAACCTTGAGGCGATGGCGTGCGGTGTCGCCGTGGTCGGAACCGCCACCGGCGGAATCCCCGAAGTTGTCGAAGACGGTGTCACCGGTCGGTTGGTGCCGATCGAGCAAGTCGATGACGGAACGGGCACTCCGATCGACCCGCAGAAATTCGTTGCTGATTTGGCGCGGGTCCTCACCGAAGTCATCAGTGACCTCGACGTGTGTCGCCAATACGGTGAAGCTGGGCGGAAGCGTGCCGAACAGCACTTTGCTTGGGACGCCATCGCCGAACGCACCGAAGCGCTGTACCGTCGCCTCACGGCGTAGGCTAGGACAACTATGACGCTGGTTTCCGAGTTCCGTGATGTTGCCGTTGTTCGGGACGGACACCGCATTCTCGACAACGTCAACTGGTCGATTCAGGACGACGAGCGTTGGGTCATCATCGGCCCCAATGGCGCCGGAAAGACCACCCTTCTGCAGATGCTCGCGGCGCAAGACCACCCCAGCGATGGTGTCGTCACGATTCTCGATGAGCGACTTGGCCAGGGCGACCTGTTCGAACTGCGTCCACGCATTGGGTTTGCGTCGACGGCCATGGCCCGACGGATTCCCGCCAATGAGACCGTGCTGAACGTCGTCCTCACCGCCGCCTGGGCCGTCACCGGCCGATGGAACGAAGAATACGACGATGTCGACGTCAAGCGGGCACAGAGGGTTCTTCGCGAATGGAAGCTCGATCACTTGGAAGAGCGGACTTTCGGAACGCTGTCAGACGGTGAACAGAAGCGCACGATGATTGCCCGCGCGATCATGACCGACCCCGAGATTTTGCTTCTCGACGAACCCGCAGCAAGCCTCGACTTGGGCGCGCGTGAAGAACTCGTTGACCTTCTCGGTGAATTCGCCAGTTCCGACATGGCGCCGGTGATTGTGATGGTGACGCACCACGTCGAAGAGATTCCGGACGGTTTCACACACGTTCTCGTCATGTCTCACGGCCGAATCCACGCAGCAGGGCCGATCGCCGAGGTCTTGACGTCGACAGTGCTCACCGAAGCATTTGGACTGCCGCTGACTGTGACCAAAACTGACGGTCGTTACAGCGCACGCGGCAGCCGTTCGGTCTGATACGATAGAGCGTTGCGCTCAGGCGCCCAGACTTACCAAGAGGACATCATGAAGGCTGAAATTCACCCCGCTTACGCACCGATCGTTTTCCGCGACCTCGCGAGTGGCGAACTGTTCCTTACTCGTTCGACCGCAACGTCGGACAAGACCATCTCGTACGAAGGCGCGGAATACCCCGTCATCGACGTTGAAATCTCGAGCGCATCGCACCCGTTCTACACGGGTAAGCAGCGCATCATGGACTCGGCCGGTCGCGTCGAGAAGTTCAACACCCGTTACGCCGGCTTCGGTCAGTAACCACACGCTTCAGCACAAAGGCCGCGCAGATGCGCGGCCTTTGTCGTTAAGTTCGTTGTTCTAACCGCGGAACACGGGCCACACACCGTCGCCCACGCGTCGGCTCGTCTCACCCTTGCTCGCCAGCCACTTCGCGAATGACTCTGCTTGCAGTCGAGCCCAATCAACCTGAGCATCGTGCAATTCGATGGGGGACAACGCCATCTCGGCGGTGTCAGCGAACTTCTTGTGGATCTCGCGGAATACGCGTCCAGCAGCAACCGCGTCGGCTCCGGCGTCATGCGCAGCACCGAGTTCGATGCCGTAGTTGTCGCACGCCGCCTGGAGTGTGCGCTTTCCCTTGCGGAACTGGTCGATCTTCTTGTCGACCACCATCGGGTCAACAATGGGCCGAGGAGTATCCAGCGGCTCGAAACCATTGCGAATGGCGTCGTGGTGCAACAGCGAGAAGTCGTACGAGGCGTTGTACGCGACAACGGGCGTGCCCGCCGCGAACAACTCCGCGAGTGTGGCGACGATTTCTCCGACAACCTCAGCAGCGGGGCGACCTTCGGCTTGTGCACGTTCCGTCGTGTACCCGTGCACCGACGCCGCGATGTCGGGAATCGGAATTCCCGGATCGGCAACCCATGCCTTCTCGGACACGATGTTGCCGTCGACGTCCAGTACACCGACGTATGCCGTGACGACACGTGCTTGGGTGACATCAAGACCCGTGGTTTCGAGGTCGAAGACCCCCAGAAGTTTCCAGTCGCTCATGAAATCACACTAACGCGGGGGACCCTACGAAACCGTGAGCCAATGCCACGACATCGCTGGTAGTTCCAGTCGCATTTCTCCTGAATCATCGATGTCACACACTGTCTCGCCGGTACGCGAATCGACAACCGTGCTTCCTGTTGGTGCGACACCCAACAGCGTCGTCGTAGAGTCCGTCTCCGAGAAATTGAACACACACAGCACCGGGACACCAGGACCCTCCGGTTCACGGACGAACGCGAGCACCGCGGAGTCCTCGCTTGACAGTAGACGCATCGAACCTGTACCTAGCGCAGGGAGAGTCTTGCGCAGTTCGAGCGTGTTCTTCGTCCACCACAGCAACGAGTCGGGATTCGCCTCTTGAGTCGCAACATTGACAGCGTGCGGGCCGTATTCGTCGGTTGCCACCAACGGAAGGTAGAACGAGTCTGCGTCGCCATCGGAGAAGCCAGCAGTAGGGGAGTCATCCCACTGCATGGGTGTCCGGGATGAATCGCGATCATCCAGCCAGATGTTGTCACCCATGCCAACTTCATCGCCGTAATACAAAAACGGGCTCCCCGGCAGGCTCAACAGAATTGCATTCGCGAGGTCTAACTTGTCGCGACGGCCGTCGAGCAGTGGGGCGAGCCGACGACGAATGCCCACGTTAACTTTCATTCGCGGTTCGGGCGCGTACCACTCGTACATCTTGTGACGTTCGTCGTCCGTGACCATCTCGAGCGTCAACTCGTCGTGATTGCGCAAGAACACACCCCAGGCTGCGCCACGAGGCACCTCGGGCAGATCGGCCAACGTCGCCGTCAAGCCACTCGCGTTGCCCGACTTGAGCGAATAGAAAATGTAGGGCATGACAGGGAAATTGAACGCCATGTTGCACTCGGGAGTTTCGTCAGAACCGAAGTACTCCATGACTGCGTTCGGCAACTGGCACGCTTCCGCGACCAACATCCGGCCGGGGAATTCCGCGTCCATCATTGCGCGAAGCGATTGGATGAAGGCGTGAGTGGGCGGCTCGGATTCACCCGAGTTCCCCTCCGAGACGTACAGGTAGGGAATAGCATCAAGCCTGAATCCGTCCACACCCTTGTCGAGCCAGAAACGTGCAATGTCAAACACTGCTTCATGCACAGCAGGGTTTTCGAAATTCAGGTCGGGTTGGTGCGAGAAGAAGCGGTGCCAGTAGTACTGCTCGCGCACGTCGTCCCACGCCCAGTTCGACGTCTCTGTGTCGGTAAAGATGATGCGAACGTTCTCGAACTTGTCGGACGTATCGCTCCACACGTAGAAGTCTCCGAACGGACCGTCCGGATCAGATCGCGACTCCTGGAACCAGCGATGCTGATCAGACGTGTGGTTGATGACCAAATCTATGACGACACGCATCCCACGGCTGTGGGCACCGGCGAGAAACTCGTCAAAGTCGTCCATCGACCCGTAAAGCGGGTGAATCGCCGTGTAATCCGCGACGTCATAACCGCCGTCACGAAGCGGCGACGCGAAAATTGGGGGAAGCCAAATCGCATCAATGCCAAGCCACTTCAGATAGTCGAGCTTCTCGCTCATGCCCGTGAGGTCACCGTATCCGTCGCCGTTGGAGTCACGGAAACTTCGCACCATCACTTCGTAAAAGACCGCTTTGCGGTACCAGTCGGCGTCTGCCGGTTCGTTCGTGATCACGCGCTCTAAACTAGCAACTGTGACCGAGCCGTACCCTTACCCCGGCGTGATGACCCCCCGGTCAGGAACCGAACACACCAGTGTCGTCGATGGTGTTTCGACACACTGGTGGGAATTTTCGGGCCCGGCAAAGGCGAAAACCATCGTGATGATTCACGGGTACCGCGGCGACCACCACGGTCTGCAGTTGTTCGCGGACGCACTACCTGAATTCCGGGTCATCATTCCCGACCTGCCCTCTTTCGGGCTTTCGGGGACGTGGCCCAAGGGAGTTCGCTCGATTGATGATTTCGGGCGTTGGCTGCGCGCGTTCCTCGAGACAACCGGGACATCAACAGCAGCAGTTCTCGGTCATTCGTTCGGGTCAATCGTTGTCTCGCACGGACTCAAGGGAACACGTTCGGCACCGATTATTCTCGTGAACCCGATTTCACAGAAGGCCCTTACGGGACCGAAGAAGGTCCTCGCTGCGCTCGGCTCATCGTGGTACGTCCTCGGCGGGAAACTTCCTGAGGCGTGGGGGCGGGCTTTTCTGTCATGGCCATTGATTGTTCGAGTAATGAGTGGTCTGCTCGCAAAGACAAAAGACGCGGCACTTCGCCGTTGGATTCACGAACAGCACGGGTTGTACTTCTCACGTTTCTCCGACCGCGATTCACTCATCGGCGGGTACACCATCAGCACGACCAATGATGTGAGCGATGTCGCAGCCGATGTGCACGCTCCGGTCCTACTCGTCGTCGCTGCCCAAGACGACATCACGCCACTCGATGCTCAGAAGAAAATTCAGGGCGTTTTCCCTGACGCAACGCTGTCGATTATCGACGGCGTCGGACACCTCGTTCATTACGAAAAGCCCCTCGAGGCCGCCGGATTCATCCGGGACTTTCTCAAGAACCGCTAGCGCACACCGACATCGAGTGGTTCGCCGCCCGTGATTTGCACGAGCTCGTCGAATGAAGTCGGGAAGACGTAATGCGGATGTCCGCCGGCCGCCCAGACGACGTCCCATGTCGACAGATGCGTGTCAACGATCGTGCGGACAGGCTGTGGGTGCCCGAGTGGGGCGACACCACCAATCGGCTGTCCGGTGAATTCGCGAACGAAGTCGGCGTCAGGACGATGAATCGACTCGAATCCCAACTCAGCCGCGACACGATCCAGATCCACCTTGTGACCGCCCGAGGCGAGAATCAACAGGGGAGCGCCGTCGGCGTTGAACACGAGCGAGTTACACACCTGTCCAACTTCAATGTCCAACTGTGCGGCCGCCGTGGCCGCGGTGGGAGAACCTTCAAGGGTCTCGACGATGTCAGTCTCGACGCCGGCTGCGCGCAGTGCGTCGCGAACCTTCACGCCGTTGGGGTGAAGCACGTCGATTGCTTTCCACGCCATCAGTCGCGCCTTTCAAGCGGTTGCTGGTCCTCGAAGTCCGGCAGCGACAGGTCATCCGTCAACGCGTCGAGCGGGTCGTTGAAGTGAACGAGAGCGAGTCCGTCGTCCGAATGGTGGAACGAGTGCACGGAACCGTTGATGATGCGCTCGTGGAAGAACGAGGTTCCCGTGGTTTCGTGCAACATGGCACGAATCACACCGCCGTGGCAAACCACGATGACGTTCTTCGCGGGGAATTCCTTTGCCAACTCATGGAGTGACGCGATCACGCGCGTCTGGACTTCGCCGCGGGTTTCACGACCGGGCACAGGAGCGTCGTTGGGATAGAACGATTCGACCTCGGGTCCAGTCAGACCTTCCGCCGCCCCGTAGTTGCGTTCGACGATTCCCGGGACGGGCCGTGGTTCGCCCAGGGCCAGATACGACGAGATGATCTGCGCAGTCTCGACAGCGCGGCTCAGCGGACTCGAGACGATGACGTCCCACTTTCGACCCTGCATCTTGGCGCCCGTTGCGTGTGCTTGGGCACGTCCCGTGTCGTTGAGGGGAATGTCAGTCGCGCCCTGGATTTTGCCCGCAAGGTTCCAGTCGGTTTCGCCGTGTCGGACGAGAAAGAAGTTAGTCATTACCGTCAGTCTACGAGCGCGGCTCAGGCGATAATGGAAATGTGACTTCCCGTACCCCCATCACCTTCGTCGACGCGGTCGTCTCTGGCTTCCGCAACGCAACGAACTTCGCGGGGAAAGCCTCACGTGCAGAGTTCTGGTACTGGGTCCTCTTCGCGTTCCTCATTCGACTGGTCACCACCACGATCGATGCGTTCATCTATCCCGAGGACATCACACTAGATCCCAACACGACCGACCTCTCCGTGATTTCGTCCGAGTTAGCGACGGCGATTCAACACTCCTTCGCGTCGAGCACGTTCCTTATGGAAATCGTGCTGCTCCTTCCCACGATCGCGCTGACCACTCGTCGTTTCCGCGACGCGGGATGGAAGCCGTGGCTTGCATGGGTATGTTTCGCCGGCATTTACGGAAGCCTCGCCGTTTCGCTCCTCATCGCCTCTCAGCTTCTGTCTGTCCTCACGATCGCAGGCACAGAGAGTTCCGTTGACGCTGAAATTGCCGTGGGTTTCCTCATCATCCTTGGCGCGTTGCTCGTCCAGATTTCGAGTTTCATTGTCCTCCTCGTCGGCACATTGCAGTCATCGAAGAATCCTGCATCGGACTGACGTGCGCGTCATCCCGATTGATTCGCTTGACGACCCTCGTCTCTCGTTTTTCACGCACCTGACGGACGTAGCTTTACGTCGTTCGCTCGAGCCAGAGACAGGCCTATACCTTGCCGAGTCAACGAAGGTTATCGAACGCGCTCTTGCCGTCGGCCATCGACCGGTCTCGGTCCTCGCAACGGACAAGTGGCTTCCCGGGCTTGAAGAGATTCTGAACGGGATTGACGTCGACGTCTTTATCGGTGACGAAGCCACGCTCGAATCGTTGACCGGCTTCCATTTGCACCGAGGCGCAATCGCCAGCATGGAACGGCCTCGAATGGCGTCGGTTGCAGACGTCGTGCGCGATGCCCGAGTCGTCGTGGTGCTCGAGAACATCGTTGACCACACCAACGTCGGTGCGATTTTCCGGAGCGTCGCGGGGCTCGGCGCCGATGCCGTTTTGGTCACGCCCGAGTGCGCCGATCCGTTCTACCGGCGAAGCGTCCGCGTCTCGATGGGAACCGTACTTCAGGTTCCCTGGACTCGAATCTCGTCGTGGCCCGCTGGTGTCGACGAGTTGCGCGACTTGGGATTCACGGTCGCAGCACTCGCGCTGTCCGACGATTCGATTTCACTCGCCGAGTTTGTTGCCGAGGGCCACGACAAGATCGCCGTTGTGTTCGGCTCAGAAGGCCACGGTTTGACGGATCGGACTTTGACATCGTGTGACCGCGTAGTTCGCATTCCAATGGCACACGGGGTCGATTCGCTCAACGTCGCAGCCAGCACCGCGGTGACACTCTACGCAATCGCCAATACCGCCTAAGGCTTCCGCCGAGCCTGAGAATGGAAGCCCATGGGCAAGCAAGACGGCAGCAACAGGACGGTCACCGAAGGTGAGGTCGACGATTCAGCGACGCCGTTTCTGCACATCGACATGGACGCGTTCTTCGCCTCAGTAGAAGAACTCGACGATCCATCCCTCGTAGGCCAACCCGTCATCGTCGGGGGGCTCGGCGGTCGTGGCGTCGTTTCCGCCGCGAACTATGTTGCCCGCGGTTATGGCGTTAACAGTGCGATGCCGATGTCGACCGCGTTGCGGAATTGTCCGACGGCAGTCGTGCGCAGACCTCGGTTCGACCGATACACCGAGGTATCGCGCCACGTTTTCGCGATTCTGGAGGAGTTCACCCCGAAGGTTCAACCGTTGTCGATTGATGAGGCGTTTCTTGATGTGTCCGGCGCCCGCGCGTTGCTGGGGCGTCCCCGCGACATCGCGCAGGCGATTCGAGACCGGGTACGGACGGAACTCGGCTTGGCTGCGTCGATTGGCGTTGCCTCATCGATGTTCGTCGCCAAGGTTGCCGGTTCACGGTCAAAGCCCGACGGTTTGCTCGTCATTCCGGCCGATGAGACGGTCGAGTTTCTCGCGCCACTACCCATTACCGCGCTGTGGGGCGTTGGGCCTGTGACGGCTAAGCGTCTGCGTAACTTTGGTTATTCCACGATTCGTGACATCCAGAACGCAGAACTCGAGGTTCTTGGCCCGGTCCTGGGTGAACGTCAAGCAGCTCACATCCGCGACCTCGCTCTGGGAATCGACCCTCGTCAGATCGAGAGTCACAACCCAGAGAAGTCGATTGGGCGGTCGCAGACGTTCGGAGATGATCTGGTGGACATTGCTGACATGCATCGCGAAATCTTGCGGATGGCCACCGACGTTTCCGCCCGGGCCCGCAAACATGATGTGCTTGCACACACAGTCACTGTCACAGTGCGGTACGGGGATTGGGCGACGGTGACGAGGTCCCACACGTTGGCCGAACCAACCAACGCGACAAAGATGGTCGTGAAGGAAGCAAGCGAGTTGCTCGGTGCGGTGGACGGACTCGAACGAGGGGTTCGACTGCTCGGTGTCCGTTTGGAGAATCTCGTCGGCGAAGGAGAGATCGCCTTGCTCTGGGAGGACGAGTCGGACGGCCACGAAATCGATGACGTCGTCGATGCGGTAGCGGAACGTTTCGGAACGGGAGCCGTTCAGGCTGCGTCATTAATCGGGCGAAAACGACGCTAATGCACTAGTGTTTTCGAAGTCTCACCCCTCATTGAAAGGTACCCTTGTGAAAAAGTTTTTGGTTGCCATCGCGACTGCAGCCCTCGTCACATTCAGCTCCAGTTCCGGTGCTTTCGCAGCACCAGTTGGTGCACCCAACCAGCTTTCGCAGTTTGATGGCGCATCAAGCATCGACTCCTGCGGTGGACCCGGAACTGGATACAACCCTGTCAACGGCAAGACTCTCGCTGCGTGGACAACCGACTCGGGTACACCCACTTCGGTGCAGTACACCTTCCTCAATGAAGACGGAACGCCTGGTGAGGTATTTACGTACTCGAACGTTGACGCGGGCATCCCAACGCTCGATGACTGCGCGCCGGTCGAAATTGGCGGCTCGTCCGATGGGAACTTCCTGATCGGGTGGCAGGTCAGCAATGATTCGGCGATTCGTGGAATCGTCGTGAACGCCGACGGCGACCTTGTTGAAGCGGATTTCGCACTTTCAACGAACACGAACTACACGGACATTGAAACGCTCGACATCGAGTGGTCCGCTGCTGACGAGCGCTACCTCGTTGCGTGGAAAGCAAACGTTTTTAACGCCTTTGACGGCGAGGCAGCGAGCCAGCAATTGGTCGGGCTCTTCGTTGAATCTGATGGGACACAGATTGGTGACGATTTCCTTGTCACCAACTCCGCAAACTCGTACAACAATTCAATGGACCTGGCGTTCGGCGACGGGGTTTGGGCCGTCGTAGGTGGCAACTACAACGGTTCCAAAGCCTATGTGACGTTCGTCGAAGCTGATGGAACCCTCTCAAGCGCCTTCCCTTGCTCTGCCCAGAACTCCAACACCAGCAGCGCGTCGATCGCCTACAACGACGCTAGCGATGTTTTCGCATGCGTCTGGAAATCCGACTCAACCGTAGTGGGCAATTTCATGGACAGTGCGGGATCACTCGCTGAACTGAACGACGTCGTCATGGTCAACGATTCCGTTGGCGGAAAGCCTCGAGTGAAGTCCCTCGGCGCTGATGGTTGGTTCGTGACCTGGCACACGGGCGACGGAGGTGGGGATACTCCGGACGTTAGCGGTGCGCAAATCGATTCCGATGGTGTCATCGTCGGAGAGCCCGAGTACCTCTCGAACGGTTTGGACGACCTAGCAGCCGAAATCAATTTTCGCCCGTCGGTAGTGTTCTCTCCCGCGACCGGTCACGTTTACGTGGCGTGGGTGGGTCACGACGTTGTGGCCGATTCCTCGGAAGTTTACTCGCGCGCATGGTACGTCCGTGAGGGCGAAGGCGTGCCCGCCTCGCTCGCCGAGACCGGTGTCGATGCAGGAGGTATTTCTCTCGCAGCGGCTTCTCTCGTCGTACTCGGGGCCGTCGTAGCACGTCGTCGACGCGCATAACGTCGCAAACTCTGAAGTTGTGGCTCCGCTCAAGCGGGGCCACAACTGTTTAACGGAAATCTCGTGAACGGTGTTCACCCGCCAACTCGAGCGGATCGAGGCGGTCGGCAACGATCGTCGTGACACCATCGGGGGATCGTTGGAGAATGCCCCGCACGATCAGGGCGTTGCTCTCGCGGGCAACAGAGCGGTACGCCTTCCACAGCCCCTTGGAACACAGAACATTGACAACACCAGTTTCGTCTTCCAGATTGAGGAACGTGATCCCCTTTGCCGTTCCTGGGCGCTGACGATGCGTGACCAGACCCGCGACCTCGATTCGACGGTCGGGTTCGGCAGTGCCGAGGTCGGACACTGCGACCACCCCTCGTGTCGCAAGTTCGTTGCGCCGAAACTGCACCGGGTGCTTTCCGGGCGACACACCGGTCGCCCAGCGGTCCTGAACCATCGCGTCGAAGTCGGTGAGATCGTCGAACAGGGGGACCGAGATGGTCATCTCCAGACCGGCAAGGTATTCGGCACGACTGTGGGCGGCGTGGCCCGCTCGCCACAGCGCATCTCGTCGCGTCAAACCCCACGCGTCGAACGCGCCGGCGGTAGCAAGGTTTTCGAGGTGCGTGCGCTCTAGACCCGTGCGTCGAACCAGATCGTGCAAGTCGCGAAAAGGTCCATAGGTGTCACGTTCCGTGATGATCCGTTCCGCGAGAGACCGACCGATTCCCCGGACATCCGCCAGCCCCATCCGAACGGCCAGATTGCCGTCGCGCCGATGCTGTGCCGTCTCGTCCGGTGCTTTCGGGTCGAACGGCGGAACCGACCCCTCGTGATGTCGCAGGCACGCGTCCATGCCCGTGACCCCGCCAATGCCAAGGGCGATTTCTTCGAGTCCGGATTCGACTCCCGAGTTGACGATGCACGGGACTCGCACCTCGACTCCGTGACGTTCGGCGTCGGCCGCCAGCGTCGCGGAGGAATAGAAACCCATCGGTTGTGACCGCATGAGCCCGACGAGAAACGCAGCGGGGTAGTGGACTTTCAGCCACGCCGAGACATAAACCAGGAGTGAGAAGGCGAGCGAGTGCGATTCGGCGAACCCGAAGTTTGCGAACGCTTCAAGCGCTCCGTAGATGCGATCGGCGGTGGCGCCGGTGATGCCGTTGGATTCCATTCCGCGATAGAGCGTTTCGCGGATTGTCCCTAAACGTTCAACTCCGCGTTTCGACCCGATGGATCGGCGAATCACGTCGGCGTCCGCCGCACTGCAGCCACCGACCGCCATCGCCATTTGCATGAGTTGTTCTTGGAACACCGGAATCCCCAGGGTTCGCCCGAGGACGGGTTCGAGTTTGGGGTGGTCGAACACCACGGGTTCGAGTCCCGTTCGGCGGCGAACGTAGGGGTGGACGCTTCCGCCTTGGATTGGTCCGGGTCGCACCATCGCAATCTCGACCGCGATGTCATAGAAGCAACGGGGCTTAAGCCTGGGCAACAACCCCATCTGCGCGCGCGATTCGATTTGGAAGACGCCGATCACATCGGCACGGCACATCGAGTCGTACACGGCGGGCTCTTCGCGGGGGATTGTGCCCAATTCCCATTTCTCACCGAACCGTTTGTCGATTTCGACGAACACCTGGTTGATCGCACCCAACATCCCGAGTCCCAGCAGGTCGAACTTGACGAGCCCCATGTACGCGCAGTCGTCCTTGTCCCACTGCAACACCGTTCGGCCGGGCATGCGCGCATGTTCGATGGGGACGACCTCGCCGACGGGTTCGCGAGTGAGGACCATTCCGCCCGAGTGAATCCCGAGGTGTCGGGGAAGCGTCAACGCTTCGTTCGCCAGCTCGGTGATGTGTCGTGGCACGTCGGCCAGTTCGTCGGGGTCGATTCGGCTCCACCGTTCGACCATGCGGGACCACGCGTTTTGGTCATCAACCCCGTGCCCGAAGGCACGGGCGATGTCACGAATCGCGTTTTTTGGCCGATAGGTGATGACGTTGGCGACTTGAGCAGCATTTCGTCGGCCGTACTTCTCGAAGACGTATTGAATGACCTCCTCGCGCCGATCGGTGTCGAAGTCGACGTCGATGTCGGGCGGCTCGTCGCGCATCGCCGAGAGGAATCTCTCGAATGGAAGCCCGTAGTAGATCGAATCCACCGCGGTGATGTCGAGCAGGTAACAAATCGCCGAGTTCGCCGCGCTGCCACGGCCCTGGCACAGAATTCCGCGCGACCGAGCGAATTGGACGATGTCGTGGACGATGAGGAAGTATCCGGGGAAGTCCAGTTCGTCGATGACGTCAAGTTCACGCGCGATGCGCTCAGTCGTCGATGCGGGCGCGTCAGGGTATTTGCGCGGTGCAGCCTCGGCGACGATCTCGCGCAGTTTCCCCATCGGCGTCTGCCCATTCGGCAGATCAAACGACGGCAAGTGCGGTGTCGCCTTCTTCAGTTCGAACGCGCAGTCGCGTGCAATGTCTACCGTCGCCTCGACCGCACCGGGATAGCGCGCGAACAATCGCGTCATCTCGTCGGGTGACCGAAGCCGCGAAACGGGTCCGGGGGAGAGGAAGCCGTCCGCGTCATCGAGCGAGCGGCGTGAACCGAGAGCAGCGAACGCTGTCGCCAGCGGGTATTCGGGGATTCCCGCGTAGTGGACGTTCCCCGTCGCGACGATGGGCAGTCCGCGTTCCGTCGCAAGCCGCGCGAGCACGTCGTTGTGCACGTCGTCGAGAGGAAGTCCGCGGTAGGTGAGTTCAACGACGACGTTGTCGTGCCCGAACCGTTCGACGAGTTCCCCGAGAGCCCACCCCGCCAGCCGAATGTCGTCGTCGGTGGGGATGCGTCCCTCGGGTAAGGCCGATCGAACGGACCCGCGGCGGCAACCTGTGAGGATGAACCAGTCCCCGTTCGCGCGCTCAGCGAGGTCGTCGAGGTCGTATCGCGGTTCGTGTTTTGCGCCACCGACCAGGTGCGCTTCGGTGATGGCCCCGGCGAGCCGGTGATAGCCGGCCTGACCGCGGGCGAGGACCAGCAGGTGCTGGTCGGCGTCGCCGCGCAGGGTGAGTTCCGAGCCGAAGATGGTCGGCATTCCGGTTCCTTCGGCGGCCTCGGCGAATCGGGCTGCTCCGTGGAATCCGTCGTGGTCGGTCAACGCAAGCCCCGAGAGCCCCAGACGTACCGCTTCGGCGACGAGACGTTCGGGCAGAGACACCCCGTCGAGGAAACTGAAGGCGCTGTGCGCATGCAGTTCGGCGTATGCAGTCATCAGTCGTACCGCGCTTCGAGCGTCCAGTCGGCGTCCCGCGACAGTAGAACCCACGCCGTGCCGGTCGTGTCGACGACCTGAAGGCGGTATCGGATTCCGCCGCCATCCCACCACCGTTCCGGAACCGGCCACGGGCCGCTCCACGCGGCAACTTCCCGGCGTCTGCCGTCCAGTTCGAGCCACCGCGGCGGTTCCTCGAGTGTTTCGGCGGGAGATATCGCCGTGTTCCCGCCCACGAGGATCGCCGTGCCATCCCGGTAGACGGTGGTGGGGACGCGGTCGGGCATTCGCCCCGGCCACGGCTTGTTGACGTCGTGTTCGATGACGGGCTTGTCGCCCCACGGGCTGAAGATTTCGCGTTCGACGAGAGTGCGGCCACCACCGATGGTCGCGGTGAGGACTCCGTCGTGACCGAGGATGCTTTGCACGCGGGAGAGCACCGAGTGAATGCGGTCGCTGGACGGCGCGCCCCACATCCCGCGTTCGAATCGGCTCTGTGCAGCGAGCTGGTCGGGGGCAATTCGAACGGTCACGATTCCGTCGCCCGCGAACCCTTCGGTGCTGGTGTCGGTCGTCAATCGCGCGAGGGATTCGAGTTGCCATCGAACTCGGTCGACGACGTCACCGCCCGCGAACACGGTGGGGTGCGCCCAGCATCTTTCGAATCGTTCGCCGCGTTCCGTCGTCAACGTCACCCACACCGCGGTGCACGCAAGGCGGTCACGCGCGATGCGGTCGATGAAGTCGTCCGCGGTGGCGCGCATCGCGAACGCGAGTTCGTCCGCGCGAACGATCGCGGGTTCGAACACCGATTCGACGGCGTAGTCGATGGGGATGTCCCGCGGAACGATGGGGGAGTCGTCGAGCCCCCGCGCGAATCGATGCAGCCGTTCGCCGGGGAATCCGAATCGGTCGCGCACGGACACGTCGTCGAGTTGCGCAAAGCCGCCGAGAGTCGATACTCCCAATCGGCGAAGCAGATCGGCCATGTCGGGGTCACCGAGGTGCGCGACGGACAGGGGAGCGAGAAACGCGGGGGATTGGCCAGCGGGCACGATGAGAACGGGGTTGGCGGCTCGTGCGGCGAGAACGGCCGTAAACAGCCCGTCAGCGACCCCGATGCGCGCATCCGGGTGAACACGCCGAAGAGCGTCAGCAGCGCCCTCCTCGCCGCGGTAATAGCGCGCAGGACCACGTGCACCCATGGCGATTCGACCCGCATCGAGAACGCGCACGAGCGGCACCGTGTTTTCGACGGCACGGATGACGGGGTCGAACTGGCGGTGCGATTCCGCTTCGGTGTCGAACCGGTCAGTCCAGCTGGGAATGTCGAGAACAAGGACGCGTGTCATGTGACCGCCCGAAGATGGCGAACAGGTGCCAGTGCGGGTTCGACTTCGCGGTCGAACGGCCACGGCAAAACAGCGGTCTTGGTGATTCCGCGGGTCACCGCGCGGACGCGGATGTCACGACCGGTCAACAGCCCGTGACCGTCGCCGATTCCCAGGTTCCGCACGCCGTCGACATCGAGCCGCGCGGTGGCGCCCGGCCATTCACCCAGAACGATCAACACGGCACCGGTTCGTCGAGCGACCGCGGCGATGCGTGACGCCGTCGCGGCCGGGACCGACGCGGGGCTGCGGGCGATGACAACGGTGAACCCGTCACACACGGCACCGACAACAGTCGCCCAGTGTTCCTTGGGCGATGGAATCGAGACGAATCGGTCGAGCGAGATTCCGCATTCGGCGACGGCCTCGATTCCGAGATTCGGAAAACCGACAGCGGCACACCAGCCCGATTCGGCAACCGCTTCGGTCGCCAACCCCAGAGCGAGCGTCAACGAGGGGGAGAGCGAATAGACACCGCCGGGCACCAAGCCGCCGCCGATGAGCCCCGACAGAGCCGGATGGACGGGCAAACGCGGATCAACCCGCGGACCTTCCATCTCGCGGATGCGTTCCCGAAGTGCAGACAATTCGAACATATGTTCGACCATACGCCCAGCCGCGGACATTAATCAACCGAGCATGAAAGAAGGCCCCCGAATCCGAAGATCCGGGGGCCTATCGCGTGCGCGAGGGGGGACTTGAACCCCCACGCCCCTAAGGGCACTAGCACCTCAAGCTAGCGCGTCTGCCATTCCGCCACCCGCGCGCGAGTCACATCACTGCAACGAGAGACAACACTATCAGGATTTGCCAGAGCGCAAAAACGGTACGGTTGTTCCGTGACCGACACCCCCGAATCCCTGTCTGAGACGGCGCGCATCGCCCGGGATCTGATTCGTTTCGACACATCGAACTGGGGGAACGGAGTCGCCAATTCCGAGACGGAAGCAGCCCACTACGTCGGTGACTTCCTCGAATCGCTCGGGCTCACCGTTCAGTACATTGACGCGGCGCCCGGTCGCACCTCTGTCGTGACACGCGTCCCAGGCGCGAACCCCGACCTGCCGGCACTCGTGGTTCACGGCCACCTCGACGTCGTCCCCGTCGACCCCGCCGCGTGGTCGGTCGATCCGTTTGCTGGCGAGATCCGTGACGGAATGTTGTGGGGCCGTGGCGCCGTCGACATGAAAAACATGGACGCGATGATTCTCACGTCTCTCGCCGAGATTCTGCGAGCAGGGGACAAGCCGAACCGCGAACTCGTTGTCGCGTTCTTCTCTGACGAGGAAAACGGCGGCGCGTTCGGTTCGCACCACGTCGTGACCCAACACCCCGAGGTGTTCGCGGGCGCGACCGAGGCGATCAGCGAAGTCGGCGGGTACTCCGTCACGCTCGGCGACCAGCGCGCGTATCTAATTCAGTCGGGGGAGAAGGCGCTCATCTGGGCGACCCTCATCGCCCACGGCGACGCCGCACACGGCTCGCGTGTCATCCCCAACAACGCGGTGACGAAACTGGCCGAGGCCGTCGTCAAACTCGGTCGCACCGAATGGCCCGTCAGCCTGACGAGCACGACTACCGCACTGGTTGAGCAACTGGCGGACGTGCTCGGTTTCGATCGCGACGCAGACCCACGTGAGGTCGTCCGTGCGTCAGGCGTGGCCGCCGGGTTCTTGCTGCCGTCGTTGTCGACGACGAGCAACCCGACCCAGCTGAACGCGGGATACAAGCAGAACGTCATCCCCGATACCGCGAGCGCCGTCGTGGACATTCGCCCGCTTCCGGGGACCGAGGACGAGGTTCTCGCCCAGATTCGCTCCATCATCGGACCCGACATCGAGATTTCGATTCAGGTTCAGGACGTGGGGTTGGAAAACGACTTCGACACCCCGATCGTTGACGCGATGAAGCGCACGCTGTCGGCGGCTGACCCCGGTGCGGTCATGTTGCCGTATCTGCTGTCGGGCGGGACGGACAACAAGGCTCTGTCGTTGATCGGCATCACCGGTTACGGCTTCGCACCTCTTCGGCTCCCCGCCGATTTGGACTTCCCTGGAATGTTCCACGGTGTGGACGAGCGTGTTCCGCTGGACGCCCTCGATTTCGGGCACCGTGTGCTCACCGATTTCCTGCGCACGTACTAGAGGATTATCGAATGGACTACTCGCGCATCGTTGAGGCAATCATCCTTGGACTCGTTCAGGGACTGACGGAATTCCTTCCCATCTCGTCAAGCGCCCACTTGCGCATCACGGGTCTGTTCCTGCCCGGCGCAACCGATCCCGGTGCAACGTTTACCGCCATCACCCAAATCGGTACCGAGTTGGCCGTCATTCTCTATTTCGCCCGCGATATCGGAAACATCATCCGGTCGTGGTGGCTGAGTGTCTTTTCGAAGGGCAAGGGCGCCGGTCGCTACCTGACCCCCGAGCAACGAGCCGAGGCGCGCCTTGGTTGGTACATCATCGCGGGAACTATTCCGATTGGTATAGCCGGCATCCTCTTGCAGGACACCATTCGCGAAACGTTCCGGTCACTGTGGCTCATCGCGGGGACTCTCATTGTGTTCGGTATCGGCCTTTTGCTGGCTGATCGCCTCGGCAGTAACGAACGCGTCATGCGGGACATGTCTGCTGGTCACGGTATCGCCATTGGTCTTGCACAGACTTTGGCGTTGATTCCTGGCGTTTCACGCTCTGGCGCAACAATCTCGATGGCCCGTGCATTGGGTTACGACCGTGAAGCCGCGGCGAGGTTCGCCTTCCTGCTGGCCATTCCTGCGGTTCTGGCCAGTGGGTTCTACGAGTTGTACACGGCGATTAAGGAAGCCGGCGTACCGTTGTCGGAAGGCGCGTTGCCCCCGTATTCGTGGCTTGAGACGCTCACGGCAACGACGGTTGCGTTCTTCGTGGGTCTCGCGGTCATCGCGTTCCTCATGCGTTATCTCAAGACGCGCTCGTTCTTGCCGTTCGTGATCTACCGCATCGCACTCGGTGGAACACTGCTTGCGCTATTGGGTGCAGGCGTCATCCAGGGCTAGGCGTTCGGCTTACCGTCGTCGGTCGATCGCAAGAAGCGCTCGAACTCTTCAGCGATAGATTCCGCGTCAACTTCCTCGGCATCCGTCGTGATGTCACGGTCCTCTTCGAGGCGGTGGATGTATTCGGTCATGTCTTCGTCACTCTCCGCCATCTCGTTGACGCCGGCTTCCCATTCACGGGCGTCGTTACGCAGATCGGTGAGGTCAAAGTCGAGTTCCGCAATCTCGACGACGTTTTCCAGCAACGCAAGAGTCACCTTCGGCACGGGCGAGTGGTGCACATAGTGGGGGACGGACGCCCACAATGACACTGAGGGAATCCCCACCTGCTCGCTGAAACCAGCGAATACCGACGGAATCCCAACGGGACCCTCGTATTGGGACCGCTCGCACCCCAACAGACCGCGAACCGTTGCGCTTTCGCTTGAACGACTGACCTCGATGGGCCTCGTGTGCGGAACGTCGGCAAGCATCGACCCGAGAACGATGATTCCGGTGACGTCAGCGGCGAGCGCCTCGTCGAGGAAGTTCGCCACAAACGTCGGCCACGATCGTGACGGTTCGGTGCCGAGAAGTGCGTGAAGACGAGTGTCGGCATCGCCGGGGAGGTACATGGTCGTCGTCGGCCAGTTCAGGCGGCGGGTTCCGTCCACGTTGGTTTCGACGGTTGGTCGATTGAGTTGGTAGTCGTAATACTGCTCTGACTCGACGGTCGGTCCCGGAACCAGCCCGTATTGGCCGATGAGCGCCTCGACGGCTCCGCTCGCCGCGTCTCCGGCGTCGTTCCATCCCTCAAAAGCGATAATGAGGGGGCGACCGGTGCGACTGGAGAACGGGTTCATCGACTTCCTTCCTGTTCGTCTCTAACAATAGACGCGTCTAGACTCGCTCAAGTGAGCGCCGTGTACCCCAAAGCCGTGTTGTGGGACCTTGATGGGACCATCATCGATTCCGAGCCGTATTGGCTCATTTCCGAGCAGCGACTCGTCGAATCGTATGGCGGTGAGTGGACCGAGGCTGATGGGCTGTCGCTCGTGGGTAACGGACTCGGAAACGCCGCCGAGTTCTTGCAGAAGCGCGGAGTGGACCTGCCGATTGACGAGATCATCGATCGCATGGTCACCGATGTCAACGAAATGGTTGATCGTGAAATTCCGTGGCGTCCCGGCGCTCGTGAACTTATTCGCAGCATTCAGGACGCCGGCATTCCGCAGGTCATGGTGACGATGTCGTATCGGTCGTCGGCCGTTCCCATCGCGGATGCTCTCGGAGTTTTCGAGGACCTCATCACGGGCGATGCCGTTACACACCCCAAGCCTCACCCCGAGCCGTACCAACTCGGTGCTGCCGCTGTTGGCGTGAAGCCCAGCGAGTGCGTGGCGATGGAGGACTCGGGTCCCGGTTCCGAGTCAGCGGTTGCCGCGGGATGCGCAACGATTGCCGTCCCGCTGCACGTGCAGCTGCCGGAAAGTGCCAACTACACGTTGTGGCACTCACTGGTCGGCCGCGATGTGTCTCACATCGCCGAGGTGTTTGGCTCTCGCCTGTGACCCGCGCTCACCGAGGACCGTTTCAGTGGGGCGATCGCGTTCAGCTGACCGACAACAAGGGACGTCACGTCACCGTGTCGCTCGTGCCCGGCGGCGAATGCCATTCCCACAAGGGCGTACTCAAGCACGAACAACTGATTGACGTTCCCGAGGGTTCGGTCGTCGCCAACTCGCACGGCGTCGAGTATCTCGCGTTCCGTCCGCTTCTCGACGACTTCGCCATGTCCATGCCGCGCGGTGCGGCGATCGTGTACCCCAAGGACGCAGCCCAGATCGTCACGTTCGGTGACATTTTCCCCGGCGCGATCGTCGTCGAGGCCGGCATCGGCTCTGGCGCCTTGACCCTCTCACTCCTGCGAGCCGTGGGTGAGTCGGGGTCCGTCACGAGTTTCGAGCGCCGCGCTGAGTTCGCCGAGATTGCACAAGCGAATATCGCCAGTTTCTTTGGCGAAACCCCGTCAACTCACAGCGTCCGAATCGGTGACCTGGTCGATGAACTGCCCAAGGCGTTCTCACCGGGCGAGGTCGACCGAGTCGTGCTGGACATGCTCGCCCCGTGGGAGTGCGTCGATGTCGTGGGTGACGCACTCGTCGCCGGCGGTGTTGTCGTCTGTTACGTCGCAACCGTCACGCAAATGTCCCGGACCGTCGAGGCCTTGCGCCAACACACGGGCTTCACCAACATCGAACAATTCGAGACGCTCGTTCGTAGTTGGCATGTCGAAGGACTCGCGGTCCGACCCGACCACCGCATGGTTGCACACACTGGCTTCCTCATCACTGCTCGTCGCTTGACCGACGGTACGGTTCCACCGCGGACTCGTCGCAACAAGCCCGAATTCGACGACGCCGACATCGAAGCGTGGACTCCCGGCGCTATCGGACAGCGTGAATCGTCGGCGAAGCGACTGCGCAAGGCCACCCGCGAGGCAGTGTCCAATCGTGACATCGCCACGAGTGGCGATGAATAGACTTGTGACGTCGAAAGAGGTTTCCGTGCGTTCCATTGCTCGTGTCGTCGCCCTTGTCTCCGGTGCGGTCGTCGTTTCCGCCGCACTCGCCGGGTGTGCACCCGCCGAAAACTGCGCATCACCCTTTGCGAACGGCAGCGCGGCACTCGTGTCGGCTCCCGGCGGACTCGGAACCAAGCCAACCGTTGACTTCCCGCTTCCGCTCGTGTCGCGCGATGCGGCCGTCGCCGTCATCCACGAGGGCACTGGTCGACTCGTCTCCGAGGGTGACTACGTCGACTTCGACGCGATCGTCGTGCGCGGGGACAACCACGAAGAACTCACAGCAACGGGATATTCGAAGGACGAAGCCGAACGACTTCACGTCACTGCCGATGCTGGTCTGATTCCTCAGGCATTCGTGTGCCAGCGCGCTGGATCGCGAATTGCTCTGACGGGCACGGTCGCCGACATCTTCGGCGAGTTCAACGCTGACGGCCTTCTGCCGACCGACACGGTCGCCGTAGTGTTCGATGTCGTCGCGTCGTACCCCGGTCAGTCGAGCGGCGTTCCGCAACTCGCACAAGACGGCATGCCCGCCGTCACGGCTGACCCCAACGGACGCCCCGGAATTGCAATCCCCAACACCGTTGCCCCGACCGAACTTCGCATCTCGACCTTGACAAAGGGTGATGGCGCAACAATCACCGAAGGCCAGAACGTCGTCGCGCACTACACCGGTGTCTTGTGGGACGGAACGGTCTTCGACAGCTCGTGGGACCAGGACCGCCCGGCCGACTTGCTCGCACAGGACTTCACCACGAACGACGGTGCCGGTGTCGTCCCCGGATTCGCCAAGGCGTTGATCGGTCAAACCATCGGTTCGCGCGTTCTCGTGGTGATTCCGCCGAGCGAGGGCTACCCCTCGGGCCTCGCGCCTCAGTCGATTCCGGATGGTTCGACCATGATTTTCGTCATCGACATCCTCGGCACGCGCTAGATTCGCCCTCGAGAAAATGTCACACGCAGATGCTCTGCGGGAATTAGAGTTGGCGTGTGCCGCACATTGACAACGACGTACCCGCCGAGGAACGACTCTGGTGTTTGATCCTCGCACTCGTCCCGTCGAGTCGAGGAATGTCGAAGCAAGAGATCTTTGAGACCGTTCGCGGATACCGCGAGGACTACCTGAACAAGGGTGCGACGGACGCGCTCAACAAGAAGTTCGACCGCGACAAGGACGAACTCAAGTCGATGGGAATCCCGCTCATCACGAGCGAGACCGAGAACCCCGCTGACGCGGTGTACTCGATTTCCGAGTCGGATTACGAGGCGTTGACGTTCACGCCTGCTGAGGTGTCGCTGTTGACCGCTGCGAGCGCCGTGTGGCGCGAGAGTGCGCACTCGAACGACGCACGCGAAGCGAAGATGCGACTCCTGGCAGCCGATGTGGATGACGATCCGCAGTTGGTCGCCTACGCACCGCGAATCGACACGCGTGACGTCGCGTACCCCGTGATTGCCGATGCGTTGACGAGCGGCAGCGACCTGTCGTTCCCGTATCTGAAGCCCGGTCAGGTCAAGCCCGAGATGCGTCGAGTGTCGCCCCTCGCCATGGCAATTTACGACGGGCGCTGGCACCTCCTCGCGTTTGACCACGATCGTGACGCCGAGCGCACATTCCTGTTGCGGCGTATCGTCGGCAAAGTCGTCAAGACCGGACCGGCAACCGTGAGCCCCGACCTTCGCGCGGGAACGGAATTCGCCAAGCACCTGACGAACCTGTGGGCATCGTTGACGGCGACAATTCGCGTCCAGCCTCGAACCAAGGCGGCCGTTGCACTGGGTAACCGCTCGGGCACGACCATCGCGGACGACATCTACACCGTGCACTTCCTCGACGAGGCCGTCTTTGCTGACGAGTTGTGCGAATACGGCGCTGAGGCGATCGTGATCGAGCCGCAGAGCCTTCGTGACGCGGTCATCGAACGACTCGAACGATTGGTGGACGACCATGGCTAGACCCACCGGAGACAGCTCACGCGACCGCCTCAATCTGTTCCTCGCCATTGTGCCGTTTGTTCTCACCAGGGGAGTCACCAACGTCACCGAGATCGCCGAACGCTTTGGTGTTTCGGTCGAACGCGTCACCGACGCGATTGTTGCTATCGCGTGTGACGGTGGAGCGAACGAGGCACGACTCAACTTCGACACCGAGTTGTTCAACATTGACTGGGAGTCGTGGGACGAGGACAAGACCGTGATTCTCACGGTGGCCGAGGCACTTCATGTTCCTGCACCATTTGCCGGTCGCCAGAAGGCGATGTTCCTTGCCGGACTCGAACTCCTCAAGGCACACCCTCACTATCGACGCCTTCCCGAACTCGAACCACTCATCGACAAGTTGCGCGGAGCTGGCGGAAGTCGCCCGACCGATGTGTTCGCCGTGGCGATCGACACGTCAAACCCGACCGCGAGCGCCCTGCAGGACGCCATCGACTCGGGGGTTCGCGTGCACTTCACGTACACCAACAACCAGGGCGAGCGAGGCGAGCGGACGGTTGAACCGTATCGACAGGACGTCGACAACGGCCAGCGGTATGTGTCGGGCTGGTGCCTTGAGCGCCAGGGAATGCGGACATTCAACCTGGACTCGATTGAAAACCTCGTTGTTTCGGATGAACCGGTCGAACCGCGCGCGATTGACACGCTTGCGTTGTCTGGCTCGCTTTTTCAGCCTCACGACGATGACCTGCAGGTCACGGTTGTCATCGATTCGGCCGCATCGCCCCTCATTGCCGCGTATCGCCAACCCGGTGACAAGCCGGACAAGTCGGGCGAGAGTGAGACGGTGACCATTCCGTTCACACACGTCACGAGTGCTGTTCGCATGATCGCAGTGCTGTCCGGGGTCGCCCGCATCACCAGCCCAACCGAGGCTCGTTCAACGGTCGCGGATTTTGCGCGTGACGCACTCGCCGCGTACCGCGACTCCGTGTAACGCTCGTACACTTAACGGGAACGAACTCAAAGGAGTCCACCATGCTCGGCAACCTCAACGGATGGCACTTTCTCATCCTCCTCGTCGTCATCCTGCTGGTGTTCGGCGCCCCGAAACTTCCCGGTCTCGCAAAGAGCCTCGGCCAGTCGCTCAAGATTTTTCGTAACGAGATGAAGTCGCCCGAATCGGACGACGACTCGACTGACAAGCCCGCCAAGTAGCGATGGCTCGAAATCCCGAGGGGCGAATGTCGCTCGGGGAGCACCTCGTCGAATTCCGACGCAGACTGTTTCTCTCCGCAGCCGTCATCGCAGTCGCCGCTGTTGGCGGCTTCTTTCTCGCTGACGCCGTGTGGGCCGCGCTCAGCGCACCGCTCAACGTCGTCGCTGCGACGAGCGATCGGCTTGCGCAGATCAACTACACCTCGATCTCCGAGGCATTCGACACAAAGCTTGCCATCGCCATGACGGTTGGATTCGTCATCGCGAGCCCGTTCTGGCTGTGGCAAGTGTGGTCGTTCGTGACCCCGGCGCTGGTCCGACGCGAAAAGGCCTACGTCGTCGGCTTCCTCGGTTCCGCGGTTCCGCTGTTCCTCGCGGGATGCTTCGCTGGCTGGTGGGTTTTCCCACACGTCGTCGAACTGATGACCGGCTTCGCTCCGGCAGGAACCACAACCCTCCTCACCGCGCGGTACTACCTTGATTTCTCCATCAAGTTCATCCTCGCGATCGGAATCGGTTTCGTTCTTCCGGTCTTCATCGTTCTTCTCAACTTCACCCGCGTGCTCAGTGCCCGCGCAATCCTCAAGGGTTGGCGCTGGGCGATCGTCCTGATCACCACGTTCACCGCGCTGGCGACCCCCGCGGCGGACGTCCTGTCGATGTTTCTCCTCGCCATCCCGATGGTCATCTTGTACTTCCTCGCAGCGCTCGTCGCACACATTCACGACCGACGACTTCACCGTCGTGAAGCGGCCGCGCTGGAGGCCCTGTCGTGAGCGTCGTCATCGACGAATTTGTTCGCGTACAGCCTTTCCCACTCGACCCTTTCCAACTCGAATCCTGCCGCTCGCTAGAGCAGGGTCACGGGGTTCTCGTTGCAGCACCGACCGGAGCGGGAAAGACGGTTGTCGCCGACTTCGCCGTGTATCTCGCCCAACAAAACCTCGACGACAAGGTGTTTTACACGACGCCGATGAAGGCGCTGTCCAATCAGAAATTCCAGGACCTCGTCGCGGTGTACGGCCCCGACCAAGTGGGGCTGTTGACGGGTGACACGAGCATCAACCCGACGGCACGAATCGTCATCATGACGACCGAAGTGCTGCGCAACATGCTCTACGCGCAAAGCGATCTGCTCACCAACCTGCGATTCGTGATCATGGACGAGGTCCACTATCTCGCGGACAAGTTCCGCGGTCCTGTGTGGGAAGAAGTCATCCTCCACCTTCCGCAGAGCGTCATCCTCGTGTCACTGTCGGCGACCGTTTCGAACGCGGAAGAGTTCGGTGAGTGGCTGGGTGTTGTTCGCGGCCAAACCGACATCATCGTGTCCGAGGATCGACCCGTCCCGCTGTTCCAGCACGTGTACGCGCGAGGCGACCTGTACGAACTGTTCGAGCCGGGCGGTGAATTCCAGAATCCTCCCCGTATTCACCGCGATATCCAAGGTCTTGGCCGAGGGCAGTCACGCGGGCACCAAGGACGCCGAGGCTTCCGCAACGGTGGCGGCGGTCGCACCGCGCCGATTCAGGTCGCGCGCACTCTCGACGAGCACTCGATGCTTCCCGCCATCTATTTCGTCTTTTCGCGCATCGGTTGCGACAACGCAGTTCGTGACATCGTGTTTTCCGACACGGTGCTGACGACACCGGAGGAGCGCCGCGAGATTCAGGACGCGATTGACCAACGCACCGCGCACCTGTCTGCCGACGACTTGTCGTCGCTGGGGTTCCACCAGTGGGAGGACTCGCTTCTTGCTGGCGTTGCAGCCCACCACGCCGGCCTGATCCCCGTCTTTAAGGAAACCGTCGAACACTTGTTCCGACGCAAACTCGTCAAACTCGTCTTCGCCACGGAAACGCTGGCTCTGGGAATCAACATGCCCGCGCGCAGTGTCGTCCTCGACAAACTGGACAAGTTCAACGGCGAATCCCGCGTCGCCATCACGCCGGGGGAGTACACCCAGTTGACCGGTCGAGCCGGCCGTCGCGGAATCGACGTCGAAGGCCACTCGATCATCCTGTGGCGTGACGGCATGAACCCGCACGCCCTCGGGATGCTGGCATCGCGTCGCGCGTACCCGCTGTATTCGAGTTTCAAACCGACCTACAACATGGCGGTCAACCTGATTGACCGTTACGGGCGAACAGAGGCGCGTGAAATTCTGGAACGCTCGTTCGCGCAGTTCCAGGCCGACAGCGCTGTCGTTGACATGGCACAGACCGTCAAGGGCAACCAGGATTCGCTAAAGCAATACGCCGAGGCGATGGAATGCCACCTGGGTGATTTCCGTGACTATTCCCGAATTCGTCGCGAACTCACCGACCTTGAAGGCAAGTCGACCCGCGGGACCCACAATCCGCACACGTTGCAAAAAAAGCGTGCCGATCAGATCGAGAAGTTGCGCGGGAAAATGCGCAAGCACCCGTGCCACACGTGTCCTGACCGCGAAAAGCACGCACGGTGGGGAGAGCGGTTCTGGAAACTTCAGAGCCAAACCGACCGCATGGCCAACCAAATCCGTTCCAAGACGGGTGCGATTGCGAGCATCTTCGACCGCGTCTGCCGCATCCTCGAAGTCAACGGTTATCTGATTCCCGCCGACGATGATTACACGCTGACGGCGGCCGGCGTCTCGCTCCAGCGCATTTACGGCGAGCGTGATTTGCTCGTCGCCGAATGTCTACGCCGCGGACTGTGGGACGACCTCGACGGACCGATGTTGGCCGCGGTTCTCTCCACCGCAATCTACGAAGCTCGTCGCGATGACGACGTCGACATGCAGCGCCGCATCCCCAAGGGCGACTTCCAGGCAATCACGACAGCCATGGAACACGTGTGGGACGACATCAACATCGCCGAGGACAAGGAAAACCTCGAGGTCACGCCTCCGCTGGCGTATGGACTGGCGCTCGGGATTCAACGCTGGGCCAAGGGCCAGAGGCTTGACGACGTCCTCAAGGAATGCAATCTTGCCGGCGGCGATTTCGTGCGCTGGGCAAAGCAGGTCATCGACTCGCTCGACCAGATTGCGCACGTCGCACCACTGGCTCTTGCCGAGATTGCGCGGGCGACAATCCCGACGATCCGTCGCGGCATCGTCGCCGATTCGGCATCGCTGTAACCGTTTAGGCTGAAACCGTGAAACCGCTGCTGTCCCGTGTGTTGTTGGCTTTGGGGGGTGCCGCAATCGCGAGCCTGTCCTTCCCGCAACCGGGAATCGGCTTCCTCATGTTCGTCGGGCTGCCCATGATGGTGTTCGCGTTTCGCGGAGTCAGCCTTGGTCGAGGAGCGCTGCTCGGTTTCGTCGTCGGGTTTGTCTACTACGGCAGCGTTGCGCGCTGGCTCACCATCTACCTCGGGGTCGTCCCGTGGCTCGGTCTGGTCGGTGCACAGGCCGTCATCTTTGCCGCAGGCGGAGTCCTGTTGGTTGCCGCCTGGCGGGGTGCCGATCGGCTGAATCTTCACTCCGTTCGCGGGATCCTGCTTGCTGGCGTGCTCGTCGCGTCGGCCTGGACCGCCCGCGAAGCGATCGCGGCAACCTGGCCGTGGGGTGGGTTCGCCTGGGCGCGCGTCAGCCAGAGCCAAGCGGACACGCCTCTTCGCTATCTCGCCACCCTGTTCGGCATGTCCGGCGCAAGCGCGGTACTGGTAGTTGCCGTCGTCGTCGCAGTCTTGCTCTATCGCTGGGGCGGACCCAAACGAGTAGTCATTCAACGCATGGCGACCGTCGTTGCTGCTCTCGCAGCGCTCATCCCCATCCCGTATCTGCTGCTGGTGTCCGCGCCGCAAGGCTCGTTCCGCGTCGCCGCCGTTCAAGGAAACAGCGATTCCGCCCTGTTCTCGACCGCACGCCAGGGTGACGCGATCCAAAAGCACTTCGACGCCATGCGTGCCATCTCGATTGGCTCTGTCGATGTCGTCGTGTGGCCGGAAAACGCGATGGACATCAACCCGCTCGAGAATCCGCAAATCGCAGCCTTTGCGGATCTCGTGTCGACCGAAACGAGTGCGCCGTTCATTTTCGGAACCCTGACGACCGAGGGCGACAAGACGTTCAATTCGGCGCTGATGTGGGAAGCGGGCAGGGGAGCGGTCGACCAGTACGACAAGGTTCACCCCGTCCCCTTCGCCGAATACCTTCCCGAGCGCGACTTCTTTTACCCGCTCGCGCCCGACCTCTTCGACATGGTTCCGCGTGATTACACCCTGGGAACTCGAGACCCGATCTTCGAGTTCGGTGACGTTCGTGCCGGAATCGCAATCTGTTACGACATCGTCGACGACGGATTGTTCCGGTCGATTCTGTCCCAGGGCGGTAACGTCATCATCGCTCCGACGAACAACTCGGATTTCGGTCGCACGGATGAAAACATTCAGCAGCTCGGAATCGCGCGAATGCGTGCCGTCGAAACTGGCCGTGCCGTCGTCAACACGTCAACCGTCGGCGTGAGCGCAATCGTCGCACCGGATGGTAGTGACATCGCCCGATTGACGCCCTTCGAGCCGGGAGTGATGGTGGCGGATGTTCCGCTGTCAACAGTCGTCACACCGGCCTCGGTCATCGGGTTGCCTCTCGAGTGGGCACTCGTGATTGCGGGCATTGTCCCGCTCGCGCTTCCGCTCATTCGACGTCGAATCGGTGACGATGAGTAAGTCGCTCGTCATCATCCCCACCTACAACGAAATCGACAATCTGACGTCGATCGTCGCGCGGGTTCGGGCCTCGTCCGAAATCGACATTCTGATCGTCGACGATTCGTCTCCTGATGGGACCGGCCTCGCGGCAGATGCCATTGCCAAATCAACCCCAGGAGTCTTCACACTGCACCGTGATGTCAAGCAGGGCCTCGGCCCCGCGTACATCGCGGGTTTTCGCTGGACGTTGGAACGCGATTATCTGTGGGTCGCAGAGATGGATGCCGATGGCTCTCACGACCCCAGCGTGCTCGCAACGCTCGTGGGAATCGCCGAACACTCCGACGCTGCGTTGGTCATCGGTTCACGGTGGGTCAGTGGCGGGGAGATCGCTGGATGGAGTCGCGTTCGCGAAGCAATTTCCCGTTCGGGCAATACCTACGCGCGCTTCGCACTCGGTTCACGCATTTACGACCTCACCGCCGGGTTCCGCGTGATTCGAACTGACGTTCTTCGGAAACTCGATTTGTCGACGATTTCGTCGAGCGGCTATTGCTTCCAGATCGAGGTCGCCAACCGAATCGAACGGACCGGCGCAACGGTCATCGAACACCCCATCGTCTTTCGCGAACGCGAGGCTGGCGTGTCCAAGATGCACCTCGGAATCGTCGTCGAGGCGCTGTGGCGCATCACCCTGTGGGGACTCGCGCGCCTATTTGCTCGCTAAGCGGCTTTGTGGTTGAACTGGCCGGAGGCGCGCATTTCTTCGCGGCGCTCGGCAAGAATCACTTCGAGTTCCTCGATCGTCCGGCGCTTGAGTAATTGTTCCCAGTGCGTGACGGTCGGAGTGGGTGGAGTCGGTGCGTTCGGATCAACGCCCGCCACGGGCTTTCCCTTGGCATCCAACCGGCGACCCGATTTCGCCGTGTGAGGTGAGTTCCAATTGAAGGGCAGATCGACGCCCTCCATGAAGGTCACCTGAAATTCTTCGCCGTCGTCGGTTCGAAAGGTGACGGTCTGGGTCGCAACGAAATCGACGCCCTCTTCTGATTCGAAACTTGTGGACCCGAGTCGGGTTCCACGCAGTCGCTTTTCACTCATAATGTTCCTCCTTCAGGCTTGTGGCCACACCTTTAGAAGACACCGAGTTGTTGATTTATTCCCCAGATTCTGCCGAGAATCGCCTATGAACCGATCACTCGCATCGCGAGGTCCGCTCGGTCAGTGACAATTCCGTCGACCCCGAGTGCCAGGAGTCGGCGCATTTCGACTTCGTCGTTGATGGTCCAGACGTGAACTTCGAGTCCGAGACGGTGGTATCGATCGACCAGCGTGCGCGTGACGGTCGGAATTCCGTAGACCGCCGAGGGGATCTGCACAGCGTGAATGTGGGGGAGCGGGGGAGTCAACCCCAGTCGGCTCGAGGCGAACAGTGCGAGAAATTCGGTCGACGCCGCACTGGTCGCGACATCAGGCAGTCCGACGAGCGCGGCGCGCCTGCGCTTCGCCGAGAACGACGACACGAGAACGCGACGGGCGGATTCAGTTTCGGAAATCGCGGAAACGACGTCGGGAATCGCTCCCTCGTCCTTGACGTCGATATTGAAACGGGTCGACGGGAATTCGGCGAGCGCCTGTCGGAGCGTGATGAATCCCTCGCCGCCGAGGTCGATGTCCGCAAGTTCCGACGCCGTCAGAGTTCCGACCGGCGCGGGAATCCCCGCGACGCGGTCAAGAACTAGGTCGTGGGCAATCATCGCGATGCCGTCGCTGGATGCGACCACGTCCGTTTCGATGTATGCCACACCCACGTCAACGGCGGCACGAAACGCACCCAGCGTGTTTTCGGGGTGAGCCGTGTGTAAGCCGCGATGCGCGAACACGCGGGGCCTCGCACCCTCGAAAAAGGGGTGGGAATCGGCACGAAACGTCACGGGGGAACGGTATCACGCGCCCTTTGCTTGTTAGTGTTGACGGTATGAGCCACAACCCTTTGAAGCCCAGCCAACTCGCCGGAAAGACCGCGTTTGTGACCGGTTCGTCGCGTGGAATCGGCGCCGACACCGTCGGATATTTCGCTGAAGCCGGTGCCCGCGTCGCCATCAACTACCGTGACAAGGAAGCTCGCGCCGAAAAAGTCGCCGCCGGAATCCGCGATAACGGGGGAGACGCCATCGTTGTCGGTGCGGATCTGACTGATTACGACACGATTACGGCACTGCGCGACACTCTGCAGAAGGAGTTCGGCGGACTCGACATTCTCGTCCTCAACGCTTCGGGCGGCATGGAGGCTGGCAAGGGCGAGGATTACGCCCTTCGCCTCAATCGCGACGCTCAGGTCAACCTTTTGACGACTCTGCGCCCGCTGCTGCACGAGGGTTCGCGTGTGGTCTTCGTGACCAGTCACCAGGCTCACTTCATCCGCATGGTGGACACCATGCCCGAATACCTGCCCGTCGCGCTGTCGAAGCGTGCGGGGGAGGACGCCTTGCGCGAACTCATTCCTGGTCTCGAAGCTGACGGAATCGACTTCGTCGTTGTATCCGGCGACATGATTGAGGGAACCGTGACCGCGACGCTGCTGGACCGTGCGAACCCGGGCGCCATCGAATCGCGCAAACAGGCGGTGGGGAAGTTGTACAACGTGCAGGAATTCGCCGCTGAGATCGCTCTCGCAGCCGTTGAACCCGTGCCTGCCGACAACACACGCCTCGTCGGCGACGTCGACTACTTCACGAAGTAATTCGTGGCCACACTCGAGTTCCCCAAGCCGCTCGTTCTCGCGCGGCTGATTCTGGGTTTGTACCTGTTTGGTCTGGGAATTGCCTTCCAGATCAAGGCCGGACTGGGGCTCGCACCGTGGGATGTCTTCGGACAAGGCCTGTCGAACATCACCGGGCTCAGTTTTGGACTGTCAACGGTCCTCGCCAGCGCTCTGATCTTGCTGTTGTGGATCCCGTTGAAGCAGATGCCAGGCCTCGGAACGGTTTTCAATGCGCTTCTCATCGGACCTTTTGTTGATTTGTCCCTGCGTTTTGTGCCGTCAGCCGCCGAATGGGGACTGGCAGCCCAAATCGGCTGGTATTTGCTGGGAATGAGCATTATCGCGCTGGGAACCGGCATGTACATCGGCGCGAAGCTCGGTCCTGGACCGCGCGACGGCTTGATGACCGGATCGGTCAAGAAGTTCAAGAAGCCCGTCTGGCTGGTCCGAACAGTGCTCGAGGGCGGTGCGACGCTTATCGGTATTGCGTGTGGCGGGCCGGTTGGCCTCGGGACGCTGTTGTTCGTCGTCGGCATCGGCCCGATGGTGCAGGTCTCGATGCGAGCGTTCGGCTTGGTCGGCAAGGACGGGAAATGATCCATCCGGACGGCCGCGAGCACGTTGTCCACCGCGAGACGGCTCGAATCGTCCTGCAGGACCGCGAAGGGTGCTTTCTGTTGCTCTTGACGCACTTTGACGCGGGCGTCGGGCTGCCACCGCGCTGGATCACGCCAGGTGGCGGCATTGACGAGGGCGAGAAAGTCCTGGAAGCCGCCGTTCGCGAATTGCGCGAGGAAACGGGCATGGTCGTCGAACCACAGGCACTTGGGGATATCGTTGCGGAATTGCCCGGCTGGTGGGATTGGTCGGACGGCGAACGATTCCATTCCTACGTCGATCATTTCTTCGCGTTGACTGTTGACCGTTTCGAACTCGACACATCCGGCTGGACCGAATCGGAACGTCACGACGTGCTGGACATTCGGTGGTGGAGTCTCGACGAGATTGACGCAGAACAGCCATTTCTCGGGCCAGAAGGCCTCAAAGCGGTCCTTTCCAGTGTTTCCCAGCCATAGGCTTTATCCGATAATACACATTATGTCAGAAACGGTTTTGTAGATGCCCTCCCTCGATTCCCTCGCCGCGTTCGTCCAGCCGTTCGTCACCAACGGCGCCATCCCCACGACTCTCGTGGTCGGATTCCTGCTGACACTGTTCTCGAAGTACATCGCGCGCGGCTCAGGTCGAACACTCGGACTGACAATTGCGACCCTGTGGTCGCTCGCGCTCGTCACCGGCTTCACCCTGCGACTCGGCGACGCAAATTTGTCCGCCGAGTACATCTGGTTCCTCGACCCCGTCCTCTGGGCCGACTCAGTCGTCGTCGGAGCCAACTGGATCCTCAACGCCGTCCTGTTCGTTCCTGCAGGCTTCACGCTGGCGATGTTCCTGCGCTCGCCCATTCGTGCAGCTCTGACGCTCTCGCTCGCGTCCTTCATGATTGAGACCGTTCAACAGATCACGTCGGTCGGAATCCCCGACCCCAGCGATTTCGTTGCGAACACATCGGGAGCCGTTATCGGCTCGCTGATCGCCGTCGTTTTGCTCGCCGTGCGTCGCGTGGCCCGTCGCTAAGCCTCTTCAGGCTCCTCGACCACAACGAACAAGTCCCCCGGCTGGCATTTCAGCGCGTCACAAAGAGCCACCAGTGTCGAGAAACGCACAGCGCGTGCGCGATCGTTCTTCAGGACCGACAGGTTGACGAGCGAAATATCGGTCAACTTTGACAATTGCGTGAGCGTCATCTTGCGCTTTCGAAGCACCTCATCGAGGTTGCAACGGACCCTGGTCGACTCCTGCTCCCCCATCTAGATCAACCCCCGAAGTTCCGCTTCATCACGCTCAGACTTTTTGAGAGCCACAGCTCCGATAGCTAGCCCGAAACCGACCATAATTGGCCAAAACTGAATCTCAGTGAACGGCCAGGTGACCACATCGAACCCGTTCCAAATCTGAGCCGGCCACATCGGTCCCATCTCCCACTTCAGATGGGTCATTCGTGCGACCGTGATTTGCAGCGTTTGAGCACTCCCTTGCCACGCAATTCCCAGAACGCTTATCGCGAGACCGAAGCGCAGCAAACTCCTCGATGTCAACGTCCCAGCGAACGAACCATGTTGGAGTCCAGTCAAGATTTTCCACGCGACAAATCCCACGGTGGAGACAAGCGCAATTAGTGACATGTGTTCCGCAACAGCCCACACCTTTGCAATGTCAATCAAATAGCTCGTCGTTAAGTTTGCGAGGGAAAACTCACCAGACTCCAATCGAATCTCGTCCGGTACCGAATCTCCGACCGTGTATCCGAGCGCGGGCCAAATCGGCTGGAACCTCACTGTGACAGTTTCCACTCCACCGATTGCCCTGAACGCGGCAATAAATTCCATCACGATGACACCAACAACCGCAAGAACCGTGAGTGCCTTAAGTGCGATCGGCACCACCCGAAATGTTGCGTCATCCTTGCTTCGCCAGCCGATTACGAACGCGACAGCAATTGCTGAAACGACCAATACAACTGTCGCTGCGCCAAAAGTTGATACCCACCACATTTAAATCAGCCCTTCGGTCTCTTTGGCCAAGGCAATTCCCGACTTCAGCAGGTGGCCGAACGCCGCAATTCCCAACGCAATGAGCAGTAGAGAAAAGTCGGGATTGTAGGCGCGTATGACTGCTGCGCCCTCATCGATTTCCGAATAGATGCCGTTGATGGAAACGAGTCGAATGATTTCCTGAACAACCGCGATTAACGAAACGACGATTGTCGAACGGTTCACATTGCGCACGATTGCGGCGGTGAAACTCTCACCTTCCAGAACCGACCGCGCAAGTCGATAAACGAGCCACGAGAGATAGGCGCCGAGCACGGAAGTCAGAGCCGGAACTGCGATGAGGGCCGCAGTTGTCCCCGGTGAAAATCCATACGCTAGAAACTCACGAGGATCGCCGAAGTTGACGAGCAAGGCGCCGCCATCAGTGGCGTGATGGACTTCGCTTAGGCTGTCCCACGGAGACGTATCCAATACCGAACCCTGGTCGACGATAGTCACAATTGACACAGGTATTGCGCTGCCCTCCCCCGACATAAACGGCCTGACGACAACCCAGGAGAAAGCCTGTATGGCAAAGGCGATCGCCGATAGTGCCGCCAGCCACATCACCACTCGAACGCTGGCGGGTTTAGATTTTCGCGCGAGCAGTCTGAACGCAACGACTCCGAGCAACAACGCTAGGGCGATCAAAATGCTAAATGTGATGGTTGCATCCACGAAAACTCCTTAATGCTTATCGTTATGTCGTTAACGAATATCATTAAGTTTGCAGACGCGCAAACTCCGCTTGAATCGGCGTGTCGCCAGAGAATTACTGGGTTGCAGCGACCCAGGCGTGCAATTTCGCTTCTGCAGCACCGGAATCAATCGAATTCTCGGCGATCGCGACCGCTTCGGCCATGCGCTCAACGAACGAGCGGTCACGCTCAGAGACGTTGTGAGACAGCTTGTGAGCGACAATTCCCGCGGCTGAGTTCAGCACGATGATGTCACGGGCCGCCGACTTCTCCCCTGCCAGCACTCGGCGGGCAGTCGCAGCGTTCTCCTCGGGGTCGCCACCGCGGATCGCGTCGAGCGTCGAGTACGCAAACCCAATCTCACGCGGGTCGAAATCGTGTTGAGTTACGGAACCGCGCGTGACCTCGACCACATGGGTGTGACCTGTCGTGGTGACCTTGTCGATGCCGTCCTCCCCGCGATACACGAGAGCTGTTGCGCCGCGCTGCTGGAAAAGGCCAACAGCAAGCGGGATACGAGCGGCATTCGCCATCCCGAGAGCGTTCGCTTCGGGACGAGCGGGGTTACACAGCGGTCCAAGAACGTTGAAAATCGTGGGAATTCCGAGTTGCGAGCGCACCGGCCCCGCGTTCTTGAATCCAGGGTGGAAAACCATCGCGTTGACGAACGTCACACCGATCTCGGCGAACACCTGCGCAACGCGCTCGGGCGACAGTGAAATGTCAATGCCCAAGGCCGTCAGCACGTCGTTTGCTCCCGATTTGCTGGATGCGGCGCGGTTGCCGTGCTTGATGACGGGAACGCCGGCGGCAGAAACAACCATCGATGCGATCGACGACACGTTGAGAACGCCAACCGGGTCGCCGCCACTTCCGACGATGTCGACTGCGTCGCTCGAGACGTCGAGAGGCAACGCGGCGGACAGGATGGCGTCGCGGAACCCGACAACCTCGTCGACGGACTCCCCCTTGACGCGAAGCGCGACGAGGAAACCGGCAAGTTGCGCGTCCGTTACGTCACCGTTCATCACCGCAGTCATCGCGGTCGACGACTCGGCAACAGTGAGCGAATCTCCGCGCACAAGGGCATCGAGAATGTCGGTCCAGGTCTTCAAAGTCACTCCCCCACCCTATCGCTTCGAATCGGTGGGACTTTGGACACAAAAATTGCGAAAAACAGCGAAAAACACCGCCAGAATGGCGAAATCGTCACTCGAAGTTCGCCATAATAGATACCGTGACTAGCGCATCTATGCTCCGCTCCGCCCCGGTCGTCAACCGACCGAACGCGGTAGCCGTTGGAACAATCGTTTGGCTCGCGAGCGAGGTGATGTTCTTCGCAGGCTTGTTCGCCATCTACTTCTCGCTCCGCTCGATGGCTCCGGAAATTTGGTCGGAACAGACCGCGAAGCTCAACGTCGCGTTCTCGCTCGTCAACACCACCGTCCTCGTGCTGTCGTCGGTCACCTGCCAGTTCGGTGTGTTCGCCGCCGAGCGTCTTCAGGCCCGCCGCACCGGTTGGTCACCCGTCAAGTGGGGGGCGATCGAGTGGTTCTGGCTCACGTACGCCATGGGTGCGTTCTTCGTCGTTGGACAGGTTTACGAGTACGCGGTGCTCACGTCAGAGTGGGTCACGCTCAACTCGGATGCATATGGCTCGGCGTTCTACCTCACCACCGGATTCCACGGTCTGCACGTGACCGTCGGACTCATCGCGTTCATCATCATCATCGCCCGAATCCAGGCGCTCAAGGTGTTCACGCACCGTGACGCAATCTCGGCCGTCGCAGTGTCGTACTACTGGCACTTCGTCGACGTCGTCTGGATCGGTCTCTTCCTCGTTATCTACGTACTCAAGTAAGCGAAAGAACAACAATGGCAAACTCCCCCCGTCGCGGACGTCGTCACCCACTCGCCTCAATCGCCCTTTTGCTCGTTGGTTTGTTCGCATCGGGTGGTGCATACGCACTGTTCACCGGTACAGCAACCGCATCTGACTCTGTCCCCTCGGCTGCACAGGTCGAGAATGGCAAGGCACTGTTCTCGGCGAACTGTGCATCGTGCCACGGTCTCAACGCCGAAGGAACGAAGGCTGGCCCGTCGCTCGTCGGTGTTGGCGCGTTGTCCGTCGAGTTCCAGGTCGGTACTGGCCGCATGCCCATGGCCGGCAGCGGACCCCAGGCCGAAAAGAAGCCCGTTCAGTTCTCGCAGGCCGACATCGATGCGATGGCTGCGTGGGTTGCAACCCTCGCACCCGGACCCGGACTTCCCGAAGAGCGTTACCTCGCTGGCGGTGACGCATCGAACGGTGCAGAACTCTTCCGCATCAACTGTGCGATGTGCCACAACGTCGCTGGTGCCGGCGGCGCCCTGACCGAAGGAAAGTTCGCGCCGAACCTCCAAGACATCGACCCCGTGCATGTCTACGCGGCGATGGTCACCGGCCCCCAGAACATGCCCGTCTTCTCGGACATGAACATCACGCCTGAAGAGAAGCGCGACATCATCGCGTACCTCCAGTTCATGGACGAGAACGGTTCCGTCGGAGGCCTCGACCTCGGCGCACTCGGTCCGGTGTCTGAAGGCCTCTTCGTCTGGATTTTCGCCCTCGGTGGCCTCGTCGCCATCACCGTATGGCTCACGGCGAAGTCGAACTAGGTTTACGGAAAGGTCACACGAATGGCTAAATCAGACAAGACAGTCGCAGTCAAGGGCGGCAGTGCAGTCGAGCGCCCCGACCGCATCGAAAACCCTGGGTTCGAGCCCGAACACAAGCGCGTCCACGACGTGGACCCGGCAAAGGCCGCAGCAGCAGATCGCGGAATCTCGATTCTGTTCCTGCTGTCCGGTGTACTCAGCTTCGCGGCGTTCGTGCTCTACTTCCTCTTCCCCATCGTCCCCGGAGACCTCTGGTCGGTCCGACTCAACACCTTGCTCGTCGGTGTTGCGATCGCTGCTGGGCTCCTGACGCTCGGAATCGGAATCGTGCACTGGGCCAAGACCTTGATGCACGGTCACGAGCTCGTCGAAGAACGTCACGAAACGCGTGGCGATGAACCGACCCGCAAGCGTGCGATCGAGATTTTCCAGGAAGCGAACAAGGAATCGGGATGGACTCGTCGTCGCCTGCTTCGTAACTCGCTCGTGACCGCGCTCGTCGCGTTCCCGATTCCGGCGATTGCAATGTTCCGCGACCTCGCACCTGCTGCCGACCCTGTCGAAGCGCTCAAGCACACCGCGTGGAAGGCGGGAACCCGCCTCGCGCGTGACCCCAGTGGAACCCCGATCAAGGCGAGTGAAGTCACGCTTGGCTCGGCATTCCACGTCATCCCCGAAAATCTTCACGAGTACGAAGAGACGTTCCTCAACGAGAAGGCAAAGGCAGCAGTTCTGCTCATGCGTCTCCCCGTCGAGGACCTCAATCCCTCGGAAGAACGCAAGGATTGGTCGTACGACGGAATTGTCGCGTACTCCAAAATCTGTACCCACGTCGGTTGCCCGGTGGCGTTGTACGAACAGCAGTCGCACCACTTGCTGTGCCCCTGCCACCAGTCGCAGTTCGACGTGTCAAACGAATGTGCCGTCATCTTCGGACCGGCCGCTCGTCCTCTCCCCCAGTTGCCCATCACGGTGGACGCTGAGGGCTACCTCGTCGCGCAAAGCGACTTCCTCGAACCAGTCGGACCTAGCTTTTGGGAGCGTTCACAGTGACCGTCGCAACTAAGTCAAAGCCCGAGCGTCAATCCTCTGGCGCCGGAATGCGTTTCGTAGGTGGAGCAGCAAACTACCTTGACGAGCGCACCTCGATCTCGACCGCAGTAAAGACCCTCGGGCGCAAGATCTTCCCCGATCACTGGTCGTTCATGCTCGGTGAGATCGCGCTCTACTCGTTCGTCATCATCCTCTTGTCGGGAACCTTCCTGACCCTCTTCTTCGAACCCGCAATGACCGAGGTTCACTACGAGGGCTCGTATGTCCCGCTCAAGGGCATCGAAATGTCCGCCGCCTATGCGTCGTCGTTGAACATCACGTTCGACATCCGCGGTGGGCTCCTCATGCGCCAGGTCCACCACTGGGCCGCTCTCCTCTTCGTTGCGTCGATCGGTCTGCACATGCTCCGCGTGTTCTTCACCGGCGCGTTCCGCAAGCCTCGCGAAATCAACTGGGTGGTCGGATTCCTCCTCTTCGTCATGGCGATGGCAGAGGGCTTCACCGGCTACTCGCTCCCCGACGACTTGCTCTCGGGTAACGGTCTTCGCATCATCGACGGCATGATCAAGGGAATCCCCGGAGTCGGCCTCTGGATTTCGTACCTGCTCTTCGGCGGCGAATTCCCTGGCGACGACGTCATCCCCCGCCTGTACATGCTTCACATCATGTTGCTTCCGGCAATCGTCATCGCCCTCATCGCGATTCACCTCGTTCTGCTCATCGTCAACAAGCACACGCAGTTCGCTGGTCCCGGTCGCACCGAAAAGAACGTCGTCGGTTCGCCGATCCTCCCCGTCTTCGCTGCGAAGGCCGGCGGATTCTTCTTCCTCGTGTTCGGTGTCACGATGCTCATCGCGTCGCTCGTCACCATCAACCCGATCTGGAGCTACGGACCGTACGACCCGTCCCCCGTCTCGGCCGGTACTCAGCCTGACTGGTACATCGGATTCGCGGATGGAATGTTGCGACTCATCCCGTCGAACTGGGAGTTCGTGGTCTTGGGTGGAACGCTGTCGCTGAACCTCATCGTTCCGATCGTCGTGCTCATGGTGTTCTTGCTCGTGGTCGCCGCGTACCCATTCCTCGAGGCGTGGGTCACCGGAGACAAGCGCGAGCACCACATCGCTGAGCGTCCCCGCAACGCCCCGACGCGCACCGCGATCGGCGCAGCCGGTGTCACGTTCTACGCAGTCCTGTGGGCAGCGGCATCGTCCGACCTCATCGCGACGCACTTCCGCGCCACTATCGAAGGCGTCATCGTCACTCTGCAGGTCCTGCTGATCATCGGACCGGTCATCGCCTTCTGGCTGACCAAGAAGGTCGCATTGGCTCTGCAACGCAAGGACCGTGAGATGGTCCTGCACGGTTACGAATCGAGCCGCATCGTTCGCCTCCCCGGCGGCGAGTACCGCGAAATCCACACCCCGCTCAACGAGTACGAGCAGTGGCGTCTGGTGTCGTTCGACGAGTACGAGCCCGAGGTTCTTCGACCGAACGCACGTGGCAAGATCACGGTCGGTGCACGCATGCGAACCAGCATGTCGCGCTTCTACTTCGAAGACCGCATTGCGCCGGTGACGAAGCCCGAACTGGAATCGGCTTCGCACTAGTCACACACGAACGAATCGAAGGGTCACACCATGAGGTGTGGCCCTTCGTCGTTAGCGCCCGATCAACGATCCGATGATGGAGAACACGACAAGGATGATGAGCAGGCAGCCGCAGCCCTGGAAACACGAGCCGAAGAAGCCCGATGAGCGCTGCGGCGGGACGACGTTGACGACGATGTGGGCTGTGCCGTCAGAGGGCGCCGTGAACGACACCGATTCGCCGTCTCGCAGCACGTATTCCTGCGGAACCGACAGTGAATCGTCACTCGGGTCAACGGGCTGAGTTGACGCTGGTGGTTCGGGCGTCTCAGCGGGCTCTGCTGGTCCCTGGGGGCTACTCGTCATGACTTCACTGTAACCGCTAGCTGAGACACGAAAGAGCCCCCACCGTGCTGGCGGAGGCTCATTCGAGAGGTTTAGCGGCGGTACTGGTTGCGGAAGGGCTCGAAGAACCACCCAATGAAGGTGATGACGACGAGTCCGAGCGCGAACAACGCGAGCCAGATACCGACGGACATGGCCAGCATTGCGACACCACCGGTTGCGCCGGCGAAGAACGGCCACCACGACCATGGAAGGTAGTAACCCATTTCGGTGTCACCGTCGTCGATGTCGGCGGTCTCGGAGTCTTCGGGCAGCACCCCGCCTTGGCGACGCAGGTTGAGGTAAAGGAATCCGCCGAGGAAGATGAACATGATCATCGTCAACAAAAGACCGATATTACCGACCCACTCGACGCGGCCGTCGCCGAAGTAATTCCAGGTGGGGTACACGACTGCAAACACCGCGAAGAACGCTGCGAGGACGCCGTAGATGAGGACGTTGGACTTCATGGTCTGCTCTCCTACTTGTCCAGGTAACCGGCAGGAGCCGTCTCAGGGTGATTGAGGTCGAACGCCGGAGACTCCGAGCGAATACGCGGGATCGACGTGAAGTTGTGGCGCGGCGGCGGGCACGAAGTTGCCCACTCGAGCGAGCGACCGTAACCCCATGGGTCGTTGACCGTGACGTCAGGAGCGTTGCGCTTTGTCCACCACACGTTGTACAGGAACGGAATCATGGAAACGGCCAGGATCATCGAACCGACAGTCGACAGCTGGTTCATCCAGGTGAAGCCGTCTTCAACCAAATAAGTTGCGTAACGTCGTGGCATACCCATGACTCCGGCCCAGTGCTGGATGAGGAAGGTCATGTGGAAGCCGATGAAGAGCAGCCAGAAGTGCAGGTGACCGAGGTCTTCGCGCAGCATCTTTCCCGTCATCTTGGGCCACCAGAAGTAGAATCCAGCGAACATTGCGAACACGACGGTTCCGAAGATGACGTAGTGGAAGTGAGCCACCACGAAGTACGAGTCGGACAGGTGGAAGTCGAGAGCAGGCGATGCGAGGATGACGCCGGTCAAACCACCAAAGACGAACGAAACGAGGAAGCCGAGCGCGAACACGACGGGAGTTTCGAAGGTAATCGATCCTCGCCACATCGTTCCGACCCAGTTGAAGATCTTCACGCCCGTTGGCACCGCGATAAGCATTGTCATGAGGGCGAAGAACGGCAGAAGCACGCTTCCCGTGACGTACATGTGGTGAGCCCACACCGTCATCGACAGCGCGGCAATAGCGATCGTCGCGAAGACGAGCGTCTTGTAACCGAAGATCGGCTTGCGCGAGAACACCGGCAAGATTTCGGAAATGATTCCGAAGAACGGCAGCGCGATGATGTAAACCTCGGGGTGGCCGAAGAACCAGAACAAGTGCTGCCACAGGATCGAACCGCCCGTTGCCGCGTCGAAGACGTGCGACCCGAAGATTCGGTCAGAACCGAGGGCAAGTGCCGCGGCCGCAAAGACCGGGAACACCATGATGACGAGAAGCGAGGTGACGAGGGTGTTCCACGAGAAGATCGACATGCGCCACATCGTCATTCCGGGAGCACGCATCGTGATGATGGTCGTGATGAAGTTGACCGCACCCATGATGGTTCCGAAGCCAGACAGGCCGAGTCCGAAGACCCACATGTTGGCACCGACACCAGGAGTGAACGTGGTCGTCGACAGCGGTGTGTAGGCGAACCAACCGAACGACGCGGCACCCTGCGGGGTGAGGAATCCGGCGGTTGCGACGGCCGAGCCGAAGAAGTAGAACCAGAACGCGAGAGCGTTGAGCCTGGGGAATGCCACGTCGGGTGCGCCGATTTGAAGCGGCATCAAGACGTTGGCGAATGCCGCAAACAACGGCGTCGCGAACATGAGAAGCATGAGCGTTCCGTGCATCGTGAAGAGCTGGTTGTACTGCTCTTTCGTAACGATGCTCAGGCCCGGCTGGAACAGCTGCGCGCGGATGACCAGTGCCATGACACCGGCGATGAGGAAGTAGGCGAACGACGTGACGAAGTACATGTAGCCGATCGTCTTGTGGTTCGTCGTCGTCAAGTAGTCAAGGAAGACCATTCCTTGACGTCCGGCCTTGACCGTTGAGGCGCCAGCGGGAATGGATGCTGCGGGACGAGGTGCTGTCGTTGTCATGATGCTGCCCTAGCCTTCTGTGGTTCGATCATTGAGGGTGTTAAGTTCCGCCCCGAGCTGTCCGACCTGACCAGCGTCGCGAAGCGACTGAATGTACGCGTCATATTCGGCCTGTGAAACGACCTTGACGGTGAAGAGCATGAGCGAGTGGTATTCGCCACAGAGTTCGGCGCACTTACCGCGGTAGGTGCCTTCCTTTTCCGGAGTGACGTACCAGTGGTTCGTCTGTCCGGGAAGCATGTCCTTCTTGTACAAGAAGTCGACGATCCAGAACGAGTGGTTGACGTCACGCGACTCGAGGTCAAATTCGATCGTCTTACCAACAGGCAAGTAGAGGACAGGCAAGGACTCGGGGTCGATGACGTTCGAATCGTTCTCTTGCGCCTGAATTCCCGATTCGTACACACCGTCGGTGATGTAGTTAAAGTCCCACGCCCAACGCTTTCCGAATACCTGGATGGTGTAATCCGGGTTCGGGTTGACCTTTTCGATGGCGGCATCGTCGCGCGCTGTGAACGCGAAGAACCCGATGATGAGGATGAGCGGGACAATCGTGAAGAACGTTTCGATCGGCATGTTGTAGCGCAACTGAGCGGGAAGCCCGGTGTCACTTTGGCGACGGCGGTAGGCAATCGCGGCCCAAATGATGAGACCCCACGTGACAATCCCAACCAGGAGAAGCACGATCCACGAGGTCGACCAGAGACCGATGACGCGTGAAGTATTGTTCGTGATGTCAGCGTCCGATGGGAGCCAACCTCTAAGTTCCTGGTCGGTACAACCCGACAATGTGAGTGCGGAAGCAATCGCAGTAGCGGCGGCCATCCAACGAAGTCGGTTCTTCAACAACTCAAACCTCTCGAACATTCTGTGCGTGGTGATGCACTCAGTCTAGAGGAAACTGTGTGCGAATTCTGTCGTTTTGGCGCGAAAAAACCGCGAAAAGTCAGTGATTTTTCGCGGTTTCCTCGAAATCAGTACTTTAGTCCCGACTAGTTGAAAGAGTCTCCACACGCGCACGTGCTCTGTGCGTTCGGGTTGTTGATCTGGAAGCCGGATGCCTGGATGGTGTCTTCGAAATCGATCTCGGCGCCTTCGAGATACGGGGCGCTCTTCTTGTCGACAACGACCTGGACGCCATCGAATTCGACGACGGCGTCACCCTCGTTGTCGCGTTCGTCAAAGAAAAGGTCGTAGCGGAATCCGCTGCAACCGCCCGCCTTGACGACGAGTCGAAGGCGAAGGTCGTCGCGCTGTTCGCGCTGGAGAAGGCCTTTGGCCTTGTCAATCGCAGCCGGGGTCAGAACGACGCCGTGCGTGGCTTCGGTGAGAGTGTTTCCAGTCATGGTTCGATTTTACCCCCGATTTCACGCGTCGCGGTCGTTGAGGCGTGTCAAGAAGAGCGTTTCGGCAAGAATCGCGCGCTCGAACACCGTGAGTGAGAGGGACTCGTTGGGGCTGTGCGCGCGCGAAGCGGGGTCCTCAACCCCCGTGACCAAGATTTGTGCGTCGGGAAAACGCGTAACGAGGTCGGCGATGAACGGAATCGAACCGCCAACACCGGCGAGTACGGGGTCCGTGCCACCCCACGCGTCACGCAACGCGTCGAGCTCGAGAGCGACGGCTGAACCGGTCGTGTCCACGAGGAAGGCGTTGCCGAGGTCCGGCACGCCGAACTCGAGGTGTGCGCCCCACGGTGCGGTCGCTTCAAGGTGCGAGCGAATGGCGTGCCACGCGTTGGTCGCCGTCTGTCCTGGCGCGACTCGAACAGACACCTTGATGGTGACGGACGGGATCAGGGTGTTTGAAGCGTTCTGAACAGACGGCGCATCGATGCCCGTGATCGTGATGGCGGGCTGGAACCAGATCTTCGACAAGATGGGGCCATCTCCGACAGCGGTGACGCCGTCGAGCAACCCGGAATCGTGGACCAGTTCCTCGTGGCTGAAGTCGGGAACGGGCGCGGAGTAACTCGTGAGGCCAGGAACTGCGACGGAACCGTCCTCGGTGTAGAGACGAGAGACCAACGTCATCGCTGCCATCATGGCGTCGGGCACCGCTCCCCCGAGCATTCCCGAGTGAGATGCGTGAGCGAGTGTCGACACCGTGAGTGAGAAGGCGACGTTGCCGCGAAGGCTGACGGTGAGCGACGGGATGTCGACGGTTCGGTTGTCGCTGTCGGCGACGACGATGACGTCACTTCGCAAAAGTCGAGTGTGCGTGTCAAGAATCGTTGTGAACGACCGAGAGCCGAACTCCTCTTCCCCCTCGATGAACATCGCGAGGCCGATCTTGAGGTCGTCCCCGAGCACGTCCTTGATGGCTTCCAGTGCCGTGAGGTGAACGAGAACGCCGGCCTTGTCGTCAGCAGCGCCGCGGCCGTACAGTCGACCGGCACGAACCTCTGGCTCGAACGGCTCACTGTCCCACGCTGCGGAATCCCCGGGGGGTTGCACATCGTGGTGGGCGTAGAGAAGGACTGTCGGATACCCGGGGGCCGGTTCGCGGCGCGCGAGCACTGCGGGCTGGCCGTAAGCCGACGACGAGGCCTGCTGTTCGCGGACGATTGTCACCTCGTCGAAAAGTTCCAGTGCGCGAAGTCGTTCCGCGACAAATTCAGCCGACGCCTCGACGTGTTTCGGATCGAAGCCATCCCACGAAACGGAAGGAATCCGAACGAGTTCCTTGAGGGTCTCGAGTGCCAAGGGCGTCATGCTGGCGATGCGCTCGCGCAGAGCGTCGGACGAACGGTCTAAGTCGGTCATAACGGTAATCTAATAAACACTGAGCTCAAGGAGAGACCGACGTGACTGATTCGCCCGAAAAGACTGGTGCTGGCAAGGGACACGCGACCCCGTCGCGCAAGGAACGCGAGGCCGCGCGCAAGCGTCCGTTGGTCCCTGAACGCTCCAAGATGACCAAGGAAGAGCGTCGCAAGAAGTCGGAGCAGCGTCTCGCGGCTCGTGCCGGAATGGAAGCGGGCGACGAGCGTTACTTGCCGTTGCGCGACAAGGGACCGCAGAAGCGCATGGTTCGCGACATTGTCGACGCCCGCTTCACGGTTGGCGAGTTCCTTATCCCCCTGATGTTTGCCGTCATCATCATGACGTTCATCCCCGATTACAACGCCGTCGACGAGAACGGTAACGTGACCTCGGTGGCCGCCACCCTTCAGCTCACGGTGCTCGTCGCCCTGTACGGGTTCTTCCTCGTCGGGGTGATCGACGCCGTCCTCATGGGTCGTCGAATCACCAAGAAACTTCAGGCCAAGTTCGGCGAGGTCGAGAAGGGTGTTCGCTGGTACGCCGGAGTTCGCGCCTTCCAGTTCCGTCCGTTGCGTGTACCCAAGCCTCGCGTCGCGCGCGGCGAAAAGATCGAGTAACTACCGCAACCCGCGGACGACTCGTGAAGCCCAGAATGGGCCTTCGTAGAGAAACGCCGTGTACCCCTGAACGAGGGTTGCGCCCGCTGCAAGCCGTTCGGCGACGTCTGCCGATGTCGTGACGCCTCCGACGGAAATGATGCAGAAGTCAGCGGGTACCGCTGCGCGGAGGCGCTGAAGGATGTCGAGTGACCTCGCGGCGACGGGAGGTCCCGACAAACCGCCGGCTCCCATGCCCTCGACGACGTCGGTTGGCGTGGTCAGACCGTCGCGGGACAAGGTCGTGTTAGTCGCGATGATCCCGTCGAGACCGATGCGAAGCGCCATCGCGGCGACGGCGTCGACACCATCGTTGGTCAGGTCAGGCGCGATCTTGACGAGCACCGGTGTGTCCCCCGCTTCCCGCTTGACGGCAGTCAAGAGCGGCTCGAGTTTGTCGATCTCTTGCAAACCGCGAAGGCCGGGAGTGTTGGGTGACGACACGTTCACGGCGAGGTAGTCGGCTTCGGGGGCCAGCAGCTTGGTCGACTCGAGGTAGTCATCGATGGCATCGTCAACATCGACGACACGGCTCTTGCCGATGTTGACGCCGAGGATGGGCCCGCCGCGACGACGAAGTCGAGGACGAACAGCAGCGGCGCCGTCGTTGTTGAAGCCCATGCGGTTGATCAACGCCTTGTCCGCGATGAGACGGAAGAGCCTCGGCTTATCGTTTCCCGCCTGTGCCTTGGCCGTCACGGTTCCAATCTCGACATGCCCAAATCCAAGTCCCCACAGGATCCGATAGACCAGCGCGTTCTTGTCAAAGCCTGCTGCGAGCCCAAACGGGGATTCGAAGGTCAAGCCCAGGGTGTGCACTGCGTGCTTCGTGCTCGGTCGCGTGACGAGACGCAGCACCCGAGTGGCGCCAACGGACTGACCAAAGCGCAACAATGCGACGACGAACTCGTGCGCGTGTTCGGGGTCCATCCGCGAGAAGACCAACCGAAAGATTGCGCGATAGATCACTTCTCGGTCGACTTTCCACCGTCGTTGCGGAGCTCCTCGATCGCTCGATCGAAGTCGGCAAGGGACTCGAACGCCTTGTAGACGCTCGCGAATCGCAAATACGCGACGAGGTCGATGGTGCGAAGTTCGGGAAGAATCGCCAAACCGATTTCGTTCGCGTCGATCTGTGAGACACCCGTCGCGCGAACGTTCTCTTCAACTCGCTGGGCGAGAGCGGACAACTCGGCGTCCGTCACGGGGCGACCCTGACACGCCTTACGAACGCCCGAAACAATCTTTTCGCGCGAGAAGGGCTCGACGACGCCGTTGCGCTTGATGACCGAAAGGCTGGCTGTCTCGAGAGTCGAGAATCGACCGCTGCACGCGGGGCATTCGCGACGGCGGCGAATCGAGAGCCCGTCCTCGGAGGTGCGGGAGTCGACGACGCGGCTATCGGTGTGGCGGCAGAACGGACAAAACACGGTGTTACCTTTCGAATCGTGCCGTGACGGCATCGCCGTGAGCGGGAAGGTTTTCGGCGTGAGCAAAGGTGACGATGTCGCGCGAGACGGCACGGAGCGCGTCACGCGAGTACCGGACAGTCTGTCGCGGGCGAAGGAACGTTGCTGGTCCGAGCGCCGCTGCGTGTCGCGCGTTTCCGTTTGTCGGCAACACGTGGTTAGAACCGGCGAGGTAGTCCCCCAGCGACACAGGAGTGTCCGATCCGACGAAGATCGCGCCGGCGTTTCGAATTCGAGCGGCAACGATCTCGGCGTTCCGAGTGTGGATTTCGAGGTGTTCCGGTGCGTAGGCGTCAGACACACGAATCGCGTCGTCGATCGTGTCGACGATGATGATGCGTGACTGCTCCCCCATCAGCGCAGCGGTGACGCGTTCGCGGTGAGGGGTCGTCGTGACTCGCGAGGTCACCTTCGCACTGACCTGTGCAGCTAACGCAACCGAGTCTGTGACTAGCACGGCACTCGCCAATTCGTCGTGTTCGGCTTGGGAGACGAGGTCCGCTGCGACAAAGTCCGGGCTCGCGGTGTTGTCCGCGATGATGAGAATCTCGGTCGGGCCAGCCTCTGAATCGATGCCTACGACCCCGGAGACGACCCGCTTTGCTGCCGCAACGAACGCGTTGCCAGGGCCCGTAATCACGGAAACGGGCTCGAGGCCCAATTCAGGAACACCGTAGGCAAGAGCGCCGATTGCACTTGCTCCGCCGATCGCATAGACCTCGGTGACTCCGAGCATGTGGGCCACCGCCGCGATCGTCGGGTGCACCGAGAAGCCGAATTCCTTCTGGGCGGGGCTCACGAGCGCGATGGAATCGACGCCAGCGACCTGAGCGGCGACGACGTTCATGACGACGCTCGACGGGTAAACCGCTTTGCCGCCAGGCACATACAAACCGACACGCTCGACGGGCACCCAGTGCTGTTCGACGATTGCACCGGGCGCGACTTCGGTGATGGTTGGTGCGGGAACTTGGGCAACCGAACCAGCGCGCACTCGTTCGATGGCCGTAAGAATCGCATCGCGAAGATCCGGATCCAGTGCAGCATCCGCCGCGGCGAGAACCTCGACGGGAACACGCATCGACTCGGCGTAACCACCGTCAAACCGCATCCCGTGGTCTTGGAGTGCCTCAACGCCTCGCGTACGGACGTCGTCGACGAGTTCAGCTGCGACGACCTGCGCATCTGATTCCTGGCGGGCAGCACGCGGGACGAGCGCTCGCGCCTGAGCGGCGCTGAGCGGACCGTGTGGCGCGGAAATGGTGGTCAACATCTCCTCAATGCTACCGTTGGGACTAAACCGCCGACCGAAGGTACCAAGTAGCACGTGAACGAGATGACGCCCCAGTCGGCTTTCCTCGCCGCATTTTCGCTTCACCCTGCTGGTGTAGCGGTCATCACCGCGGTGTCACCAGAGGGTGCCAATGTCGGGTTTACCGCGACGTCGCTCGCCTCATTTTCGGCCGAACCCCCTCGCGCATCGTTCAACATCGCTCAGCACGCGTCGTCGTACTCGTCGGTATCCGTCGGGTCTCGAGTGCTTTTACACTTCCTCGCCGAAGACCAGGTCCCCATCGCGCAGAAGATGGCTGGACCTTCTGACTCGCGTTTTGACGGCGATCACTGGGCCGTGGACACCCGCGGTCTCCCTCGGCTTTCCGGCGTTCGCGCCGTTCTCGACGCACACGTCGTGTCGGTCACCGAGGTAGGCGCCAACGCAGCCGTCATCGTCGAAATCGACGGCGGTGACACCAACACCGAGTGCGCACCTCTCGTTTACGTCGAGCGCCGATATCACTCAGTCGGCGACATCGTCGGCTAGACGAGAGCGTTCGGGCCGAGAATTCGCCGGAGCTCACCGTAGAGAGTTCCACTCACCGTCACGCGGTGCGGGAGCGTGAAGACGCGAACCGCGTCGGGGTGCTTGACGCGCAACTCGACCTCTGAACTGCCGGGGTGGCGCTTGAGGATCTCGTCAAGCTCGGCGATCACACTCGTCGTTGCGTGGCTTGCCGGAACCTGAACCTTGACGAGTGACACCTCGTTGATGTTGATGGTCTCGAGTTCGCGAATGTCATTCGCCATAAGCGAGACGGTGTTCTCGCGCAAACGGATTCGACCAGAAACGGCAACAACCGTGTCATTGACTAACTTGAGTCGAAGCTCTTCGTACGCGCGGCCGAGAACCGAAACGGGTACCGAGCCCGACATGTCCTCGAGCATCGCCATGGCGAAGGGCTTTCCGGACGTACGAGCAACACGCATTTCGACGTTTCGCAGCAGTCCGGCGAACGTCACCATGTCACCTTCCGTCGCCCCGATGAGTTCGTATTCCGCGTCGGCGTCGTCGCTTTCGGACATCTTTTGCACGACCTGCAAGTCGCTCACCAGGATCGACGCGGCACGCGAAAGGGCACTCTCCTGCCCGTTGAGCGGATGATCCGAGACATAGAGACCGAGCATGTCGCGTTCGAATTCCAGTTTCGTCTTGCGCGGCCATTCGGGTCGCTCTGGCACGAGAATGACCGGCTCGTCGAACAGTTCACCGAAATCGAACCCGATGTCACCCTTTGACGCGTCCTTCTTGGCGCGCGTCGCGTCCTCGACGACCTTCTCGTGCACATCGAGCAGAGCGCGACGAGTGTGACCGAATCGGTCGAACGCCCCCGCCTTGATGAGCGCTTCGAGCGTTCGCTTCTGCAACGCTGGCAACGGAACGCGGTCGAGGAATTCCTGGAACGTTTGGTACGGCCCGTTCGCGTTTCTCTCGGCCACGATGTGGTCGACAACGGCCTCACCGACGTTCTTGATCGACCCGAGACCGAATCGCACGTCCTCGCCGACAGCCGCGAAGTACAGCACCGATTCGTTGATGTCCGGAGCGAGCACCTTGACGCCCATTCGACGCGCCTCGACCAGATATCCACCCAACTTGTCTCGGTCGTCACCAACACTGGTGAGCAGACCGGCAAGGAACTCGGCTGGGTAGTGAGCCTTGAGATACGCGGTGAAGTACGCGACGACTCCGTACGCCGCCGAGTGGGACTTGTTGAAGGCATAGTCCGAGAACGGAACGAGAATCTCCCACAGCGTATCAATTGCTTGCTTGCTAAACCCTCGCTCGAGCATTCCCGCCGAGAACGGCGCGAACTCCTTGTCGAGGATTTCCTTCTTCTTCTTACCCATCGCGCGACGCAGATTGTCTGCCTGTGCGAGCGAGTAGCCCGCGACGCGCTGGGCGATCTGCATGACCTGCTCTTGATAGACGATCAGACCGTACGTCGGGTCGAGAATGTCGCTCAGCGGCTTCTCGAGTTCCTTGTGGATCGGGGTAATCGCCTGCATCCCCTGCTTGCGCATCGCGTAGTTCGTGTGGGACTTCATCGCCATCGGACCGGGCCGGTACAGGGCGAGCACAGCGGAAATGTCCTCGAACGAGTCGGGCTGCATCTGCTTGAGCAACTGGCGCATCGGGGGCGAGTCCAACTGGAAGATTCCGAGCGTCTCACCGGTCGACAAGAGTTCGAAGACCTTCGGGTCGTCGTAGGTCAATTCTTCGAGAACGACCGTCTCGCCCCGATTGCGCTCAATGTTGATGAGTGCGTCGTCCAGGATGTCGAGGTTTCGAAGTCCGAGGAAGTCCATCTTGATGAGACCGAGCGATTCACACGTCGGGTAATCAAACTGGGTGATGATCTGCCCGTCGTTCGAGCGCATCATCAGCGGAACAATGTCGGACAGTTTGGTGTCGGACATGATGACGCCGGCTGCGTGGACTCCCGTGTTTCGCTTGATGCTCTCGATGCCCTTGGCCGTCTCATAGACAATCGTCGCCTCGGTGGACGCTTCGACAACCTCACGGAAAGGCGCCGCTTCCTTGAACCGTTCGTTGTCCTTGTCGAACATCTCTGACAACGACATGTCACGGCCAAGTTTCATCGGCGGGACCGCCTTGGTCAGGCGATCGCCGACCTCATAGGGGTACCCAAGAACGCGGGCTGAGTCCTTGAGCGCTTGCTTGGCCTTGATGATGTTGTACGTCGCAATCTGGGCGACGTAGTCCGAACCGTACTTTTCCGTCACATAGCGCTTGACGTCGTCGCGACGCTTCGTCGAGAAGTCGATATCGAAGTCGGGCATCGACTCGCGTTCGGGGTTGAGGAATCGCTCAAAGAGCAGGCCGTGCTCGAGCGGCTCCAAATCCGTGATGCGCATTGCGTAGGCAGCGATGGAACCAGCACCAGAACCACGTCCTGGTCCAACGCGAATTCCGTTGTCTCGCGCCCAACCGATGAAGTCGGCGACGATGAGGTAATACCCCGCGAAGCCCTTGGTCGTGATGATCTCAATTTCGTAGGCTGCGCGGTCTCGAATTTCCTGCGACAAGTCCTTGCCGTAACGGAACTCGAGCCCTGCCCAGACGGCCCGCTCGAAGGCCTTCTCTTCGGTATCAGAAGACTCGACCGGGAAGTGTGGCATGTGGTTAGCCGTCGTTTCGAACTGCACCCCGCAACGCTCGGCGATGAGAAGAGTGTTGTCTGCCGCCTCGGGGTGGTCGGGGAAAAGGCGACGCATTTCCGCCGCGGATTTCAGGTAGAACTGGTCAGATTCGAACTTGAAGCGCTTCTCCTCGAGAAGAGTCGAACCCGACTGAACACACAGCAGCGCCTCGTGCGCCTTGTGGTCCTCGTGATGGACGTAATGCAAGTCGTTCGTGAGAAGCAACGGTAAATCGAGTTCCTTGGCGAGTTGCAGAACCTCCTTGATCGCGCGTCGTTCGATGCCGATTCCGTGATCCATGATCTCGATGAAGTAGTTGTCTTTGCCGAAAATGTCGCGCATGTTCGACGCGACCTTTTTCGCCTCGTCGTATTGACCCATGCGGATGCGGGTCTGGATCTCGCCACCGACGCAACCGCTCGTGGCAATCAGCCCCTTGGCGTTCTGCGACAGGATGTCGAGGTCCATGCGGGGGTGGCTGTAGAAGCCCTCGATGTACGACGCCGAGGACAGGGTGAACAGGTTGTGCATGCCCTCTGTCGTCTCGCTGAGAAGCGTGAGGTGGGTGTAAGCGCCACCGCCCGACGTGTCGTCCTCGCCGCCGTCGCCCCAGCGAATCGGGCGCTTGTCGAACCGGGATTCGGGTGCAAGATATGCCTCGATGCCGATGATCGGCTTGATGCCCTTCTCGTTCGCCTTTTTCCAGAATTCGAAGGCGCCGAAAAGTGTCCCGTGGTCGGTCATGGCGATTGCGGGCATTCCCTGTGCCACCGCCGCATCCAGAAGCGGCCCGATGCGCGCAGCCCCGTCGAGCATGGAGTTATCGGTGTGAACGTGCAGGTGCACGAAATTGTCGCTCATAACCCCTCCTTCGACGTGCGCGGATAATCAGTTTAGGTCGGACGCCTCGACCATGAGTGAGGCGCGTCAGTGCGTCGCAAGAATTTCCAGCGCGAGACGCAAATCTGCGGGGTAAGGGGCTTCGAGTTCGAGCCTGCGCCCTGTCGTTGGGTGCTCAAAGCCCAATCGAATCGCGTGCAACCACTGCCTGGTCAACCCCAAACGCGCGGTGAGAGTCGGGTCGGCGCCGTACAGCTCGTCTCCCACGAGTGGGTGGCGGTGTGCAGACATGTGGACACGAATCTGATGGGTGCGTCCCGTTTCGAGTTCGACTTCGACGAGGCTGGCGCCGGGGAACGCCTCGCGCGTGGCGTAATGGGTGACCGAGTGGCGGCCGTCGGCCGTGACCGCAAACTTCCAGGACGAACCCGGGTGTCGACCGATTGGTGCGTCGATTGTCCCCTCTGATGGATCGGGATGCCCCTGGACCACGGCGTGATACGTCTTCTGAATCTCGCGGTCCTTGAACTTGCGCTTCATCACCGAATACGCAATTTCGCTCTTGGCCACGATCATGAGCCCAGATGTACCGACATCGAGGCGATGAACAATTCCCTGTCGCTCCGGCGGTCCAGAGGTCGAGATGCGATAACCGGCACCGGCGAGAGCACCGACAACCGTGTCTCCCGTCCACCCCAGACTCGGGTGTGCTGCGAGAAATGGAGGTTTGTCAACAACGACGATGTCGTCGTCGTCGTAGACAATCGTCATTTCCTTGATGACGACGGGAACTATCTCTGGTTCACGTTTGTCATCCCACGTGATGTCCACGGCCGCGTCAATACCGGCACGATCCGACTTCCCCGCGACTTTGCCAGCGAGAGAGACTCCCCCAGCGTCCACGATCTCGGCTGCGAAACTCCGTGAAACACCAATGAGTCGTGCAACCACCACATCCACGCGCTCTCCGACGAGTCCGTCGGGGACAGTGAAACTTCGGTGGTGAGTCACCCTGACCTAGAAGTTCTTGGCGGATTCCTGCCCGCTGGTGTTGAGGTCGTTGAGCTGCGTCTCGAGGTACTGCTTGAGGTGCGAGCGGTATTCCTTTTCGAACTGCTTGAGCTCGTCAATCTTGCGCTCGATTCCGATGCGCTGCTGGTCGAGTTCGTTGATCTCGTTGCGCTGGCGAAGTTCCGCTTCGGCGAGGATGCGCTGGGCCTGAGCCTTGCCCTCTTCGATGATGCGTTCGCGCTCGTCGAGGCCTTCCTGAACGTGCTGGTCGTGAAGCTTGCGCGCGAGCTGCAGAAGCTGGCTCGACGTGGCGGAGTCGTTCTGGTCTGCTGCAGCTGCGCTGGCGGTCGGAGCAGGCGCTACACCGGCATCGGCGGCACGCTGAAGTTCTGCAATTCGACCCTGAGCGCCGACAAGCTTCTGCTTGAGGTCGTCGTTCTCAGCACGAACGGCACGGAATTCCTTGACAATCTCGTCGAGGAAGTCATCGACGTCGTCAGCGTCGTAGCCTTCGCTGAGTCGCGGCTTCGGCTTGAATTGCTTGTTGACAATGTCTTCAGCGGTGAGCGCCATGCGCTATCACTCCTTTGATTCCCACAAGGTGAAACTGTTGTTGGTCAAGACTACCCGACAAAGGACATCAGGATGTAGACCGCGATGAGCAAGATTGTCCACGAAAAGTCGATTGCGACGCCACCGAGTCGAACCGGACGGACGAATCGGCGAATGAACTTGAGCGGCGGATCGGTTACCGTGAAGACGACTTCAGCGAGTACCAACATCACGCCGCGCGGACGCCAATCCGGTCGGAACTGACGCACCCATTCCAGAATCAGGCGCGCCCACAAGATGAGGGTGTAGACCCACAGAGCCGTGCCGAGAACGACACTGACGATAGGCACGTTTAGTCGAAGAGTTCGGCGTCGAGACCGTCGTTGGACAGTCCATCGTTCGACTGGGTGTCGTCGTACTGTTCAATGCCGGCGGGGGTAAGCATGTAGACCTTGCCCGAAACGCGGCTGATGGTTCCGTCGAGGCCCTTGACCAGGCCGCTGAGGAAGTCGATCATGCGACGTACTTCGGCTTCGGCCATCTGACCGAGGTCAACGATGACGGGCGAACCGTCACGGAACGTGTAGGCGATGCCCTCAGCGTCCGTCTGGTAACGACGGGGGCGCACGGTGTGAATCGTGGCGAAGTTGTTGTCACGGCCGCGGTAACCATTGTTCAAACGCACAACGGGCTTGGCTGCAGCAGGAGCGGGACGGTGGTTCTCGGAACGCGGTGCGGCTGCACGAGGTGCGGCACCGGCTTCAACAATTCCGAAGAACTCGAGCGCTTTTCTGACCATGATTTTCCTCCTTGAGGTTCGGTTCAGATTAACGCGGATCTGGCCTGTTTCCCGTGATTGACGTACCGATGCGCAGGTGTGTCGCGCCAGCCGCCAAAGCCGCCTCCCAGTCGGCACTCATTCCGGCCGAGATCTCCGTGGCGTGGGGATGCGCCTGCGTCAGGATGGCCGAGTACGTGGCGACGCGCTCAAACGCATGCGCAGGGTCGTCGCCGAGCGGCGCGACCGCCATCACGCCTCGAAGGTCAATCGTGTCTGTCGCGGCGATTTTGTCGGCGAGACGAATCATCTCGTCGGCGTCGTTGACTCCACCGCGACCGGGGTCGTCCGCGAGGTTCAGCTCGATGAATCCTTGGACTCGTCGTTCCGCCGTTGCCAGCGCATCAACGACGCTGTCGCGGTCGAGCGAGTGCAAAACATCAGCGTATTTCGCGATTGCCCTTGCCTTGTTGGACTGGATTTGACCAACAAAGTGCCAGGTGATGTCGCTGCCCTCTAACGCTTCAGCTTTGCCGACCGCGTCTTGGTGGCGACTTTCGCCAAAGTCACGAGCGCCCGCGGCAATCAATTCTTCGACGAGTCCGACGGGGTGAAACTTCGTGACCACGACAAGCGTGACGCCGGCTGGATCACGATCGAGCCGGCGACACTCCGCGTCTATGAGATCGCGAACCGCGCGCCAGCGCGCGGCCGCTTCACTCATGACTTGAGGAACTCAGGAAGGTCGAAGTCTTCCGACACCGAATCAAACGCCTCGGTCAATGTGGGAACGCTGTGATGTTCCGTCGTCGGAGTGGCTTCGCTGTAAGCGGTCGCATCGACACGGTCAACGTCGCTCGTGTTAAACGACTCGACGCGAGGTTCTGCGGCGCGAGTGCGGGGCATCGGGTCCTCATCGAATCCGGCCGCGATCACCGTGACACGAACCTCGTCGCCGAGAGTGTCGTCGATCGACATTCCGAAGATGACGTTGGCGTCGGGGTGCACGTGCTCGGTGATGAGCGAGGCTGCCTCGTTGATTTCGTGGATACCGAGGTTCGATCCGCCCTGGATCGAGAGAAGGACACCGTGGGCGCCGTCAATCGTCTGGTCGAGGAGCGGCGACTGAGCAGCCATCTCGGTTGCCTTGATAGCGCGTTCAGCACCGCGTGCGCTGCCGATACCCATGAGGGCAGTTCCCGCATCCTGCATGACGGAACGGACGTCCGCGAAGTCAAGGTTGATGAGTCCGGGGTTGGTGATGAGGTCCGAAATTCCCTGGACACCCGAGAGCAGCACCTCGTCGGCGATCGCGAACGCTTCCGTTGCGGAAATCGCGCGATCGGAGAGGTCCAACAGACGGTCGTTGGGGACAACGATGAGCGTGTCGACCTCGTTGCGGAGTGCGGCGATGCCGGCATCCGCCTGGTCACGACGACGACGAGCTTCGAACTTGAACGGTTTGGTGACGACACCGACGGTCAGTGCACCGATCGACTTGGCGATTCGCGCGACGACGGGGGCTCCACCGGTTCCGGTTCCACCACCCTCACCCGCGGTGACGAACACGAGGTCAGCGCCGGCGAGGCACTCTTCGATCTCTTGCGCGTGGTCTTCCGCCGCGTGGCGACCCTTCTCCGGGTCGGCTCCTGCGCCGAGGCCACGAGTGAGTTCGCGTCCAACGTCGAGCTTGACGTCCGCGTCGCTCATGAGGAGCGCCTGTGCGTCCGTGTTGATGGCAATGAACTCCACGCCGCGGATACCCGCTTCGATCATGCGGTTGATGGCGTTAACGCCTCCACCGCCGACGCCGACAACTTTGATGACGGCGAGGTGGTTGTTGCTTGTGGCAGCCATTGGTTCCTCCAACATTCAGGCTCTACTTGAAGCCGAGACTTTTTTTGCCCCGAAAGGCACCCACAAGTTAGGTGTCCAAGCGACCAAAGCGCGGGAACCAGCCTCGGCGTGTCGCGAATACGCGACGAAACACTCAGCGCGTTAGTTGGTGCGGTTCATGATGAGCGTGTCGGGGGCGGACACATCAATGACGTACGTCCCTCCCTTGCTCTTCGCGATAGCCAACGCCTGATCAAGAACGGCCGCCTTGAGCGTTGACTGTTCGTCTGAGCCCCAGCGAATCTCGTGGCTGACACCGCGAAGAACGAACTGCACCGAGTCACGCGTCGCCGCCGACACGGAGGCGACGTCCGCCCTCAAGCCCGCGGGGAGCGCGAGCAGCGCCTTGACGGTCGCGAGGAAGCCCGGTGCTTCCACACTCTCGACGTCGAGTCGGGGAACCGATTTCGGCGCCTTCGTGGTCGTCTGGACCACCACACCGGCTGCGTCGACAATGTCCCAGCCCTTCGCCGATTTCAGAGCGCCAATCGGAGTGCGCTCGACAATTCGGATAACCATGGTGTGAGGCGGGCGAAGTTCCGTCGAAAACGACTGAATCCTTACGACCGTCCCGAGCTTGTTCGCGATCGAGCCGTAATCGAGGAGGGCAAGCGGGGTTCCGAGCTGGTCCTTGACCGCTCCGACAATGACCTTCTCTGGCACGTTTTCGCGACCAGTGACGACGACTTCGGTGAGTGTCATCAAGGGAGACAAAACAATCCCGCCAACCAACAACACGAACCCAAGCACCGAAGACGTGATCGTCAGCCGAATTCGACGCGATCGGCGCGCACCCTCGGTGAACCGTCGTTCTTCTCGAACTTCAGCGCGGTGAATGCGCTCTCGAGGATTGACCGACTCGCCGCGAACATTCCTCACCGCCGCCTTGCGCTCGGGGGCTGCACCGTGGTGCTGTGGACGCTTCACGACACGTCCAGGGCCGAGAGGACCTGCGGAATGATTCGGTACACATCACCACACGACAGGGTCATGATGAGGTCGCCGTCCCTGGCGAATTCGGCGGCAACGCGGGCGGCGTCTGACCAGTTAGGGCAGTAGGCGACCTTTGAATGGTCTGCGAAAGCGTTAGAGACCAGTTCCCCCGTGACGCCGGGTATCGGGTCTTCGCGGGCTCCGTATACGTCAAGCACAACAGTGAAATCGGCGGCGCGTTCGTACTCGGCGGCAAATTCGCCTGCCATGTCCCTCGTTCGCGAATACAGGTGCGGTTGGTGAATCGCGATGACACGCCCCTCCCCGACTACGCTGCGAGCGGTTGCGAGTGCGGCACGAACCTCGCGCGGGTGATGGGCATAGTCGTCGTAGACCTGGACGCCTCGACGTTCACCGTGCAGTTCGAAACGACGACCGGTGCCGCCAAAATCGGCGAGTGCGGCAGCAGCCTCGGCGAGCGGGTACCCCATGGCGACGAGCACGGCGGCAGCGCCCGTTGCGTTGATCGCATTGTGGCGCCCCGCGACGGTCAAGACCAAAGACGCGTGTGCCGAGCCGTGTTGGAGTGTCGCGGTGACACCCGATGCCGATGCAACGATGTCGACGACACGAAGGTCTGCGCTGTCGTCCTCGCCAAACGACATCGTCGGTGCCGTGATCCTGCTTCGCAGGCGATTGAGGTGAGGATCATCCGACGACACGACGACCATCTCGGAACACCCATTCGCGAAGGTGACAAACGCGTCGTCAAATGCCTCCATCGTTCCGTAGGTATCGAGGTGATCCGTGTCGATGTTGGTAATGAGCCCAATCGCTGCGTTGTACAAAAGGAACGAGCCATCGGATTCATCCGCCTCGAGCACGAATTCGCGATCCGAGCCCGTCGCAGCAGAAACCCCAATTGCCGAGACGACGCCACCGTTGACAAAGGACGGTGAAGCCCCGACCCCGTGTAGTGCAGTGACAACCATTCCCGTTGACGTCGTCTTCCCGTGAGCACCAGCAACCGCAATCACGCGACCGGTTCGGGAAAGCCAATGAAGAGCGAGGGACCGGTGCAGAACGGGAATGCCGTGGTCAATCGCCCATCGGTATTCCGGGTTGTCCTCCCACAGCGCGCCGGTCACGACGACCGTGTCAGCACTCGTGACGAGGGTCGGCTCGTGACCAATCTGAACTTCAACACCGAGATCCCGAAGGGCTGCCGTCGCGGCGGATTCGCTGCGATCCGAGCCCGTGACGGCGATACCGCGCTCGACGTACATCCGCGCAATTCCGCTCATTCCGCTGCCACCGATACCGATGAAGTGCACGTGCCCGAGGTTCTCGGGAATCGGCTGAGTCAGGTCCGGGGCAATCACAGTGACAACCCTATGCGGACGTGCTGGCGAGAGCGGCGCGTATCAGGTCGGCAAGTCGGCTTGCCCCGTCGCGGATTCCCGTTGAGCGTGACGCGGCGGCCATCGCTTTGTGCGTAGGGCCATCACCGAGGAACGGGATTAGCGATTCGCGGATGTAGGTCGGCGTGAATTCCGCGTCGAGACACACACGCGCGCCACCAGCGTTCACGATGTCCGCCGCATTGAGAACCTGTTCACCATTTCCAACCGGATACGGGATGAAAATTGCCGGGATGCCGAGCCCGGCCAATTCTGACACCGTGGCCGAACCTGACCGCGCGACAACGACATCGGCGACAGCAAGGGCGAGGTCCATTCGATCGAGATACGGGATTGGGTGATACCCGGAGATGCCAGGGTCAACGAAGTCGCGTGACTCCCCCACGGTGTGGATGATCTGCCAACCAGACGCAACGATGTCGGTGGCGGTTTCCCTGATGGTCGCGTTGATCCGCGCTGCGCCTGTCGACCCACCCGTGACGAGCAACACTGGCCGCTTGTCGAGCCCGAAGAATTTCTGAGCCTCTCCGCGGCGAGCATCACGGTCGAGAGTCGCAATCTCCGCTCGAAGTGGCATTCCGACGATGATGGCGTGGGGAAATAGCGTTTCAGTTCCCGAATACGTGACCCCGACAAAGCGCGTCAATCGAGCACCGAGTTTGTTCGCAATTCCAGGGATAGCGTTTGCTTCGTGAATTACGAGAGGGATGCCCTCGAGTCGGGCGGCGAGGTACGCCGGAGCAGCCGCGTATCCCCCGAAACCGACGACTACGTCAATCGACCGTTCGGTGATCAACCGGCGCACGATTGATACGGCGCGAAACAGTCGCCCTGGATACGTCAACGCAGCGGCGGAAAGCGCTCGCGGGAACGGCAGTTTTGCGATTGTTGCCAGTTCGAAACCGGCCGCGGGGACGAGACGTGCTTCAAGCCCCTCGGCAGTGCCCAAAACGATAATCGCCGCGTCTGGCTCGGTGCGACGAATTTCCGCCGCGGTCGCGAGCAGCGGGTTCACGTGCCCCGCGGTGCCGCCACCGGCGAGTAGGTAGGTGGTCATCCGTAGCGCTCCTCGTGTCGGACACACGACACAACGACACCGATCGCCAAGAGGTTTGCCAGGATGGCCGAACCACCGGAAGACACCATCGGCAGCGGAACGCCCAACACGGGGAAGACGCCGAGCACGACTCCGATGTTGACCAGTGATTGACCGACGATCCAGACGAGCACACCGGCAATCAAGGTACGCGTCAACGGCTGCGGATACGCGCGCATGAGACGAACCAACACGACGGCCAAGGCCACGATGACGACGAGCAAGAAGATGGCGCCGAGCAGTCCGAATTCTTCGCCGATGATGGCGAAGATGTAGTCGGACTCGGCGTGAGGAAGCCATGACCACTTAGACCTCGAGCTGCCGGCGCCCATTCCGAACAATCCGCCAGAACCAAGAGCCCAGTAGCCGTGAATCGTCTGCCAACAAGCGCCTTCATAGTCCTCCGGGGTGCACCCTGTCAGCCAAATCGCAAAGCGCGATCCTCGAGAACTGGGGGCTGCGACGACGTACACAACTACCGCCAAAATCGCCGTAATCCCCAATAGATAAAGCGGCCGTGCGGGCGCCCCTGCGATCACGAGCATGCCCAGAATGATGAGTCCGATGATCAGGACGGTTCCGATGTCACCGCCGCCCAGCACCAATACGATCGGGGCAATGATCCAGAAGAACTGCTTGTCCCACCAATACATCAGCGGTTGATCGAAGTGGTGTGGGTTGTCGTGAATCCACACGGCGAGCCAGACAATCAGAGCGAGTTTGATGAACTCGGACGGCTGAAGTGAGACGCCACCGATCTGGATCCAGTTCTTGTTTCCACCGTAGGACTCGCCGAACAACAACACGGCAGCCTGAAGGCTGATTCCGATCACAATAAATGTGTTGCGAAAACGCCGCCAAATATCAAGTGGCCACCGCGAGATGATGAGCGCCAATACCGCTCCAAGAATCACACCGACTGTCTGGGTAAATGCATCGTGAAAGAAGTTGCCGTCGTTGTTGATGCCGCTCGTGACGGAGGACGCCGATAGCACCATGAGCAGTCCGAATCCGACAAGCAGTGCCGTGATGGCGAACAACATGGTGACCAGAGGTGAATCCGCCTGGAAAAGGTTCGGAATACGAATCGTCGTCCTCGGCGCGTTATTCATCGTCTAACCCCAGGTGCGAACGAACCGCCTCGGCGAACTGGCGTCCGCGATCGGCGTAGTCGACGAACTGGTCCATCGATGCCGCGGCCGGAGCGAGCAACACCGTGTCACCGTCGTTGGCGAGTTCCGCCGCGGCGGCAACTGCCTGCGCCATCACGTTTTCGCCGTCGATCTCGATGAAGGGCAGGTCAGGCGCCCACTCGGCCATCACGCGGCGCGGTTCGTCCCTGTCCACTCCGATGGCAATGACACCGCGAAGTCGAGATGCGTGGGCCTGCACGAGTTCGTCGATCGCAGTTCCCTTGAATAGACCGCCAACAATCCACACGAGCGACGGGAACGAGCGCAAGGACGAATTGGCCGCATGAGCGTTGGTCGCTTTTGAGTCATCAACCCAGCGAATCCCGCCGAACTCGGCAACCGTCTCACATCGGTGGTGGTCCACCTCGAACGAGTCGAGGGCCGCAGCGGCCGCTTCGGCGCTTGCCCCAACCGACATCGCGAGACCGGATGCGGCGAGGATATTGAGAATCATGTGGGGCGTCGCGAAACCCAACTCTGCAAGATGGTCAACGGTAACGATTTCTTGGGCCGTGTTGCGACGATCGGGAACAAAGGCGCGATCGACCAGAAGTCCCTCGATCGTCCCCAGTTCACCGGTGTCGGGGGTCATGAAACCAAAGCCGATGGCTTCACAGCCCTCTTGGACGTTCGCGTCACGGACCAACGCCTCTGTCACGGGGTCTGCCGTGCTGTAAAAGACCGCGACACGAGTGTTGGCGTAGACCGCGCCCTTTGCCGCCCGATACGACGCGGCGGTGCCGTGCCAGTCCAGGTGGTCGTCGGCGACGTTGAGACACACACTGGAGACAGGGCGCACGGCGCCTTCGCCGACTCCGGGCAGCCAGTGCAACTGAAAACTTGACACCTCAACGACGAGGAAGTCGAATCCCGTCGGGTCGCGAACGGCGTCGAGAACGGGAATGCCGATGTTGCCTACGGCCGCTGATCGAAATCCCGCGGTCGTGAGGATGTGGTTGGTCAATTGCGTTGTCGTCGTCTTGCCGTTGGTCCCCGTCACGAGAATCCAGTCGGCCGCGCGCACCTTGTCACGGACACGCCACGCGAGTTCGATGTCGCTCCAGATCGGGATACCGCCTTTACCCGCCCACTCAACGATGCTGTGGCGTGGGTTGAGACCGGGACTGACGATGATGAGGTCCGGCTCAAACGCGGTCGCCGACGCAACCATTGCGGCCTCATCCTCGACAAGTTCGTACTTCACGCCAAGCGCATCGAGCATCGCGCGGTGTGTTTCGCCCGCCTCAC